>ENA-UOWO01000546-UOWO01000546.1-activated-sludge-metagenome-genome-assembly--contig:-NODE-546-length-54118-cov-16.312783_pt1 | contig 54118 bp, 49 predicted proteins | sample MGYA00238148_ERZ761564 | MGnify/ENA primary metagenome ERZ761564 (study PRJEB28885, sample SAMN05720194) | activated sludge metagenome | isolation source: Anaerobic digester | place: USA...
GAACCTCCGACCATCTGATTACAAATCAGACGCTCTACCACTGAGCTACGCCAGCACCGTTAAATATACATTTAAATTATCTATACCAAACAATCAATTATATGGTTTAACCGAACATCCGGGCTGCTAAACTGCCGAGCTGCCGATCTTCCTCATCCGTTCATAGAAAACAACAGCAGCGGCGTTTGACACGTTTAAAGAGTCAATTCTGCCTTTCTGCTTTATTTTAACAAGAAAATCGCAGTTTTTTCTTACAAGTTCCCTCATGCCGGCGCCTTCATTGCCAAGCACAAAAGCGGTCTTTTTGTCAAAATCTGTTTCATCTATGTATTTATCGCCCTTTAAATCAAGGCCATAAATCCAGAAACCGTTCTTTTTTAAGATTTCAAGAGCGTTGTTTATATTGCTTACAACAACCATTTCTATATATTCGGCTGCGCCCGCCGATGCCTTATAAGCGGCATCATTCACAGGCGACTGCCTTTTTGAAGTCACAATTATACCACAGACACCAAAAACTTCGCAACTTCTAATTATTGCCCCAAGGTTGTGCGGGTCCTCTATGGAATCAAGCACAGCAACCGTTATATTTTCTTCTCCCGCGTGTTTTCTTAGAAATTCGTCAATTCCCCACGCTTTTAATCCCTCTATTGAAGCGGCAATGCCCTGGTGCTTGTCCGTACCGGTTATCTTTTCTATATTTTTCCTGTCAGTCACGGTTATTTTGGCGCCTGCCTGCCTGGCAGCGTTTATAACATCGGACATTTTTTCCGCGTCTTTAAGGACTACAAGTTCGTATATTTTCCTGTCATTTTTAATAACTTCTTTAATGACATTTCTGCCGTATACCCACATTCTATTTAATCTCCCTTATTATATACGTCTGCCCTTTGGCAAATTCCAATATATAGCCCATATCCGCGGCTTTTTTCTTTAAAAGATCTGCTTCTTCGTATTTTTTTTCCGAACGCAAAATACCTATCTGTTTTACCAGATTGATTACCTGCAAGTCAACAGGTTTTATATCCGGCACTATCCCAAGCACGTCCCCCATTACGCGCAGCACCGCGTCATATTCCGCGGCTTCGTTGTCCGTCATATTGGGCAGTTTTGTCTTTATCTCGGCAAGGCAGCCGTAAATTACCGCCTGCGCTTTTGAAGTGTTAAAATCATTATCCATGGCTTCCGTAAATTCCGCTATGAATTTATTATCGGGCTTTATCTCGGCTTTAATGTTTTTCCCTTCAAGTTTTGTATTCAGGCGCTGCAGCGTGTAATAGTATTCGGAATACCCTTTTTTGACCGGTTCCATGTTTTCATATGAAAAATCAAGCGGCCCCCGGTAATGCGCGGATAATATGAACATCCTTATCACTTCCGCGGAAAAGTCCTTTAAAAGGTCGCGGACCATTACAAAGTTGCCTTTTGACTTGGACATCTTTTCGCCCTTAATATTCATGTAGCCGCCGTGCATCCAGTACTTTGCGAATGTTTTTCCCGTGCACGCCTCTGACTGCGCTATTTCGTTTTCATGGTGCGGGAAAATCAAATCAGCGCCGCCGCCGTGAATATCAAATGTCTCGGCAAGGTATTTTGACGACATCACCGAACATTCAATGTGCCAGCCCGGCCTGCCTTTGCCCCATGGGCTTTCCCAGAACGGCTCTCCGGGTTTGGAAAACTTCCACAGCGCGAAATCCAGCGGATTCTTCTTTTCTTCGTCAACATCAACCCTTGCGCCTTCCTGAAGCTCTTCAATATTCCTGCGCGACAGTTTGCCGTAGCCGTCAAAACTTGCCACGCTGAAATAAACGCCGTTTTTTGACACATAGGCGTTTCCCTTTTCTATAAGAACGGAAATCATATCAATCATGCCTTTTGTCTCTTCCGTGGCGCGCGGGCTTACGTCCGGCTTTTTTACCCCAAGCGCCTGAGTGTCCTCAAAATACGCGTCAGTGTATTTTTTTACCACGTCCTGCCAGGTGACATTTTCCGCCGCGGCTTTGTTTATTATCTTGTCTTCAATGTCGGTGATGTTCTGGACAAACTTTACCTTATAACCTCTGAATTCAAAATATTTCCTTATGGTGTCAAATACGACAAATATTCTGGCGTTGCCAATATGAAAAAAATTATAAACAGTGGGCCCGCATACGTACATTTTCACTTCGCCAGGCGTTACAGGCACAAAATCCTCCGCCTTTCCCGTCATTGTATTGTATATCTTTATCATTTACGCTTTCTCCTTAAGGACCGCAACCGCGTGCGCGCTTACGCCTTCTTTGGCCCCGGTGAATCCAAGGCCTTCTTCTGTGGTGGCCTTAATCGCCACCTGAGATTCGGATACGCCAAGGCACTGCGCAAGCGATGCTTTTATCTTTTCTATGTAAGGCGCGACCCTCGGGTATTCGGCGACTATTATGGAATCCACGTTGCCCACCGTATAGCCTTCTTTTTCAATTATTTCTTTCACCTGTTTTAAAAGTTCCGTGCTTCTTATGCCTTTATATTTTTCATCCTTATCAGGAAAATAATAACCGATGTCGCGCAGCCCTGCCGCGCCAAGCATCGCGTCCATTATCGCGTGAATAAGCACATCCGCGTCGGAATGGCCTTCAAGCCCGAATTCGGCTTTTTCAAATTCCACGCCGCCCAAGAACAGCCGCCTGCCCCTTTTTAACCTGTGAACGTCATATCCTATGCCTACGCGCATTTTCATCACCCCTTGAACTTCTTAAAATACGGCAGGGATTTTAACATTTCAAGGTCCTGCCGGGTGGTAACTTTAATATTAATGCCTTCGTACTCCACTGCTTTTACTTTTTTGCCGCGCGTTTCAAAAAGCCGCGCGTCATCAGTCGGTTTTAACGTATTAAGGTCGGTTGTATCATAAATTTTTAAAAGTTCCTTATACCTGAATCCCTGCGGAGTCTCCGCCGTCCTTAATTCATTCCTGTCAAGAGTTTTGCCTATAAATCCGCCTTTAACCGTTTTTACGGTTAACGGTACTTTTTTAACAGGTATTGCCGCGGGGTATTTTTTAAGTTCCTTTAAAACTTCGGCAATAAGGCCGGGCTTAAAATAAGGCCGCGCGCCGTCGTGTATCAAAACATAATCAGGCGCCGCATTTTTTAAAAACTTTAAGGCGTTATAGACGGAGTCATATCTTTGTTCGCCGCCGTCTATAACGCCCGCTGTTTTTTTAAACCCGTATTTTTTTACTATCTTTTTTTCTGCAAATTCCCTGTATTTTGGCGATACCACAAGCAGTATCATGTTTATATCGCGCGATTTTTCAAAAATCATCGCCGCGCGCGCAAGTATTTCCACGCCGTTTAGTTTATTATACTGCTTTGGCAAAGAGCCGCCAAAACGCTTTCCGCTTCCGGCAGCCACAATTATTGCGGCTGTCTTCATTCATTTTCCTTTTTTGGTTCTTCGCTGTGCGTTTCTGCAGCGGGTGCGTTCTGCGTGCTATTTTGATTGTTGTTATTGCGGTTATGGCTGTGGTTTCTGTCATTGCGCTTAAACGGCCTTTTAAAATAGCCGCGCGCGCCGCGGTTGTCACGGCTGTCGCCGCCCTGTTCGTATCTGGCAAATATCATCCTGCCGGCGTCTGTCTGCAATACGTTGGTTACAACAACGTCTATCTTCTTATTAAGAAGTTTTCTTGCGTTGTCCACCACTATCATGGTGCCGTCCGTCAGGTAAGCTATACCCTGTTCTTTTTCCTTTCCTTCCTTCATAATTTTTACGCCTATGCGTTCTCCCGGAAGGAAAGACGGCTTTACCGAATTGGACAGGTCGTTAATATTAAGAATCTTAACACCCTGAATCTCCGCCGTTTTATTAAGGTTATAATCGTTGGTGATAATTTTGGCGCCTGTCTCTTTTGCCATTAATACCAGTTTCTGGTCAACTTCCCTTGTCTGCGGATAATCTTTGTCCACTATTTCCAGCGTCACATTCGGCATCTTCCGCAGGTCATTTAATACATCAAGCCCCCTGCGCCCTTTGCTCCTTTTCATGTGGTCCGACGAATCGGCAATATACTGAAGTTCGTGAAGGACAAATTTTGGCGCGATAAGCGTGCCTTCCAGAAATCCTGCCCTGCAGATATCCTTGACCCTTCCGTCAATTATGACGCTGGTATCAAGCAGTTTCGGATAGACAGAACCCTTTTTTGCCTCTTTACCGGAGAGAAATATATCCCCGATAATCATAAGAGCCGCGGCTCCCGCGCCGGATAAAATAATAATCCCGTATAATGGGTTTGACGCGTAAAGCGAAATTCCGGCAAATACAGACAACGCAATAAAAAACAGATAAATAAAATACTTCATTCTTTCTCACCGCCTTTTTATTTCCGGCTTAATAAATAAGCCGGGTATTAAAACACCTTACCTGCAAAAGCAAGCGCATTGCTTATATCTTAGTAAGTTCGCTTACGTTTGCTATTTTAATAATTTCCATTTTGCTTTTTGCGGGCTTTGAACGTTCAGGCACATAAGCTGTTTTAAAGCCCATCCTTTCAGCTTCTGCCAGGCGCTGTTCAAGAAACCGCACCGGCCTTACTTCGCCGTCAAGCCCCAGCTCCCCAAGAAATACCGACTTGGTGGAAACCGGCCTGCCCGTATGGCTGCTGTAAATGGCGGCTGCAGCGCCCAAATCCGCGGCTGTTTCAACTATCTTTATGCCGCCCGCCACGTTCATGAATATGTCGCAGTTATCAAGTTTTAAATCAAGGTTCTTTTCAAGTATGGCCACAATAAGAAGAAACCTGTTGTAGTCAATCCCTGTAACCGTCCTCTGCGGATTGCCGTAGCTTCTCCTGACGGTCAGCGCCTGAATTTCCAGAAGCAGCGCGCGGGTGCCTTCCATCACGGTTACAATTCCGCTGCCGGACTTGGATTCTTTCATTTCGTCCAGAAGCAGTTTTGACGGGCTTTTCACCTCTTTAATGCCCGATGACTGCATGTCAAATATCCCTATCTCATTCGTGGAGCCGAATCTGTTTTTTACCGCCCTTAACACCTTAAACTGATAATACTTTTCCGCCTCAAGGTACAAAACCGCGTCCACCATATGTTCAAGCATTTTAGGGCCGGCAATTGTGCCTTCTTTGGTGACATGGCCTATGATTATCACAGGCACGTTTGACTTTTTTGCCGCGTATAAAAGCTGGGCGCAGCTTTCCCTTAACTGGTTCACGCTTCCTGCCGCGCCTTCTATTTCTTCCTTATATACCGTCTGTATTGAATCAACCACCGCAAGGGCGGGTTTTTCTTTTTCAATGATATCGGATATTTTTTCAACCGAGGTCTCTGACATTACCTTCAGCGATTCCGATTTAATTCCCGTCCTGTCCGCTCTCATCTTTATCTGCCTTAATGATTCTTCGCCTGAAACATAAAGCACATTGCCGTAGCGCGCGGCTATCCTGTCGGCTATATCCAGGGCTATTGTGGACTTTCCCACGCCCGGCTCGCCGCCCATTAACACAAGCGAACCCTTTACGATACCGCCGCCAAAAACCCTGTCCGCCTCTTCAATGCCTGTCTGTATGCGCTCTTCTTCCCCTGCTTTAATATCCTTAAGCGGGCTTGCGGCAGGCGCGCTTTCAAACTTTCTGTAGTCAGTGCCCGCCTTGCCTTTAAATTCCGTTTCTTCCTGAAACGTGTTGAACTCATTGCAGGAAGGGCACTTGCCAAGCCATTTTGCCGACTGATACCCGCAGCTTACGCAGGAAAATACCGTCTTTTTTTTCAACATTTATCCTTTAATCCGCCCGTTAAATACCAAGCTCTTTTTTACTTATCTTTTCCGCCACCATTTCCATAAACTTTCCAAAATCCGCTCCCTTTTCCTCTTCGCCTGTCCTTTTTCTTATGGAAACGGTTTTGGTTTCAACTTCCTTGTCTCCAAGAATTATCATATATGGGACTTTATCCATGGTGGCTTTTCTGATCTTGGCGCCGATTTTTTCGCTGTCAAGGTCAAGCCCGACCCTGATATTGTTTTTCTTCAGGGCTGCCGCCAGTTCTTTCGCGTAATCATCGCAGCGCTCTGTAATAGTTAAAATCATCACCTGCTTGGGCGCAAGCCATACCGGGAAAGCGCCTTTGTAATGCTCTATCAGCACGCCGAAGAAACGCTCCAGCGAACCCATAAGCGCGCGGTGTATCATAATCGCCCTGTGTTCTTTGCCGTCCTTGCCCGTGTAATTTATGTTAAACCGCTCCGGCAGGTTAAAATCAACCTGAATTGTGGAACACTGCCACGTTCTGTTAAGGGCGTCCTTTATCTTGATGTCTATCTTTGGCCCGTAAAAAGCGCCGCCGCCTTCGTCCACATCATATTTAAGCCCGGCAGTGGACATGGCCGCTTTTAAAGCATCCTGCGCCTTTTCCCATATGGCATTTTCACCGATATGGTCCGCCGGCATGGTGCTTAAATAAACTTCAAAATGCGAGAATCCGAAAGTCCTTAAAATAAACATTACAAAATTAAGCGCTTCTATAATCTCGGATTCAAGCTGGTCTTCCCTGCAGAATATGTGCGCGTCGTCCTGTGTGAAGCCGCGGACCCTCATCAGCCCGTGCAGGACGCCGGACTTTTCATACCTGTAAACAGTGCCAAGCTCCGCCCACCTTAAAGGAAGGTCGCGGTAGCTTTTCTTGCTGTTATTGTACATCAGGATGTGAAAAGGGCAGTTCATGGGTTTAAGCTGATATTCCATCTTGTCAATGTTCATGGTGTCAAACATGCTGTCGCGGTAAAAGCCCGTATGCCCTGATGTGTTCCACAAATCAATTTTCGCGATATGCGGGGAGAATATAAGGTCATACCCGTTTTTTATGTGTTCATTGCGCCAGAAATCTTCCATTTCTTTTCTTATAGTGCCGCCCTTGGGATGCCAGTAGATTAATCCCGGCCCGAATTCTTCATGGGTGGAAAACAGGTCAAGCTCTTTTCCAAGTTTCCTGTGGTCGCGCTGCTTTGCTTCTTCTATGCCGTGCAGGTACTGTTCCAGCAGCTCTTTTGAAGGGAAAGAAATACCGTATATCCTCTGAAGCATCTTGTTTTTTTCATCGCCGCGCCAGTAGGCTCCCGCAAGCTTTAAAAGTTTTACGGCTTTTATCTTTTTCGCAAGCCCTATATGCGGCCCGCGGCACAGGTCTGTAAACCCTGCAGTGGTATAGGTGCTTACGGTATCATCATTAATGGCTTCAATGATTTCCACTTTATAGTTTTCGCCCATGTCAGAAAACATCTTAACAGCGTCTTTTTTTGAAATTTCCTGCCTTGAAAAACCGGCGTTTTCTTTTATGACTTTTGCCATTTCTTCTTCAATTTTTAAAAGGTCTTCATCGGTAAAATTCACATCCCTGTCAAAATCATAATAAAACCCTTCATCGATTGACGGGCCTATGGTCACTTTTGTGCCGGGATAAAGCCTTTTTACCGCCGCGGCCATTATATGCGAAGTGCTGTGCCAGAACGCCTGCTTTCCTTCCGCGTCTTCAAAAGTGAATGCCTTTAATTCGCCGCCTTCGTTTAACTGTGTGCCAAGGTCTATGAATTTTCCGTTAATTGAAGCGACAAGAAAAGCGGACGTTTCCGTTTCCGCCTCTTTTAATATTTCTATCGCCCTTTTGCCCTGTTCCGCCTGATACTCTTTGCCTTTGTAATTTACCTTTATTATGCCCATGTCAGTCTCCTTTTTCCTTTGCCTTTCAATTATGAAATTTATGAATTATTTGTTTGTCAAAAAGAACATCAGCTGTTCAAGTTCCAGCGCAAGGTCCACATTTCTTATTATTATGTCTTCGTCGCTTACAAGGTGCTTGCCCGCGAAATTAAGCACGCCCTTAATAGGCGTCTTTTTAAGTTTGGAAAAAATATCCGGTATCACGGCAGCCGGAGTGGTTATTATCAGTATCTCTATCTTCTCTTTTTTTATCACTTTTTCCATATCTTCGGAATCATATATCTTTACCCCGTCAAGTTCCCAGCCCACCTTATCCGGATCCACGTCAAAACCCGCGACCACTTTAAAGCCCCTGGCTTCAAAACCGCGGTACATCAAAAGCGCGCTGCCAAGGTTTCCGGTTCCCACAACCGCCACCCTGACGCCCTTATGAGTGCCCAGAATCTTGGAAATATTTTCTTTTAACTGTTCCACGTGGTAGCCAAATCCCCTGCGCCCGAACTTTCCAAAATAAGCAAGGTCTTTTCTGACCTGGGCCGGATTAAGCCCTATCTGCCTGGCCACCTGTTCCGAAGACACGTATTCCACATTGCCCGCGGACAGTTCGGAAAAACACTTAAGATATAAAGAAAGCCTGTTTACCGTTGGAAGCGGTATTTTTTTTATCATTTAACATCACCCTTTTTTTCCTTATCCAGGTTAATAAGGTCGTTCATTTTAAAGGAATGCTCGTGCGATTTCATATAATCATCAAGCTGCTTTTTCTCTTCTGTCATTTCTATGTCCCGTCCCGCCAAAAATACCTTTTTCTGCTCTTTATCAATTTTTATAATCTTGGCTTTTATTGTATCGCCCCTTTTACAGGTAATCTTTGCGGAATTTTTTACCGACATCCTGCCTGTTATTCCCTCTATAACCTCGCAAATCACGCACCCTTCTTCAATGGCTGAAACCTTTACATCAACAACAGCGCCTTCCTTGTAGATATTTACAAAAGACGCCCACGGAGAATTAGTCAGGGCTTTTAATCCCAGCACAATCCTGAACTTCACTTTATCCACCGCTATTATTTTAAATTCTTTCCTGTCGCCCGGCTTTAAAATATCCGATATTTTATCAATACCCTGCCATGATATGTCGTCTTTTCCGACAAAAGCGTCAATATTTTCCTCCAGTTCGACAGCCGCGCCTTCGCCTTCCTTTATCTCTTTAATCGTGCCGAAAACCCTTGCGTCAACCGGATACCTTTCTTCCATTTCGGGCCACGGATTGCCGTCAAGCCTTTTTACGCTTAAGAATACTTTTCTGTTCTCTTTATCTATATTTATTACCTGCGCTTCAATCTCGCTTCCTTCGGGATATATTTCAGCGGGATTGGTAAATCTTCTGAAATAAGACAGTTCGTGTTTTTGAATAAACCCGTCAAGTTCGGAATTAACCGCAACTTCAAGCCCTTCTGCCGCGGCGCGTTTTACCTTAACATTAATCCTGTCGCCATGCTTTAATCCCGGCGCGAAAGCAGGAATCTGGACTGGCGCTTCCTCGGGTAATGAAGCGGCAGGTGCGGGTTTTTCCGGCGCTTTCACGGTTTCACTTACAGCCGGCCTGTTTTCTTCCGCCGGTTTTCTGCTTTTTTCCGAAGAAGCTTCTTTATATGAAACAACCACGTTTCTTTTTTCCTCGTCCAGCTGGATGACCTTAAGCGGTATGACTTTGTTTAATATCTCTTCTGCCGCCACCCTTGCGTGCGACAAAGGCAGAAACGCGGTTACATTGGCGCCAAAATCAATTATAAAACCGCCCTTGACCGCCTTTACCACTTTGCCGTCAAGCGGCTGAGCCGTCTGAAAAGATTCCTTTACCTTTGAAAACACGGCCTTTTTTTCGGCAATTATCTTGGACAGAAGCACAAGCCCTTCGCCGTTATCCATCCTTTTGACAAGCACTTCAATTTCATCATTTTCCTTAATTTCGTCATAATATGTATATCTTAAGGTTTCTTCTTTCGGCACTATGCCTTCTGATTTATATCCTATATCAACAATAATATCGCCTTCATTCTTTTTTAAAACCCTGCCTTTTACCACTTTCCCTTCCCTTATATTTCTGATTTCATTTTCCATTATTACGCTCCATGTATTTTATTTTGTTTATAATTCCGTTTATCGCGCTTTCGGGCGTTGAAGCGCCCGCGCTTATGCCTATTTTCTTTTTGCCTTTAAGCCATTCTTTTTTTATCTCATCAGCCGTTTCAACATGGCGCACCTGCTTTAATATGCCGCGCGAAAGTTCATAAAGCCTTTTTGTATTGGCGCTGTTCTTGCCGCCCACTATTATCATAAGGTCCGACTTTTGTGCCAGCTGAACCGTTGCTTCCTGCCTTTTCTGGGTGGCATCGCATATAGTGTTAAAAATCCTTACTTCCGCGTACCTTCCCACAAGCACTTTTTTCATTACTTCATTCGCAATTTCCATGAATTTGTCAGCGCTCTGCGTGGTCTGGCACACAACACCGACCCTGCTTTCAAGCTTTGCTTTCTTTACATCCGCCGCCGTATTTAATACAATCCCTTTATCTGCGGCATATCCTAAAATGCCTTTTACCTCATAGTGGTCTTTGTCTCCCACAATAACTATCTGATACCCTTCATTTTTCAGTTTTTCCACGGCCCTGTGAATCTTCTTCACGTACGGGCAGGTGGTGTCAAGGACATCCGCGGCTTTCGCCCTTAAACTTTTTTCTTCCGCGGGCGTCACTCCATGCGTGCTTATGATTGCGGCCGATCCGTTTTTTATGCCTGCCACAGATTCCACGTGCCTGGCGCCGGCTTTTTCAAGCCTTTCTGATTCCTGCGGGTTATGTATGATCTGTCTTAACGAATAAACGCCTTTATCATTGTTTTTTTCGGCGTAATCAAAGGCAAGCTTCATTGCCCTTTGAACGCCAAAACAAAAACCCGAACCTCGCGCAACTGTAATTGTCACTTTCTTTTTATCAGCCATCTTCACTGCCGCCGGAATGTATTATTTTGTTACGGCTGACTGTTTTATAAAATCAGCTTTCATCTCTTTAATCCTGTTAATAACGCGGGATGTTATTTCCTCATAAACTTCCCTTGATTCCGGCTTTTCAAACAGGTCGTCAAAACTCATCACATCCCCGTACACTATGGTAATAGGCTTAAACAGTTTCGGTTTTCCGCCTTTCGGCCACGCTTCAAAAGCGCCGTGTATATACACCGGAAGAACATTTCCTTTTGTCTGATAGACCAGCATTCCGGTGCCCGGCTTTCCGTCCTGAATTTCGCCGGTAAGCGTCCGTGTGCCTTCCGGAAAAAACATTACGGCCCATCCGGACTTTACAAGTTCTATGAATTTATCCCACGCGCCGCGGTCCACCCTTCCCCTTTTTACGGGAAAGGCGCCGACATTTTTTATTATCCATCCGAATATTTTATTCTTAAAAAGCGTGTCGCGCGCCATAAACCTGCAGCACCTTTTAAATCCAAGCGCTCCGGCCGCCGGCGGGTCAAAATAGCTTGCGTGGTTCGGCATTACAATTATTCCGCCTTTTTTTGGAACCTTATCGGTGTTTACGAATTTAAGCCCGTGAAAGATTACAAAATACAGCCATAACATCCGCCTGAAAAAACGGAACATTATGAAATATGATATTTTTGAAGGTTCTTTCATTTCTTTTTCACCTTAAGGCTTTTGATAAGCGTAAAAAATTCCGGAAAAGAAGTATTAATACATTCAATATCCTTTATCAAAAGGCCGTTTTCGCTGGCAAGCGCGGCAACTGCAAACGACATGGCAATCCTGTGGTCGCCGTAAGAATCAATTGAAGCGTACGTGAACGGCGCTCCGTTGTTTCCAAATACCGCAAAACCGTCTTCGTATTCCTGTGTCTTTATGCCAAGCCTGTCCAGGTTGGTAAGCACTGTTTTTATCCTGTCGGTTTCCTTTACACGCAGTTCTTTTGCCCCGCGTATGACGGTTTTGCCTTTTGCCGCCGCGGCAAGCACCGCGATAACCGGAATTTCATCTATAAGGCGCGGAATTATTTTTCCTTTTATTTCAATGCCTTTAAGAGAAGAAGTGGAAACAGTTATGTCGCCGGTTTTTTCGCCGTTCTGGTTCTTTATGCCGGTTATTTTTATCTTTGCGCCCATTTTTTTCATGACGTCAATTATTCCCGTCCTGGATTCATTAAGGCCTATGTTTGTCACGGTTATGGAGCTCTTTTTAAGAAGCGCGCCGGCCGCCATAAAATACGCGGCAGAACTTATGTCGCCCGGAATCACAACGCGTTTTCCCTTAAGCCTGGCTCCGGACTTAAGCCTGACCGTGTTTCCCTTTACCGTTAAGTCCGCGCCGAAATATTTAAGCATCCTTTCCGTGTGGTCGCGCGAACGTTCCGGTTCTGTTATTACCGTATCGCCTGAAGCGTAAAGGCCGGCAAGCAAAACCGAGGATTTTACCTGCGCGCTTGCCATTGGCATTTTATAATTTATCGCCCTTAAGGAGCCGCCCTGAACAGTCAGGGGTGCAAAGCCCTGATTGCTTGTAAGCGAAGCGCCCATCATCTGAAGCGGTTCAATAACGCGCTTCATGGGCCTTTTTACTATCTGGGCGTCGCCCGTTATTCTGCTTACAAAAGGCTGCGCCGCCAGTACCCCAAGTATCAGCCTTATGCCGGTGCCTGAATTTCCCACATAAAGCACCTCCGGCGTCTGCCGGAGCGAAGCAAGGCCCCTGCCGTGAATATAAACAGTGCCCTTATCTTTTTTTATCTGCACGCCCAGTTTTTTAAAAATTCTAACGGTGTTAAGCGTGTCTTCGGCTTCAAGAAAACCTGTGACCGTGGTCAGCCCTTCGGCAAGCGAGCCGATTATGACAGCCCTGTGCGATATTGATTTGTCGCCCTGCACCGAAAGTTTTTTCTTTACGCCGGAAACCGGCACTAACTGTATTTTTTTCATTTATCCAAGGACTCCCTTAAAAGCCTTGCGGCTTTTATATAAGGCATAACTTTCCCTGCCTTTAACATTTTTTCCGCGCGCTCAATTTCTTTCCTGTATCTTTGTGCCTGTTTTATGACCTGCTCTTTATTCGCGTAAAGGATTCCGGCCCAGACATCTTCGCCTGACGCCCCTATCCTTGTCATGCTTTTAAAACCCGTGCCTATTATATCTTTGCTGTTTTTTATGCAGTCCTTCTGTGAATGAAGCAAAGCAAAAGCCGCAAGGTGCGGCATATGGCTTATTCCCGCCACGGCATCATCGTGCTGCTGCGGGGTCATAAACACGGTGTTCATCCCGACCGCTTTCCAAAGGCGCGCCACTTTTTTTACATATTTGCTTTCTTTGGGCCCCGTGACAATGCAGTTGCCCGCGTTAAACAGGTTGAAAATGCTGTTTTTAACCCCTTTTTTTTCCGAGCCCACCATGGGATGCGAACCGATAAAATTATCTTTATACCCTTTTAATCCGCAGATATCATCTGTAATCTCTTTTTTAACGCTTCCCATATCGGTCACAATTGTATCTTCACAAAGTCCCGCTTCAAGAAGTTTTTTGTACATATAGGCTATTTTATCGGCAACCACGCTTATTACAATTAAGTCGGCTCCTTTAACAGCTTCTTCCAGATTATCAGTTACAGTTGTGGCGGCATAAAGTTTTTTAGCTTGGTTAAGTTTGGCAATGTTCCTGCCCGCGCCGCACACTTCTTTTGCGATGCGGTTTTTTAAAAGCGCCATTCCAAGGCTTCCGCCCATCATTCCCATGCCGACTATGGTGACTTTTTTAAACATTGGTTTCATAACAACACCTTTTAAAAAAATGAGGGACGGATGCACAGATGGTCAGATGTTCGGTAAAACCTGCCAACCTTCTGCATTTCCGAGCCTACAATTTATATTTCGCTTATGCTTAACTGCTTAATGCTTATCTGCTTACCTGACTTCGCTTATGCTTAACTGCCTATAGCTTAATTCGCTCTTTCTAACCTTCCGTCCCTCTGTGCATCCGTCCCCTCTGTCCCTCGGCTTTATAGCGTCCTTCCGATCGCCTTTGCCACTTTCCTTGCGTCATCAACAAGCTTCTTATATTCAACAGGTAATAACGACTGGTCTCCGTCTGACAGAGCTGTTTCGGGTTTGGGATGAACTTCTATTAAAACACCGTCCGCGCCTGCCGCAACTGATGCCAGTGCCATGGGGTAAATAAGGGGCTTTTTGCCCGTGCCGTGTGAAGGGTCAGAAACCACAGGAAGATGGCTCAAGGTCTTTACAAGCGGTATCGCGGATAAGTCAAGGGTGTTTCTTGTTTCGGTTTCAAAAGTCCTTATACCGCGCTCGCATAAAATTACATTCATATTTCCGTTGGCAAGAATATATTCGGCGGACATAAGCCACTCTTTGACAGTGGACATAAGCCCTCTTTTTAAAAGCACCGGTTTGTTCATCTTACCGACCTCTTTTAACAGTTCAAAATTCTGCATATTACGCGCGCCTATCTGAAAGCAGTCCGCGTATTTGTTTACAAGCTCCACGTGCCTTGTATCAAGCACTTCTGTCACAACCGGCATCTTGTACATTTCCCTTGCCTCTGCAAGTATCTTTAAACCTTCTTCAGCCATTCCCTGAAAAGCGTAAGGCGATGTCCTTGGTTTGAACGCGCCGCCCCTTAACACATTGGCGCCCGCGGCTTTTACGGCTTTGGCTGTGGCCAAAAGCTGCTCCCTGCTTTCTACGGAACACGGCCCTGCTATCATGGCAATATTGTTTCCGCCAATCTTAACACCCAGCCCCAGGTTTATTACCGATGTTTCTTTTCTGAAATCCTTGCTGGCAAGTTTGTACGGCTTTAAAACGGTCATTACTTTTTCCACTCCCGGAAAAGCTTCCACAGGGACCGTGGACAGCACCCTTTCATCGCCTATTACGGCAATAATCGTGCGTTCTTTTCCCTTTGATACCTGCGCGCGCAGTTTAAAACCCGCTATTTTTTTAACAATGTGGTTTATCTGCGCCTTTGTGGTCTTTGGTTTTAATACAATAATCATATTTCCGTTCCTCCTGGTTTTATTTTACTTTATCTCTTTTAAGGCCTTAATAAGCCTTTTATTTTCTTTCATAGTGCCGATTGTAATCCTTGCAAAGTTATCAAACACAGTCCTGATAATCACACCTTTTTTCTGAAGCGCTTCAAAATATATCATTGCGTTCCTGTCCAGAATGATAAATATGAAATTTGCCTGTGTGGGAACAAATTTTATTCCAAGTTTTTTAAGCTCCGCGTACAGATAAGCGCGCCCTTCTTTATTTGTTTTAAGGGTGGCTGCCAGATGCGCTTTATCGCCCAGCGCCGCAAGCGCGCCTTTCTGCGCCAGCGTGTTTATGTTAAACGGCGGCCTTATCCTTTCCATAATGCCCGTAATTTCCGGGTCTGCCACGCCATAACCCGCCCTTATGCCTGCAAGGCCGTACACCTTTGAAAACGTCCTTAACACAATAAGGTTCGGATATTTGGAAAGATACTTTATTCCGTCAGGGTAATTCTTGTCATCAGCGTATTCAAAATACGCCTCGTCAAGCACAACTATCACATTCTTGGGGACTGCCTGCATTAATTTTTCAAATTCCGCTTTTGTTATAATTGTCCCCGTGGGATTGTTGGGGTTGCATATAAAAATAAGCTTTGTCTTTGGCGAAAGCCTTGCGATAAAACCGTCTATATTGTGTCTGAAATTATCCTGCGGTATCTGTATTATGGTGCCGCCCGTGATATTTGCGGCGATTGAATAAACAACAAAAGAAACCGCGGAAAACATCACTTCATCGCCGGGCGATACAAAAGCTTCAGCAATAAGCTGAAGAAGTTCATTGCTTCCGTTGCCGAAAAATAACGTATCGGGCTTTACTTTAAGCTTTTTTGCCAGCGCCTGCCTTAATTCATACGCGCCGCTTTCAGGGTAAAGGTTTAACGAATCAAGCGCTTTGGCCATTGCCTTAACAGCGGCTTTTGATGGGCCAAGCGGATTTTCATTGGACGCAAGTTTTATTACGTCTTTTAAGCCAAGCTCCCTTTGAACTGCAGCCACGGGTTTCCCCGGCACATATGGCTTAATCTGCATTACGCTTTTCTTTGCAACTTCTTCAAATTTGCCCATTTTTGTTCATCCTTCTTATATATGTATATTTTCCTGTTATAAAAAATAAACAATGCTTGTGAAATGATTTCACAAGCAAAATGTCCTTAATTATAAGGAAAAAGCCTTGTGAAATGATTTCACAAGGCTCTTTATTATACAATTTGGGATTTTTTATTACAAGGACAAAAACTTGAATTCAAGCATGAAAAAATGCATTTTGTTTTGTAGGTTTTGCGCAAAAAACTGCCGCAGGCTAAAACCCCACATATAAAATTAAAAGCCTGACTAATAACATTTTAACAATAACACCCTAATTTATATACCTCATCGAAAATATACCAGTATGCCAATCGGCACATATAAACTGGAAAACGGTCCATTTATCTCCCCATTTTTGTTATACCACCAATCCACACTCACCTCTATATCAACTAATAGTTTTAAATCTATATTAACTTGCTCAAAATAATCGGTTAAATTAATAGGAATTTTTATTTCAGATTCCATAAAATGTAATTTCAAAGAATAGCTATTAAACATTATTGCCCTTTTTTCATTCTCATAAAGCACATATAAATATTGAGAATATTCAAGGCTACAATTCAAATCCCAATAATCATTCATAAAGTATTTAACAATTAAAGGTTTAACATCAAGCCCGGTTTCTACATTTAGGTCTTCTGTTATATTTCTATGCCTTACAGAATAACCAAATTCACTGCCTATTGTTTCAAACCACCAAAATCTAAAACCTAAATTTTCAGGCACGGAATAATTTACGCCCCAGTAAAATGCATTTATATTTGAAAATGACATTAAAATTATTACACTCAATAATATATATCTTTTAAAGTGTACCCGCAAAATTCACTTCCCCTCCCCTGAATATATCAATCATATCAAGGATAATTATTTCAGTTAATAAGAACTATCATTTATTTATAAATAAAAGCCATAACTATATTAACATTGGCTTTGGATTGTTAAAATGTAAATGATACTGCCTCAAGCCGAGCTGCAAAAAAACACACAGACAGTGTGAATGCCATGGCAGCACCCGCATTCATGTGCTGTCCCTACAAAATCTATAAAATATTACAAATACTGATACTTATCAGCACTTTTCAAATCTGATCTTATTCACATCCCCGGATACGTCCAGGCTTACCGGATAGTCGCCGTCAAAGCATGCCATGCAGAACTTGTCTTTTCTTCCGGATACGGACTTTACAAGCCCATCCATGCTTAAGTAAGCGAAAGAATCAACGCGCAGGTATTTTTTTATCTCTTCTGTGGTATGACTATTTGCAATAAGTTCTGTCTTTGTCGGGAAATCCATCCCGTAAAAACACGGGTTATAGATAGGCGGCGATGATATCCTGTAATGAATCTCTTTCGCGCCCGCGTTTCTTATCATCTTTATTATCTTTCTGCTTGTCGTGCCGCGGACAATTGAATCATCCACAACAACCACCCTTTTGTCTTTTAAAAGCGGTTTAACGGCATTTAACTTTATCCTGACCCCAAAATCCCTGATATTCTGTGAAGGTTCAATGAAGGTCCTGCCCACGTAATGGTTCCTTATAAGCCCCATATCAAACTTAACTCCCGTGCCTTCGGAATAGCCTATTGCCGCCGACACGCCCGAATCCGGCACCGGTATTACGATGTCCGCGTCCACGTGAGATTCGCGGCCAAGCTGCCTTCCAAGCTCCCTGCGGATATCAGACACGTTCCTGCCGAAAATATAGGAATCCGGCCTTGCGAAATATATGAATTCAAAGATGCACATGGCGCTTCTTCCTCGCTCCGCGAATTTTTCCGACCTCATTCCGTTTTTATCAAAAACCACCACTTCTCCCGGTTCTACCGTCCCAATATGTTCCGCGTTCATAAGGTCAAACGCGCAGGTTTCAGACGCCACTATATACGCGCCGTCAAGTTTTCCTATTTCAAGCGGCCGAAAGCCGTTAGGGTCGCGCGCGGCTATCAGGCAGTCTTTGTTTAATACCACAAAAGAAAAAGCGCCTTTTAATTCCGCAAGTGATTTTTTAACCGCGTCCACAAATTCAAGCTTGTTATTTTTTGCGATAAGATGGACAAGGGGTTCGCTGTCAGCGGTTGATTCAAATATGGAACCGTCTTCTTCCAGCTTTGTTTTTATTACATCCGCGTTTACAAGATTGCCGTTGTGCGCCACTGCAAGCGGCCCTTTTACATAGTCAACCTTTATGGGCTGGGCGTTTTCAATAACGGACGAGCCTGTTGTTGAATAACGCACATGGCCTATTGCCATTGTCCCGTTTAAGTATGCAAGTTTTTTTTCGTCAAAAATATCAGCCACAATTCCCATGCTTTTAACCTCGCGCGACCTGCCTTTATCATCAACGGTCACGATACCGGCGCTTTCCTGCCCCCTGTGCTGCAGAGCGTAAAGCCCAAGGTAGGTTAAAGTGGATGCTTCCGGATGGCCGTACACGCCTACGATGCCGCAGGCTTCTTTCGGGTGGTCCATGCAATCACACATATTGGTTTACTCCGTTTGACCAGATTTTTTCAAGTTCTTCCGTTGTCACAGAAATTTTCTTTGAATTTGATTTCGCGGCCCAGTCAATATTTATAATAAGTTTGTCGCCGCCGGTTTTTCCAAGTTCGCTTATCACTACATTGTTTTTGGCGCCAAGTTTTTTCAGCTTATGCACGTTCTCTTTTGCGCACGTTACAATAATCCTGGACTGGGTTTCGCCGAACAAAAGCGAATCCGGCCTCATGTCGCTCTGCAGGTCCACATACGCGCCTATTACGGAATCACCGTGCACCTTTCCTGTTATGCAGCATTCGGCAAGCGCCACCGCAAGGCCGCCCTTGGAAATATCGTGCGCGGACTTAACATAACCCGCCTTAATTCCGTCGCGGACTGTTTTCTGCACCTTTGCTTCAAGAAGAAGGTCAATATCTGGCACCGGCCCTTTTATAAGGCCGTGCACCACTTTTAAGTATTCAGAAGCGCCTATTTCGTCTTTGGTATGGCCTATCATAAGTATCACGTCTTCGTTGTTTTTAAAGTACTGCTTTACAAACCTTTTTTCTTTTCCTTTTATGTATCCCACCATGCCGACCGTGGGAGTGGGGAAAATAGCGCCGCTTGGGCTTTCGTTATAAAAACTTACGTTGCCGGATATTACCGGGGTTTTCATAACTTCAGCAGCCGCAGACATGCCTTCAACCGCTTTTTCAAACTGCCAGAAAATTTCAGGATTTTCCGGATTACCGAAATTAAGGCAGTTGGTAAAAGCCGCGGGCTCCGCTCCGGAACAGCTTACGTTTCTTGCGGATTCCGCGATGGCTATGGCTCCGCCTTTATACGGGTCAAGATAAGTATACCTTCCGTTGCAGTCAACCGAAGTTGCTATCATAAAATCCCTGTTCTTAACGTCTATTACAGCGGCGTCAGAGCCGGGCAATGTCACGGTGTTTGTCTGCACCATGTGGTCATATTCTTCCCAGATCGCCGCTTTTGAAGCTATGTTGGGCGAACCGATAAGTTTCTTTAACGTGGCAGTAAGGTCATCGGGGGCCTGTATCTTATCGGGATCTATATTGCTTGTTTCAAGATATTTCGGTTTTACGCCTTTCTGGTGTTTAAGCGGGAAAAGCGGGTGCTTGCTGTCTGTCAGTGGGAAATTTGGCATATCCGCCACTTTCTTTCCTTTTTCAATTATGACAAGGTGCGGTTTCTTTATAACTTTTCCTATAACCACCGCGTGAAGCCCCCACTTGCTTAAAACTTTTTCAACCTGTTTTTCCTTGCCTTTCTTGGCAACCAGAAGCATTCGCTCCTGCGATTCGGATAACATTATTTCGTACGCGTTCATATTTTTCTCGCGCTGGGGTATTTTGTCCATCCACAGTTCTATTCCCACGCCGCCCCTGTACGCCATTTCAGTGCCGCTTGAAGTTAAGCCTGCGGCGCCCATATCCTGTATGCCTTCCATAATATCAAGGTCAATAAGTTCAAGCGTCGCTTCAAGAAGAAGTTTTTCCATAAACGGGTCGGCAACCTGAACATTGCTGCGTTTTTCAGCCGTTTCTTCGGTCAATTCCGCAGAAGCAAAAGTGGCGCCGTGAATGCCGTCGCGCCCCGTGGCTGCCCCGATATACATAACCGAATTGCCTATTCCCCTGGCGGTCGCCTTAATTATTTTTTTCTTTTCAACAACGCCTATCGTCATCGCGTTTACAAGGCAGTTGTCTTCGTAGCACTCTTCAAACACCGTTTCTCCGGCAACCGTGGGCACGCCCACGCAGTTTCCGTAAAACGCGATGCCTTTGACAACGCCGGGAAGAAGGCGCTGGGTATTTTTTGATTTTGGATTTCCAAACCGCAGCGAATTTAGGTTGGCAACAGGCCTTGCCCCCATTGTGAAAACATCCCTTAATATCCCGCCCACGCCGGTCGCCGCGCCCTGAAAGGGTTCCACAGCTGACGGATGGTTGTGCGATTCAATTTTAAAAGCAACGGCAAGGTCAGTGCCGCTGTCTATGATGCCGGCGTTTTCTCCGGGCCCCTGAATCACGTATTTTCCCTTATGCGGAAATTTTTTCAGGGTCGTCTTGCTGTGCTTGTAGCTGCAGTGTTCCGACCACATCGCGGAAAAAATTCCAAGTTCGACATACGTCGGGGTGCGCCCCATTATTTTAAGGATGTTTTCGTATTCACCTTCCTTAAAACCGTGTTCTTTTATTATTTCCGGCGTTATTTCAAAACCGTTATATTCTATCTGCATTTCTTTTTCTTTAACAGCTGTCTTTTTCGCCTTTTTTGCCTTTTTCGCAATTTTCCGGGCCATCTTTATCTCCTTAGGCTTTCTTGATGTAATTTACGATGGATTCAAAAACCAGCCTGCCGTCCGTGGAACCAAGTTCGTTGGTCATCGCGCGTTCCGGATGCGGCATCATTCCAAGCACATTGCCGCGGTTATTGGTGATTCCCGCAATTCCGTAAACCGAACCGTTAGGGTTTGTGTTTTCGTTAATATTACCTTTCGCGTCGCAGTAGCGGAAAGCTATCTGATCGTTTTTAATAAGCGCGTTTAAGCCTTTATCATCAGTGAAGTAATTGCCTTCCTGATGCGCTATAGGAACCTTTATAACCTGCCCTTTGGCAAACTTATTGGTAAAAGGGGTGTCTGTATTTTCAACTGACAGATTGATATACTTGCAGATGAATTTAAGGTTTTTATTTACAAGCATGGCGCCGGGCAATATTCCTGCTTCAAGCAGAATCTGAAAACCGTTGCAGATTCCTATGACATACTTCCCTTTTTTCTCCGAAAAACTTTTCATACCGTCCATTACGCGCGCGAACCTTGCGATGGCGCCGGACCTTAAATAATCGCCGTAAGAAAAACCTCCCGGCACTATTATCACGTCAAACTTATTTAACGCGGATTTATCGGAATCGTGCCAAATGTATTCAACGCTTTGGTTTACTTCTTCAACGGCCCACCTGCAGTCAGCGTCGCAGTTTGAGCCCGGAAATACTATCACACCAAATTTCATTTTTGCCGGCATTATAGGCTCCTTGGGATATTATTCCACCCTGAATGTGTATTTTTCAATATTTGGATTTGCAAGCAGTTTGTCGCAGATTTCATCAACTTTTTTTTCAAGTTTGGCGGATTTCGCGTCCTTTGTCTCTATTTCGATAAATTTGCCCACTTTGACTTCTTCGATGTTTTTGTACCCCATCTTTTCAAGGGCATTGCCGATCGTTTTTCCCTGTGGGTCCAGGATGCCTTCTTTAAGAGTGACATAAATTTTAACTTTTGCCATGTTCCGGATTCTCCTTGCAGTAAAGTGTGGAAAAAAATGACAGGATTATTATATAGCAACGGGCGGAATTTTCAAGGGGATTTTAAGAAGTGCGTAAAAATTCATCTGATTTAAAAGTATGTTAACCGGATTTTCTGCCGGACTAAATATTTCTGTATATTTCCCGGCGGTGCCCTATTGCAACAATCACAACTTTTTTATTTTTTTCATCTATTTCATAGACTATCCTGTAATTTCCCTGCCTTATCCTGTAATATTCTTCTTTCATCCGTAATTTTTCGCATCCCGGAGGTTTCGGGGCTGAACCAAGCTCTAACATCCTTTTTTTTACAGATGCAAGTTCAGGCATCCCGGCCGGCGCTGATTTCAGCCATTTATATGCGCTTCTTGAAAGTTCAATACTATACATGCTTCTTTTTACCGTAAAAACCCAATTCTTCAGCAACGCTTTTCAGCTCTATCGTATTATCTTTCTCGTTACGCTCATAATTCTGAATACTTAAAAGGTCTTCTTTAAGTTCTTCCCTTTCAATTTCATCAAGTATCGCTTTTTCAATAAATGATTTCATCATAAAACCCCTTGAACGGCAGAAATCTTTCATAAGGTCGCGGACATCTTTGTCAACCTTCATCGTAAAAGTAACATTTTTTTGCATTCTTTTCCTCCTTTACAGTAATAACTATTTATATCCTAAAAAGACAAATAAAACAAGTATTAAATAATACCACAAAATATTATCTTACCTAAACTCCGTAATATTACCCCTGTACTTCTTGGGTATTAACTGCTGCTGCAGTTTGGAGTTATGCCTGGACTTAATTTCCATCGCCTTAAAATACGCCTTCCACATATCCGCGTACTTTGTCTCGTCATCAGCGGCGCCGTTTAATTCCAGCGATTCCACCGGTTTTATGGCACATTTCCCGCCGTCATAAAACGCCGCCAGATTTCTTACCACATCGTGTATTATCCATTTCTGCGAACCAAAACGCGTCCTAAAATGCGGGATAATTACAGGTAATATATTGGCATCCGGGTTTATCTTCGCGTAATAGATACCGCCCGCGTCGGCAAACCGCACAAAACCCAGCATTCTGTGGCCTTCGTGCTTAACGCGCTGAGCCGCGCGCAGCACGGGTATCACATTATCATCCGCAAGCAGTTTATTGACATCATTACCTTTTTCCCTGCCGGTATTAATATATCTGTAAATATGCATTTCAATGTCCGGCATTTCGGATAAAAACGCGTGCACCGTGTTTTCAAAAGTTTCCGCGCTTATCTTTTCAATTATCGCCTTTTTCATAAGCATGTACTTTTTTTCTTCGGCTGCTGTGTGTCTTTCATCAGAAAAAAGGTTTAAAGTTGCGCTGCCCGTGTCAGTCCTGCATATGGAAGCGGGTTCATCGCCTGATTTAAAAATGTCATATAACACAGTTAAATAACCTTCAAACGTGCCGTCATACACATAACTTTTCTGCATCTATAACTCCCCTGTTATGCTTTTAAGAGTATCTTCCGGGGCGGGCAATAAAACCGCTTCCGGCTTAAAAAGCGAAAGCTGCTCATAGCGCTGCTTTGGGGCGTCAAGAAGCCGCGCGGAAATCACCCTGCCCGAAAACCTGCCTTCAAACGCGCTTTTGCCTTTGGCTGTTATAAAAAACCTTGCGCGTTTCATCACAATCCCCAGTTTTTTCAGGTCATCCACCCCTATCGCGCACGCCCTTCTTGCCTTAATAATCCGCTGAGCGGAGCGCACGCCGATGCCCGGCACCCTTAACAGTTTTTCGTAATCCGCGGTATTTATTTCAACCGGAAACTGCTCCATGTGCCTTAAAGCCCACGCCGCCTTTGGGTCAAAACGGGTGTCAAAATTCGGATGCTCTTCATCAAGCAGTTCATCAGCTTTAAATTTGTAAAACCTTAACAGCCAGTCCGCCTGATAAAGCCGGTGTTCCCGCAGAAGCGGGGAATTAACAGGCACGGGAAGCCGGCTGTCATTATTGACGTGGATATAGGAAGAGTAATAGACGCGTTTTAAATTCATGCCTGTGTACATATTCTCGCTTAAAGAAATTATCTGTTTGTCCGTGTCGCCCGTGGCGCCCACTATAAGCTGCGTGCTTTGCCCGGCAGGCGCAAAACTTTTTCTGCTGAATTTATCCGCTTTTGATTCAATAATTTTTTCTTTTATGTGGCCCATAGGCGCTGTTATATCAGCCATTTTTTTGTCCGGCGCCAGCAGTTTAAGCCCGCTGTCGCTTGGAAGTTCCATATTTATGCTTAACCTGTCCGCCAGCAGCCCGGCTTCATCCAACACCTCCTGCGACGCGCCCGGAATTGCCTTTATGTGTATGTAGCCGTTAAAAAGGTGGTCCTGCCGCAGTATCCTTACAGCCCGCACCATAAGTTCCATGGTAAAATCCGCGTTTTTTACGACCCCGGAGCTTAAAAAAAGCCCTTCTATATAATTGCGCTTATAAAAATTTATGGTTATATCGGCAAGTTCCTGCGGGGTAAATGCCGCGCGTTTTATATCATTGCTTTTTCTGTTTATACAGTACGCGCAGTCATAAATACAGTTATTGGTCAGCAATACTTTCAGGAGCGAAATGCACCTGCCGTCAGCGGTGAAAGTATGGCAAATACCGGCCTTTGCCGCGCTTCCTATTCCGCCCTTTATCCCTGCCCTGTCAGTTCCGCTGGAAGAACACGATACATCATATTTCGCGCTTTCTCCCAGTATTAAAAGCTTTTCCGCCGGTTCCATTTTTGCCTCCGCTTAAAGTGTATACATATAGTATACACTTTGTATATATTTAATCAAGGCAAAACTGAATTCCGTCTGACATTTATGTGCCGTTGACGCAAATAGCCATTTATGCTAATATTCTTTAATTAATTATCTTATAAGGAGCGTGCTTTGAACTACATAGACATAATACTCTGCATAGTTGTCTTTTTCGCTTTTCTTATAGGATGGAAAACGCGCGGAATGATAATTATGATGGTCCCCGCGGCGCTTTTGGCGGGAATAATCACTGCCAATCTTGGCTATGTGCCATTTTCAAAAATACTCACTTTTATGCACGCGCCGGAAAAAAGGCTGCTTCTTGCGTACACTCTGATATTCCTGACAGCAAGCACCGCCGTTGTTTTTTTCTTTATGGCAATGGTAAAGGCGTTTGACTTTTTCGCGCTTGCGTTTGTTGACAGGGCCGTGGGGGCGGTTTTAATAATCTCTTTCGCGCTTATCGTATCAATGTATTCTTTTTCACTGCTTGAGCAAAAGATGGAAAAAAATACGGGTTTTCAGCAGGCGCTTTCAGATTCAAAGGTGTATTCACTGTCATCAAAATATCTTGGGTTTGCCGGAAAAATCAGCGTTGACAAACAGCTTGCGGTATTAAAATCGCTTATTGACTGATATCATCTTTCTTTTCTGTATACTCCTTTAAAATCGCGCCAAGCGCCTCTTCTGTATTTGTCTTTTTGCTTTTTCTTCTTAACCTGGTAAAAATAATCGTCCCAAGCCCCGCGGTAAAAAACGCGCCGGCAAACAGCATAATAAAAGATGTATCTGTTTTAAACAGGACAGCGCCGGCAAACGCCGCGGCGCCAAGCACGGCAACTATTAAAAGCACCATGTTCGACATGGAATATGACTTCATACTGTAAACAAAATCATTTAAAAATTCCCCGCCTTTGGGCGGCTGAATTATCACGGCATTATTATCTTTAAACTTTTCTATGCCGGCTATAACCTTTAAAAACCTGTCAATAGCCCCGGAATTTGCATCAGTCCTGTTTTTTTCATACCACAGTTTTATATCCTGCAGTTTTCCATAGTGGTCATAAAGCGAAATAAGATGATTGTGCGCCAGCTCATTGTTAAAATCAAGAGCTATGGCTTTTAGAAACATATTTGCCGCGCTTTTATCGCCTTTTTTTTCAAGGGCTATGCCGTATTTTATAAAAGCTTCCGGCCTGTCGGATATGAATTCAATTGCTTTCTTATAATTAACGGCCGCGGCTTCAGGCGAATGGTCAATTGCGTCATCGCCTTTTTTCATGAACTGCACATACAGCTGCTGCCTGTCTATGCAGTTTCCGCACATTCCGCAGTTATTGGCGTAATCGCTTATCTGAACACCGCAAAACGGGCAGATCATAAAGCCCCCTATTCCACTTTGTACGGGCTTGGGAAAATTGTAAACCTGAAATTTATATACCCAAGCCAGGCGTACCCGCCGGGATATTTAAGGTATGCAACGTCAAAATTAATAAACCTGTCTATATGGGTATTGATAAGATACGTGTCCGGAAGAAAGCTGTTATTATTGATATTGGCCGGCACCACATATTCCACTTCCACTCCCATTTTCGCGAAAAGCGGGCGCGAAAATCCTATAAAGTATGAGTTATAATTCTTTTTTTCCGTATCCGCAAACCTTGTAAGGTATGGTATAAATCCCGAATAATCGCCTATCACATAACCGCCGCTGAAGGCAAAATCCCAGAAAAGCTCCTTGCTTAACACAGCGTATACACCCATCATGGATTTAAGGGAATCCCTGTCGTTTCCTTTAATTGTCACTCCCACACCCGTTGTATCAGAACTGCCTATGCTGTCCTGAAGCATTATGGAATACGTGTATCCCACGCCCACAGACGGCACGTTTACCGTTTCATTAAGCGCGGTTAAGCGCAGGTCCGCGGAAAGCAGCCATACCCCTATTTTCGTGAAAGAATCATTTCCCTTTCGGGAATCCACGTCATGTTCGCCGTAAATGGAGCCGATATAATATGAAAAAGCCATGTCGGCATTGATTCCAAAATTGTCAAAAATATCATTTCTGTACGCCGTGGGCATCAGCACAAGGCCCGTCCTTGGATTGGGAAAAGCAATACAGGGTTCTGTGTCCGTCTGTTCTGATTCATTATCTTTTACGTCTTTTGTTTTTACAAAGTAGTAATACTTTATTCCGCCTTTTACGCCTTCATCGTGATACGTGGTTTTGCCGGTTTCGGAAAACGCGTAGAATTCCGGCCCTGACGGGGTCGTGCCCCTGTAAATGTTGTATCCCGCAATATCAAATGAGCCTTTAAGAGGCGCTTCCCACTTTAATGTAATGCGCTCAACATCCTGATAAGCCCTGAAATTAAGGGGTTTTCCCGCGGGCGTTACTTCCGCGGCTTTAAAAACATTTTCTTCCGACATGCTTTTAAATCCGGACTCATCCGTGGCTTCAAGCTTATACGCGTATTCCGCGCCCGGCCTTATTGTTTCATCCGTAAATTCGGCCGCGGAAAGCGGCGCTTCATTCAGCAGGACAAAAGCATTGTCTTTTTCACGCCTGTAAATATTATACGCAACGCCTTCTTTAACAGCTGTCCAGCGTATTATTACCTTTGATACATCATGATTTTCAAACAAAAGCCTGTCAGGCGCAAGTTTGGGCGCCTCTTTTAATGTTACGGCATATTCCCGCGACATCGTTATATCCGTTTCACTTTTGACGGCTTCCACTTTATACACATAAGCAGAACCCGGTAAAACCGTAATATCCGTGTACGCGTTTCCCGCAAAAGGCGAAGGGTTTATCTTTTCAAATTCCCCGCCTTCCTGCTTTCTGTAAATATTGTAATTTATCCCTTCTGTTACGCCGGCGCTCCACGTTATTTTAAGCTTATACGGCTCCGCGTCGTCAAATAAAACGTTAAAGGGTTCAATGCCATTTTTCGCAGGCTGAATTTCCCGCGCGGCAATTTCAACAACGGCAGTTTCAACAGGGGCCGCAGCGGGCGGTGCGGGCGTCGCGGTTGCCATAACAGGCGTCAATACCTGCGTGGCTTCAGCCGTAACGCCTATTTTTGACGTAAGCACATCTTCAGCTGACGCGATAAAGGGAAATAACACAAGCGCGATAACAGCCGCGGATTTTTTCAGGGTATTCATCTTTTCACTTCCACGAAAGAAAATTTTCAATTATTTTCATTCCGCCTTCCGTCAGTATTGATTCAGGGTGAAACTGAACCCCTTCCATCATATATTCCCTGTGCCTCACTCCCATAATCTCCCCTTCTTTTGTCCAGGAACTTACCACAAGTTCCTTGGGAAGGGATTTCTTTACTCCCACAAGCGAATGATACCTTGTGGCGGTAAAAGGGTCAGGCAGCCCTTTATACAACCCTTTGCCGTCGTGATAAACAGGCGAAACTTTCCCGTGCATAATCCTGTTATTACGCGCTATTTTCCCGCCAAGCGCCTCTATCATGCACTGGTGGCCAAGGCAGATTCCAAGCAGCGGTTTTTTTCCCAAAAAGGCCTTAATAAGCTCTTTTGATATGCCCGCGTTTTCCGGCCAGGATGGGCCCGGCGAAATTACTATATGCGTAGGATTAAGCTTTCTTATTTCATCAACTGTGGTTTCGTCATTTCTTAACACTTTAATATCTTTTACGAACGCGCCCATGTATTGGACTATATTATATGTAAAACTGTCATAATTATCCAGCATCAGCACCATTTTACATCTCCTCCGCTTTTGCGGCCATTTCAAGCGCCTTAAGCATGGCCGCGGCTTTGGTCAGGGATTCTTTGTATTCAAATTCGGGATCACTGTCAACCACTATGCCGGCCCCGGCCTGGAAATACGCCCTTTTTTTATCGTAAAAAAGCGTCCTTATGGCGATGCAGGTTTCCATATTGCCGTTGAAACCTATCATGCCCACACTTCCTGAATATGGGCCCCTTTTAATATTTTCAAACTGGTCTATCATCTGCATGGCGCGTACCTTGGGCGCGCCGGACACTGTACCTGCCGGAAAAGTGCTTACAAAAACATCAAAAGCATCCAGCCCCTTTTTTACCGTTCCGGTTACATCAGAGACTATATGCATCACATGCGAGTATTTTTCAATAAACATAAAATCATTCACTTTCACCGTACCGGTTTCGCATACCCTTCCAAGGTCGTTTCTGCCAAGGTCCACAAGCATGACATGTTCCGCGCGTTCCTTTGTGTCTTTTAAAAGCTCCGCTTCAAGCGTTTTATCCTCCGCCGCGGTTGCCCCTCTTTTTCTTGTGCCTGCTATCGGTTTTACTTCGGCGGTCCTGCCCGAAACATTTACCATCATTTCCGGCGAAGCGCCTATTATATATCTGTTTTTAAACCTTATAAAAAACATGTACGGCGAAGGGTTAATTGTCCTTAAAGCCCTGTACAGCAGGATCGGATCGCCGTTAAAGGGCGCGCTGAAACGCTGTGACAGAACCACCTGTATTGCCTCCCCGTTGTTCAGCATTGACACCGCGTCAGATACGCTTTTTTTAAATACCTCTTTTTTTGTGTGATTTTTAAGCGTTATCCGGCCTTTGTGTTTTTTAAAGGCAAGTTTTTTTAACGGTTTTTTCAGGTCGCTTATTATTATATCTATTTTTTTCACGGCAGCCGCGTGTTTTTTTCTTATGTCAGATTCCGTATCGCCGCCTTCAACAAAAATATTGTGAATAACTTTTATCTTGTGATACACGTTGTCAAAAACTATGACGATATCGGCAAACATAAGAAAAATATCGGGCCATTTTAAATTGTCTGTTTTGGGTTTATCCGGGACTTTTTCGTATTGTTTTATTACGTCATAACCCACATACCCGACAGCCCCTCCGTAAAACGGCGGAAGACCGCTTATTTCTGCCGCTTTAAAATCTTTAAAAACCCCTTTTAAAACAGCAAGCGGATCCTTTGTTTTTATCTCTTTTTTATTACCTTTTGTTTCAATTACAGCAGCGCCGTTTTCATATGTGAACGTGCAGTACGGCTGCCTGCCAATGAAGGAATACCTTGCTGTTTTTTCCCCTCCCTCTATGCTTTCAAGAAGAAAGGAGTTTTCCGGATTGTCTATCCTTAAATATACGGAGAGCGGAGTTTCAAGGTCAGCCAGCATTTCTTTATATACGGGTATTACATTGAATTTCTTTGAAAGTTTTAAAACCTCTTTTATATTTGTAAATTCCATTTTTTATCCCTTTTTTTTGTAAACCTTTTCCGGATCAAATATTTTTTCACCCTGTGTTTCCATGTCGCCGTTTTCCTTTATTTCCCTGTAAAAACAGGATGCATATCCGGTATGGCAGGCTGCCCCGCCTATCTGGTTTACTTTAATAAGAACCGCGTCCATGTCGCAGTCTATGTATATATTCTTAACTTCCTGAACGTTTCCCGACTCTTCGCCCTTGAACCAAAGTTTGTTCCGCGAGCGTGACCAATAGTGCACCTTGCGCGTGGCAAGGGTTAATTCAAGCGCCTCTTTATTCATCCAGGCTATCATCATTATAAGTCCTGTTTTATAATCCTGGGCTATCGCGGCGCAAAGCCCTTTTTCGTCAAATTTTACCTTTCCGATATCAAACTTTTCCATATTATTACCTCCGTTATTAATAATTGGCACATATACCTATAATAAACGAAAACTGTTAAAAGTCAAAGAGAATCAGCGCCCGCCCTGTTTTTTCATGAATTCAGGTATTTTTGACGTATTCTTGATGCTGAATTCCCCGTCTATTGCGGCTTCTTTTCCCCAGCTGTATAATCCGGTAAATTTATTGTCCTTTGTCATATCCATAAGCGGGCAGTCCTGGTTTCCGGGACCCCATGACCAGGCAAGCCAGCCTATTTTGTTTTTCGCGCATTCTTCCATTATAGTTTTATAACGGATTGTCCGGACGCACCCCATTCCATAAGCCGCGAATTCACCCACAATTAAAGGCGCGTTTGTGTATGAAACCGAATTTATCGCGTCCTTTATCCTGTTTTCGTCATTGTCAGTCCACCACATATGAACTGAAATTATTATATTTTTATCAGGATCCGCGTTTAGAATTGTTTCTCCGCCCGTGTAATAGCTGTTTATGTCCTGACCGCATTTGCCCGCGTCAATCACAATCGGCGTATGTATGCCGGCTTTTCTTAAAGCTTTTACCGCTGCTATGTATTTTTTATTGTAATCATCAACCGTCGTGCGCCAGTCGCCAAGTTCATTGGCATAATTAATCATAAGGTATTTGCGGTGTTTTTTTGCTATCTTTACCATTTCAGGCGCCGTCCACCACGCGGTAATCTGTTTAAATATTTCATCATTCCATTTGCACGTGCCGTCGTGAAGCTCCACAATGGGTATCATCTGATATTCCGCGCACTTTTCTATAAGTTTTTCAAGCCCCTGATAATCGCCGTCTTTCATTGTCCATACAATGCGCACGCAGTTGGCGCCTGTCTTGGCTATTTCCGGTATCGCTTCGCCTTCCTTATCAAGCCAGACAAACATCTTGTTTATCCCGCGCAGTATTATTTCTTCGCCGTCCGGCGCGAATATTTTGTTCCCTTTTACGTGTATTCCCTGCGAATAAGACGATGACACAAAAAGCATTGCCAGAAGAGAAAAAAATGTTTTTTTCATGAGTTTACCCCGGTTAAATTTTATGCGCGGCTTTTCGCCGCCGCAGACAAAAACTTTACAGCCTTACCGGAATCCCGTTATCCCTTAAATATTCTTTTACGGACCTTACCGTGTATTCTTTATAGTGAAAAATAGACGCGGCCAGTACAGCATCCGCTTTTCCTTTTTTAAGCACTTCAAGCATGTGTTCCGGCCCGCCGGCCCCGCCCGACGCAATTACCGGAATCCGCACGGCATCAGACACGGCAAGGTTTAAAGGAATGTCATAACCCGCTTTTGTGCCGTCAGCGTCCATGCTTGTCAGCAGCACTTCTCCGGCGCCAAGTTTTTCCGCCTGTTTTATCCATTTTAGCGCGTCCAGCCCGGTTGCTTTTCTGCCGCCGTGGGTATAAACTTCCCATTTGCCGGGTTTTATTTTTTTTGCGTCCACGGCAAGCACAATGCACTGCCTGCCGAATTTTTTTGCGCCTTTTTCTATCAGCGAAGGATTCAATACCGCGGCCGTGTTTACAGACACTTTATCCGCCCCGTTTTTTAGGATAAGTTCCATGTCATCAACGGTTTTAATGCCGCCGCCCACCGTAAAAGGAATATAAATCTTTTCCGCGGTTTTTCTTACAACGTCAATTATGGTTTTTCTGACTTCGTGGGAAGCCGTGATATCCAGAAATACAAGTTCATCTGCGCCGGCTTTGTTGTACCTTACGGCCGCTTCAACAGGGTCTCCCGCGTCCTTTAAATTCAGGAATTTTACCCCTTTTACGACCCTTCCTTTATTGACGTCAAGGCACGGTATTATTCTTTTGGTAAGCATTGGTTATTCCTTAACCAGCTTTACGGCTTCTTTTAAATCAATATTGCCCGTGTAAAGCGCCTTTCCTATAATAACGCCTTCCACATTGTCGTACTTTTTTGACAAATCAATGCACCTTTCTATATTTTTCATCCTTGTAATTCCGCCGGAAATTATCACTTTCATTTTTGTGTTTTTAAGCACATTTACAACGCCCTTAAAATTCGGGCCCTTAAGAACCCCGTCGCGGTTAATGTCGGTATATACAATCATCTTCGCGCCGGCCGCTTCAAGCTGCTTTATGAAATCAAGGGCATCTATCTTTGTGATGTCTTTCCACCCTTTGGCGGCAACTTTTCCGTTTTTCGCGTCAACGCCGATTACTATTTTATCCCCGTACTTACCCACCATCTTTTTAAGAAACTTGTCGCTTCCTATCACGGAAGTTGAAAGAATAACGCGCCTTGCGCCGGCTCGGATGTATTTTTTAATGGTCTTTTCCGTCCTGATGCCGCCGCCGACTTCAACTTTTGCCCTTAAGGCCTTTATCATTTTGATGATAAGTTCCATATTCTTGGGCCTTCCGGAAAAAGCCCCGTCAAGGTCAACAACGTGTATCATGCGCGCGCCCTTAACCTGCCACAGTTTGGCCATGGCAACCGGTTCCTTGCTGTATACTGTTTCATCCCTGACATCGCCCATTATAAGCCTTACGCATTTCCCTTTTCTTAAATCTATTGCCGGTATAATCTGCATGAATTCACCTTTCCTGATTTTCAACAAGTTTATTGAAGTTTTTATAAATTTTAAGCATCTTTTCCCCGCTTTTTTCCGGATGAAACTGAAAACCATATATGTTGCCGCGGCTAACCGCGGAGGCAAATTTTACGCCTTCATAATCGGTCTCGCAAAGCATGTCTTTTTTATCCTCCGGCACCGTGTAGTATGAATGTACAAAGTATACCAGACTGTCCTTAACGCCTTTTATCACCGGATTTTTTTTATCAATGACCCGCATTTCATTCCAGCCCATGTGCGGTATTTTCATTTTCCCCTTAAACCTTACCACTTTGCCTTTTATGAAACCAAACCCTTTGTGTTTTCCAAACTCTTCGCTCTGCGCCATTAAAAGCTGCATGCCAAGGCATATTCCAAGCACAGGTTTTCCGGCCGCTGCCGCCTTTTTGACCGGCATGTAAAGTTTCCTTTTTTTCAGCTGCTTTACGGCATCGCCGAACGCGCCCACGCCCGGCAGTACAATGCCGGATGCTTTTTCAATATCCGAAGGTTTGTCAGAGACCTTTACACGCGCTTTTATGTGTGAAAATGCCTTGCTTACGCTGTGAAGGTTTCCCATTCCGTAATCAACTATTACAATTCCCGCCATGTATTTATAAACTTCCTTTTGTGCTTTTTATGGAATTGCCGTCTTTTTTCAGCGCGGCTTTAAGCGCCAGAGCCAGCCCCTTAAACGCGGCTTCGGCTATGTGGTGCGTGTTTTTTCCCTTAAGCTGGTCAACGTGAAGCGTAAGGTTTCCGCCGCGCGCGAAGCCGTGAAAAAATTCCTCTATAAGTTCCGTGTCAAAGTTTCCTGTTTTCTTTTCTTTAAGGCAAAGGTTAACGTCGCAGTATGTCCTTCCGGAAATGTCCAGAACCACCCTTACAAGCGCTTCATCCAGGACACCGCAGGCGGATCCAAACCTTGCGATTCCCTTTTTGTCGCCCAGCGCCTTTGCAAGCGCCTTTCCTATTACAATGCCCGTGTCTTCCGTTATATGGTGCGCGTCAACCTGGATGTCGCCTTTGACCTTAAGCGAAATATCCATATTGCTGTGGCGCGACAGCTGTTCAATCATATGCGTTAAAAACGGGACCTGTGTGTCTATTGAATACGCCCCGCTTTTATTTACCGCCAGCGAAAGGTCTATGTCAGTCTCTTTTGTCTTTCTTTTTACAGCGGCTTTTTTCGCCATCACACACCCCTTTTAATAATTTTAAGTACCGCCGAGTTTTCCGCGGGCTTTCCCACGGTTATCCTTGCCCAGCCGGCAGCAGGGCCTTTGCCAAACATTCTAATAGAAATACCCTCTTTTTCAAAGGCAAATTTAGCCTTTTGCGGGTCATTGAACCTGACAAAAATGAAATTGGCGTCGCTTTTTATTGTTTCATATTTTTGGCTTATTGTTTTGTACATCCTTGCGCGTTCTTTTCTTATTATTCCAATGGATTTTTTAATCACGCCCGCGTTCTTTAAAGCTTCAAGCGCGATAAAAACAGAAAGTGAATTCACGTTATACGGAAGCCTGACTTTGTTCACGTTTTCGCATACCGCGGCCGAAGAAATCATATAACCAAGCCTTAAGCCCGCCATTGAATACGCCTTTGAAAACGTCCTTGTGATTATAAGGTTGGGATATTTTTTTAAGAGGGGCAGAAATGTCTTCTGTGAAAATTCATAATACGCCTCGTCTATCACAACAAGGGCGCCCGTATTATCAAGGATATTTTTTATCCGGGAAGCGGTAAAGCAGTTTCCCGTTGGATTATTTGGATAAGTTATAAAAATAAACTTGGGTTTGTTTTCCCCGGCAGCGCGCAATATCGCCCTGTCATCTATATCATATTTGTCATCCAGAGGCACCGGTACAAACCTGCCTCCGCACGCCTTCGCGATAACCCCGTACATTTCAAAAGCCGGGGCAGGCGCTATTACCGCTTCACCCTGCTCCAGATACGCAAGCATAAGATAAAGCAGAATTTCATCCGAGCCGTTTCCAACCACAATCTGTGCCGGGCTAACCTTAAGGCCTTTGGACAGTTTTTCCCTTAACAAACCCGCGCCGGGCTGCGGATACCTGTTTAATTCAAGGGCCGCGGCCTTTGCAAGTATTTTTTTCTTAAGGCCAGCCGGTATGCCGTAAGGATTTTCGTTGGCATCAAGTTTGTATCTGCCTTTAAAAAGTCCGGGGTCATAAGCTGTAAGGTCTTTTGTGCTTTTTCTTGGCTGAATATTCATATACTTCCTTTTTTATTTGCGCCTTATTTCAATACTTTTTTTATGGTTTATAAGAGTCTCTGTTTCCGCCATTTTTTCCGCGGCAGGCCCGAATTTCTGCATGCCTTTTTTTGTCCCCCTGATTATATGCGTGTGCTTCATAAAATCAAGGACAGACAGGCCTGAAAAGAATTTGGATGTCCCGTTGGTGGGAAGGATATGATTGGCCCCTGCCACGTAGTCGCCGAAAGCCACAGGCGAATAGTTGCCCGCAAAAATAGCCGGGGCATTTGTAATCATTGCTATTACCGCCCTGTCATTTTTTGTTATTACCGTAAGGTGTTCCGGCGCTTTTTCATTCGCTATTATTGCCGCCTCTTTAAGGGATTTTACCTTTATGATAACAGCATTTACAGCCATATCTTTTTCCATGTTTTTCAGCCCGGTTTGTGTAAAATCCGCAAGTTTTTCAGACACAGTGATAAGCACTGAATGGCCGTTTATGTGTTCCGCCTGCGCCGCCATGTCAGCCAGTACAAATTCAGGCCTGGCTGTTTCATCCGCTATTATTGTCACTTCTGACGGGCCGTTAATGGAATCTATGCCTATTGTGCCGAACAGGTGTTTTTTCGCGCCGGTCGAATAAATATTTCCCGGCCCCACAACCTTATTGACTTTGGGGATTGTTTTTGTCCCGTAAGCAAGGGCGGCTATTGCCTGCGCCCCGCCGGAACGGTATATTTCGTTTATGCCTATAATATCCGCGGCCGCCAGAACGTAGGGATTTACTTCGGAATTATAACGCGGCGGCGACACAATGCATATCCTTTTTACCCCTGCGGTTATTGCCGGAATTCCCGCCATTAAGACAGTGGAAAAAAGCGGCGCCTGGCCGCCCGGTATGTATATTCCCGCCGAATCAAGCGGAACGTATTTCTGTTCAATACTGTACCCTTCATTTTTAAAAACATACCCTTTTATGTTGTCTTTCTGCATTTTATGAAACGCGGAAATATTTTTTGCCGCTGTTTTAATTGATTTTATTACGCTTTTATCAATAAGCGAATACGCTTTTTTAACAGCGTCAGGCGCAACCTTAAGGGATTTAATGGCGGCTTTGTCAAATTTTAACGCGTAATCAATAAGCGCCGCGTCGCCTTTTTCCCTGACAGCATCGGTAATTTCAATTACAGATGCGGGAACTTCAGCGGAAAACGCGTCTATTTTTTTAAGAAACTCTTTTATTGCCGCGGCATTCTTTGCCGAATACGTAAAACGCCTTATCATCATGTCCTCCGGAATAAATTCAGGTTTCTATTGTAAATCAAAATAAGGGTTTATTCAACCGCGAATAAGCGGCGGAGCCGCGCTTTATTTTCTGTCCTGCGCGTATGTTTTTCTTGCTTGCACGGTTGAAAGATATGTCCTTTTTAATTCGTTCTTTATAAGTTTTGTATCAATTGAAGTGTTGTATTTTGCGCTAAGCTGTTGCGTATAATAAGAAATGGACTCTTCGGGTTTTTCAATGATGAATTTCATAAGGTCTTTTTTCTGTTCAAACGTAAGGAATTTAATAGTTTCTTTAACCTTACCTTTTTCCTTACGCAGCCTGTTAAGCTTATCAAAAACATCTATTTTAATGCCAAGCTTTTTCTCTATCTCTTTGCCTGTCATACCGGCTTTTTTGAGTTTTTCTATGCTCTTTCCCGTTTTGTTAAGAACCATATTTTCGCTCTTTTTCTCTTTTACCGCGACAAGGGTTATATCGTCGTTCTGCGGGTAGCCCTGTGTGAAGTTCTTAAGCTCCGTTTCCAGGTTTGATATGAATTCCCTTGATGTCAGTTTGCCGTATTTTTTTACAGCTTCCACAAAACGCTGTTCGCCGAACTGTTCCCTTTTCCCATTCATCGCTTCGGTTACGCCGTCGGTATATATAAGAAGAAGGTCGTCTTTCTGCAGTTTCACATTTTCTTCAGCCATGACAGTCCTGAACAGCTCGTCATCCGGCAGGCTTATCCCAAGCGGGAAGCCTTTGGGTTTAACCCAGTAAACCTTATCTTCCTTTGCCCTGTATATTAAAAGCGGGTCGTGTCCGGCGCAGGCAAAATTTATCTTTCTGCTTAATGAATCAAGGACAAGATAAAAGGCGGTAACAAACATACCTTTTTTCATATCCTCTTTTACAAAATTATTCACTTTAACAAGCACGTTCTTGGCGGAACGGTTCTGATTCGCGACAAGGCGCACCACCGTCCTTGTTATGGTCATTACAAGCGAACCCGGAACGCCCTTGCCCGATACGTCAGCCACTATTACGCCTATAAGGCCCGGCCCCACTTTCATTACGTCATAATAATCGCCGCCCACATCGCGCGCGGCCCTGTAAAATGACGCAATGTCAAAACCCTCGGTTTCCGGCAGGTCTTTGGGCAAAAGCGTGGTCTGTATTTCTTTTGCCACCTGAATTTCCTTCTGAACCTTTTCCTGTTCAACAAGTTCGGCCTGAACGCCCTTGAACTTTTTCGCCATATCGTTAAAAGCGTTCGCGATATCCGTGAATTCATCCTTGCCGTCAAGTTCTATCTTATGGTCAAGCCTTCCTTCGCCTATTGCTATAACACCGTCTTTAAGCTGCATAAGCGGCTTCATTATAAGCCCAAGCAGTATATATATGCCAAGCACGGAAAGCGCGAAGACCACAAGGGTCACAATAAGTATATTCGCTTTCTTGCCCGCCATTACTTTTTTCGCGTCTTCCGCTCCTATGACTATATGCGCTTCGCCGATATCCACGTTCTGAAAAGTAATGGTCTCTATCAGCCTGTAGCCTTCGCCGTTTTCATCCTTGAATGTTATCCGCTGCACGCCGGCAAGAGCTGATGAACCCGTGACTTTTTCCCGCATTTCAAATTTGGTATAAAGTTTCTGCACATCGCTGTGCGCTATTATTTTACCGGTTTTATCCATAACAAAAACTTCCCTGACATTTTCCGTATTCTTCTTTATCTGCTGCACAAGCTTGATTATAGGAAGGGTATTGCCTTTTATCATGCGTTCTTTCGAATACTGACCCAGGCTTTTCACGATTTCCGCGGAATTCAGGATATACTTTTCCTTAAGCACATCCCTTTCATGCTGCAGAAAATACCAGTAAATTGCGCCCATCAGCATGATTATAAAAATAGTGGTGGCAAGGGCAAATTTTTCCTTGATGCCCCTGGCAGATGTCACTAAACTTAAGAAACGGTTGACCAGGGAAGGTTTTGAATGGTATTTGACAAGCAGAAGTTCGTTCCCGCGCTCCGTCACCTGATAATCGCTTTTGTCGGTCAATTTTCTTATTATCCAGACGCCAAGCCCGCCTTTTTTGCCTATATCAACGTAGTGGTTAAGGTTAGGGGTCCGAAACGCTTTCCAGTTAAAACTTTTGCCGTGGTCAATAATTGTAATATATACGCCTTTTTCCCTGACGTGCACTTCAAAATCAATGTCGCCTTCTTCGCCTTTATACGCGTGTTTAATTATGTTGGAGCAGGCTTCATCAAGGACAACCATCATGTTATTGGTGTCTTTATAGGAGAAATTATACTCCTTAAAAATGGCGCCTAATTTCTGCTTTATGTCGGCGACATACGGGGCCTTAGCCGGGTATGTGAACTTGTGTTCTGCCAGGACTTTATTGCTTAAAAGCATTATTCAACCCCGCCTATTCTTCTATTTTTTCTATGCTTAGAAGAATGGAATTTACTTCCTTTAAATTATCAAGGGCAAGCCTGTTATACGGGTCTATCGCAAGTATTTTTTCCCACTCGCTTTTTGCGCCCCTGTAATCTTCGTTTACGTATTTATCAACGCCGGATTTATAAAGCTTTAATATGGCCTCACTGTACATTTCTTCATTTGATTTTCTTAAAATTGTTTTTACCATGGATACATAATAAGCGGTGTTAAGGTAATTTGTATCCAGCCTGTATACGGTTTCAAATTCCAGAATGGCCCTTTTATAGTCGTTTTCATAGTAGGCCTCAAGCGCTTTGGTGTAATGCGACGCCTTAAAATATTCCGCTTTTGCGGATTCTTTTTTAATTTTATCCAGGGATGATTTCATGGTTGAAAGTTCTTTCGAAGCCATTATTTTCGCTTTTTCTTCTATTTTTTTGGCTTCAATTTCCTCTTTTCTGGCCCTTAAATCGCTTATGTTGTCGCCAAGCCTGACTTTAAGGGAAATTCTGTGCTGGCCCTCTATTTCATTCATAAAAAAACCGTAATCAAGCATGTAGGAATCCATTACGGCAACGCCCGCCCCGAATGATATGATACCGTAGGAATTATATCCGCCCCTTACAAAAAAAGTTTTAAGTATTGCCAGTTCCATACCAGCCATATATTCAAATTCGGTTCCGACAGGTATTGACCCGTCCGCAAAAACAGACAAAGCCAGGTTGGTAAAATCACCGGTGTAGCCGGCGCCTAAAAGCGCCTGACGCGGATAAATATCCGCGTTGCCGTTAAGGTTTATTGAAGGCTCCAGAATATTTCTTAGAAGGGCGCCCGCTGTTACCGAATGTTTGTCATTTAATTTCATGGAATACTGCAGCCCTATATCGGCGCCGAATGAAGTGTCGGAAAACCCGGCGATTCCATGATGGTCCACCTTTACGGCAAGTCCGCCGCGAAGCCCTTCAAAATATAATTTATTGGAATATGCGGCGGTAAATTCCGCAAGCAGCTGTGAAGTTTTTCCGGTTTCCGCCCCGTCTTCATCGCGCATAATAATGGAACCTGTGGACATAAGCGCGGCTGACGCGCCGAAAGCCCCAAAATCGGTCGTGGGCAGTGCCGCCGAGATATAATTATATACCGTATCAAAATACATGGGCGTATAAGCGGCCTGCAGTTCAAAACGGTCCAGGGTAAAAAGCGCGGCCGGATTTGACTTAATACTGCTGCTGTCGCCTTCCCCGCCGATAAAAGCGCATCCCATGGACTGCGCCCTTACTCCCATACCGATATCAAACAATGACGTGACACCGCCGCTGGTGGCAAAACAAAAAACGGGCAGCAATAATAACAAAGCCGCCTTAAATGCCGTCTTCATCATCAATTTCAAGCTCCATTTTAAGGGTTTCAAGTGTTATTTTTACTATTATAGCAGATATTTTATCCCCAAGCCTGAATATTTTCTTGGTTCTTCTTCCGACCGCCATCTGCCGGGATTCGTCATAAATATAATAGTCATCCCTCATCGCGTCAAAATTCATGAACCCTTCCACGGGATACTGCGTAAGTTCCACAACAAAACCGTTCTTTGTTATCCTTGTTATTATGACTTCCAGCGTGTCGCCCAGTTTTTCCTTTAAAAAATTAAGGGCATAAAGCCTGAACACGTCATTTTCGGCTTTTTCAGAGTTTTCCTCGTGTTCGGAAATATCGTATGCCGTACCTTTAAGGTACGCCTTATCCGTGTCTTTCATATATTCAGTGCCCAGCGCGTTTTTAATGAGCCTGTGCACGACCACATCGGCATAACGCCTTATAGGCGAAGTGAAGTGCGTGTATTTTTTCAGCGCCAGCCCGAAATGGCCCAGGTTTTGTTCCGAATACTTTGCAAGCTGCATGGCGCGCAGCAGCTTTCTTTCAAGAAAAATGCTTTTTTCCGTGCCTTTAATCTTTTCGGCAGCGGCCTGAAATTCTTTGCTTTCCGGTTTTTTTATCCTTACCGTGTATCCCATGGCAGCCGCAAAATCGTTAAATTCCGTTATGTCTTTTTCAACCGGCCGCGGATGTATCCTGAACATACCGGCGGGATAATGCGCGGTTATATAATCGGCCGCGCATACGTTGGCGTAAATCATGCAGTATTCTATAAGTTTGTGCGAATCAAGCCCAAGTTTTCTCTTTATATCCCTTACTTTAAAGCCGTCGCCCATAACAAGCACCGGCTCGCCAAGGTCAAAATCCACCATTCCGCCTTTCAGCATTTTGGCGCGCAATACATCTTTTAATTTTGCCATTAAAAGCACCATTTCTTTGATGCGCCTGTCCTTTATTTCAAGCCTTCCTTTTATAATATCTTCAACCTGCTCGTAGGCAAACCTTTTGCTGTTCCTTATCACGCTTTCTTTTATGTCATATTTTATCACTTCCCCTTCAGGGTCTATCTCCATAAAAACCGAGAAAGTAAGCCTGTCCTTTCCCTCCACAAGCGAGCACATGTCATTTGACAGCTTTTCCGGCAGCATCGGAATCACTTCGCCGGGCAGATATGTGCTTACCGAACGGGCGAAAGCTTCTTCGTCCATTGCCGTGCCCTCTTTTAAAAAGTGCGTCACGTCCGCGATATGCACGCCCAGCATAAAGTTTCCGTTTTCCGTGTACAAAGATATGGCATCGTCAAAATCCTTGGCGTCAAAAGGGTCTATTGTAATAATGGTGTCCTTTCTTAAGTCCACCCTGCCCTTTAAAGCGTCCGGCGTTATTTCAAGTTTTGAGGCTTCCTGCATGACATCATCAGGCATCTTCTGCCTGATATCGCGCTTATTCAGTATAAAAAGCTTGTGCATTTCAACGTTATCGGTGTCATCAAGGTGGGATATTACTTCTCCGGACAGCCCCGCGGATGTTTCCTCCACTTCTATCAAAACGATATCATTTACCTTAAGGTCAAAATCATTTTTTTTAAGTTTTATAAAAGGAGTTTCCTTAAACACAAGCGATGCGTAAAGGCGCGTGCCTATCATCTTTACCCTGCACATAAAAGGGCCGTCACCGCGTTTTATTATCCGTTTTAATGTGCCTTCCCTGGAACCGGTTCTGGTTTTCTTTACGTATATCTCCACTTCGTCGCCCGGCAGCAGCTCCGCGACGGCGCGCCTTCCAAGAAAAATATCTTCCCCGCCTTCCACAAGCAGAAAGCCAAAATCCGCTTTAAGGTCAACCTTTCCCGCGGCTGTATTGGAGCTTTCAAACGCTCCTGCCGCGCCGAATTTGTTGCCTGATTTTTCAATCTGGCCTTCGCGGGAGAGCTGTTTTAATATTTTTTTTATTTTTGAACGTTCTGTTTTGGGGACCCCCAGCGACATCATAACGGATTTCACATTGACAGACATGCCCCTTTCCCTGATAACCGAAAGCACCGATTCAACGGACACTTCCTTACGCCTGTCGCTTTTTCTTTTCATAAATCCCCCGTTTAAGAATATCGCAGAAAACTATTTTCCTTTTTCTTCTTCCTCAGGCGCCGGGTAATAAATGGTTGTTCCGCCTGAATTATCGCCGCCTTCGCTTTCACTTTCAGCCTTGGGCACAGGATTAAAAGCATAATTTGCCTTCATTGAAAAAAGGATATTATCCTGGTTTCCGGCATACACATTATAAGCGTCAAGAAGGAATTCCACCGAAAAAATAAGGTCAAGCCCGCCGTTAAAAGAAAGCACGGCCTGAGGCACTGCTTTCCAGATATATGAAAAATACCCGTCATAATTATTGTAATCGGCCGCAGCACCGCATAAAACCGTTATTTTCTGCTTTTCCGGATCATTATATAATTCCGCTCCGGCGCCCGCCGTAAAAGCAACGCCGTTTTTGTACGCGTCATCTTTCAGGTTTTGTTCAAATGAAGCGTCCGCGTAAAGCCTGAAAATCCACAAAGGGATTTCCGCTTCACCCCTTAAAATAAGGTTTAACCTGCCGCTGTAATCAATAAGCCTTGGATCGTCAGGAAGGCTGTCAATCAGCGGAAACCTTATGCCGGCGCCCGCAGAAAACATGGAGCCTATTTTTTTATCGGCGCATGCCGACACGGACTGAAAGTTATTATAATTATACCCGCCCATTTTCTGAAGCACATGAAGAACGCTTATGCCCGCGGAATATTCATGCTGCAGGTTTACTGAAACCCTGAAATTCTGCGCCATTCCCGTAAGCAGCTCCGTGGACAGCCCCTGCAAAAGCGCCATATAACCGCCGGTTTCGCCGGGAACGGCATAAAAAGCGTTGTGTTCAAAATAACGTTCGCTGTATTCAGCCTGTATGTAAAAAGGCTCTGAATATAAGGGGGCCGGCGATGTTATGGTCGCCGCGCAAAGCATGGCCGCCTGCGCCATAAACAAAACAGCAGCCATTAATATCTTTTTCATTTGTTTTCCTTATAAATCTGTTTTGCCGCGTTGTGCTGTTCTAAAGTGGAGGAAAAAGTGTGGGCGCCGTCCGAACTTACCACAAAATACCTGTAATTTGTCTGAGCGGGTGCCATAGCCGCTTCTATGCTTTTAATTCCCGGATTGCAGATAGGCCCCGGCGGCAGGCCAATTGTAATATACGTGTTATACGGCGAATTATATCTGAGGTCTTTGTATAAAAGAGCCCCGGTTTTTTTATTTTTCGCGTACCTTACCGTGGCGCACGATTCAAGCCTTTGCAGGTATGCCTCTTCGGATTTCAGCCTGTTGTAAAACACAGAGGCAACCAGAGGTCTTTCGGTATCAAGCCTTGCTTCTTTTTCTATTATGGACGCAAGCTTCAAAATGCCGTATCCGGTGATTTTGTAACCGTTTATAATGTATGTTTTATCGATATCAAGCGTTACTTTCTGTTTAAACCTTGCGAACATTGCCGCAATCATGCGTTCTTCGGTTTCGCCTTTTACAAAACCATAAGTGTCGGGAAAAAGAAAACCTTCCGCGTTATTTCTTGGAATGCCGGTTTTTTTTAAAAATTCAGAATCCCTGCAAAGCGCCATAAACCTTGCAGGATCAGCCATGCTTTTTTCCGCCAATGCCGCGGCTATTTCCGAAACATCCATGCCTTCGGTAACGGTTATAGGGTGCTTTATTACGTCGCCTTTCGCCATCCTGTCCATTATGCCGGCAATACTCTCTTTGTAGCTGAATTCATATTCGCCCGCTTTTAACTTTGTTGTGTTATTGGTAATGATGGAATACGCCCTGAAAACAAAACGGTTTCTTATAACGCCCGCTTTTTTCAGTTCCCTGGATATTGCCCTGATACCGGAACCGTAATTTATCTGAACGTTTGTCTTTTCCTCCGAGAAAGGGCGCACAGGCACAATAACGCACAGAACCGAGGCAAAAAAAAGCGCCAACAGGCAGGCTACGGCAAGTTTAACCGGATTTTTGATTTTTCCTTTAATTTCAGACATTTCTTTCCCTCATTTTTAGAAAATCCAGATAGTTCTGAAGTATCAGCGCGGCCGCGACTTTATCAACCGTTTCTTTTCTTTTATCACGCCTCATGCCGCCGGAAATAAGCATCTTATTGGCCTGCATGGAAGTAAGCCTTTCATCCCACATCACTATTTCCATTTCCGGAAAAAGCGCCTTTAACCTTTCCGCAAGTTCATTCGCGAATGTGGTCTTGGGATTATCCGTCCCGTTCATATTAAGCGGCCTTCCCACCACAAGCCTTCCCGGCTTCTTTTCTTCCACTATCTTTTTCAGTTCAATATCGGTATTTTCATTGACTTCAATATAGCCTATGCCGGCTGCTATCAAAGCCGTTTCATCGCTTGCCGCAACGCCTATCCTTTTTGTGCCGGAATCAAAAGCCATTATCCTCAATTTAATTCTCCCTTTTACGCAGTAAGAGTTTTAATCAGCTCTAAAACTTTTATCACAGCTTCGTCAACTTTTGAAGGGTCCTTGCCGCCGGCTTCGGCCATGTCTTTTCTTCCGCCGCCGCCTCCGCCGCATACCGCCGCCGCGGTTTTTACAATTTTGCCCGCGTCAAGTTTATCGGTCGCGTCATCAGACACAACGCTTAAAAACGACACTTTGCCGTCAGCGGAATTTACTATTAAAGCCGCGCCTTTTTTTACCCTTGCTTTCAGGATATCGCCAAGCTCCCTGACAGCTTTTTTATCGGCGTTTTCAAACTTCGCGGTTATGAATTTGTATCCGTTTATTTCCGCGGCGGAATCAAGATATCCGTCCACATTTTTCAGCACACCGGCTTTTTTGATATCAGCCAGATTTTTTTCCAGTTCTTTATTTTCAGCAGACAGCTTTTTCACCCTGTCCTTAATGTCTTCAATTGAAGAGACCTTAAACTGTTCTTTTAATCCGTTTATAAATTCGTCATATTCATTTAACAGCGCTTCCGCGGCCCTGCCTGTTACAGCTTCAATCCTGCGCACTCCGGCGGAGGTTGACCCGGAATACAGTATTTTCACCATACCGATTTCCCCGGAATTGCTTATATGGGTGCCGGCGCACAGTTCAAGGGAAACATCGCCCACGGTTACCATTCTTACTTTATCCTTATACTTGTCGTCAAAAAGGGCCATTGCGCCCTTGGCTTTAGCCTCATGAAAATCAAGCAGTTCCACTTTTACATCATAGCTTTCCTGTATCCAGCCGTTCATTATAAACTGAACCTTTTTTATTTCATCGTCCGTAAGCTGGGCAAAATGAGTAAAGTCAAACCTTAACCTGTCCGCGCCCACATACGACCCCGCCTGTTCCACGTGCAAACCAAGCACAAGCCTTAAAGCGGCCTGCAGCAGGTGCGTGCAGGTGTGGTTTTTCATAACCGCATTTCTTTTGTCTTTATCAACTTCAGCCCTGACCTTCATGCCCTCTTTAATATTGCCTTTTATGACCTTTATCACATGTATGAACTTTTCGTCCATTTTCTGAGTGTCAATGACTTTGGCTTCTCCGCCGTCAAAATAAACCATGCCGCTGTCGCCCACCTGGCCGCCGCCCTCGGCGTAAAAAGGCGATTTATCAAGCATCATATAGCCCTCTTCGCCGGCTGATATGGAAGAAACCTTTTCTTTTTTTGCCGAAAGAGCCGTCACTTCGCATTTGTCCTCGGTTATTGTTTCATATCCGGTAAACCTTGTGACGTTAAGGCTTTCAAGAATTCCCTTTGCCATCTTTTCGCCAAGTTCGGAATTAATTCCTTTCCATGCCTTCTTTGCCATTTCCCTCTGCGCTTCCATGGAGGACTTAAACATAGCCTTATCCACCGTAAAGCCGTTTTCCAGCAGTATTTCTTCGGTTATTTCTATCGGAAAGCCGAACGTGTCATACAGTTTAAACGCGGCTTCGCCCGAAAGCTGTTTTTTTCCGCTCTCTTTAAGGGACTTAATTTCATGGTTTAAAAGTTCTATGCCTTTATCCATGGTTTCGGCAAACTTTTCCTCTTCCATTTTTATAATCTGAATTATGTAATCTTTTCTCTGTGAAATTTCCGGATAAGCGTCGTTCATAATCCCCGCGACCGTCGGGACAAGCGTATGAAGAAATGCTTCCTTAATTCCCAGAAGCCTGCCGTGCCTTACCGCGCGCCTGATTATCCTTCTTAAAACATAGCCGCGGCCTTCGTTTGAAGGAAGGACTCCGTCGCCTATAAGGAAAGAAACACCCCTTGCGTGGTCGGCTATTACGCGCAGCGAGATGTTTGTTTTTTCATCCTTACCGTAAGACGCGCCCGCCAGTTCCGCCGCTTCGTTTATGATGGGCATAAACAGGTCGGTTTCAAAATTTGAAAGCACGCCCTGCGAAACAACGGCAAGCCTTTCAAGCCCCATGCCAAAATCAATATTTTTCTGTTTAAGCGCGCCCAGCGTGCCGTCAGCGCGTTTGTCAAATTCCGTAAAAACGCTGTTGCAGATTTCAAGGAACCTGTTGTCGTTTGTTTCAATATCCTGCGCCGTCACCTTGCTTTTATTTTCCGGTTCAAAATCGTAATATATCTCGCTGCAGTAGCCGCACGGACCCACGGTCCCCATTTCCCAGAAATTGGTCTCTTTGCCCAGCCTGAAGATACGGTCCTGCGGTATTTTCATCTTTTTATTCCATATTTCATAAGCGGCATCATCTTCAAGGTAAACGGTTATATAAAGCCTGTCCTTGGGAAGTTTTACAACTTCGGTTAAAAACTCCCATATCCACGCTATGGCTTCTTCCTTGAAATAATCGCCGAAAGAAAAATGGCCCAGCATTTCAAAAAAAGTATGATGCCTTCTGGTCCTGCCCACATTGTCTATGTCATTTGTCCTTATGCATTTCTGGGAAGTTGTGGCGCGGGTAAAAGTAAGCGGCACCTTTCCAAGAAAATAATTCTTAAACGGAACCATGCCCGCAACGGTAAACAGCAGCGTAGGGTCTTCCGGTATTAAGGGCCAGCTTGGCTTTATTTCGTGGCCTTTGGATGCAAAAAATTCAAGATATAGTTTTCTAAGTTCAGCGCTTTTCAAGTCAGTATTCCTCCTTCATTCCTTCTGTGATTTTTTCAATTATATCATACTCAAAGCCCCTTAAAACAAGATATTTCCCCCAGTATTGAGCGTTATTGAATTTTTCCCTGTCAGCTGGTTTATTCTTTTTCCTTAATTTCACGGCGGCCTGCGCAAGTTTTTCTTCATCAAGCCCGCTTAATAAACGGGAAAAGTCGCTTTCAGTAAAGCCCTTTGCTTCCAGTTTCGCCGCTATATATAGTTTGCCGGCAGGCTCAATTTTGGTGTACTTTTCTATAAGCCGCGACATATAAGCGCTGTCGTCTAAGTACTTTTTTTCTTTAAGATATAAAATAACTTTATCGGTTATTTCCGCTTTATTTCCTTTGTTTTCAAGCTTTTTTCTTAATTCAAGCTCCGGATAATCCTGCTTAGCCAGCAGGTTTAAACAGTATTTTAACGCTTTTTCATAACTTTGAGTCATCTTTTACCTCTTCATATTATATGGTGACTAATTATATAATACCCTTTTAAACCGTGCAATATAATACAGCAGCTTTTTTATGTCTTTATAATGTTGACAAAGAGGTGTTTTAACCTTAAAATTAACCAATAAAATCACCTGAGGAGTATAAAAATGACAGAGAATACAAAGAAAATACTTGTAAATACCGGGCTGGCGCTTTCTGTATTTGTTATCGCCTTCTTTATAATGGCCCCCCTGGAAGTTGTCCGCAGGGCCAAACGCGAATTTCTTGAGGGCGAAAAACACCTTTCCTTTTATAAAAACGCTGAACTGAAAAAACAGTTTTATGATGAACAGCTTTCAAAGAAAAAAATATCCGAACCTCAGTACAAGATGCTTATGGAAGATAACTCCTTAAAAAACGCGTATGTTCAGTACCAGACAGTAATTGACCTTTTTACCCCGCCGGAAAGCAAATGGGTCAGGAAATCGCGCGAAAGGCTTAAGGAAATAGAACCCGAATATAACGCATGGGTGCAGCAGCTTCAGAAAGAGATAGAAGCGGCAAGTTACAAAAACAAAGCTAAATAACCAATATAAATAAAAAAAACCGCGGTTTTGGCCGCGGTTTTTTTTATTTATATTGGTCAGGTTTAATCCCTGAAAACCTGCAGTATCCTCTCAAAGTCTTCCTTATTATAATACTCTATCTCTATTTTTCCCCTTTTATAACTTCCTTTTATCATTACCTTTGTTCCAAGCTTAAACTTCATCTCTTTTTCAATGTCTTTCATTTCCGCGGAATTGTCAGCAGGTTTCTGTACCTGCCTTGTCCTTTTCCCCGGCATATCAGCCACCAGTTCTTCCAGGTCCCTTACAGAGAGGTCTTTTTTTACCACCTGCTCTGCAAGCGCTTTTTGCCTGCTTTTGTCATCTATGCCAAGCAGCACCTTTGCGTGGCCCTCATTTATCCTGCCGGTTTTCACATACTGCTGAACTGATTCAGGAAGCATTAAAAGCCTTAGGGTGTTTGCCACAGTCGCCCTTGGCCTTCCAAGCCTTGACGCCAGCTGTTCCTGCGTCATTCTGTACCCTTCCATAAGCTGTTTATATGCCATTGCTTCTTCAATAGGATTTAAGTCTTCCCTTATAATATTTTCAACAACCGCCCATTCAAGTTTTTTCATGGCTGTGACATTTTTTATTACGGCAGGAACCTTCCTTAAACCGGCCCTTTGCGCCGCGATAAATCTTCTTTCACCGGCAATAATTTCGTATTTTCCGGACCCCGTTTCATTCAGGATTATGGGTTCTATAATGCCGTTTTCTTTGATTGACTGAATAAGTTCTTCCATTTTATCGGCCGTAAACGTTTTCCTTGGCTGAAGTGTGTTGGGCTTTATGTCAGATACATTTATTTCAGAGAGCCCTGAAGGCAGTACAGCCGCCGGCTGCCCGCTTAATTTAGCCCTTGAACCGGGTATTAACGCGTCAAGGCCTTTTCCAAGCCTGCTTTTTCCTGAACTCATTTTGATGACCTCTCTTTTGAAGCGTGTTTTTCGGACTTTATAATCTCCTCCGCAAGGTGCTCGTACGCTTTCGCGCCCCTTGAGCTTTTATCATACAGGGAAATCGGCTTGCCGAAACTTGGCGCCTCTGACAGCCTGACATTTCTTGGTATTATGGTTTCGTAGGCCCTGTTTTTAAACTTCTTTTTTATCTCTTCAAGCACCTGCACTGAAAGGCTTGTGCGCGAGTCAAACATTGTTATTAAAGCCCCTTCTATCATAAGCTGCGGATTAAGGCTGTCTTTGACAAGCTCAACAGTCTCAAGCAGCCTGGCAAGCCCTTCAAGCGCGTAGAATTCACACTGAATCGGTATAAGGACAGAATCAGCCGCCACAAGCGAGTTTAAGGTTAAAAGCCCAAGGGCCGGCGGGCAGTCAATCATAATATAATCATAATCCTTTTTAACTTCCGCAAGCGACTGTTTCAGCCTGAACTCGCGTTCTTCCATTTCCACAAGCTGAATTTCCGCTCCGGCAAGGTTTACATTGGATGCCGCCAGGAAAAGCCCTTCTATTGAAGTTTTCTTAATAACAGCTGCCAGATTTTCATCGCCCATCAGGACATCATTTATATTTGCCTCTTCCGCGTGTTTGTCAATCCCAAGGCCTATCGTGGCATTGCCCTGCGGGTCAATGTCAACAAGAAGCACTTTTTTACCCTTTTCAGCCAGATAAGCGGAAACATTTACGGTTGTCGTGGTTTTACCCACTCCGCCTTTCTGGTTTACTATCGCAATTACCTTACCCATAAAACTTTCACCTTATTTTTCCGGTTGTCCTTACTATCTGAAACCCGCCTTCAGCGGCAACCTTTTCTGATTTTTTTTCGATTTTCAAAACGATTATATCATTTTCGCCTGTTTTTTCAATTAATATTATATCCGGATTCTCCGGCTTTTCCGGATAATTTTCCGATACTACAGCATGCTTTCCGCAGGCAAGCTCCACAATATCGCCCGGCATAAACCTGGGCACTGTTTTTAAAAACGCCGCAGCCGCTTCAGGGTCAAAAATTACGCCGGAATTTGTCCTGATATAATCCCACGCGTCTTCCGGATTATAAGCGGCCCTGTGCTGCCTTTCAGAAGTCATGGAGTCGTAAACATCGCAGACTGCGGCAATTCTGCTTAACAAAAGAATCTCATTGCCCGAAAGATTCTTTGGGTACCCGCTTCCATCGTGCCTTTCGTGGTGCTGCACCGCAATAGCCGATGACCTGGACGGTATGCCGTAAACTGACCTTAAGTATTCATATCCAAGAACAGTATGTTCCTTTACTTTTTCCGATTCTTCTTTATTTAGCGCCGAATTTTTATAAGAAAAAGGCATGGTTTTCATCTTAAAGTCATAAAGCATCGTGCCGATTCCGGCGTCAATTATTGTTTCTTTATCCAGGCCCATATTGGCGGCTGCCGCCATGCACATACAGCATGTATTTATCATATGGAAAATAAGGTAATTGTCTTTGCGCCTGTAATCAACAAAATCGTAAATCACGTTCTTTCTGCCGCCAAGCATTTCAGCCATCTTCTCGGCGTAAAACCGCATTATATGTCCGTAAGCAATACCGGTTCCGAATTCATTATTCACGCGTAAAAATTCTTTTACCTCTTCATTATTGTACCTTTTTAAAATTTCCGCGTTATTCCCGTTGCTTTCAATAAAACAGGACAAAACTTTGTGCAGGCCGGCTATAATATTTCTGTCATATAACATTGAAATATTGATGCTATTATCTTTCTTATAAATAAAAGAAATGTTAAACCGTTTAAGCCTGTCAATGATTCCCGTGGAAATTTCAGCTTTGCCCTTTACCAGTTCAATTCCATCATGCGTGTAAAGGGATACAGCGTTAATATCCCCGCTTTTCAAACCGTTGACAGCCGTTCTTAACATTACTTATTAACACAAATAAAGAAATTTACATTCATTTATTTACAGCCTTTCCTGAGGTTGATTTTATGGATTTAAAGGTATTTTTTACCTTATCATCGTAAACTTCTCAACGGCATTTTTGGTCATTCCGTCGGCAGACCTGGCTTCAATCACAACCACATAAACGCCCGCCGGCAGAGGTTTGTCAAATTCCATTATATTCCACTTTATTTCAGAATATCCGGCCTGCGGCTCAAGCGATTTTATCAGTTCGCCCGCTATATTATAAAGCTTGGCTTTTATCCTTGTACCGGCCATTGCGTCATACCTTATGGTAAGCACTCTGTACTGTGACAGGTCAATAGGATTCGGTATAATCCTGATATTTGAAAGAATTTCATAACCGTTATGAAGGACTGTGATACTGGAAGAAGCCACGGTCTTATATCCTTTAATATCCACATTTACTATCTGAACAGTATAAACGCCGTTTCCGACTATGTTTCCAAAATCATTGGTGCCGTCCCAGAGAATTGTCTGACCGCCGTAGATAATCTGTACATAGCTTGCCTGGTTATTGTCCCCCGGCACAAAGGCCTGAGGAGGCTCGGGTACTATTTTAATAGTTTCTGACGGCGCAACCGCAGCCATATCAACAGGTATTATCTTTACAATCTCACCGGCGCTGCTGTAGATTCTTACCTGCATCTTCACGCTATTGGTAAGGACCGTAACGTCTTTGGTAACGGAATGAACAAATCCGAATTCATCCTTGCTTTCAACGTGTATGTAGTAAACGCCGTTTTCAACATTCTTTTCCTGTTCGTTGGTGCCGTCCCATTCAACCAGCATTCCCTGTATATTTATTATAGCCTTGCCGCCGTCATCAGGGCTGAATACGGAATTTTCAACCGTGAAATCCGTAAGCATATCATAGGTACCATACTGGGCATCCTTTGATATCTCTTTAATCACTTCACCCGCGGAGTTATAAATCTTTATAGTTATCTGGTAATTCGGCAGAGGCGTAACAGTAGGCGTAACCGTTATAGTCGGCGAAGCGGTCCATGTGGCTGTAATTGTTGACGTGCCTGTCTCTGTAGGCGTTGATGATACTGTATTAGTTTCTGTAACTGTTGCTGTTACCGTAAGCGAAACTGACGGTGTGCCCGTGCATGTCGCCGAATAAGCCGGCGTTAAAGTAACTGTCGGCGAAGCCGTAGCCGTTGATGTTAACGTCCTTGATGCCGTTGCAGTTCCCGTCGCCGTCCTTGTGGACGTAAGCGTAGGCGTATTAGACATAGAATTTGTCGCCGTTGCTGTTGCAGTTGATGTAGGCGACAGTAACAACGTCGGAGTATCAGTGGCTGTAACGGTCTCTGTAACCGTTTCTGTAACTGTCTGCGTATCTGTTTCAGTGGAAGTTGCAGTTACAGTTTCAGTATTTGTCTGAGTTGCAGAAGGCGTATTCGTTTCCGTAACTGTCGGCGTCGATGTCTCCGTGAAAGTCGGCGACAGAGTATTAGTAGGCGTCGGAGTCGCAGTTTCTGTCATCGTCTCAGTTATGGTCTCAGTAACAGTTTCTGTTATTGTCTCGGTAACTGTTTCGGTAGCCGTTTCGGTTATCGTTTCAGTTACAGTCTCTGTTGCAGTCTCTGTTATTGTCTCTGTCATAGTTTCAGTAGCAGTTTCAGTAATAGTCTCCGTTGATGTTTCAGTCATTGTCTCGGTTACAGTCTCTGTGACAGTTTCGGTTATTGTCTCTGTCATTGTTTCAGTGACAGTCTCTGTGGCAGTTTCAGTGACAGTTTCAGTTACTGTGTCCGTTACTGTTTCTGTGGCTGTTTCTGTAATAGTCTCTGTTACTGTCTCTGTGGCTGTTTCTGTTATCGTTTCAGTAATAGTCTCCGTTACTGTTTCAGTTGCAGTCTCTGTCATAGTTTCTGTCACTGTTTCGGTTGCAGTCTCTGTCATAGTTTCTGTTACTGTTTCCGTCGCAGTTTCTGTTATTGTTTCTGTCATTGTCTCCGTCACAGTTTCTGTGGCGGTTTCAGTAATAGTCTCTGTTATTGTTTCTGTAACGGTTTCTGTGGCAGTTTCTGTTATTGTCTCTGTTACTGTTTCGGTTGCAGTTTCCGTAATCGTTTCTGTTATTGTTTCAGTTACAGTTTCTGTCGCTGTCTCTGTAATCGTTTCTGTTACAGTCTCCGTAACAGTCTCCGTTGCCGTTTCGGTAATCGTTTCCGTTACAGTTTCTGTAGCTGTCTCTGTCATCGTTTCTGTTACTGTCTCGGTTGCAGTCTCTGTAATCGTCTCAGTTATAGTCTCCGTTACAGTTTCTGTTATAGTTTCCGTCGCAGTCTCGGTTATCGTCTCTGTTATAGTTTCAGTAACTGTCTCTGTCATCGTCTCAGTTACCGTTTCGGTTATCGTCTCGGTAGCTGTTTCAGTAATAGTCTCAGTTACTGTCTCCGTTGCTGTTTCTGTTATTGTCTCCGTTACAGTTTCAGTAGCTGTTTCTGTTATTGTCTCCGTTACAGTCTCGGTTACTGTTTCTGTTATCGTCTCTGTCATGGTCTCAGTAATAGTTTCTGTAATTGTCTCTGTAGCCGTCTCTGTTACAGTCTCTGTTACAGTCTCTGTAGCCGTTTCTGTTATTGTTTCAGTTACCGTTTCAGTAACCGTCTCTGTAATTGTCTCAGTTACAGTCTCAGTGACTGTTTCTGTTATTGTTTCAGTTATAGTTTCAGTGGCTGTTTCCGTAATAGTCTCCGTTACGGTCTCGGTTGCCGTTTCTGTTATTGTTTCAGTTACCGTTTCAGTGGCTGTTTCCGTAATAGTCTCTGTCACGGTCTCAGTAACTGTTTCTGTTATTGTCTCGGTTACCGTTTCTGTGGCTGTTTCCGTAATAGTCTCCGTTATGGTCTCAGTAACTGTTTCTGTTATTGTCTCTGTAGCCGTTTCCGTTACAGTCTCCGTAACAGTCTCTGTAGCCGTTTCTGTTATTGTCTCAGTTACCGTTTCTGTTGCCGTTTCTGTTATTGTCTCAG
>ENA-UOWO01000547-UOWO01000547.1-activated-sludge-metagenome-genome-assembly--contig:-NODE-547-length-53924-cov-5.743656_pt1 | contig 53924 bp, 43 predicted proteins | sample MGYA00238148_ERZ761564 | MGnify/ENA primary metagenome ERZ761564 (study PRJEB28885, sample SAMN05720194) | activated sludge metagenome | isolation source: Anaerobic digester | place: USA...
AAGCTCTTTATGATTTTTCTTGTGGGCAACAATGGCCATGTTTACAATTTTCTTTCCGTTATGAAGCGCAGACAGTGTATAGAGTGCAACACGTTCGGCACACATACAAAGGGGATATGACGCATTTTCCTGATTGGATGCGGTAATAAAGGTACCATCGTCTAACATAATGGCAGCCCCGACATGAAACTTAGAATAGGGAGCATAAGCATACTCAGTTGCTTCCCGTGCGCGATGAACAAGGTATTTTGATTCTGCATCAAGGTCTTCCAGATGATTGAATGTGATGATCTCCTCCTTTATCATATCCGTTACTTTAGATGATGAAGGTAGTAAAAGTTTGGCTGAGGTTATTATTTTTTGATAAACACTGACTCGTGTTCGATTCAATACTATACAGATTACCGTTCCCGAATTACCATTTTCAACAATTTGCATAACTATAATAGCTAAATATTAGCTTTGCTCTACTTAACTATCAAACTAAAGCACATCAATAGATGAATCGGATTTTAGTTCTGGGCGCGGGGCGTTCATCTTCTTCCTTAATCACATACCTTCTTGAAAAAGCACATTTGTTTGATGCGCATATTGTAATTGGTGATTTTTCTGAAACCGTGGCTCAAAATAAGGTAGGCGAATCCAGTCGTGGTACAGCCATTCAATTTGATATTCAAAATGCAGAAGCAAGCCGCAAAACCATTGCAGAATCAGATGTTGTTATTTCAATGATGCCTGCTCATCTTCATCCGTTGGTAGCAAAAATTTGCCTGGATGAAAAAAAACATTTGCTCACCGCTAGTTATGTTTCAGATGAAATGAAATCGTTAGATGAAGAGGTAAAAGCTAAAGACTTACTTTTTCTAAATGAATGTGGGCTCGATCCTGGTATTGATCACATGAGTGCCATGTACGTAATTGATATCATTAAAGAACGTGGTGGTGAGCTTACCTCCTTCGAATCTTTTACTGGAGGGTTGATTGCACCGGAAACAGATCCTGAAAATCCATGGCGCTACAAATTTACCTGGAACCCACGCAACGTAGTGATGGCAGGTCAGGGCACAGCGAAGTTTTTGGAAGGTGGAGACTACAAATACATTCCGTATCAACAACTTTTTCAACGTGCTACAAAAATAACAGTTCCTGATTTCGGTGAGTACGAAGGATACGCTAATCGCGACTCATTAAAATATTTGGAGACTTATGGTTTAAACTCCATTCAAACCATGCTTCGTGGAACTTTACGTAACAAAGGATATTGCAATGCCTGGAATGTATTAGTGCAATTAGGATGTTGCGATGATACCTATACTATGGAGGGTGTAGAGTCGATGCGGCATATTGATTTCGTGAAAGCATTTTTGGATGAAAAAGAAATAGAAGCGCAGGAGAAAGTATGCTTCCTTTTTAAACTTTCTTTTGATGGTGAAGAAATGAAACGTTTGCGTTGGAGTGGATTATTTTCGGATGAGAAAATTGGATTAGAAAAAGGAACACCCGCTCAGGTATTAGAGCATATTCTCAATAAAAAATGGAAACTCAATACGGGCGATAAAGATTTTATTGTGATGTGGCATCGGCTTAAGTATACATTGAATGGAATACAAAAAGAAGTTCAGGCATACCTCACTGCAACAGGTGATGATGAAACCAATACCGCCATGGCCAAGACGGTAGGGCTGCCTTTGGCCATTGCAGCAAGATTGCTGGTGGAAGGAAAATTAAAAAGCAGAGGTGTTGTTATTCCTGTTCATAAAGAATTTTACAAACCGATCTTACAAGAATTAAAGTTGTTAGGGATTGAACTTCAGGAGAGAGAATCGTAATCCTTAAAACTTATCTTCCCATCATGCAAACATTTTCTTTTTATCTGGTTTATCCTTTCATCTATATAGTCGCTTGTCTGCCCTTTTGGGCGCTGTATAAGGTATCCGATTTTCTTTATTTTCTTGTCAGGCTTAGTGGTTATCGTAAACTAGTAGTTATCAAAAATCTTCGAAATTCATTTCCTGAAAAAAGCGAAAACGAAATTGAAATATTGTGCAGTGCCTACTATCGCTATCTCTGCGATCTCATACTGGAAACCCTTAAGACATTAAAAATGAGCGAAGCCGAAACATTAGAGCGGTGCATTTTTCATAAACAGCCATGGCTAACCAAACTTCATGATGAAAATAAAAGCATCATCATTGTGATGGGGCATTATGGAAATTGGGAGTGGGCTGGTCCAAGTTTTACACTAAACACTGTATACCAACTAGTCGTAATTTATCGTCCGCTTTCAAACTCTTCTTTCGAAAATATGATGGTTGGTATGCGAACTCGTTTTGGCACCCGCATTTCTCCTGTCGATAGAACTTTACGCGATATGGTGGCTAACCGAAACGAAGTCACAGCCACTGCTTTTATTGCCGATCAAACCGCGACTGCAAAAAATGCATACTGGACAACCTTTCTAAATCAGGACACTGCTGTGTTTACCGGACCAGAAAAATTAGCAAAGCGTTTTAACTATCCTGTTGTGTTTATGAACGTAAAATGTAAACGCAGAGGCTTTTATGAAATAACCCCTGAATTACTTTTTGAACATCCCAATACAACAGCAGAAGACGAAATTTCAGAAAGATTTACAAACCGACTCGAAAAAGAAATTATTCTTAATCCTACCTATTGGCTGTGGTCGCATAAGCGATGGAAACATAAGCGAAAGAAAGGTATTTGATTCGTGTCGTTGACTTAAGCTCCGCTGACCTCCTCTCTTCTAGAGAGGAATGAGGTGAGGCTATAAAGAAAGGCTTAAGTCAACGACATTGATATTTGATTTAGAAAATCAATTTTGAAGGGCTAGCACTTCGTTCCATATTTTTTTCAGAACAGGAATACCTTCTTTCAAATTCACTTCCCGAATTGATTGTGTGTTCTCACCCGGGTAGCGTACCTGCTTCAATTTTGCCATCGGAACAGAGGCAAGGTAATCATCCAGAATGTGTTGAATTGCTTTTTCAATGGCCGGGTAATTGTTGAGTTTGGAAACATCGATGGTCATAAAAACCTGTGAGACCGAATGCTCGGCAGGAAGTTGTGAAACCTGAGCAGTAGATAATCCACCTGAAAGAATGGTAGCCAGTATATCCAACAGCAATGACATGCCTGCACCTTTCCAATAACCAATCGGTAATACATTGCGCGACTTCATGATGGCAGCAGCATCATCTGTCAGATTACCTTCTAAATCAAATCCACCGGGCACAGGAAGTTTTTCATTTTTTAATGAGTACAACTCCAGCGATCCATACGAATATTGCGACATGGCCATGTCTAAAACAATGGCATCATTCTGATATGGCACCGCAATAACAAGAGGATTGTTTCCAAGCTTCGAATCAACGCCACCCCATGCTGGCATATTTGCCAGCGTGTTTGTCCAGCCAATAAAGACGAATCCGTTTTGTGCTGCATGCCGGCCATAGTATCCGCCACGCATCCAATGGTTGGTATTTGCTAATGCGACACAACCCAATCCATTTGCTGTTGCAATTTCCATAGAGCGATTGGTGCATTGTAATGCATTGAGTGGCCCGGGTCCCAATTGTCCATCCCACTGCTCCATACATCCTATTGCAGTAAGTTGTTGTGCTTCACTATCAATTTTTATATAACCATCCTTGATGTACTGAACAAAACGAGGGAAACGATTTACCCCATGTGTGTAAACTCCCTCAAGACTATTTGTTGCAAATATATCAGCACAGGTTTTTGCTTCCTCTTCAGAAAATCCATGTTGCTTCAGGATGTTAAAAAATGTGTTGACCATTTCTGGATACAACACTTGAACAAAAGAGGAATTTATCATTTAAGAAAATTAAAAAACTTTCTTGGTAATTCAAGTAGCATTCATCTTCAAGTTAAAGAACAATAGCTTATCATATCTCTGATTCTTAAAGGTCACAAATCCAAAAATGAAAAATATTATTTGTGACATCATGGAGTATCCTCGTTATTTTATTTCTTCAAAAAATCGGTAGCGCCAATTCCTGTTACAGGTAATAAAACTGCAAAAGCAAGAAGAGCCAATCCATTTGGAATGATGAGATAAAAAACCACTAACAAAATAATGTAGTACATCGGAACAAGAAATATTCCGAAGGCGTATTTAAGTGAGCTGATCCATTGTGGATCTTTTATATTCTTTTCGATAAATCTTTTAATTAACAAGTAAGGTAAGATGTGCAATACATATCCAATCCAAATAATCGGATTAATTATCTTCCAGATGATGGAGGATTTTTTTGATAGAAGTATTGCAGGTGCTAATGGATAGGACTTCAGAGTATTTTTATCTGCCTCCAGTTGCCCCATCATATCCTTTTCAAATTTCCGATGCTTGAGCAAGAAATTAAACTTGGCTTTGTAATCATCATCCGCAGGGATAGCCAATGCTAATTTCTTCATGGCATCGTCTGTCACCGTAACGATGGTTTCTAGTTTTTCACGTTCGGAGAATGAATCTTCTAAAATTTCATTTACACGTATTGGGTCGCCAAAATTAATCAGCACGCGTGAACGAAAGGCATGGTGATCCTCATAATGTATTCCTACAGGTACGATTGTAAGGGGTGTAGTATTTTTTTCTTTGAACTGCATGGTCATGCGAGCGAATCCTTTTTGAAGAGTTCCACCAGCATACGGTTCATTGTGATTACCTTCGGCAAAGATGAGTATGTCTTCATTTTTCGCCAACATATCAATCCACTCCTGAATAATCGCATCGTTATTTCGGAGTGACCCAAAACCATCACGGCTACGAAATACAGGTTTAATTTGAGCCATTGTGAGAAGCCTCGTTGCCAACCCCTCTTTAAAAACACTTGCTCGTGCGATCGACCATGGATTGCGTGAGGTGCTGCAAATTACCAGTACCGCATCCAGAAATGCATTTTGATGATTGGGTATAAAAATGATTGGGCCGCTTGCCGGTATAGACTTTGCATTATTGATTTTCCAGGTCTTAAAATAAAATCGTAAGGCTGTTGTACAGTAAACCTTCATGATTCTGTAGAAAATATTCGGAGTCATTCTGCTTTTAAAAGTTAATGGTTAATGGTTAATGGTTAAAAGTTAATTGTTAAGTAATGAGCAGATTTGTTTTATGAGCTTAATGAGATTAGAGTGGTTGCACAATACCTTTTCGCTGAATAAAGTATGCAAATGTAAAGCCGCTTACCAGATGCCATATTCCCCACCAGGCAGCAACTAATGCCATCGATCCATTGCCTTGAAAGAAAGTAAAAATTAATACAAGCCCAAGTCCTGAATTTTGAATTGCGGTTTCAATGGCAACAGATCGATTTGTAGTTTCTTTGTTTTTAAGAAGCTTGCTAAAGTAATAGGCCATCATTAAGGCCAGTCCATTATGCAAAAGCACCAACCAAAAAACCGAGAAGATGTGATCCTTGAAAACACTGAAATTATTCATGAAGGCCACACCAATAAAACTCATTAGAATGATGATCGATAAAGCCCGAAATATCTTTTCAATTTTCTGAGTGATCTTTGGGTAGTAGTGACCGAACGTCATTCCGCCAATGAGGGGTAATAGCAAGATCATGATCATGTTCAGAAACAGATCAAGGAAATTAATCTCAAAACTTTGTACGCTTTGAGACAAACCCGGAACCAGTGAGGACCAGAAAAAGAAGCTCAATGGTGTAACCAGAAAACAAGACACAGAAGTGATAGCCGTTAATGTAACCGATAGTGCTACGTTACCTTTCGCTAGCATGGAAAAAAAGTTGGAGGCATTGCCACCTGGGCAAGCTGCTACCAAAATCATTCCTAATGCAATCTCATTAGAAGGAGACAACACATAAATAAGAATTACGGTAATAACCGGCAGCAGTATATATTGACTGAATAAGCCAGTGAGTAATGCCTTTCGATCATTTCTAAGTTGACGAAAATGCTCCAGCTTAATGCTGAGCGCAACACCGAACATGATCAATGCCAGACAGATGTTTAACACCGTAAGACTTCCTTCTGAAAAGTTGATGGTTATAGCTTCGGTTTCCAAATGATTATAGATTACCGTCTTAAATATAGAGAAGTTTACAATCGCATTAAAACTCAAGACTCAAGACTAACTACTCAAGACTATTATTACGATTTGCCTCATACCAATGATCCGTCAATAGTTTACTACCGGATGCTGCCTGAACTGCTAACTGATCGCAGCGTTCGTTTTCTATATGACCAGCATGCCCTTTAATCCAGATAAATTTAGGTTTGAGTTTATTGTGGAGCGGAATGTAGCGTTGCCATAAATCGGCATTCGCTTTTTTAGCGAAATTTTTTTTCTGCCAACTCCATATCCAACCCTTCTCAACAGAGTCAACTACATATTTTGAGTCTGAATAAATCGTAACAGAAATACCTTCTTTTTTAATTGCCTCGAGTCCTGCAATTACAGCCAGCAATTCCATTCGATTGTTTGTTGTGAGCCGAAACCCTTCCGCAATTTCTTTCACTGCATCTTTAAATTTCATCACAACACCATATCCTCCTGGACCTGGATTACCTTGTGCTGCACCATCAGTGTATATGCGAATCATGGAATAAAAATCAATTACCTTTTAATCTTTATGATAAATACTGCTGATCAATAACTAAATCGGAAATACGTGGGTTTTGAAAATCTTTACAGCAATGGCTAAGAGAATTACGCCAAACACTCTACGTAAAACAGAAAAACCTGACTTCCCCACTACGCGCTCTAACCATGGCGAAGCGCGCAACACGATGTAAACAAAAATAAGATTGAGTAAAATTCCAATCAGTACGTTCGTATCAGAATATACTGCGCGAAGTGAAAGAATAGTTGTGAGCGTTCCTGCTCCGGCAATCAAGGGAAATGCAAGTGGAACAACAGATCCTGAACCCTTTGCATCCGGATCATCTTTGATTAAGGTAATACCCAGAATCATTTCCATGGCCACAATAAAAATAACGATGGCTCCCGCCACAGCAAATGAAGCTACATCTAGTCCAAAAAGTTGCAAGATCGATTGCCCTAAATAGAAGAAAGCAACCATTAGAACAGCCGAAATAATAGTGGCCTTTTCTGCATGAATCCTGCCTTCTCGCTTTTTAATGAGGATAATAAATGGCACCGAACCAATAATATCGATCACTGAAAATAAGATAAGAGAGACAGAAAATATTTCTTTGAGGTCCATGTTGGAAAATTGATTTACAAAATTAGCAGAAAATTATGGATGAGTGGGATATGTTAACTCTAAACGATTACGCTTTAGCCCATTTAGCGTATCCTTTGAAATAATCAGCCGTTTAAACCGCATGTAATGTATAGATGTAAATGAGAACAGTTCCTTTCAACATTTTTATATAATTTGCAGAGTGAAAATCTTCTTCATTATCGTCTTTCAGTTCTTTTTGGCCGGCCTCATGCTGATCAAGCCTGTAGTGGTATGTAGTTACCTGTATCAAGATTCAAATACCTCTATTGTTCTGGAGTTAACAGAAAATGAAGAAGATAAATCTGAAAAGAAAACGATGGAAGAATGTGACGAAATTTTCCATTCTATAAGTATTGAATGGGTTAGTAGTGCAGAGTTAGTTTTCTCAAAGAAATCACACTGTATTAAAATCGATCAAGATGGGCACATTCGTGAGATTGTTCCTCCTCCCCCCAAAGCATAATATTGCTTCAATAATTAAAAATTTCTTGTTGTATTTTTGATAGAGCTTTCTATCACTGTCGCTTATTATAATTAATCCATTTGTATGAATACCCAACTGTCGAATAGACTTTCATCTACTTTAGTTACTGACCTGCCATCATCTGTTGTTGTTTTTCTGGTGGCATTACCACTCTGTCTTGGAATTGCATTAGCATCCGGGGCACCGCTTTTTTCGGGAATCATTGCCGGAATTGTTGGTGGTGTAGTGGTGGGCGCATTAAGTCAATCGCCATTAAGTGTTAGTGGCCCTGCAGCGGGACTTACCTCCATTGTTGTTGCATCCATTCAGGACCTTGGTTCCTTTTCTGTTTTTCTAAGTTGTGTTGTGTTAGCAGGTGTGTTGCAAGTAGCATTCGGGTTTTTAAAAGCAGGCGTTATTGGACATTTCGTTCCGGTCGCTGTTATTAAAGGAATGCTTGCAGCGATTGGTCTTATTCTTATTCTGAAGCAATTACCTCATGCGGTAGGCTATGATGTGGACTTTGAAGGCGATGAAAGTTTTATGCACAACGGTAAAAATACGTTTGGAGACATCATTGAAGCCTTTAGTTTTTTTACACCGGGAGCGGTGATCATCGCGCTGATTTCAATTGTTATATTGCTCTTGTGGGATAAGCCTATTCTGAAGCAATACAGATTCTTTCAACTTTTTCCAGGAGCATTGTTTGTTGTATTGGCTGGAATTGGTTTGAATTTTTTGTTTAAAAACAATTTCCCGAATTTAGAAGTGCAATCTTCTCACTTGGTAAATTTCTCCAGCAATTCAGAGACGACACGGTTCATTGATTTTTTTTCCTTACCTGATTTTTCGCAATTAGCAAATAGCAAAGTTTTTATTGTTGCCATTACCTTAGCGCTTGTTGCAAGTCTTGAGACCCTACTGAATATTGAAGCTGCTGATAAGTTAGATCCCTTTAAGCGGATTACCTCTCTTGATCATGAACTGAAATCTCAAGGTGTTGGTAATATTGTATCAGGGCTCATTGGTGGACTACCTGTTACTTCTGTTATTGTTCGAACATCAGCTAACGTTGCGTCTGGCGCAAAATCTAAGGCATCAGCAATTTCGCACGGTTTTTTGCTACTAATAGCGGTGGCTCTCATTCCTTCATTTTTACAGCTAATACCACTTGCAAGTTTAGCTGGCATTCTGTTAGTGCTGGGATATAAACTTACCTCGGTCGGACTTTTCAAAGAAATGTTCAAAAAAGGGTACGGACAGTTTGTGCCGTTTATTGTTACGATCGTTGCTATTTTATTCTCTGATTTGTTGATTGGTGTTTTTATTGGAATCCTGGTAGGTATTTTCTTTGTATTGAAAACCAATTTCAAATCCGCTATTATGCTGGTAAATGATGGTGATAATTTTTTGCTAAAGTTTACAAAAGATGTCTCCTTTCTAAACAAAGCATCTCTTCGGAAATCCTTTGAAAGCATTCCGAACAATGCAAGCTTGATAATTGACGGATCAAACGCGCAGTTTATTGATCAGGATATTATTGCAACAGTAGAAGATTTTAAACTAAGTGCGCCAACTAAAAATATTGATGTGCAGATAAAAAAATCGAATCGTGCGCAAAATTTCTATTTTAAGAATGAGTAAAAAATTCAACTAAATTAGGAATGTACCGCAACCCATGTCAATCCATTACTATTTAATTAAATAATCACTAGCTAGTTATAATCAATGAAACCATACGAAAAGTTACTTTTAGAAAATAAGGCATGGGCTAAAGAACAGGTAGATGCAGATCCGAAATTTTTTAGCAGACTGTCATCTTTACAGACTCCCGAATTTTTGTGGATTGGATGTTCCGATAGTCGCGTACCAGCAAATGAAATCACAAACACAGCACCAGGAGAAATTTTTGTACACCGTAACATTGCGAACCTCGTAGTGCATACCGACCTCAACTTGCTAAGCGTACTACAATATGCAGTGGATGTACTAAAGGTTCAGCATGTAATTGTTTGTGGGCATTATGGATGCGGAGGAATTAAAGCAGCCATGTCGCAATCTGATTTAGGTTTGATAAATAAATGGTTGCGAAATATTAAGGATACCTACTTCTACCATAAAGAAGAATTGAATGCAATTCAGGATATGGAAAAGCGTACGGACAGATTAACCGAACTGAGTGTGATGGAGCAGGTAATGCACCTTGCACAAACTTCAATTATACAACGCGCATGGAAAAAAGATAATAGACCAACACTGCACGGTTGGGTTTACAGACTTGAAGATGGAATTTTACATGATATTGTAAAAATGACACCCAATACAGTATTGGATCCAATCTACCAATATAATCCTTAGCGATTTCGTAACAAGTATATAAGGAAAGTGCCTGACAAACTCAGGCACTTTGTGTTTCTATTCTATTTGAATAGAATAACATGGCTAAGAAAGTCATATCCAATTTCACAATTAGACTTTACGCCCGGCACATGAAATACCGGATCGCATAATTAGCGAAACGCTTTTAAGAATTTTTTTAGTTTGTTAATTTCTTTTGCTTTTAATGCAGGAAAGTTAGCAATTCGAAATGTTGAATTTTTCCATTCACCATAACCCTCACCCAGTAGCAACCCATTCTGTTTTGCCTTTTCCTTTATTTTCTGAACATGTTCGTTGCTTGCCTTTACTGGAATAACTGTAAAGGAGCGAACGACTTTTGTATCTACCAGGTGGGACAAACCTTTTTGTTTAGAGAGAAAGGTAATCCAATCCTTGTAACGCGATACAGTTTTTTGGTCGATCTCTTTAATGGTTTTGCTGTTTTCTAAAACCCGCATCAATAAATAAATACCCAGAACATTAGGTGTGAAAGGAGTTTGATACCTGGTCATCATCTCTGCCATAAAGCCGAGACTATTATAATGGCTCTTCTCACCAATAGAAGCTGCCCGGGAAAGAGCATGTGGCGAACAGATCATTAATCCAAGGCCAGCTGGCAATCCAAAACATTTTTGTACTGATCCAAACCAAATATCAGCGGCTTTAAAATCCAGTTTGATACCGCCCATTGAAGATGTGGCATCCACTGCAACCAGATGGTATGGATTATTTTTTTTGATTTTTCTAATAATGGAATTGGTCACTTGAGTTCCATTAGACGTTTCATTTTGGGTTATACAGATTACATGTGGTGCGTTCTCAAAAATAACTTTTGAAGGATTGAGTACATCGTTTACCTGAAATGAAATACCTTCAGCATTTGGCCGTAATCGTTTAGTATACTCAAACCATTTTTGTCCGAATGCTCCGTTGTATAAGTGATAGCTCTTGTCTGTGATAAGTGATTGCGCAATAATCTCCCAACATTCGGTTGCCGATGATGTGTAGAATATTGTGTAGTCTTTTGGAATGTTTAATTTCTTCTTTAACAGTCCAATGGTCTTCTCAGACATTTTTACAAATGTATCGCTCCGGTGGTTGATGCTCATGATGCCGAGCTTGTGTGCATCTTTTACATACTTCGGAATTTCACCGTGAACGCGGGAAGGACCGGGATAAAAGGAGATCATTGGATTTGTGATTTACGATGAGTGATTTGTGATTTACGCTCGAATCAATTTTGCAGCTATGCCATAACAGAAATCATGTTAAGCGCAACTTCTCCAAGTTTTTCATTTCCTGTTATAACGACTTTATCGCGGATGTGTTCTGGTCTGATGCTTTTAGAAAATAATTTCCAGGCAGTATCCGGATCAATTTCTATTTCAGAGGTAATCGTTTTGTTAGATTCCTTTAATAAATTCCATTTCTTACTTTTCCGAATCAAAAACCATGATCCACCCATTTCACTTGTAACGGTTACTTTAATAATCGTTCCTTCGTCTGCTTCAACATCCCGATAGGTAAAAGGTAAGGCCATCATAAATATATCAATGAAAGGAAAGAAAAATTCCTTTGTTATAATTCCAGGCTTACCCACAGCATCTCTGATTTGTTGCTGATGTAAAAACTTCTCAGTGTATTCCCTCGCAATGTGCATCCAGTTTTTGCTTTCACTTTCACCAGCCCACGCCACGGAAAATGCTGCTGTATCAAATGGATTTAATGAAGCATAATAGTCGCAGTATAATTTACCTGTGGTTTCATGCAAAAGAATCAACATTGCCGGGCTGACTCTTTTCATAGACTTTACCCAATCGGCATTCAGTGCATTCAGGTAATCAAGCAAATCCTGATAGGACTGAATGTTGGGTTTCTCCCCGCTGTATCCATCGCGCAACATGGATAGGATACGAATGTTACCATCCAATAAGTGAGCCACTACATCTTTTACCTTCCAAAGTTTAGCAACAGTTTGTTTTTGCCACTCATCAGGAGTTAATGACTTTAGCAAGCCAATTAATTTCTTGTCAATTTCAGGAAGAAGATGAACAACATCAATAGGTATTGTATCAAATGATTTCATGAAAGGTTGTAACTGATATTACTTTTTGATCAGATAATCTATTGCCATCGCATATCCTTCCATTCCAAAACCGGTAATCATACCAATGCACTTCGAGGTAATTAGACTTTTATGTCTGAACTCTTCGCGCGCGTAAACATTTGATATATGCACTTCGGCTACCGGAGTTTTAATCGCACCGATCGCATCGTGAATAGCAACGGATGTGTGTGTATAAGCTCCGGCATTTATAACGATCCCGTCAAAACTGAATCCTACTTCATGAAGTTTGTTTATTATCTCACCCTCAACGTTCGATTGATAATAATGTAGTTCCACATTTGAAAATCGACTCTTTAATATAGAGAGGAAATCTTCAAAGCTTTGGTTTCCGTAAACGGAAGGTTCACGCTTTCCAAGCAAGTTTAGATTTGGGCCGTTAATGATTTGTATTTTCATTTTATAATAAATGATGATCTTCGAATCGTTTTAATAAAACTACTTGACCTCTAGTTTCATAAAAATATAAGTGGTGGCATCTTTAATTGATTTCTCAATTTTGGTATTTGCATCCAATTTTTGTTTTGCCGTTCCTCTCCACAAAAGTTTTCCTGTTTTGCGATCGAACATGCTATAGCTTATGGTACCTTCATCAATAAGCTCTGAACTTATTCCATTCTCATAAATAGGAACATTAGAACCCGCGTAGTAGCCCGGTCCAACATATCCATAACTGAAACCACCATAACCATAGCCGTAACCAATAGTTGATGTTACTTGTGTTTGGGTTTGTCTATATTCGATTTTATCATCGATTGCGGTATCAAAACTGAAAACCGCATCTGGGTTTTGATTGTCAAGGGTGAATCCTTTCTTCTTTAACAGACCATTTGCCGTTTCCTGAATAAGTCCGGCATACATCTTATCATCCCTTCGGGCGTTTAAGGTTGTGTCGCCAGGCGTCACCCAGGCATACGTTTTATAGGTAGCGAGATTATTAGGAACTGCTGTATAGGCCGATGTTGTAATCGCATGGGAGCAAGAGGCGAGCAAACCAATCGTTAACACTAAAATTAAAAATGTGGCGGGTACAATACGATTCATAGTTTTACATTCACGTTTAAGTAAATGTAGGTAAATTCACTGGTCAACACAGAAAACTATTTTGGAAAAATACTGGGCAATTCACATAAAACAGTTTGCAAATTATTTGAAGTTGGAGAGATCACTTTCTAATAACTCCATTGAAGCATATTTGCATGATGTCGCATTGCTTCAGCAATTTTTAGAAATCAATAAACTAGAGGTAAGTCCAACAAAGATCAACGCCAGCCACCTCAATGATTTCCTTCAATATGTTAATGAGTTGGGCATGAGTGCCCACAGTCAGGCGCGGATCCTTTCTGGTATAAAGGCGTTCTATAAATATTTATTGATTGAAGAATTAATCACCATAGACCCAACGGCTTTAATTGAAGGTCCGAAGTTGGGGAGAAAACTTCCTGACACATTAAGTTTTATTGAAATCGAAAAAATTTTTGATGCCATTGATCTTTCCTCTGCTGAGGGTGGACGCAACCGGGCGATGCTGGAAGTCTTGTATAGTTCAGGACTTCGGGTGAGTGAACTGGTTGAATTGAAATTAAACAACGTTCATTTTGACGTTGGCTTTCTTCAGGTAATCGGAAAAGGAAATAAAGAGCGGCTCGTGCCGATTGGACGTGAGGCTTTAAAGTATTTTAAAATTTATAGTGATGAAATTCGTGGCAAGCCACCACACAAACCTGTGCAAAAAGGATTTGAAGCGTATGCTTTCCTGAATCGGGGCGGAAAGAAGTTAACACGTGTTATGATTTTTACCATCATTAAAAACCTTGCTATAAAGGTGGGTATCAATAAATCCATTAGTCCACATACCTTTCGGCATTCGTTTGCTACTCACTTAATTGAAGGTGGTGCCGACTTGCGTGCTGTACAGGAAATGCTAGGTCATGAATCCATCACCACAACTGAAATTTATACACACCTGGATCGAGATTATTTGCGGCAAGTGATCCAGGAATTTCATCCAAGAAGTTGATCAGAACATCAGAGTCAAACTAAGTGTTCCGCTTTTTTGTACGGGATTGTTGAATGAATTTTCAACATCGGTATCTGATTTAGAATACGGGGTCCAAAGGTTTCTTCCTGATATTGAAATCTGCGCTTCGCGAATAAGAACTTTGTCTAAGATGCTCGAAGCAAGACGATACCCAAGCGACAAGTCTCTAAGCCTTGCCATCGTTCCGTCCTGACTTGAATAGGTTGGGAAAGTCGTACTATAATCTAAACTGTAAAATGTTCCACCCTGTCTGAAATCAAATAGAAAACTGGTAAAGAAATTTTTAAAGGTAATCTGATTCAGAATACTACTTGTCCAATCAGGATACGGGCTTCCTAAAGATAATCCTGGTGTTGGTGTTAGATTTCCAAACGGCTGAGTATAATATATAACAGTAACGCCTCCAGTAGTTATCGGTATTCCCGTGTTTGCCGCATCAGGATTTGTGGCAATTTTTGTCTCACTTTTATAAGTTGACCATGTCAGCTTAGTGTCCATAGTAAAATTCGATTTCTTAAATAATGTAGCACCCAATACTATTTCCCAACCTTTTGTATTCATCGTTAGGGAATTTGAGGTCACATAAATAAATCCGTTCGAACTGGAAGGTACAGGTAATCTGGTTGCCATCTCATCATGATGATTGGTGAAGTATGAAGCATTTAAAGTAATTCTGTTTTGAACAAAGCTTAAATCACTTCCGATCTCAACCATCTGTTTTGTGCTGGCATGTAAATCTGGGTTAGGATAGGAATTTAAAGTTAAAGTAGAATTAAAGTTCCCATTTGGATATCCCTGATAAATGCCCACACTACTTTTCCCTATGCTTGATCTTACCTTTCCAAAAGAGAACCATGAATTGTTCCACGAAAATGCTTCACTGAATATAAAAGAAGAGTTTAAGGAATAGGTAGGAGTGCTATTATTGTCAGATGCAAATACACTGAAATAATCCTGGCGATAGTTAAAATCCAAAAACAAATAATCTTTAAACTGTGCACCAACTCCACCTAAAAGAGAGTTGGTTTTATATTCCGAATACGATTCACCGTATGATGAAGAAGATTTGAATTGCTGTTCAGTCTTTACTTTCTCATATTGAAATCCAGCAAAGGCTGTTAAGGACAGATCAGTTATTATCGATTTATTCACCGAAGCAAAAAGGTTTGCAAACTGTCGCTTTTGTTTCTGATCTGTACTGGATGCTGTTTGAAGAACACTCTCAATATTATTTTCAATTTGTCCGAGCGAACTCTGAGAAGTGAAGCTGAGCCATTTTAGTGGTTGATATTTTAACTGAAGATTTCCCTGAAGATTTTTGCGAATCATTTCTGTGCCCGACAAAAAGGAAACGCTGTTAAAGGTAATATTCTGAGAAGAACGATTTTTTGTATAAAGGTCGTCCAAAATAAGTCGCGCAGTAAAATGAGGTGCAATACTAAATCCGGTGTTGATTCTCAGATTATGATAATTTGTTTGGTTGTCTGAAGGAGCGCTTCCATCAGGTAAGTACGAATAGGAATAGGATACTCTGGTATCAACTACACCAAAATCTTGTTTGTAAGCAATGGCGTTGGTAAGCACAACCTGATTTGAAGTTTGATTCTCTCCGGCAAAAGAGGATAATTCTGATGATGTCAAACTGGAAGAAGAATTAAGCTCGAACGTTGGTCGTTTAAATCCTTTACCTGTTTTGCCTTGCAGAAAAAATGCACCATTATTCCCGGCTCCCCCATACAACGCCATCCCATTACCGCTACTAATAGCATATACATTTTCATACTCAAAGGAATTCAGATTATAGTAATTACTGAAACCTGAATTATAAGGAAGTCCGTCAATTACCATTAGGGATCCGCCCGACCGGAGACCCGTGGTTGAAGGTGAAGTATTCGCTCCAATTGAAAAATTGGGAATGTGGCCCCGTAAAGTATTCATTACATTAAAACCTGCATTCGTCTGTAACGCAATTTTATCATTGGGAACAACAGCGTAATTACCTATCCCTTTTGCTGATGTTTTGCTTAGATAGGGAGTAATGTAAAGCGTATCACTTTGTATAACCGTATCCTGTAAAAGGATTTGAGTTTCAATAGGTAAGTTCAGAGCCAGCGCCTTATGGGCAGTGATAACCAGGAGGATGACAACAATACGTAAACGTTTCATAACGCAGTGACTGATTTTAATCGTACCTTAAGTACGAATAGCCTAGCAATTTACATTAAGGTAATTGAGATTTCAATAGGTATTTAAATCATCAGCGCTCCTTTTATTTTCCTACATTTGTTTATGCTTAAAAAGATGCTTTTTATCGTGCTAAGTTGCTCAGTTGCCATTCAGGCATTTGCCCAGTCTGTTGAGATTAAATCAGCTCCAGGGGTTGACTTAACGACCTATACTACCTTTACTGTTGTGAAGGGCGAGTTTATGACACCCTCGGATGAACAAAAGATAGATGAGGAGAAACTTTTTGAAGGAATAAAGAAGAAAGTGATAGAAGAAATGGAGTTACGCGGTTATGCATATGTTCCTGACTCTACCGCCCAGTTGGCAGTAAGTTATGTAGCGGGAGCTTTCAATAAAACACAATCTGAATATATTGGACCAATGGGTGGTATGCCTGCTTCGAATGCAGCCGATTTAAATCAATCACGATCGCTATCACATAATGCCCGCATGGGGTTTTTAATACTGGATGTTGAAGACATTAAGTCTAAAAAAGAATTGTGGTCAGCTGAAAGTCAAATCGATCTATCAACAATAGATTCAGTCCGTGCATTGGAAGGTATTGTAATGAAATCGCTTAAAAAATTTCCCAACAAGTTGAAAAAGAAAAAGAAGTAGCTGGTTTTTTCAGAACTTCTATCTTTGCGTTATGTATAAAAATGTAATTCGTCCGATGCTCTTTTTAATCGGACCAGAAAAAGTACACCATCTTGTATTTCGGATTCTTCAAATGAAGGGCAAAGTCCCTGGTTTTCAATCTCTCGTAAAAGCAATCTTTCAATATCAGAATCCAAAACTTGAAAGAGAACTCTTTGGAATTCGTTTTAAAAACCCTGTAGGACTTGCTGCCGGGTTTGACAAAGATGCCAAACTGATTGATGAGCTTTCTTGCTTTGGCTTTGGTTTTATTGAAATCGGAACACTAACGCCAAAGGCACAGCCGGGAAATGAGCAGCCGCGCTTATTCCGATTACCGGCTGATCAGGCACTGATCAATCGAATGGGTTTTAACAATGGAGGTGCAATTGATGCTGTGGAGCGATTGAAAAAACGGAAGTCGGATGTAATTGTGGGAGGGAATATTGGTAAGAATAAAACTACACCAAACGAAAATGCCTTTGATGATTATGCTCAATGTTTCGAAGCACTGTATAACCATGTAGATTATTTTGTTGTCAATGTAAGTTCACCGAACACACCAGGCTTACGGGAATTGCAAGAGAAAGAACCATTAAAGAAGTTAATGCAGCATGTAATCGAACTCAGCAAGTCCAAAAGAGTTTACAAACCTGTGCTGCTAAAAATTGCGCCTGATCTTAATCAAACACAACTAGATGATATTGTCGAGATATTAATTCAAACCTCAACCGATGGTGTTATCGCTACGAACACAACCATATCCAGAGCGGACTTACAAACACCAAAATCTGAAATCGAAAAGATAGGTAATGGTGGATTGAGTGGTAAGCCTCTAACAAAAAGATCGAATGAGGTAATTAAATATTTGCGTTCTAAACTCGGAAAGAATTTTCCCATCATTGGTGTTGGTGGAATTATGACTCCTCAAGATGCCATCGAAAAATTAGAAGCGGGTGCTGATCTGATTCAGTTATACACAGGCTTTATTTATGAAGGACCTGGAGTAGTGAAACGAATATTGAAATCAATTATAAAGTTTAAAGAAAATTGAGGAACGGTTGATCAAAGTGCATTAAGACTCAATGCCTTCTCTACCATATTTTTCGAGCCAACATAAAATGGTGTTCGCTGATGTAACTCTTGTGGTTCGATATCTAAAATTCTTCCATTACCAAACGATGCAATACCTCCGGCTTGCTCAGCAATAAAAGCCAACGCATTACACTCATACATCAGCCGGAGTTTTCCGTTTTCATTTTTTGAAGTAGCCGGGTAAATGTAGATTCCTCCCTTCAACATGTTACGATGAAAGTCAGCAACCAACGATCCAACATATCGCGCGGAGTAATTTTTGTCTTTACAGAACTGCATGTATTGTTTCAGCGGCTCGCTAAAAGAATTATAAGAGCCTTCATTGATGGAATAAATTTTTCCGTCTTCCGGAATTTTCATGTCAGGATGTGATAGAAAATATTCACCTAGTGTAGCTTCATACGTAAAACCGTTTACACCATGCCCGGTGGTGTACACCAACATGGTTGACGAACCATACAATACATATCCGGCAGCTACCTGTTCTGAACCTTTTTGAAGAATGTCTTTTTCCTGAATAGGTGTTCCGGCTTTACTCTTTCTTCTGTAAATTGAAAAGATGGTGCCAATCGAAACGTTTACATCTATGTTGGATGATCCGTCAAGCGGATCGATGGCAATGACATAACTACCTTCATTATTTAAGTCCACATAACTTTCAGCTTCTTCAGAGACTAATGCGCAAACCTCGCCCCCTTTTGCAAGTGCACGCGTGAAACGAATGTTTGCCAATACGTCCAACTTCTGTTGATCTTCGCCTCCAGAATTTTGAGATCCTACCGCGCCCATAATATCAATCAACCCGGCTTTATTTACTTCGCGGTTCACGACTTTAGAAGCAAGGGCAATATCGCGAAGGAGTTGCGAAAGTTCGCCACTGGCAAACTGAAACTGATCCTGATTGTTCTTTATAAACCGATCGAGCGCAACGCCAATCGATTGTGCAATTCGGGATGATTCAATACTTGTTGCGTTAGCTTTATTGATTGATCTTTGCATGCTTTTAATTTAAGGTAAAGTTATATTGCAAGAGATTGATTTCAATAAAAATGAAGGTTTTTAAATTCGGTGGTGCTTCTCTTAAAAGCCCGGAAGGTATTCGAAATGTAGCTTCCATTATCCAATCCCATGCAAACCATAATCTTTTGGTGGTGGTGTCGGCCATGGGTAAAACTACTGACATGTTGGAGAACTTAGTGTCGTTGGTAAAGATGAAAAGAAATTTTCATGCTGAGCTGACTTTGCTAAAAACGTATCATGAAGAAATGATTAACGAGTTGTTTGGTGATCCCTCTTTTGTGCAGATGGAGATCGAGAACATCTTCACGGAATTGGAGCAAGAATTAAATCTGGAGGCTGACTTCGATCAAGTTTACGATCAGGTAGTTTCAAAAGGAGAATTGATGTCTTCTCTTATAGTACATCATTACCTTCTTTCTCAAAACGCAACAAGCTATTTGCTTGATGCCCGAAATTGTATTCATACTGATTCTTGCTTTCGTGAAGCAAAAGTAGATTGGGCTATTACCACATCGAATATTCAAACGCTTTATTCAAAACTGAATCAAAGTATTATTATCACGCAAGGTTTCATCGGCAGCACAACAGATGGTTTAACTACAACACTGGGTCGGGAAGGTTCTGATTTTACTGCAGCAATTTTTGGTTCTTCGCTCCTGGCTGAATCGGTTACGATATGGAAAGATGTGCCAGGAGTAATGAGTGCTGATCCTAAACGTCTGTCGTCTGCCACTGTGTTTGATGAATTACCTTTCAAGGAAGCTGCTGAGATGACGTATTACGGTGCCAATGTAATCCATCCGAAAACGATAAAACCGTTGGCGAATAAAGGTATTAAGTTGTTGGTGAAAAATTTTGTTGATCCAGCATTACCCGGAACCACCATCCACGAATGTGTAGTGGAAAATTTACCACCCCTTATTGTTTATAAAACCAATCAATGCCTTATTTCCTGCAAGGTTACGGATTATACATTCATTTCAGAGAAGCAGTTGAGCACCATCTTTCAAATCACTTCCGATCTTGATATCCGTATCAATGTAATGCAAAACTCTGCTATATCATTTTCTTTCTGTATTGATTTTCGCGAAAGCAAAGTGGCGAAGTTGATAGAGAAATTGCAACAGAATTTTGAAGTGTACTACAACACCGGACTTACTTTAATTACAGTTAAGAATTATGATGCTGCAACATTTGAAAGCTATCGTAAGATGAAAGGTGTGTTACTGGAACAATCATCACGATCTACGCTTCAGGTACTTGTAAAGGGTAATGATTAGTTGATCGTTTAGTCGTAGAATCTGACCAATCACCATGTATTACCTTATTTCTTCGCCTGGCTTCGTCTTCCATCGCTCATGCATCCACACCCATTGTTCCGGATGTTTCAGAATCTGCTCTTCAATAAAATTAGAATATTGTTGTGTGTTTCCAATCAAGTCCTCTTCTTCATTACCTGTGACGATCGTTTCAATTTCAGGTAAGTAATGCATGTGTTGAAAACCATCTTCACCTAAATAGACGTAGGTAGGCACAACCCTGGCACCCGTCTTCATTGCAAAGATTGCTGCACCCACTGGCGTTGAGGCTGGTCTTCCTAAAAAATTAACAAACCGACTTTTAACTTTTGTATCCTGATCGATTAAAATGGCTAAAGATCCTCCAGCTTTCAATGCCTTTATAAGTTTAAAGGTTTCCTTTCCTCTTTCTACAGCAACGGCACCAAGTGCATTGCGTTGTTGCCAAAGTAAATCGTTCAGGCGTTCATCCTTTAATGGTGTTCCAATAATAAAAGGACGCATACCATGAAGCGCCATATTTGTTACTTGCAAATCGAACGGACCTAAATGGCAGGTTAAGATAATAACTCCTTTTCCTTTTGCGTGTGCGGCTCTATAATTCTCAAAACCATGTGTTACCATAATTTTATTGAGCTCACTTGTCGTTTTTACTTTTGTGGCGCGTAAAATTTCACCGGCATTTTTTCCAAGCATAACAAAAACATTTTTTGCCAGCGATGTTATCTCATCTGGTGATTTTTCTGAATACACCATTGCTAAATGGCGTAAAGTAAGTTGCCGTGTTTGCGGAATGAGATAAAAGGTAAGCCTGCCTAATTTTCCGCAGCACCATAACCAGCTTTTTCGTGACATACAATGCGAAATGAAAATCAGTGATCTCACCAAAACATAAATTGCTTTGTACTGAATGCTCCGCCTTAATTCTTTTGCTGTTGCCACAGGACGAAAGTACAGTATTCCTTTATTTCAAATGCATTTCTAAAAACTCTTTTTTATTGGCCTCATCCTTTCCCTCCTCCGGTTGAGAAGGACAAAAGGAAGTCTTTAGAAACACCTTTCATTGTGAATTCATGTTTGTGGTTTCGATAAAAGTTCATCCGTTGATTGTTGAACAAGAATTGGATTGTTTACTTTAGCAGAGATCAATTGGGGTAGTAATTAATCTTTGTGACGAAAAAACAAACTCAGTTTAAATGAAAACGCTCTACATTATCCGCCATGCAAAATCCAGTTGGGATGATCCTGATCAATCGGATTTTGACAGGCCTTTGAATGAACGTGGTAAACGAAATGCTCCACGAATGGGAAAGCGATTAAAAGAGAAGGGCATCCACCCGGATCAAATCGTAACGAGTCCTGCAAAGCGCGCATGGTCAACCGGGAAGCGGATTGCCGAAATTCTAAAATATCCGAAAGAAAATATAAAGACCATCAAAGCATTGTATCATGCCGATGAAGAAACCATTTTGGATACGGTACAAAAATTGAACGATCACTGCCATGTTGTAATGTTAGTAGGTCACAATCCGGGGTTAACCGATTTTGTAAACACCTTAAAGGAAGATGAGTGGAGTCTTGACAACTTGCCAACCTGTGGTGTTGTTGGTTTTTCTTTTAATGAAGACTCCTGGAAAAAAATAAAGTGGGGAACAGGTAAATTGTTATTTTTCGATTACCCAAAAAATAAAGAAGATTAGTTAAACCATTCTTTCGGAATATCAACCAATCGTTTTTTCAGGATACCAAACTCCTTAAACCGATATCCTATAAGAATTTTAAAAGTTGATGTGGTACTGCTAAACTGAATGGTTTCAAATTTGGCCGTCCGACTCTGATTGACAAACCCCAGTCCTCCAAAAAAATGATCACCATTATAACCAAGTCCGATCCGGGCGGCAACATAGGCATTAAACTTAATATCATTTTTAGTAGTTCCATCTTCTGCCTGGTAGAACAACCAATTGTGTGATGGTCCAATGGCCAACGTTCCGTTAAGAAAGAATCCTTTATAGATTAAACTATAGGTATAACCTGGGGCAATGCCAAACGTAGTCGCTTTTATCGTTTTTATATTCGCGTTACTTCCAAATTTAGAAGCATACTCATCTGCAATGATGGCGGAATCACCCGTTACCTTAAATCCACTAATTGAGCTAAACAAAATAAACGATCCATTGCTCCGAAGCTGTCGTTCTGCATAAGTATAGGCAGAACGAAAGGAAAATTTTTTATGGTTGAAAATATAACTTCCATTCAAACCGATGTTTCTGGTCTGAATATCCGCTCGTTGAGGATACGGCTCATTCGGCAACACTTTTACATTGGGATCAACAATGTAAAAACCCTGATACTTTTGGAAGTATGCATCCACTCCAAATTTTTTTCCAAGTGCGTTGATTTGCAAATCACGAGCTTTTGATTCGCCATAAATAGCTTTCCTCTTTTCATTTAGGGGCACAGCAAAGGTGAGTTCTAAACCAACATCAAACAGATACATGCCTACACCCAAAGAGTAGGGCTTGTTCGATTTATAGGTTAATTTATTTTTTCCATCCGCAAGACTTTTTAATTCAAAGTCCTGACTGCGCTGTTTCAGTACCGGCCAGATAAAAAAATGATCCGGATAAGATTTTACATAGTGTTCTCTTAACGAATCATATTTTGATGGTGGTGCTAATGTCGTTTCAACATCAACGTCATCTTGCGCAAAGACGAATACTGTAATGGCCGATAGAAAAACAGCAAGGAGAAATTTCATTACAAGATGTATTCACTTAAATCTTTGTTCTTCACGATACCGCTTAATGTTTTTTTAACCATATCAGCATTAATTGCTATTTGTGCATTGGCGCCAATTTTATCCGGCACGTCAAATAAAAATTCATTCAGCAGTCTGCTCATTACGGTTTGTAATCTTCGTGCGCCTATGTTTTCTACTTCAGCATTAATTTCAAAGGCAGTGTTTGCAATTTCATCAATAGCATCATCCGTAAACGTTAAGCTTACCTCTTCCGCTGCGAACAGTGCTTTGTATTGTTTGGTTAACGCATTCTTCGGTTCTTTTAATATGCGAACAAAATCCTCTTTCGTAAGATTATTCAACTCTACACGAATGGGGAACCGTCCTTGTAATTCAGGAATCAGATCAGAGGGTTTTGAAACATGGAATGCACCCGCTGCAACAAACAAAACATGATCTGTATTAATAACGCCATGTTTTGTATTGACCGTGCTTCCTTCAATAATGGGAAGTAAATCGCGCTGTACACCTTCACGACTTACATCAGGCCCACCTCCACCTTTCTGACTTCCCGAAGCAATCTTATCAATCTCATCAATAAAAATAATACCCGCTTCTTCAGCTCGTCTGATGGCCTCTTCCTTTACCTCATCCATGTCGATCAGCTTTGCGGCTTCTTCTTCGAGTAAAATAACACGTGCTTCTGAAACCGTTACTTTTCGCTTCTTACTTTTCTTGGGCATCATACCGCCAATCATTTCTTGCAGATTCATCATTGATGCTTCATCGATCATACCCGCACCTATCATTCCTACATTAGAACCTGCATTACCTTTTATATTGATCTCAATCTTTCGATCTTCCATTTCACCCTTTCTTATTTTTTCACGAAAGTGATTGCGTGTGCGTTCATTCAATTCTACATCATTATCGGGCATTTCTGCATTCGGTTCACTCTGTGATGAGAATCCGGTTGATCGGCTTTGTTCGCGCATGGGTGGAATCAATGCATCGAGGATAATATCTTCAACAGCTTGCGCTGCCTTTTCTTTTACCTCTTCTTTCTTCTTCGCCTTCACCATATTTACGGATTGCTCCACCAGGTCACGAACCATACTCTCTACATCCCGGCCTACATATCCCACTTCTGTGAACTTGGACGCTTCTACTTTTACGAAAGGAGCATCTGCAATTTTTGCAAGTCTTCGGGCAATTTCAGTTTTGCCTACCCCGGTTGCTCCGATCATAAGAATATTATTCGGTACGATTTCGCGCTGTATATCCGAAGTAACATTCATTCTGCGCCAGCGATTCCGAAGAGCAATGGCCACATTTCGTTTGGCATCGTTCTGACCAATAATGTATTTGTCAAGTTCTGCCACAATTTGCTGTGGCGTGAGAAAGCTGGAATCGATCATGTTATATTATTAAACGCGTAAAATTAAGAGGGTTGCTCTCGTAAACAAAGAGAAGTAGAAGTTAAGCTTAGTTGATCATATTCAATTTACGATCCTGCACAATTTGTCCATTACCTTAGCAGTTCTTGCGCCAGAAAATCCTGTACTAACACAATTACCTTTCCCTAAAAATTCATCTACAACCGTTTGAATTAAGGGTTGTTGGATATGTTTTGGAATATCAAAGCGTAGAATTTCTTTTTCCTTCCCGGATAATTCAACAGTAACCGAATGATCACCGAAACAGGAATACGAAATCTGTCCTTTGCTACCCACAATGGTTGTTATTTCTTTATCGGAAATTTCGGAAGTAGTGAAACACCAATTACCTATTCCCATGATTCCGTTTTCAAATTGAAATGACCCGACAACAATATCCTCTGCTTCATAAGCATGTGCCTGATTGCTGGCAAATCCTTGTGCGTCTTTTATCGGACCAAAAAGAAAATCGAGTATATCCAGTTGATGAGATGCCAGGTCAAAGAAATAACCTCCTCCTGCTACTCCGGGAACGATGCGCCAATTCTCACTTCTGGTATTTGCACCTACAAAATCTGAATTCAGCATTTTATTTAATGTAACGCTTACATACCGGACATCGCCTATTATTTTATCGCGAAGCAAAGACTGAACTTTTAAAAAGTTAGGCAGACTTCTTCGATAGTAAGCAACATACAATGGAACATTTTCCTCCTTACACACTTTGATCATCGATGCACATTCATCAAATGTTCTTGCCATTGGTTTCTCAACATACACCGGTTTGCCCGCCTTCGCGGCTTTGTGCGTATACAATTCGTGTGAGTCAGGAGGTGTGGCAATGTAAATGGCGTTTACTTCTGTGTCGTTGATCAACTTATCTGCATCATCATAATACTTTGGAACATTATGTCTTCTGGCATAGTCGGCAGCCTTCTCTCCATTCCTCCGCATCACGGCAACAAGTTTCGATCCTTCAATCAAATTCATAGCGGGCGCACTCTTTACTTCGCATACATCTCCCACGCCAATGATTCCCCACCGCACTTCAGATAATTCTTTAAAAGACCCCATGATACTTTATTTGATGAATGACCATTTCGCTAAACAATTCTTTCCGTGCTCTGTCTTTCCGTGGTCTGTGTCTTCGCAGACCACAATTGCATTTCGGTCTGTGAAGATACAGACTGAGGTACAGCACTTTAAAAATTGAAGTTGGATAATTTAAAGGGTTTACCAAAATACTCGCATACATTATCTTGGTACACTCGGGATATAGAGTGTAAAATAGAATTGCGATACTTACTTCTTTCTAAGAAATCGATTCACATCAGTGGCCAGTGTGAAATTATATGCTGCATTACCTATAACATACGCGCTTCGGCTAAACACAAACTCAACGGCTTTGATTCGTGCTGAAAATCCAAAGGACAAGCCAGCTGATCCTCCGGCATTTTCCAATTTCAATTCCTGATGAATTAAATAATTATATCCAACCAATACATTCACATTTTTATGAAGGAGTATTTCAGCACCGATATTGATGCGTCTTAAAATTTTATCGAGCGTGCCCGGTTCTTCATCACCAGCAACAGCATTGTAATAGGTAACATTAGAAGATGCCAGATTATATCCGGTAAACGAAAATCGCAATGGCATGTGTTCTGGTTTAAAGGTAACACCAAGTTGTACGTCAAACGGGAGTTTGGCATCGCTTGAGTTTGAATAATCAGAGAGTACAAAGCCAAGATTTTTAATCGTTAATCCAACACGCAAATCTTTTTTCGGATGAACGAATACGCCACCAATATCCAACATCATTGCATTTGCGCGATACCCGGCCAGATTTGAAAACGCCATTTTAAAATTTGCACCTATTCTGAAATTTGAAATCTGATGACTCTTGCCAATTACCAACGCTGTCTCTCCTGATTTATAATCACCAATGGAAGCCCCCGTAGCATCATACCCCTTTATCGAACCATAATTGAGATGCTGAATACCAAAAGTTAGTGTTCCTAATTTTTTAAAATCATGCGCATAGGTAAAGGTAGCCTGACCAACATCCGCCACATAAAACTGATATCCTGCAGAAGCAAAACCAGATAAGGTATCGCTAACCAATGCCGGATTCGAAAAAAAGAAATTCACATCACGATCAGCAAGAGATACATTGACACCACCCAATGCAGCAAGTCGCGCGTTGTTTGGAACATTTAAAAACTCAAACGTATTTCTGCCACCGATCTGGGCATGGGATTGTTGAGCTAAGAAAAGTAAAAGAAAACAGAGAATGGTCCACAGTCCACAGTCCACAGTCAACAGTCGACTGTGGACTGTGGACTGTGGACTGTGGACTATCGACATATTCTTAAGCATTAACTTTCGCCTCCGAAAAAGAAAACACCATTGGCTTCGCTACCTTATCTTTCAACAAAGCAGCTTTTATTACTTCATCTACGCTATCTACATAATGAAACTTAAGTCCTTTGATGTAATGCTTTTCTATTTCATCAATGTCGCGCTTGTTCTTGGTGCTCATTACAATTTCCTGAATACCACTGCGCTTGGCCGCCAATATCTTTTCTTTTATTCCACCAACCGGTAATACCTTTCCACGAAGCGTAATCTCACCAGTCATGGCAAGATTTGCTTTTACCTTTCGCTGAGTGTACATAGAAGCAAGAGAAGTAAACATCGTTATCCCTGCAGATGGTCCATCTTTCGGAACTGCTCCTGCTGGAACGTGTATGTGCAAATCATATTGTTGAAACACACGGTGATCGATACCTATTGTTTCTGCATTTGATTTCAAGTATGAAAGTGCAGCCACGGCTGATTCTTTCATCACATCACCCAACTGGCCAGAGATGGTTAGTGCACCCTTACCTTTACTTAGGCTCGATTCAACAAAAAGAATCTCGCCACCTACCTGTGTCCACGCTAAGCCTGTAACGACACCTGCAATTTCATTTCCCTGATATAGTTCTTCGTCAAATATTTCAGCACCTAATACTTTGCGCACAGTTTCTTCTGTGACATTCTTATCATACTCCTCCTCCATCGCAATAGATTTAGCAATGTTTCGCACAAGGGTTCCGATTTTCCGCTCCAGATTTCGAACACCGGATTCGCGTGTGTAGCTATCAATTACCTTTGTAATAGCCGCTTTCGAAATTTTTACCTGCGATAATTTCACACCATGCTCTTTCAATTGCTTTGGCACTAAATGCTTTACAGCAATTTCTACTTTCTCTTCAAGTGTATAACCGGTAATCTCAATGATCTCCATACGATCGCGCAAAGCTGGATGGATACTGTCAAGAGAGTTAGCGGTGGCAATAAAAAGTACTTTCGATAAATCGTAATCTACTTCAAGGTAATTATCAGCAAAGGTATTGTTCTGTTCAGGATCCAACACCTCCAACATAGCCGAAGATGGATCACCACGAAAATCAGCTTTGATCTTATCGATCTCATCCAAAATAAAAACAGGATTAGACGATTGCGCTTTCTTGATGTTCGATAAAATCTTTCCAGGCATGGCGCCTACATACGTCTTGCGATGTCCACGAATTTCTGCCTCGTCATGCACACCACCAAGCGACATGCGAATGTATTTTCTATTCAATGCTTTCGCGATTGATCTGCCTAATGAAGTTTTACCAACACCCGGAGGGCCATAAAGACAAAGGATCGGACCTTTCATGTCTTTCTTCAACTTCAACACAGCAAGGTATTCCAGTATGCGGGTTTTGACTTTCGTCAAACCAAAATGATCGTGATCCAAAATTTTCTTGGCGCGCTTCAAATCAAAATCATCAGCGGTATATTCTTCCCAAGGTAAGTCGAGAAGAAATTCTACATAATTCATGGCCACAGGATATTCTGCAGCCATTGGATTCATGCGCAAAAGTTTATCTAGCTCTTTATTAAATTGAAGTGCTACTGTCTTTGGCCATTTTTTTCCTTCAGCACGCTTCTTGAATTTCTCTACCTCCTTATCAGGACCATCAAAACCAAGTTCATCTTGCAATACCTTTATTTGCTGACGTAAAAAGTAATCGCGCTGCTGCTGATCAATATCCGTATGTACCTTCTTTTGAATTTCATGTTTCATCTCCAGCATCTGGATATCTTTCAACATGTATTGCAAAAGCAATGTGCTGCGATCAATTATATTTTGAGTCTCTAGAATCTTTTGTTTATCCGCTACATCCACATTCAAATTCGAAGAGAGAAAGTGAACGAGAAAAGACATACTCGAAATATTGTCTAATGCCGTTTGTGCTTCCTGTGGAATTTCAGGATTGAGTCGTAATACTTTTGTTGCGGCATCTTTTAAGGATTGCACCAAAGCTTTTGCTTCCTTGCCATTGGCATTTATAATCGGCTCCGGTTGCAGCTCTATATGCGCAGTGAGATAGGGTTCTTCCTGCACAAATTCTTTTACTGTAAACCGATTCTTGCCCTGAATGATAATGGTTGTATTTCCATCAGGCAATACCAACATCTTGATGATACGCGCTACCGTTCCCGTCATGTACAAATCATCAGTAGTCGGTTCTTCGGCCTGCGAGTTTTTCTGAGCGATTACGCCAATAATGCGATTACCTTGATAAGCTTTCTTCACCAGCTTAATCGACTTCTGTCTTCCGACTGTAATAGGTATCACTACACCGGGAAATAACACCGTGTTTTTGATGGGAAGTATCGAAAGTTCTGCAGGTAAATCTTCCGGTTTTATATCAGAATCTTGCTCTGGATTGATCAATTGAATCAAGTCATCTGAATCTTCCTGAACAAGTTGTATGGGCAGTGTTTTGAACATGTTTCTAGTTGTGTCAAACTGGCACGGACTCCGCACCAAGGATTAAAGTATTAACAGGCGTGCGTAAAAGACAATAGTAGTGCCAAGAGAGTTGTAAAAGAAGCAAAATTGTGTCAACTTTATTGCGTTCGCGTGATTTTTTACCAAACAAAGGTTCAGTGAAAACCTATTTTTTAATCTTAGTTACAGCCTTTTGGCTGTTGGTTCACGCTCCGCTTAAAGCCCAACGGCAAAAGAATAAGTTCAAAAAAGGCGGAGTGGTGCAGCTTAACGATAGTCTGACAAACTACGGCCAATCTGACATTTTTAATTTCCCCAGCATCAATACTAACAAGTATTATCATGATGCAAATAAGCTATCTAGAATTAAGGGATTGGAAGCTGCGGGAGCATACGAGCAGCATTATGCGCTTCTAAAAGAATATGTTTCGAATTTTGGAATCGCTAATTTTTCTACTGATATAAAATTGATCTGGGATTTAGCGAAGGTTTCAGAAAAGGTTGGCCCGCCCGGAGAAGCAATCCTCCTATACAAACTTTTGCTCAAGCATTATACGTTGCCTTCCGCTACCAAAAAAATACAAAGTGAATATGATACACTCACCAAAAACAAAAAAGACCTTTACGTTCCGTTGAAAGAATATTATGAACTCGTGGCATATCGCAAAGAGATTGATACACTTCAACCTCCTCAAGGAGTTTTGTTGAATATGGGCTCGGGTATCAACTCTGAAAAAGCAGATTATGGTCCAACCATTGGTAATGTGGATGACATGCTCTTGTTTACCTCCAAACGAAATAAACATGTCGACCCAATGAACAAAGCCTATAACGAAGACTTGTTCTATTCTTTAAAGGTAGATGGCAACTGGCAATGGCCCGATGAATTTAAAAACATCAACACGCCTTACAATGAAGGTTCTGCTTGTTTGAGCAAGGATGGGAAGTATTTATATTTCGCACGATGTAACTCACCAGACTCGCACGGAAACTGTGATATCTTTTCTGCTGTAAGAAAAGATGACAGTGTATGGACAGATATAAAAAATCTAGGACCAAACATCAATACTATTTCATGGGATTCACAACCATCACTTTCTCATTCTGGAGATACTTTATTCTTTGCTTCTGATCGCATAGGTGGTTTTGGATATTCTGATATTTATTATTCAATAAAAGATAAAGATGGAAAATGGCAGAAGGCACAAAACCTTGGTCCGATTGTAAACACAAGAGGATTCGAAGTAAGTCCTTTCTTCCATCACAAGTTTAATGTTCTTTATTTTAGTTCGAATGGACAGCCTCTGAACTTTGGTGATTTTGATATTTATAAATCGTACCAGCAAGGTAAGGGCTGGGGAGAACCGAAGAATATCGGACCATTGGTGAATAGTGCCGGAAGTGAAAATTATTTCACGATCGATTCTGAATCGCAACAATTATACTATGCCAGCTCGATGGAAAACGATATTAACAATCTGGATTTATTTTCTTTTCCTGTACCGATGGAAGCACAACCACTGGCCATTGTACGATTGAAGGGGGCATTGATTAATTCAGAAACTAAAAAACCATTTAAAGGAATCGTATCCATTATCGATCTGGATAAAGGCGTAGAAGTAGCTCCTAAATTTTTGCGTGAAGATGGGTCGTTCGATTTCAGCTTAATTAACAAACGTAATTACCTTCTCATCATTCAAGGGGATGATTATTTCCGCATTGAAGAATTATTTTTTATGGATGGTGATATGGAAATGTATCGCGAGACCGAACCGCTCGAAAGCAAAATTGCTTTTAAGTCGCTCGAGTTTGAAAATGGGAAAGCAGATATTTTACTCTCTATGCATGAAGATTTAGATAAGCTTGCAAACTTCATGATCGATCACCCAAAACTTAAACTGAATATTTCAGGGCATACGGATTCACAGGGGAAAGAAGAATCCAACCTTCGTTTATCTCAAGCGCGTGCTGATGCCATTAAAGCCTACCTTATTTATCAATTTAAAATTGAAGCCGACCGAATTGATGCACACGGCTATGGAAGTTCAAAGCCCATTGTACAAGAACAGACCGATGAAGACCGAAAGCTAAACCGAAGAGTGGAGTTTGAGATTTCGAAACCAGAGTAGAGTCGCCATTAATTTGCTAATCAAGACTTAAGCTTTCTGGCGATTGATACGTATTCCAAAAACGAATCAAGTGAATTTCGGCATCCTGGACTTTAAAAAATAACGTGATTTGTTTTCTAACTACAACCCTTCTGATTTCTTTATGATCTGTTAAAGGATATACTTCAGGATTACTTTCAAGCAACTTGATGACCGCGTCAACATCATCAATAAATTCGATAGCGACCTGATCCGGCCAATTCTTTAAGAGGTAAAAAATATTTTGATGATAATCTATTGTAGCTTGGGTAGACCAAATAATTTTCATGAAATATTAAGCTAACGTTCAATTCAACTAAGATAATCAGTTATTTAAATAACTGCGGAAATTTTTTGTGTGTAATTTCCATTACTTCCTTATGCGACTTATAATTTCCTTGCTTTATTGATTGCAAGCCTTCATCAATTGCTTCTTTCTCCGCTTTACTAAGCTTGACTGTTGATACTTTTTCTGTTGACATTCTCAATGCACTAACTTGTCTAATAATGTTGCTATCATTAATCCCTTCCAACCATTTAATAAGATCTAATTTTTCAGCTTGGATATCCATAATCTGTAAATGATTTATTTAATAAAAATACCAATTTCTTTTGAGGTATCACAGTTCACTTATTTCAACAAAAAAGGTCTGCCCCTCAAACAGCGGCAGACCTTTTCAATTGATATTCTCTAAAGGTAAATTAACCCGGTTGGAACAGTTTAATAATATCATTACCAAACGCGAATACCATCAAAATCAATAATAGCACCATCCCTATCTTTTGAGCGTTCTCTAAAAATTTATCTGAAGGCTTTCTTCTGGCGATCATTTCATATGTAAGAAATACAACATGTCCTCCATCTAAAGCCGGGATAGGTAATAAGTTCATGAACGCAAGTACCATCGAAAGAAATCCGGTGATGCTCCAGAACCGATACCAATCCCAGGTACCTCCATACGCCCTTGCAATACCTATTGGACTTGAGATCGACTTACGCAATGAAAGTTCACCTTTGAATATTTTCTTAAACGCTTTTATCTGAACAAAAACTACATTGAATGCTCGCTTTGTTCCAACCGCAAATGATTCACCTAATCCATAGTTGATAGTGGCAAATTTACTTTTATCCAAATCCTTTGGTCTAAAACCAATGATGGTGTCTTTTTTAAACGGTTGTTGAAATGAAAGAATTTCACTATCTCTTTTAACCTTAAATGAAATGGAGTCAGATTTCTTATCCGCCCTGGCAGCTTTAACAACATTCAATACTTCATCCTGATACTTCAATGGCACTCCGTTTATTTCAATAAACTCATCACCTACTTTCAAACCAACACGCTCAGCAATACTCTTCTCACTGATTTCTCCAACAATAGCCGGAAAGCGTGGTGATAGAAAAGTGGCCGCTGCAGCTTTCGAGTTGAATAACTCAATCATGTTTGTCGGAATCTGCACAGTGATTTCTTTACCATCACGAATCACAGTGTAATATGCATTGGTCGTTAGTAACGCATCGGGCTTCATTACTTGCTGAAAATCTTCAAAGCTCTCTCCGTTAACTTTAATGATCTGATCACCGGTTTTTAATCCAATTTTTTCAGCTTCTTCTAAAGCATAAATACCACCGTTATTATTCACTTCTTTTACCGGAAGGTATTCATCACCAACAATGAACGTCAGCGAAACAAAAATCAAAATACCTATAGCAACGTTCACTACGATTCCACCCAACATTACAATCATTCGTTGCCAGGCAGGTTTAGAGCGAAACTCCCAAGACTGAGGTTCTTGTTTCATGGCTTCTGTGTCCATGGATTCGTCAATCATTCCAGAAATTTTCACGTACCCTCCCAGCGGAATTGCGCTAAGGGCATATTCGGTTTCACCTTTTTTGAACGACCATATTTTAGGGGGAAATCCAATCGAAAATTGCTCTACCCGCATACCGAAATACTTGGCGGCTAACAAATGGCCCAGTTCATGCACGGCCACTAAAAACGAGAGGCTCAGCAAAATCTGAGCAGTCATTACAAATCCTTCCATTATCTTATTAGTTCTAAAGCTTTAATTCTTGTCTCCTTATCAGTTTTAACAAAGTCCTCATACGTAGGAGTCTTTATAAAAGATATTTTATCGAGACATCGTTCCACTATTTCCGACATTTCTAAAAAACCTAGTTTATCCTTCAAAAACTCGGCTACTGCCACTTCATTGGCCGCATTGAGTACGCAACACATGTTTCCACCTCGCTTCAACGCCTCAAAAGCGAGCGCAAGATTACGAAAAGTTTCTGTATCTGGCTTTTCAAAGGTTAATGAGGGGTAATTGATAAAATCAAAACGTGGGAAATCGGATTTAAATCGCTCTGGGTACGACATGGCAAATTGAATAGGCAATTTCATATCGGGAAGTCCCATTTGAGCTTTTATAGAGCCATCTTCAAATTGCACCAAAGAATGAACGATGGATTGTGGATGAACAATCACATCAATTTGATTAGTTGACAATCCAAACAACCATTTCGCTTCAATTACCTCTAGACCTTTGTTCATTAACGAGGCCGAATCGATTGTCACCTTTGCACCCATCGTCCAGTTAGGATGTTTGAGTGCTTGTACTTTCGTTACCGATTTCAGTTCATCTTTTCTCTTTCCTCGAAACGGACCACCAGAAGCGGTGAGAATTATTTTTTCAATCTTGTTATGAAACTCACCAACAAGACATTGAAATATTGCTGAGTGCTCCGAATCAACAGGATAAATATTTACTCCTTTTTCTTTCGCCAATTTCGTCACCAACTCTCCTGCAACAACCAATGTTTCTTTATTTGCTAGCGCGATAGTTTTTCCAGCTTCAATTGCTTTGAGCGTTGGCTTTAATCCCGAATAACCAACCAAAGCTGTAAGCACCAAATCAATTGTATCCATCTGCACAACAGAAGCCAATGCATTTTCGCCAGCATATACCTTAATGTCTTCTGATGCGAGTTGATCTTTCACAAATTGATAATGTTCATCATTTGCAATAACAACAGCATTGGGTTTGAATTGCTTTGCCTGTTCTACTAAAAGGACTGCGTTGTTCTGTGCGGTTAAAACCTCTACTTCAAATTTTTCTGAATGAGCTGCGATAACCTCCAGTGCCTGCGTACCTATTGATCCAGTGGAGCCGAGAATGGCGATGCGTTTTTTATCAGTCAAGAGTGTTTGATTTGTGATGAGTGATTTCGGTTATTGATTTAAGATGATCCTATACCTTTTAGATTAGTTTTCCTAAGGCGTCCGCAATCTTTCTGTCGTTAGCGAGTCTTGGAACTTTGTTTTGTCCGCCAAGCTTTCCTTGCGACTTCATATATTCGATGAATGCGTTTTTCTTTAAGAAGGTAATTTTCAATGTTCGTAAAATATTTCCGGTAATTAAATCATCATAATAAACATTGCATTGTCGCATTTGTTTATCGAGCTCCAACGAAAAAGCCTCTACATCGTTCGGCAATTTCGAAAACTCCACTAGCCATTCATGATGGGGCAAGCCTTCTGCAGGTGCAACGTTCGGTGCCACGGTAAATTCAGCTAATTCCACTTCTGGAAATTTTTGCATGGTGAGCTTCATTGCCTTCTCTACCTCCTCGCCTATTACGTGTTCTCCAAACGCGGATATAAAATGTTTGATTCTCCCGGTAACGATTACTCGATATGGATTCTTTGAAACAAACTTCACTGTATCGCCAATTGAATATCCCCACAAGCCTGCGTTGCTATTGATAACAAGCGCATAATTTTTGCCAAGCTCTACCTCTTCAATATTTACTCGCTTCGGGTTTTCATTAAAGTATTCCTCTGTCGGCATGAACTCGAAAAAGATTCCGCTATTCAATAACAATAGCAATCCCGATTCCCTTTGCGAATCCTGATAAGCAATAAAACCTTCTGATGCCGGATAGGTTTCAACCGAACCTATTTCCTTACCTATCGATTCAAAAAGCTTGGCGCGATAGGGCTCAAAGTTTACACCACCATAAACAAATATGGAGAAGTTTGGAAACACATCCTTAATCTTCCTACCGGTTCGCGCTTGTATCCTATCGAAATACATTTGAGCCCAGGGGGGAATACCTGAGATTAATGTCATATCTGATTGAATGGTCTCATCAATTATTCTATCCAGTTTTTCTTCCCAATCTTCAATGCAATTGGTTTCATAGGTTGGTTTTTGGTTGGTGCGTAAATAACCGGGTACATGGTGGTTTACAATTCCTGAAAGACGACCTGTTTTTATTCCGGCCTTTACATCCAACTCAGGACTGCCCGAGAGAAAAATTAATCCGCCATCCAGAAAAGATGAATTACCTGTTTCATGCACATAGCTCAGCAATGCATTACGTGCACTGTTAATATGATTGGGAATAGATTCAGAGGTAATCGGAATGTATTTCGTTCCCGATGTAGTTCCGGATGTCTTTGCAAAATACGCTGGCTTACCTTTCCATAAAATATTCTCTTCGCCATGAACTACCCGTTCGATGTAGGGCTTCAATGCTTCATAATCGCGAACAGGAACGTGCTTTTTAAAGTCTTCGTAATTTTTTATGGAAGAAAAATGATGGTCACGCCCAAAATCGGTATCCTTTGCTTGTTCGATAAGGTTTTTAAAAATTTCTTGTTGCGACCGAAAAGGCTCAAGCGACCATTTCTTCGTTTCAGAATCAATGTAGGCTGCAAAAGGTTTTGCTAAAAAAGAACGGATTCCCATGGCCGAAAGATAAGCATTAGACAAATATGGGATTGGATCATTTTAAGATTTTAGCTGAGGATCCAAATGACCAAACCAAAAAGTTTGAAATTATTTTTTCTTCAAACTATTGCATCATTTCAGTCAAAAGAACTATTTCGTATTCAATTGTATCGATGCGTGAATTTATTTCGTTCAAACACAGTTGAATCCTGACAGGTAATTAATTCAATATCACTTTAACATGAAAAACATCATAAAAATATTGGCAATTGGATTTATAGGAGGATTGGCAGGAGCTTATACACTTCAGTTCTTTACCAAACCAACTGCTGAATCTGACGCTCTCCGGTTTAATACGGTTGCTTTAGATTCCGCTTCATTCAATCCCGGAAATATTTCCATATCCTCTCATGCTTCATCCTCATCACTTGCGCCCGTTGATTTTTCAGAAGCAGCTACCAAGACCATTCCGAGTGTCGTTTACATTAACAGTATTGCAAAGGGTATTGCCTACAATTCTTTCGATTGGTTTTTTGGTGGTGGTGGAAGCAGTACACAAACACAAGTAAGCAGCGGGTCTGGTGTGATCTTCTCCACGGATGGTTATATCATCACCAATAATCACGTTGTGGAATCAGCAGAGCGATTGGAAGTAGTGTACAACAAACGCAAATATACAGCCGAGGTAATTGGTACTGATCCTTCGACCGATTTAGCAGTACTGAAAATAAACGAAACCAATTTACCTGCTATCGCCATTGGCAGCTCCAAAAATTTACAAGTGGGTGAATGGGTAGTGGCGGTTGGAAATCCATTTTCACTTTCGTCAACGGTTACAGTAGGTATTGTCAGTGCCAAAGGCCGAAGGATAGGAATTCTGGAAGACAAATTTCCAATTGAGTCCTTCATCCAAACCGATGCTGCCATTAACCCTGGAAATTCGGGTGGAGCTTTAGTGAATAAAAGTGGAGAACTGGTGGGTATTAACTCAGCAATTTTATCACGCACAGGTTCATATACGGGTTATGCCTTTGCAGTCCCTGTCGATATAGCCCGAAAAGTTTTTGATGATATTGTAAAATACGGCATTGTTCAAAAAGCATTATTAGGCGGAAGTGTGATTGAATACAACTATGAAAACGCGAAGAAGTACGATCTCAATACCAACATCAAAACGTATAGTGGTGTATTAATTGAGCAACTGGAACGCGAAGGCCCTGCGATGCAATCGGGTCTAAAACTTGGTGATATCATTGTTAAACTCAATGGCAGAGACATCAACACCCAAAGTGAATTTGAAGAAGAACTGAGTTATCATTATCCCGGAGATAAAATTAACATCGCTTTCCTGCGCGATGGAAAACCTCAAACTGCTACCCTTATATTGGTAAACCAAAATGGATCAGCAGATTTAATTAAAAGAGAAATAAAAGATGCTACAACACTTGGTGTACAACTCGAATCGACTCAATATGGTGTGAAAGTATTTAAGATAAACGACAAGAGTCCATTGAAACAGATCGGCATTCCAGAGAACTTCACCATTTATGAAATCAACCGCGTTCGTGTAAAGAAACCGGAAGAAGTTGTTGAGTTCTTCGAAAAATTTAAAGGCCGCGGTTATTTACTAGGCTTCAATAGTTCGAAACAAAGAGTGGAGATTCCGTTTGTGATTCGCTAGCGTTATTGTAGTTGAAATGAGTTAAAGAATTTATCGATAGATTTATTGTGATCTTTTTTGATATCGGTTATAGTTTCAACCAGATACACTTTATTTTTAACCAGATATGTTCGAACCCTAATAACTGCAGTTCCATTTATCAAACTGGCCTTAATTTCACGACCAGGAAAGCCGCTTAATTCTATCACTTTTTCCGAAAGAAAAACGCCTTTTGTCTTAGAAATCATCGCATCTTTGGAACCCTCAAAAAATATTTCCAGAGTTGAATTGTCAATCTTTGAAAATAAGGAATCTGGGTATTCAGTACAGGTAACTCGATAAAGGTAATTTTCATCCATAATCCCTTTAGCTGGTTCATACACACTAACATTGAATTTTTGAAGCCCAGTTTCACTCTCAACATTCGGAAACAGATTAATCGGTTTCTTTGGAAATAGTATGGTGAATCCAAATTTTTTTGATTCAAACAAATACCAAGTTTCCGTTAAGAACGAAAAAGATATTACACTTCCAATGATAAGGATTATTCGAAATGATCTCATATGGATGTATTTCTGATCTTAACTAACACGCAACTTCAACTTCTTACCTAACTCTTCAACAGAAGCTTTGAAATTTGGATCGGTCTTCATCATGTCTTCAACAGATTCGAGAGCGTGGATAACTGTGCTGTGATCGCGGCCACCAAAATTATTACCTATTAATGCTAAAGTAAGTTGTGTGTAACGCTTGCAAAAATACATCGCAACCTGACGCGGAATAACAATCTCGCGCTTCTTTACTTTACCTTTCATTTGTTCCAGATTAATCTTAAAATATTCTGAAACTGTTTTTTGGATAAAGTCAACGCTTACATCGGATTGAATTTCTTTGATGATATTTTTAAGAACTTCTTTCGCGAGCTCTAAATCAATTTCTTTCTTTAATAAAGTAGCATGGAAAATTAAGGAGTTCAATACGCCTTCCATATCACGAAGGTTTGTATCCACGCTGTAAGCAAGGTATTCCGAAACTTCCGTAGGAATTTGAATTCCATCCGCCAACATTTTTCTGTTAATGATGGCAAGCTTTGTCTCAAAATCAGGCTCTTGTAAATCAGCCGTCAGTCCCCATTTAAATCGCGAAAGCAATCTTTCCTGGAATCCCTTCATATCGCGTGGTGGACAATCACTCGTCATGATTACCTGTTTGCCGGTTTGATGAAGCTGATTAAAGATGTGGAAAAACATTTCCTGAGTCTTCTCCCGACCAGCAAGAAATTGAACGTCATCCAGAATCAATAAATCTACTTGCAAATAAAAATTCTGGAAATCCTGAATTTTGTGGTTTTGAAGCGCATTAAGGAATTGATTCGTAAAATCATTTTGATCGACATACAACACCACCTTATTCGGCATGTTGTTTCTGATCTCATTACCTATGGCTTGTACCAAGTGTGTCTTTCCCACACCCACTCCTCCATATAACATCAAAGGGTTAAACGAGGTAATGCCTGGCTTTTTCGCCACAGCCACACCGGCCGATCGCGCTAAGCGATTACAATCGCCTTCCACAAAATTATCAAATGTATACGAGGCGTTTAATCTTGAATTAACCGTAAGCGGGTTAAGTGCCTTTACTGAAAAAGGCGAATAATCATCTGATCCAAACGCATTGCCATTAATAGCACTGCGTCTATTGCCCGATCCGTTGGCCGGATAATTTACCGATACCGATGGCGATTGCTGGTTGCCACTGTCAACCACAACAGAGTACTCTAATCGGCCTGTTGGCCCTAAAACAGTATGAATTGCCTTCTTTAAAACCGGCACATAATTATCTTCCAGCCACTCATAAAAAAATTGAGAGGGAACCTGAACGGTAAGTACATCTCCATCCACGCGAAGCGGATTGATCGGTTTAAACCATGTATTAAAATTCTCGTCTCCAACATTCTCACGAATTACTTCGAGACAGTCATTCCACACTGTACTACAGCTAACTTCCATTGAGCTCCAAATTGATTGATTTGTATCCCCATTTGGGGAAAGGGAGACAAAGATGTAAAAAAAGAGGTCAACAAAACAATAGGATTTTGCTTTGATTTTTCAGTAAAAATTTTGCACCGAATAAACTAAACCTGTAAAGGCAAAATTACTCGTTTAATATCCTTAATCCATTGAAAATCATTGACAATCAGTTTAACTCAATTTAAAGTCATATTAATTCTTCTTCGAAAACAAACGATTGAAGAAAACTTGATTAAAATTGAGTTGAATTTAATGTTCATGCCCGAAAAATCCATCCATGAGTTAATACTGGATTCTTTTCCATCGTCCAATAAAGAAAATTGGAGAACGGCTGCAGTATCAGAAATTAATAATGAAAGCCCGGAAGAAGCTTTTGCCTGGAGCGAAAAGGATTTGCTTTTTCAGGCCTATTATGATCAGGATGATGTAGCAAAACTTTCAAATCAAAATAATTTTCAACTATCTCCTGGCAATGACCCCTTCTTAGGACCTCGTGCCTGGGTTAATATGCCTGGCATTAAGGTAATCGATGAAAAAGTATCGAATGCGGATGCTTTGGCTCAATTAGCAACCGGAGCCGATGGCATTTTATTTGACATCGGTGATTGCCAACAACTCAATCTGGAAATATTATTGGCCGAAATAAATTGGTCTTATTGTTCGATTTCGTTTCGAACGAACACCATGTCTTCGCTTGAAGAAAATATTTCTGAATACATCCGTAAAAAAAAATATGATCCGGCTATTTTAACAGGAACAATATTTTGGGATGGTGAACATGATAAAATCAATTCCAGCAAATTACTTTTAGCGCATCTCACAAAATTTAAGTCGCTTGGGTTGATGGTGAATGCTTCTAATCCAGTAGAAGAAATTTCAGACGCGCTTATAAAAGGAGTTAACATTCTTGACGGATTAAGTAACCTTGCAGTACCTGTTTCGAATGCTATTCAATACATTGCGTTCTCCGTTCCAACATCACCAAACTTCTTTCTTGAGATTGCAAAATTAAAGGCTTTGCGCATGCTATGGTTTCAGGTTGCCCAGGCATACGGAGAAAAAAAATATCAGCCTTTCGATCTTCATCTTCATATTCGCTCTGAGGCCTGGACGAATGATCTGTATCAACCCAATGCAAACATGTTGAAGAGTACAACGTCTGCATTGGCAGCCGTATTAGGTGGATGCAATTCATTAACAATCTATGCTGAAGAAAATACATCAATGATGAATCGTATTGCCCGGAATATTTCTGGTGTCTTGCGAGAGGAATCGTATATCGACAAAGTAGCTGACGCAACAGCAGGAGCGTATGCCATCGAAAAAATGACAAACGAAATCGCAAAAGCCTCATGGTTGAATTTTCAACAACGCACTAAATAATCATGAAGCCCGATTTTAAATCCATATCGTTCAATCAATTTACTCCAGATGCACCACAACACTCAGCGGTAAATTCTAAACCCTGGACGAGTCCTGAGAACATAGAAGTAAAGCCTGCTTACACAGCACTTGATTTAAATTCCATAACACACCGGAATTTTACAGCAGGTATTCCACCTTATCTGCGTGGGCCGTATGCCACCATGTATGCAACCAAGCCGTGGACCATCAGACAGTATGCGGGATTTTCTACTGCAAAAGATTCAAATGCTTTTTATCGAAAAAATTTAGCTGCTGGTCAGCGTGGACTTTCTGTTGCGTTTGATTTGGCTACGCATCGTGGCTATGACTCCGATCACCCCCGTGTATCCGGAGATGTTGGCAAAGCGGGCGTGGCTATCGATTCGGTATTGGATATGAAAATTCTTTTCGATCAGATACCGTTAGATAAAATGTCGGTTTCCATGACGATGAATGGAGCCGTTCTACCGATCATGGCATTCTATATTGTTGCTGCGGAGGAACAAGGTGTTAAACCTCATCAACTAAGTGGCACAATTCAAAATGATATTCTAAAAGAATTCATGGTACGCAATACCTATATCTATCCACCTTCACCATCGATGCGGATTGTGGCCGATATTTTTGCTTTCACCTCGAAGCACATGCCGAAATTCAATTCCATTAGTATCAGTGGATATCACATGCACGAAGCCGGTGCACCTGCACACATTGAATTGGCATACACACTGGCCGATGGATTGGAATACATTCGCACAGGAATTGCAGCAGGTATTGCTATTGATAACTTCGCTCCACGCTTATCTTTCTTCTGGGGCATTGGCATGAATTTCTTTATGGAGATTGCCAAGATGCGCGCAGCAAGAGTTTTGTGGTCGAAGATTGTTCAACAATTCAATCCAAAAAATCCAAAGTCGATGGCGTTGCGAACACACTGTCAAACTTCGGGTTGGAGTTTAACAGAACAAGATCCCTATAACAATGTAACCCGCACTACCATTGAAGCACTTGCTGCGGTATTGGGAGGAACACAATCATTGCACACCAATTCATTAGACGAGGCCATTGCATTACCTACTGATTTTTCTGCAAGAATTGCCCGTAACACTCAACTCTATTTAGAACAGGCCACAGGTATTACCAAACTAGTTGATCCAATGGGTGGATCATATTATGTTGAAAGTCTTACTGCACAACTGGTAGAAAAAGCGTGGGACTTAATTGAAGAAGTTGAAAAGCTTGGTGGAATGACCAAGGCCATAGAAGGCGGCATTCCGAAAATGCGTATCGAACAAGCTGCTGCTGCAAAACAAGCACGCATTGATTCTGCCCGCGATGTCATTGTTGGTGTGAACAAATATCAAACAAAAGAGAAGCCCGATTTTGAAATTCGTGAAGTCGATAATACCGCAGTACGAAATGAACAGATTGAACGTCTCATTAAAATAAAATCAGAACGCAACACAACAGAGGTTGAAGTTGCTTTGAATGTATTATCATCAGCTGCCGAAACGGGAGAAGGCAATTTATTAGAGCTTGCTATTGATGCTGCCCGAAAGCGCGCCACACTCGGAGAAATTTCAACTGCATTAGAAAAAACATTTGGTCGCTATAAAGCCACCATCAAATCTATTTCAGGTGTATATTCGGGCGAGATGAAAAATCAATCTGCTTTTGATGACGTTCGAAAACTATCGGATCGTTTTGCTAAACGCGATGGAAGAAGACCTCGCATTCTTGTAGCCAAGATGGGTCAGGATGGTCACGATCGAGGTGCAAAAGTAATCGCCACCAGTTTTGCAGATCTGGGATTTGATGTTGACATCGGTCCGCTTTTTCAAACACCAGAAGAAGTAGCCATGCAGGCTGCGGAAAATGATGTGCACATTGTAGGCGCATCCAGTTTAGCAGGCGGGCACAAAACATTGATTCCGGAATTAATTCAAGCACTGAAGAAAATCGGACGTGGCGATATTATGGTGATTGCCGGTGGTGTTATTCCTGCACAGGATTATGATTTTCTATTTCAATCGGGCGTTTCATTTGTGTTTGGCCCCGGAACGGTAATCACCGATGCAGCCACAGGCATTCTAAAAAACCTGATGGGTGAATAAATCATTTTCGATTTTGGATTTACGATATGCGATTTTTCAATGCTAAAGCAGAATCTTTGTGAGTGCGTTTAAAATCGCACCTTGTAAATCGTAGTTCGTACATTAGTTTCCTATCTTCGAAGTTCAATTTGTTAACCCTCCCTATCATGAAGCTCTTTCGATCATGCATTCTCGCCTTGTTTTGTATAACAGCAAGTCACGCTGCATTTTCTCAAAACAAAAAGATTGATAAAAGCCTGAGCAAAGTAGATACCTATTATGCTTCCGGCAATTTTCTAAAAGCCAGTAGCGGCCTGCAAAAAGTCAAGAAAACAGTTTTAGCTAAACCTGATCTTCAAACGTACCTACCGGGCATTTACATTCGCGAAGCGCGAATCAATCTTTCACTAGGAATGCTAACCGGTTTTGATAATGCATTAAACACTGCCCTTACTACTAGCCAGACAACTTTTGGTGATAACAGCACAAATTACGCCACTACGCTAATTGAAGTTGGTGAAATCTATAATGAGTATGGCAATTATCGGTTGAGCGATGAATATTTAGATCGCGCCTTTATTTCATTAGAAAGAAGCAATCAACTTACCGATGCGTTAAAAGGAAGAATTGCATTGGCACAGGCCGAGGCCATGATCGGACAGGGTTTTTGGAATGATGCGATTGAGTTGTTAAAAGAGTATGAAAAATACTTTGCTTCCCGCGCAATTGATAAGGAATCAGTGGTCGAAGGAACATCGATCAAAACCAAACGTATTCCGGAAGAAGAACTTCCAAAGCGCTACGGTGATTACGCAAAGCTTTTGAATCTAAGAATTAAGGCAGATGCAAAGCAAGGAAAATTTTCTATCAAAGGCGTTGATGAAAATAACACAGATATAGGTTATTGTTACGGAATCGCAGATAGCTGGCTAAAAGGAAAATCTAGATTTTTAGGAGAAACAAGTCTTGCAGAAGTAGAAAGTCGTTATATCGTGGCAAAAGCACTAAAGGAGAATAATACACCGCATGATCCTAAATTTGATTTTGATAACATACTAAACGATCTCAAGCGAAAAACAAGTCCGACAAACAACTTAGCACAAAATCTATACCTTGATTACCTTGATGATCTTCTTTTGAAAGGAAATCGTGCCCGCTATCAAAACGTAAAACTGGAATACGAAAAGTTGCTCAAGAAATTTCCAAGCGGAAGCGTCTTACGAACGAATATGAAAGCAGTAGAGTTCGATTCCAAAATGGAGCAAGACAAAACGAAAAATTTGGAAAGCGGAGCTTTGACGGTATTAAACAGTCTTCCAAAATTTTACAATACCACCATTCAAATTGTTGAATTCCTCTACGATGTAACCATAAAAGAAAAGCGATATGCCGCTGCTGAAACCTATTTGAACCAATTAGTCTCTATAAAAAAAGAATTGTGTGGTGAGAACGCTCCAGAATATCATTTGGCAAAAATTCACCTTGCTAATTTCTATCTGGATTACACGAATAAAATTGAAGAAGCCGGAAGCATTTATACAGAAAGTTATTTTGGTGTTGTAGAACAACAAATTGGTAGTCAACACAAAGATTTACTAGATATTCTCAATCACATTGCTACCTGGTATGAACTAACCGATAAATACCAGCTTGCTTCAAAAACGTTAATCAATGCAGGTAGATCAGCTCGGGATAAATTTCAGGATGATGATATTCTCTATGGAATAGAATTGAATAAACTTGCAAAACTTCAACTCAAACTTGGTGAATACGAAGAGGCTGAAAAAAATATCAACAAAGCCATTGAAGTGATCGATTTAAAAACCAATAGAAAATATCAGGAATATGAGCCTGCGAAAATTAACGCCATTGAAACGCAGGCAAAACTCTATGGAATAAAAGGTATGTTCGATGAAGCTGAACGCAATCTTGATCGTTCGCGAAAATTAATAAAAGATGGAAAGGTATTGATTGGCAGTGAAACCTCAACGGCTGAAGAACTTTCTGCCCTTTTTATACAACTCGGAAGATACGCAGAAACGGATCGGCTTCTGGCTGATCTTATTACCGATTATCAAAAATTGTATGGTGCAAATTCCATGCGATTGATTGAACCCCTTGTAAATAAAGGAAGAATTCTTTTAGCAAGGGGGGATTATACCGAAGCTGAGCGCACAGCAAGCCGGGCAAATCAAATTGCGGTAAAAACCTATGGCGATAACTCGACCAAGACTGCGCCTACACAAAAACTACTGAGTGATATATACTATACCTTGGGTGACTATGATAAAGCAGAGATCAATGTCTTAAAAGCTGTGGCTAGCCAGGAGAAACAATTTGGAAGAAATCATATTGAGGTAGCCAAGTCCCTTTCTCAACTAGCACTCATTAAATTCCACAAAGGCGGCAACAAAAAAGAAGTTGAAAAACTGATGCTGGAAGCACGCGATATCGTAGCACAGCGATTAGGAAATCAAAATCCTCAATATGCTGAAATTTTGAAAAACGTTGCTATTCTGTATATCTCTGAAAAGAAATTTGACATTGCATTTAGTTCATTAACAATCGCGGAGAATATCTGGCGAACAAAGACCGGAACCAAGAACAACATCAATTCGGCCAGCATCTATACCTTAACCGGAGATGTATATTACCAGCAAAAGAATTACAAAAAGGCTGAAGACTTTTACAATCAGGCAAAAGATCTATACGAAAAATTCTTTAGTGCTACCCATCCTGAATATGTAAAAGTACTTTCGAAACTCAGCAAAGTATATTATCAACAAAAAGATTTTAAAAAGGCAAAGAAGCTAATTGAAGAATCACTGGGTAACTACGAAAACTTTATCAAAGATTATTTCCCCGCACTGAGTGAGAGGGAAAAAGCGAAGTACTGGAATACCATTAAAGGTGATTTTGAATTCTACAACACGTTGGCTTTTGGAAATCTCGAGGATTTTAAAGATTTAACCGGAAAAGTTTATAACTACCAATTGCTTACAAAAGCTTTGTTGTTAAGTTCTTCTATTAAAATCCGCGAACGGATATTAAACAGTACGGATGAAGATTTAAAAGTGCAATTCAACAACTGGGTGCAGCAAAAAGAAAAGCTCACACTGGCATTGTCCATGGGCCCGGAACAACTTATTGAAAACGAGATTGACCCTGTCGCACTACAACAAAACGTTGAGCGATTAGAAAAAGATTTGAGTCAAAAATCAGAATTATTCGGGCAGAGTTTTGAAGATAAACGCATTGTCTTTGATGATGTAAAGAAATCTCTAAAACCAAATGAGGTTGCCATTGAAATGGTGCGTTATCGTTATTTCAATCATGACTTTACGGATTCGGTTATTTATGCAGCACTATATTTGAAACCCGAACTATCCAGGCCGAAAGCAATTATCTTAAAAGATGGTCAACGAATGGAGAGTCGGTTTTTTAAGTTCTATCGAAATGCCATCACAGGCAAAATTCCAGATGGAATTTCGTATGGCGTTTTTTGGAAACCCATCAATGACGAGATCGGTCAGGCCGCTACAATTTACCTTTCGGCCGATGGTGTCTACAACCAAATCAATCTCGAAGCCATTCCAACACCCGATGGTCGATACGTAATCGACAACTCAAACATTGTATTAGTAAGTAACACCAAAGATTTATATATCAAAAAGATAAAGTCTAAAGTGACATCGAATAACAATACTGCATCAATGTTTGGAAACCCTACCTTCTACCTTAGTGCTTCCGCAGATTCAAAATGGACCTCACTGCCCGGAACAGAAAAAGAAGTAGCACAACTTGAATACATACTAAAACAAAAGGGTTGGACAACTACTGAATATGTTGAAAAATTAGCAACCGAAGAGAAGGTAAAAGAACTAAACAGTCCAAAAGTATTTCACATTGCGACACATGGTTTTACAAGACCATCACAGCAGCAGACGCTTGAAGACGGATTAGAAAGCAATGAGGCAATGCTCACACAAAATCCATTAATGAGGACAGGTCTATTGTTAAAAGGCGCAGGTGATTTAATGGACAAGACTGACTATAACTACAATATGGAAAGCGGAATACTTACCGCCTACGAAGCGATGAGTTTAAATCTTGACCAAACCGATCTGGTTGTACTAAGTGCTTGCGAAACCGGGCTCGGTGATCTTGAAGCGGGTGAGGGTGTGTATGGCTTACAGCGTGCGTTCTTAGTGGCAGGTGCGAAAATATTAGTCATGAGTATGTTTAAGGTAGATGACGATGCTACTCAAAAACTGATGGTGCGTTTTTATCAGAAGTGGATCAACAGCAACAACCTTCGTCAGAGTTTTATTGAGTCTAAGAAAGAGTTAAGAACAGAATATCCCGAACCGATTTATTGGGGAGCATTTATGATGATTGGGTTAGATTAGTCAACAGTCCATGGTCGACTGTCGGCAGTGGTCCGTGGACTGTTGATAACTGTTATAGAAATACTTAAATAAATATAGATACAATAGAATGTCAGCAATACCAGTTATCACCACGCAGAATCTTTCAAAAACATATACAAACAGAGTACTCAACAACATCAACCTCGAAATAAAATCGGGTGAGATCATTGGTTACATTGGACCAAATGGTGCAGGAAAAAGTACAACGATTAAAATTCTTACGGGTATCATTCCGGATTTTGACGGAGAGGCCAGCGTCCTTGGGCTCGATGTGCGAAAAGACACCATAGAAATTAAAAGAAGAATTGGATACATACCAGAAAATGCTGCGCTGTATGAAACCCTTACTCCATTAGAGTATTTGCATTTCATCGGACAACTTTATAGTCTGGATAAAAATCAAACCAGCACAAAAGCAAACGAGTTGCTTCGCGTTTTTGAACTTGGCAACCATAGCGAATCACGCATGACTACCTTCTCGAAAGGTATGAAGCAAAAGGTATTGCTCATTGCCGGTATGATTCACAACCCATCCATTCTATTTTTAGACGAGCCCCTATCGGGATTGGATGCCAACGCTGTTATCCTCGTAAAAGAAATTCTCACGCAGCTAAAGCAAAGTGGTAAAACAATTTTCTACAGCTCCCATATTATGGATGTAGTCGAGAAAATTTCAGACCGGATCATCATCATCAACAAAGGAGAAATGATCGCCAACGGGACTTACACTGAATTAAATTCGCAAGCCAACAGCGGATCGTTAGAACAACTCTTCACAGAAATTACCGGTAACAAAGAACATCAATCTGCCGCAGGTCAATTCATCAGCATTCTTGAAAACAAATGAGCATCGAAAACATCTTATTAAAATTCCTTGATCTGATACAAGGACTATACCGCATGGCCGGAGTCGATTATGAAAAGCTACGTGCCATTGTTGCCATCAAGCTTACGATGGATAACAGACGTCAGACCATGACATTCAAGAAAAAAGAAAACCAGGAACCTGGAAATGCTTTTGCAATGACACTTCTTTTCTATTCGATTTTTGGAGGTTTCGTTGCCCTCTTTGTTTACAATATATCCTCTGTAATGGTGAGCATGATCTTTCTTTACAGCTATATTATGGTAATGGTTGCAATGACATTGATTACAGACTTCTCCTCCATTCTGCTTGACACCAGCGACAATACAATCATTCTTCCCCGACCTGTCGATGGACGAACGTTATTTATTGCACGGCTTACTCACATCATGCTTTATCTTGGTCAGCTTACACTTGGCCTTTCACTTATTCCTTCCATTACAATCGGAATCAAATTTGGTGGAATTTTTCTAGTTGCTTTTCTTATCCTAATTGTGTTCGCAGTATTCACCGCTTTACTAATTACCAATGCTACCTACCTGCTCATCATGCAGTTTGCCAGTGAAGAGAAACTAAAAAACGTAATCAACTATTTCCAGATCATCATGGCCGTTGCCATTATGGGTGGATATCAATTACTACCCCGCATAATGGGCCGTTTCGAATTAGAAGACTACGTGTTTGAAATTGAATGGTGGAGTTATTTGATTCCACCGATTTGGATGGGCAGTGCTCTGGAAATGATCCATTACCAACTGTTCGATATACCCCACTTTATTTTAGCTGCATTGTGCTTCATCATTCCGTTAAGTGGTTTGTACATTACAAATCAATATCTCACCCCTATATTTAATAAGAAGCTGGGCGTATTGGGAAGTGCAACTGAACAACCTGCGAAAACAAAAGAAGAGAAAACACAAAAGAGCAAACTGCTTGAGAACATAAGTTTACGGGTAACAACCAATTCATTTGAGCGTGCCGCATTTGAATTGGTTTACAAAATTTTAGGTCGTGATAGAAAAATAAAACTTAAGATCTATCCTGCCATTGGATACGTTCTGGTTTTTGGCCTGGTGTTTATGATTCGCGGGAAAGATGATCTCACTACACTTTGGAATAATTTACCGAACACACAATACTATTTTGTGCTGATATATCTCACCTTCATGATTTCACAAGTTGCTTTATACGAAATACCATACTCAGATGATTTTAAAGCGAGCTGGTTTTATTCTTCAGCACCTGTAGATCGGCCAGGTGAAATTCTTTCGGGAATGGTAAAGGCTATTTTCGTAAAACTCTTTTTGCCAATTTATATCGTAATTTCTGTGTTGGTTATTTTTATTTGGGGGCTTGGTGCATTGGACGACATTCTGTTCGGACTTCTGAATAACTTTCTTATCCTACTCATCATTGCATCTATCGGTAAACGTATTCTTCCCTTGACGATGACACCCAGTGCAAAAAATCAGACTGGAAATTTTTTACGAGGTATGCTCATGCTACTCTGCATGGCACTGCCTGGTGGACTTCATTACCTACTCAGCAAATGGCCTTTGATTCTCATTGGCATGATACCTATCCAAGCTGGTACAATCTATTTGATCCTGCGATCATATAAAGCGACAAAATGGAGTGCTATTCATTCCTGATAAAGCCTTGAATACACTAATGCACAAAGTTCCACAATATGTTAATCACAGATAACGATTAACCATTGACGGTTAACTTTAATTACTCCTTAAACCGAAGTTTAAAAAACAAAAGTGTTGACGCCAGCATCAACGTCATAAAGTTAGCAGCAATAACAGGAATGTCGTGCATCAGAATACCATAGGTAAGCCAAAGTACTACGCCCGCACAAAAAAGAGAAAACATACCCAGCGAAAGATCTTTCGCAGAGCGGCTCTTCCAGGTCTTAATTACTTGCGGCAAAAAAGCGATGGTAGTAAGCATACCCGCTGCCAGTCCAAGAAGTTGTATCGTGTTCATAAGGTTCTTTTATAGTTAAGAGTCATAACTACAACTCTAACACGACAAAGGTAAAGAAACGTTTCAGCGATTAGCCATTCATGTAATTTTATATGTGCGAATGACGCCTAAATCGTTTGCGAAAAAAAACTGACCGAAATGCAGTGTGCTGGGATGTGTTCCACTTCAAATCTAAAATAATTTAGTGTTGACCGATTGTGTCTTACGAAATTCTGTTCAATTCATACAATACAGTTTTACATTCAGGATTTAAAGAAATACAACCCGATGGATTATGTGCGATTAAATCGATTGGCATAAAATCTTGATACCGAATTATAATACCATATGTGAATACTACTTAGGATTGTTAACAGGACATTCGCAGTTGTCTTTCTTGAGGAGAAGAATCTGTCGAATTCCATCATTTCCTGTTAGTAAAAACATCATCCGGAAATGCAATACTTAAATCAGAAATAAATCCATGGATGAGTTGATTGGATGCCCTGAGACGATAAGGATAAATTGGACGATATTACGTCCACCAGAAGACGGGATTCTTACCACAATTCCTTAAAGTATTTCAAAAAACATTTAAATATCCTATCTTCAGGACTTCTTTTAAATCAATCCATTATGAAAAAATTAATACTCGTTTGCCTGATTGCAGCAATAACTTCGTGTAGCTCTGTAACTATCGGTTATGATTATGATAAAGCAGCTGATTTTACAAAATACAAAACGTATGCATTCACTGAAGACGCCTTGAACCTTCCCGTAGATCAATTAAATCGTGACCGTATTTTAAGAGCGGTTGAAACTGAAATGACCGCAAAGGGTTTTAGTAAGTCTGACAGCCCTGATGTCTTAATCGACCTACAGGTGAAAGCTAAACAGGAAATGGACGCCACTGCAACCAACACAGGAGGAGGTATGTATGGTGGACGATATGGTTTTGGAGGAGGGTATGGCTATGGTGGCACAACCCGTATAGACTATAACGAATACACCGTAGGCTCACTGTTTGTTAATATGGTTGATAAATCAACTGAAAAAATTGTCTGGCAGGGTCGCGGCAGTAAAACGATTAATGAAAATGCATCTGCAACCCAACGCGATACCAACATTACCAATGGTGTGAAACAAATTTTTACCCAATACCCTCCAAAAAAATAACAATAGAATCCTCTAAAAAAGACCTGTCTATCCGGCAGGTCTTTTTTATTTATACAGCTCGGTCATTCCAGAACACCTTACCCCTGATGGCTAAAGTCGATCACTTCTTTCTACTTAATCGTGATCATGACTTTCCGAATCCAGAAATCCATTTTGAAAATAAAGAAGATTACCTTGTCCAATAAAACAAAGTTGTTAATATCTTGTATCTTAAGAAGTTCAACGGCTATATTTCCTTATGAAAACAGAAGCCGGCCCTCAAAAAAAGAAGTGGTCTATTAAAAAAAAGTTGGCGGTTACGATAGGCGCTGTTTTAGTTACTTGTTGCTTTCTACTATACCTCTATTTCAACAGGCTTCTCTCCATTGCCTTGAAGACAACCTTTGAATCCAGCGTTGTCTCAGATGTGTACGATTTAGAATTTAAAAACCTACAGGTTAACATTTTTGAAGGCAATATTCGCCTGAGTGATGTAACCATGGTGCCCCACGAAAAACCGCGCAAAGATTATCCATATATCAATAGTTTCTTTCGGTTCAAGACCGATAAACTCGTCCTTAAGAACGTTGAAATTTTCACGCTTCTTAAACAACAAAGACTACGACTGGAAACAATTTCGATTACAAAACCTGAAATCGAAGTAGTGCTTGCGGGCAAAAGACACATCATCCTGCCATTTAAAGATTCGACAGCTGTAGCTAAAAAACCGAAAGAGAAGGGCAAGAAATTAATTGGCTCCTTCTTCCTGAAAGAGTTTCAACTCATTGATGCTGCCTTTCATTCAACAAACGAATACCAGCAAAGGGAATTCAATGTTCAGAATCTGAGTATCTCCATTTTTGACCTTCTTCTCAATGAAGACCCCGGTCAATATGAAGCATCATTTAGCAAGGTCAATCTTGCTATCGGAAATTTTGATGGGTATCTGAAAAAAGGTGCGCTCCAAAAAGTAAGCTTCAAAGATTTCAACATTGGAGTTGACTCTCTTTCTATGAATATGGCGATTGATACATTGATATATCGATTTCATGATTTTAATGCAGGTATGCGAGCACTTGATATTCAAACGGCTGACAGTACCTTTCATATTACCATGCAATCATTTGATCTTTCTTACCTGGAAAAATCGATAAAGTTAAAGGCTGTAAGTTTTAAACCGAATGTAAGTCATGCACAATTGCAACGAGACCACAAGTATCAACATGCTGAGTTCTCTGGATCAGCTGGCAGCCTTTCTTTAAACCAGATAGATTTTGATTCACTTCTTTACGCTGAAAAGGTATTTATTAACGAGGTGGTGCTGGATAGCGTTAAGGCATCTATTTTCAAAGACAAGACAAAACCCAACGACTCAACCAAGAGGCCAATTTATCTTAGTCAAGCAATAAGCTCTATCACGTTACCCCTCCGTATCCATCATGTAAGAGCAACCCATGTTCACCTTGACAACACCGAACGAAAACCCGATAGTACCTATGCGAAAGTGGAAATCACACGGGCTTCACTGCATGCCCAAAACATTACCAATCTTTCGGATGTTACCGATTTGGATATAAAGGCCGATGCTTATATTAATAATCAGGCCCATTTTAAAGCCGAACTAATCTATCATTACAACAAGCCACAAGTCGACTTCAATGTTGTTGTTGAAAAATTCAATCTGCCCAATTTAAATCCTTTAATACAGGCCTATACTCCTGCCAAAATCAATAACGGAACTTCAGATGAAATTTCATTATTGGGTGTAGCGGGAGAAACAAAATCAGATGGCACTATGAAGTTTTTATATCATGACCTCGAGGTTGATCTGGTGCTTCACGATCAGCCAAAATGGAAAAGTTCAGTGATCGCGTTTGCCGCTA
>ENA-UOWO01000550-UOWO01000550.1-activated-sludge-metagenome-genome-assembly--contig:-NODE-550-length-53855-cov-27.709294_pt1 | contig 53855 bp, 38 predicted proteins | sample MGYA00238148_ERZ761564 | MGnify/ENA primary metagenome ERZ761564 (study PRJEB28885, sample SAMN05720194) | activated sludge metagenome | isolation source: Anaerobic digester | place: USA...
GACTGGGATATGTAACCATTGCTCCAATGATATGATGTTCCCGGACTGGCAACCAATACTACGGTGTCTTCCTGACAGAATAATGTATCAGTTTCTATGGTAGTAATACTTGCTGATGAGGAAATGATCGAGACATTAATTGTTTTGATTTTGACGCCACAATCATTTGTCAATACAGCCACCGAATAAACTCCCGAAGCATCTGTGGTTACATTGTTGAGTGAAGGATTAGGCAGTATGGAGGTAAAGTTGTCCGGGCCTGTCCATGAATATGATATGCCTCCGTTGGCTGAAAGATTGAGTGTACTGCCCTCACATACCGGACTGTTGCTTGTCACAACGGGGTTGGGTGTCATGATTTGATGAACATAGAAAGATTCAACATCAGTACCACAAGGACCTGATACGGTAACCGTATAATTCCCGGGGGTATAAACAAAGAGAGTGCTTGAAACAGAACCTGTACTCCATTGATAGGAACTTCCGCCGCTGGCAACCAATATAACAGTGTCTTCCTGGCAAAACAATGTATCTGGCCCGATGGCAGTGATACCAGCAGTTGTTGAACTGATTGAAACATTGATTGTTTTTATTTTGATACCGCAATCATGGGTGGTCACAGCTACCGTATAAGCTCCTGATGCATCTGCTGATACATTGTTTATTGATGGATCGGACAGCGTGGAAGTAAATCCGTTCGGGCCTGTCCATGAATAAGATGCCCCTCCGTTCGCTGATAAATAAAGTGTGTCACCCTCACAGACCGGGCTGTTACTTGATATTACAGGATCAGATGCAATGCTCCGGTGAACATAAATATGAGCATCATCTGTGCCGCAGTCATTTGTTACTGTAACGGAATAATATCCTGAATCGGTTACAGAGATTGACTGGGATATGTAACCATTGCTCCAATGATATGATGTTCCCGGACTGGCAACCAGCACTACGGTGTCTTCCTGACAGAATAAAGTATCAGTTTCTATGGCTGTAATACTTGCTGATGAGGAAATGATCGAGACATTAATTGTTTTGATTTTGACACCACAATCATTTGTAGATACAGCCACCGAATAAACTCCTGAAGCATCTGTGGTTACATTGTTGATTGAAGGATTAGGCAGTATGGAGTTAAAGTTGTCCGGGCCTGTCCATGAATATGATGTCCCTCCGCTTGCTGAAAGATTTAAAACACCGCCTTCACAGACAGGGCTATTACTTGATATTAAAGCATCAGGTGCCATGACGTTGTGAACATATATATGAGCATCATCAGTACCACAGGCGTTTGTAACTGTAACGGTATATAATCCAGAATCGGATACATAAATTGATGGTGAAACTGAGCCGTTACTCCACAAATAGGATGTTCCTCCACTGGCAATTAGAGCCACAGTATCATCCTGACAGAATAATGTATCGGTACCGATGGTAGTGATACCAGCTGTTGTTGTAATTACAGAGACTGCAATTGTTTTCATAATAACACCACAATCAGGTGTGTTAACAGCCACAGTATAAATTCCCGAAGCATTGGAAGTTGCATGGTTTATTGTCGGGTTGGGAAGTGTTGAGGCAAATCCGTTAGGGCCTGTCCATGAATATGATATGCCTCCGTTGGCTGAAAGATTAAGTGTACTGCCAGCACATACCGGACTGTTGCTTGTTACAACCGGGTCAGGTGTTATGATTTGATGAACATAATAAGATTCAACATCAGTTCCGCATGGACCCGATACGGTAACCGTATAATTCCCGGGTGTATGAACAAAGAGTGTGCTTGAAACAGAACCCGTGCTCCACTGATAGGAGCTTCCGCCGCTGGCAACCAGTACAACAGTGTCTTCCTGGCAAACCAATGTATCAGACCCTATGGCAGTAATAGCTGCTGTTGAGGTAAGTACCATCACATTAACTGGAATTGATGTTTCGCATCCGTATACATCAATCACCGCTGTATAGTTCCCTGAATTACCAGGCATAGCATTTGGAATGACCGGATTTTGAAGATTTGATGAAAATCCGTTCGGACCGGTCCACGAATAGGAGGTCCCTCCGTTTGCTGAAAAAACAAGCGTATCGCCTTCACATACCGGACTGGTAACCGATGCCGAAGGCAACACGGAGGTGATTACAAGGTCAGTGCCGTTATCAGTGCCCCAAATCTCTGGAATAGTAGCTATTACGCGTATTCTGTATTTATGACCGGGCAACTGGTTAGCAGGTATGAAGGCATTTATGGTTCCGGAATTATAAAATGAGCTTTTTGAACCAATAACAGTTGCGTTAGTAAAACTCCCCGATGAATCGCTTAACTGTGCCCTGAAAACATTGCCACCATAAAAAGGCCCATAAGCAGCATACGGAATACTGATGTAGGTGCCGGGGGTAATCACACAGGGCAACGCTGTGTCAATACGGATACTGTATACGCTGTCATTCATCGGATCATATTTCCAGAAATCATTATACATGCTTGTTTCTCCCCAACCGGTGCCAATGAAAAGATTTTTTAAAATTCTGAATCCGACAGAATTAGTTCTTTTCAATTCCGGTTCACAGGAAAATTCGGTCCAGGTATCGGCTAATGGGTCGTACCTCCAGCAATCCTGAATATACCGGTAATAAGGAAGGTTTTGTGGAGAGGTATATTCACCTGAAATCAAATACCCATATTTTTCACCAGATATAGCTGTTACACAAGCTCTTGCTTTGGCCGGCAGGGTGGCTTTTTGTGTCCAGCTGTCATTTACCGGATTATATTCCCAAAGGTCTCTCATTTCAGTTTGGTTCAGATCTTTCCGCCCTGTTCCGACATATCCCCTGCCATTCACCGAGAATGCCATCGCTCCTGTTCGTGCAGTAAAAGGAGGTGTGTTTTTTTGTACCCAGGTATCCGTCAAAGGGTTGTATTCCCACCAGTCGTTGATAAGGTTAACATTTTCGCCGGTGCCAACATATCCCTTTCCGTTCATAGAAATTGCCACAGTATTTACTCTTGCGGTGCCGGGAAAACCGGCTTTCTGTACCCAGGTATTAGTCAAAGGATTATATTCATAAAAATCAGTATAATATATCTGATTGTTAAAATCCGCACCGAGACCGACATAAGCCTTATTCCCGATTACAAATGAGACGGCGCAAACACGCGCTGCGCCAGGAAAATATGCCTTTTGAACCCATACATTGCTCAATGAATTGTATTCCCACAAATCATTTAGATAATTATGGGTTGTGTAACTCACTCCGGTGCCTATATAACCTTTTGTTCCGATAGAGAATCCTGTGGCATATGCCCTTTGACCACCAGGCACAATGGCTTTACGCGACCAGTAACCCTGCGAAAAAACACTTAATTCTGAAAATAGAATTATAGAAAGTATTAATACAATTTTTCTCATATTGAATTGATTATTTTTCAGACAAATATAAAGAAAATTAGCACAGAATAAAAAACATTAATAAAAATTAATTTTTACACAGGTTCATTAAAAAATCACCATCATCAACAACAGAAATAATGTGAATAAAAAAGTAATTTTGCATCCTGAGATTTTGACTTACCTACCTTATATCCGCTCATGAACTGGTTTAACAATTTGCTGACACAAGATTCTGTAGCACATACTATTCTGATCTTTAGTCTGGTGATAGCCACCGGCGTAGCGCTGGGAAAAGTAAAAATATCAGGCATCTCGCTGGGTGTGGCCTTTGTACTGTTCACAGGCATCCTGGCCGGACATATCGGTTTGAAGGTCAACCCTATAGCTTTGGAATTTGTGAGGGACTTTGGCCTGGTACTGTTTGTTTTTTTTATCGGACTGCAGCTTGGTCCCGGATTTTTCTCTTCGCTGAAAAAAGACGGATTGACATTGAATCTGCTGGCAACGGCCACTGTTACCGGTGGAGTGTTGACCGCCATAGTGATACATTACATCAGCGGTGTGTCTATACCGGTCATCACGGGCATCATGTCGGGAGCAGTGACCAACACACCGGGGCTTGGCGCGGCACAGCAGGCGCTGGAGCAGGCCACTGCCGGCACTCCGGGTATAATCTTTCCCGATCCTGCACTGGGTTATGCTGTGGCATACCCCTTTGGTGTACTGGGCACCATATTGACCATGTTGCTGATCCGCAGGTTATCCGGAACAGATATTATAAGGGAGCGCCAGGAATATGAACAGTGGCAGCATCCGCAGGGAGCAAAACCCGAAAGAACCAGCATTGTTATAAAAAATCCGGAGATCTCGGGTAAAAAAATCCGGGAAATAAGCCACCACTTAAAAAATGATGCGGTTATTTCCAGGATATTGCATGAAGGCCTTGAATCCATTGCCACCTCGGAAACGATTTGCGAAAACGGCGATATCGTCCTGCTGGTGGCACAAAAAGACGACATTCCGGAACTCATAAAACTGCTGGGAGAGCCCAGTGTTTTTGATCTGACAGCATACCCCGGAAAATTGGTTTCCAGGCAGGTTTTTGTCACAAACAGCCATGTGATCGGAAAAAAACTGTCGTCACTGAAACTGCGTTCACGTTTTGAGATCAATATCACACGCATTACCCGTGCAGGCATCGAATTAGTAGCACACCCCGACATCGGCCTGCAGTTTGGCGATAAACTGACCATTGTTGGCGACGAAAAACATATAGAAAATGTAGCCCAGCTTCTGGGCAACTCCCTGAACCGCCTTGAGGAGCCGGGACTGTTCCCTGTCTTTACCGGAATCCTGATCGGTATCCTTCTGGGCAGCATACCTATGGCTATACCGGGAATACCGACACCGGTCAAGCTGGGCATGGCTGGAGGCCCGCTGATCATTGCCATTTTACTCAGCCGTTACGGTTATAAACTCTCACTGAATTCATACACCACCCCCAGCGCCAACAAGATGCTGCGCGAAACCGGAATCGTCCTTTTTCTCGCCAGCGTAGGACTTAAAGCAGGCGAGAACTTTGTTCCGACCTTGCTTTCAGGTCATGGTTATATCTGGATGGGTTACGGGGTTTTCATCACCATGATACCCATATTGATTATCGGCTTCATCACAAAATTTATACTGAAAAGAAATTTCTTTGAATTATGCGGGCTGCTTTCGGGCAGTATGACGGATCCGCCGGCCCTTGCTTTTGCCAACTCTATAGCACAGTCTGATGCACCCTCGGTAGCTTATGCAACGGTTTATCCGCTGGTGATGTTTTTAAGGATCATTGCTGCACAACTGATGATACTGCTGTTTTTATAATAATTTAAGAGGCGGCCATAAAAAAATAATGCCCCAACAAACTTTTGGGGCATTATCCTCAAGGGTAATACACTAAAAGAGCCGTCAGTGTCTGGCCATTGGGAAACCAGTCATCCATCTGCAGGCTTTTGTACCCGTTTATTTTTTCAGGATCTTTTTTAAGACAGTATCCTTGTCTAATTTTTTAGTACAGAAGAACCAGTCATAACATTTTGTATTCTCATCTTTGCTTTCCATCCGTTCTTTTGCCACTCCGCATGAGCCGGCCGTAGGAACGATGACGTCATCACCGGGTCTCCAGTCAGCAGGGGTCGCCACACTGAACTCATCGGCGGTCTGTAAGGCCAGAACAACACGGTATAATTCATCGAAATTACGCCCTAAACTGAGGGGATAGTAAATAATGGTTCTGATAACACCTTTGGGGTCAATTACAAATACGGCCCGGACGGCTTTGGTATTGCTTTCGCCCGGCATCATCATACCGTATTTTTTAGCAACATCCATAGTGATATCCTCGATCAGAGGAAAGGTCACTTCAACATTCTTCATGCCTTTGTATTCTATTTTTTCTTTGATGGTGCGCAGCCATGCGATATGACTGTAGAGTCCGTCAACCGATAGACCAACAAGTTTACAATTTGCTTCATTGAATTGTTTTTCAAGGCTTGCAAAAGTCATAAACTCTGAGGTACAAACCGGCGTGAAATCAGCGGGATGACTGAAAAGGATCACCCAACTGCCACTGTAGTCGGCAGGAAAATTAATTTCACCCTGTGTGGTTACTGCTTTAAAGGCTGGTGCTTTGTCGCCAATTCTTGGCATGGCAATTACTTCTTGTTCCATAATTTTTGTTTTTTTAGGTTTTACAATTTATTTAATTAATATATATTTTATTTATTCAAATAAAAACACTGGCCCAAAGGATTGGATTTTGCTGAATGCTGCCGAGGAATATTCAGCTTCAACTGCTTAGGCCACCAGTCAAGGTTCTTTGTTCCGCCTGCAGCCACACTGTGCTTGCCGGCTTTTCCTGTTACTGGACATTTGTTGTTATCTTCAGTTTGGTTTTTCATAGATTTTATTTATTTTTATATTTTAATAATCATCAACTGTTGGAACGATAAACCCCATTACAATAGTGCCAATAATGCCGGCGCTAACAATAATCATTTGAATAGGAAACAGGTCGATAAAAAAAATACAGGATAGCGTAATCATTGTCCACATGGTAGTAATGGCAAAAATTTTTGTTCTGAGGCTCATGCCTTTTTTATTGTAGAACTCTGAAATATAGTTGCCAATGAACCGGTTACCATAAAGTTTTGAATACAACCTGTCTGAGCTTTTGATGTACAGCCCTGCAGCTACTAACAAAAACGGTGTAGTTGGCAAACCGGGTATCACAATTCCGGCCATCCCGAGGCAAAGCGACAGCGAACCTAATAAGATAAATATGGGTTTAAGAAAATTCATCAAGCTATTTCATGTCTTTAGTGTATTTACCGATAATGTGAAGTTTTAAATCATCAATAATAAAATCCGGTATGCTCTTTTTTTTGAAATATTCCATTAACAATTTATTCAGCTCATCATCATAATAATCGTCAATCATTTCTGAATTAAGACAATAAATATGGTGATGGTGCCCGGTATTGGCATCGTATCGCATGATGTCTTTTTCGGTTTTGACTTTCTGAATAAGTTTATTTCCGACCATAATATCAAGAACCTTATATACGGTGGCCACTGAAATATTGGGGTACTTTTCCCTGATATAGGCAATAATACATTCTGCCGTCGGATGATTATTCAACGAAATAATTGCTTCCAGAACAGCAACTCGCTGAGGTGTAACTTTTAAACCCTTTTCAGATAATCTTTTTGGTATTTCTGAAATTTCCATTACTATTTTTTGACAAAGATAATGATTCTCTCTTAATAATCATTATACATCTGATTAATTTTTTATTAATGATATATCAAGGGGGAAGGAGCGGTGTCAAAAATCAGCGCACACCGGATTGATTTGGATTTTACGAGCGTATTCCGCATAATATAAGTACTGTACTTTCGGGTTACACTTTTATGATTTTTTTTATCATGATTCCTTTGATGGTCTCTGCTTTTATAAGGTAAATACCCTTTGGTAAATTCTCCAAATCTATGGTAGATTCACCATCATCAGTATGCATTGTCTTTATAATTTGGCCTTCACCATTAAATATTGTTATGACAGATTTTTGGTTTGTTACGACTTCTATGCTGTTTCCTGCCGGATTGGGGAAAACTTCAAATTTGTTTTCTGTTACCAAAGTGTCATGTATTTCTGTTGCCGCAGATGAAAGCCTGGCGATAAAAATGTCTTCATAACCGCTATTTGATAAAACAGTGTTGCCCATCGTCATGCTAAGACTATTGAAAACTCCTGAAATATATATGTTCCCGGATTTATCTGTACACATACTGTTACTCCAGTCGGATGAATATCCTCCGGTACTTTTTGCCCAGACGGGGTTGCCTGAAGAATCGTATTTTGCAATAAAAATATCCGCATAACCCGGATAAACATTCGATAAAACATGACTGCCAAAAGTAAGGGCGGGACTTTTAAACCATCCTGTAATATAGGCATTCCCGGAACTATCGGCAGTGATGGCCTGAGCGCAGTTGTCATAACTTCCGCTGATACTGTGCGCCCACGACACCTTTCCATAGCGGTTGTATTTCGCAATAAAAACAGCAGCTTCAGGAAAACCGGAATTGGTCAGAACCATGCTGTCCAAAGCAATGGAATGACTTTTAAAGTAACCGGTAAGATACATACTTCCATCTTCAGCTGTTGTTATACCATAACTTCCGTCATTCTCATCCGAACCTGCAACACTCCCTGCCCACAGGACACTTCCGGATGAATCGTATTTAACAATAAAGATATCTTCTCCGCCAATATTATCCGCATTTACTAAGGTAGTATCTCCAAAAGTGAGCAAGGAACTTGCGAAAACTCCGGTAATATATACATTTCCGGTATTATCGGTTGCGATGCTGCGTCCTTCTTCAAATCCGCCACCCTCTCCATCCTGATTTCTCACCCATAATATATTTCCTGCCTGATCATATTTCGCAACAAAAAAATCATAAATATCATGAGTTGCCAGGTTGATCAACGTATCATTGCCGAAAATGACATAGGGTAATGCAAATGCGCCGGTGATATAGATATTATCATTTCTGTCAACTGCTATACCCATACCTATCGCATAAAAACTTCCGTATGCTTTTTTTGCCCAGCAGACATTTCCCATGCTGTCATATTTTACAACAAATATATCACCATTGTCCATTGTGCCTTTAATTAAAGTATCGTTGCCAAAAACGATAGTATCACTTGTGAACAGCCCTGTAATATATACGTTGCCGCTTTTATCAGCAACGATGCCATAACCCTCGTCCCAACCAGGCCCCCCAGCACTTTTTGCCCAGAGCACATTGCCGGATGCATCATATTTGGCGATATATACATCGGTAGTATCATTGTCCCCGGCATTGAATAATGTATGAGTTCCAAAGCTGATGGCGGAACTTTTAAACCATCCGGTTATAAAAATACTTCCGTTACCATCGGCACAGATTCCGGTAGCACGGTCCGATTTATCTCCCAAAGCGTTTTTGGCCCAATTCCAATCGTATATCTGGGCAGAGACTCTCTTATCTGTAAAACTTAAGAAAACTAATGCCAAAAAAATTAAAATTATCTTTTTCATAATCAATCCTGACTTTAATAAAATTGTAGACAAAACAAATATATATAAAAAAAATATACATAAGCTATTCTCTGAAAATGGAACTGTTTCTATCTGAATGTTTTAATTTCATATATGTGAAGCTATGATCAACAGGTGCCTGTCTTGCAGCTCAGTCAGACCATTAATTGCATGATTAATATATATTTATAAAGTATATAAAAATTTATTTTGATCTTATTATTCTATTGACATTAAGGCTATCTGATTTTTTATTGGAATCAGAAATACTATTCTTTTTAAAAGAGAATCCGAACTGAAATTTTAAAAAAGATAATGCCATGAATCTTATTAACAACGTTAATATCCATAAAATACTTGCTTTTTCAATTAATTTTTCTTATATTTGTAGTAGGTAACTAAAAAATTTAAATATTACCACTATGAAAAAAATAATTTCTTTTATTTTGGGAATATTGCTTTTTTCCCCGCTGTATGCCCAGATACCCAACGGCGGATTTGAAGCATGGTCAAACGATTCAACTCCAGTAGTTTGGAATGGTGTTATTAATATTGATATTTATATACAGACATATCAGTTTTACACAGCGGCCAAAACAGCGGATGTACATTCCGGCGAATCTGCCGTGGTGGTGAGTACTAATAAATATACTCCCTATGTTGATATATTATTACCGGGCATTATGTCGTATGGCACAACCAATCTTATTCTGAGTCTCATTGATTTTAGTTTGATTACCAATACTACCGGAGGAATACCGGTCAATATAATACCTCAGAAAGTCAAAGGATATTATATGTATGAAGGTGTAAACGACGATTCCATGTCGGTAAGCGCTGAGTGTTATTATAATTCAATTCTTGTCGGCAGCGGAGGGCTGACAACCAATGTCCCGCAGTTAGAGTATATACCATTTGAATTTGACCTGACCTATACCGAAAACGATGTAACTCCGGATTTGTTTAACATAATTTTTCAATCATCATCAAGCAGTGATCCCCAGTATGGCTCAGCTTTATATCTTGACGATATTTCAATAGAATATACGCTTGCAGGCATCACGGAAACGGTTTCTATTGATGAACTTGTGACTATGTATCCCAACCCTTCCCGCGGAATGCTTCATATCGGTCTCACCCCGGACGAAATGAATATTATTAAGGTGTATGATAGTTACGGTAAGCAGGTTTTTTCATCTGCATGTGATCAGAAATTTACCATGCTTGACATGAGTTCTTTCGCTAACGGGGCTTATCTCGTGGAGGTTATCAATTCTTCCGGGCATCATTTAAAGAAGTTCATTCTTGCCCGTTGATTTTTCAGGTTTTTATGAAGGCCATTCTGTTTCGGGATGGTCTTTTTCCGTTTAGGGAAGATAATATCCATGATTCAGACTTAGGAACCGGAAAATTTATAAATTCGTGGTCTTTTAGAACCCGACAACATTACGTATGGACGACAAGATCAAGCTTAAATCATCTATTATTGAAACCTGCAGGCAGCAGCATCTGAACACTATTGAGAACCTGACCAGAGAAATGGATGAACATCAGCAGCTGGCCAACGAGTATGGCCCTCCAAAAGACCGTTACGATGCATTCCGGTCGCAGATGTTACGGAGGCGTGATATTTTTGCCGAGCAGTTGCAGAAGGCCAACCTGGAACTGGCTTCGCTGGATATGGTGAATCCTGAGGAATTGAAAACAAAAGTTGAATTTGGCGCTGTAGTGATTACCAGCCATCAAAAGCTTTTTGTTTGCATCAGCATGGGAAAAGTCACCGTGGGCAAGGATACCTGGTTTGCTATTTCTCCTAATGTTCCGCTGTTTCAGGTTTTGAAAGGATTGAAGCCGGGCGATACCGCTGTATTTAATAATAACACCATTCAGATCATTGATGTTTTCTGAACGTATCTGTCCTGAATTGTGTCCTGCCTGTAAACACAGGCATCTGAGCGAAGAAGAAAGTCTCAGTAAAAAGATGGAGTTTTTAAAGAATAAACTGTTCCGATGGCCTGACATGATTGACCCCATACGGTCGGTTCATGGACAGGCCCGCTTTAATTACCGGAAAAAAGTATGTCTGCATACCTTGTTTAACGGAGCGGGATGGGATTTTGGAATGATATCCCGTAAGCAGCTGGTGGACATTTCCTTATGTCCCGTGCAGCATGAGCCGGTGTGCAGCACGATTGGGTTTTTGAAAGATGTTTTGCCGCATCCTGAGCTTTTTCCAATGCGTTATTTTATACAATCAGGCAAGCAGGTGCTGCTTGTGCTGAAAACTTCAGTATTGCCACCAATGGACTGGCTTACGGAGCATCTGACAGAAAATCTTAAAGCTTCCGGCATTGAAGGTTTTTGGTTACATCTGAACCCATCGGCAGGTCATAAGATCTTTATGAAACACAATTTCCACCTGCTTTTTGGCCGTGAATATTCCCGTGATGAAAATGGGCTTGAATACGGGCCGATGTCTTTTCAGCAGCTTATTCCCGGTTTGTATGCTGATTCATTAGAAGAAGCCGCCGGCTTTATCAGGCCGGACGAAAACACTGTGGTTGTGGATCTTTATTGCGGAACAGGTTATAGCCTGCAGCGTTGGCTTTCCTCAGGCGCCGCGACAGCAGGCGTGGAATTGAGCGGAGAAGCCGTACTCTGCTGCGGTAAAAATGTACCGGTAGCTCTTGTACTTAGGGGCAGATGCAGCGACCGGCTTCCCCAGCTTGATGAATTTGCCGGGGCACATAGTGATAAAACCAGACTGCTGTACATCAACCCTCCGCGGACGGGTCTGGAAAAGGAAGTGTCAGACTGGATAGTCAATAATTACCGGCCCGGCCGTATGGCATATCTCTCGTGCAGTGCGGGAACACTTGCCCGTGACCTTGATATGCTGTGCTCACATGGTTATCAGGTACTAAAGATCATACCGTATGATTTTTTCCCGCAGACCATACATGTGGAATGTCTGGTTATGATTGCTGCCGGATAACCGGAAGGATATTTGCTATTAAACAACACTCAGGATTTCTTCCAGAGCAGAAGATGCATATCGGGCATCGGTTTTATATGTTCCTAATGTTGGTGTAACTACAGCCTTCTCTGCCGGGGTAATTATCATAAGCGCTATACAGATACGGATTTTATCTTCGATCCGGTCCAATCCTGATATCAGTGCATTGGTGATTACACCTGTTTTCAGATCTTCTGAGGCATGATACAGACATCCTTCAATGGCATCATGGCTGCCGATCATGGTATAACAGGGCCCTTTGATCGTAAGTTGACGGGCAAGAAAACCGGCAGGCCCGTTGGCAAGGGTCCAGTTAAAGTTGGCCGGATTGGCAAACCCAGGACTGTGCAGGAGTGCATTTTTCCAAAAAGTGATTGACTCAAAAACCCCTGCATTTGTGGTGGCCAGGTACAGTCCGGTTTTATTCTCAACATAGCCGGATTCTGATAACCATCTCTTTATGGAATTGGCTATAATTGATAACTTGTCTTCGTAAGGGCTTGATTCTGTTGTGAATTCATCTTTAAGCCATCGTGTGCAATACATTATTTCCATTTTTTAATAAACAAAGCTGAGTTTAATCCTCCGAAAGCATAGCCACAATTCAGAATATAATTCAGTTCCTTTTGGCGGCTTGCCCTCACCAGATCAATGGCAAACTGCGGGTCCGGTTCTTCGAGGTTTGCCGTTGGGGGTATTACGTTATGCTGCAACGCCATGATGCATACTGCTGTTTCAATGGCTGTGGAGGCTCCCAGCGAATGTCCCAGGGCTCCTTTAATACCGGACACAGGAACATCAGCACCGAAAACCGTATTAATGGCCAGAGCTTCTGCGTTGTCAGACGCCATAGTACCGCTTCCGTGAGCACAAATCCAGTCTACCTTACGGGCATCCACATCCTCGATGGTAAGCGCTGTGGTCATGGCCTGTATGATTCCTGTACCATCGGGCAGGGGTGCGGTTTGATGGTATGCATCACAGCTTAATCCCAGCGCACCGATGATAGCCAGTGGCTTTGCACCTCTTTGCAGTGCATGTTCTTCTTCTTCGAGTATGAAGACAGCAGCGCCTTCGCCCAGCATCATGCCATCGCGGTTACGATCGAAGGGCCTGCAGATATTTGTTGTCATCGCTCTGGAACGGCTGAAGCCCGTCATGGCAACCCGTGAAAAAGGCTCTATACCTCCTGCAATGGCCACATCGGCATGGCCGTTGCTGATGTATGAGGCAGCAGCGCCCAGTGCATAATTTCCTGCCGCACAAGCTGTTCCATAGGAGAACGACGGCCCTTTCAGCCCCAGTTCTTTTTGAATCAGTCTTGCAAAAGAGTTGACCGTGTAGTCGGCCGGGTTGAGCTCCGCTCCGCCTGCCATAGCTTCAAAGGCTCCGCTTTCGCCTAAGGTGGACCCTATAAAGATTCCTGTATGGTCCGGAAAGCTGACCGACGATCCGGCTAAGGCATTATGCAGTGTTGTTTTCGCCAGCCATGACCCTCTGGCCAGGGATGATATGGTTTTGTCATCCGCTATCCTGCAGGCTTTGGTAAAACGGAACCCTTCCTCTTTAAGGTCCGGCCACTCCCTGACCGAAGATTTTCCTGCTGTGAGCATGGACCAAATCAGGTTTTTATCGTTACCCCAGGGCGTCATCAGTGCGAAGGAGGTGACAACAGTGCGTCTTTTCTTATAAGTATGGTTCAAAGTATCAGTTTTTAAAAGAGGTACGATTTTTCACCTGTTCAAAAATATAATCAGTAATGATATTGATAGTAACCAGTTGTTTCCAGATAGAGTCAGGTATTTCAATTTTGAACGACTGTTCGGCTCTGGCCACCAATTCAGCCATATCCACAGAATCAAAACCTATTTCATTCATCAGATGCGCCTCGGGAGGAATAGATTCAGGAAGGTTTTTTTTTACTTTTCTGATCTCGCTGACGACGAGATTCTGTATTTCTTTTTTTTCCATTTCAATAATAGATTTTAATTTTTTTGGCTGTTTTTACTGATGATGCAGTTGCGTAAATAGGAGCAAAGGGATCGCCTATCAGCCGGTACGAACTGATCGCTGATTTGTTCATGGGAGCCGCATCAGTTATTAGTTCACCGATGGTATCTATGCCTTTTTTCAGGGAATTACAAATATTAAAAGCCCATCGTGTATTATCGGTAAAAAACGAAGCATTTACACTACCGAATGCTGATGCTGCTATTCCTTCTGTGACAAGGTTTTCGCTGAAGGAGAGGGCTACATTCCTTCTGTTGGCTGTATGACAGCACAACGACAGAAAACAGCCGGCAGGTTCATTGAAAAAATCATGAAAATGTTTCATCCGGATTCCGTAATATCCTGCCCAACCCACCGGTCTGCCGTGTCCGAGGTAAATAACAGCGCCCATTCCGCAATTTATCCCGGACATCATATCTTCGGGAAACACCAGCTCCGAAGTCCAACGAAAATATGTGATATCTTTATGTAAATCTCTGAATTCGTTTTCCATTTTGTCTGCAACCTGCAAATATTGGCGGTTTCTTTGTGCAAGCAAACCTAATGCAATTTTAAATTTTTTCCTGTTTTGAACCAGGGCTGCGGTATTTATGAATTTATTAAGTGTATCAGTATTTTTGACTGGAAGCCATGAAACGGGGATTTTTTTTTCGTTGGTAAGCATAAATGGTTTGGATACTATATTACGTGGGGCAAAACGAAAATTTCCGGCAAGCATTACGGCATCGTAACCTGCTGCTAACGTTGTAATCTGGCCTTCTGCCGGCAGTTTTTTATCCCTGTATTCAAAAAAATCCGGCGTGATGTTTTGTGAACTCCAGGCATCAACCAATGGTGAAAAATGCTGCCTGAGGTTTTCAGGCAGCACGATGAGTAAGCGTTTACGCAACATTTCTTACGGGCATACCGGCTTTGAATGAATCAATATAAGGTTCCCAGGCTGAGTAATCCAGGCTTTTTACATAACGCCTGTTGTAATAGTGCTTGGCTATCTGTCCCTGTTGTTCCGGATTGAATTCAGAAAGGTCTCCGCCGGCATTAATGAGTGCTGTTTGGCCACCTTCGCCGGTTTCTTTATCCGTGTATCCGTAATTATAGCCTGCTGCAAACCAGTCTGAAGTAAGCGCATGTGCAAGATAAACAGGGCCTACATGCTGATTTTGCCAGACATGTGTCAGTTCATGTATCAGGGTGTCATTATCAAAATCTTCGTCGGTGTCGAAATTAATGAGATTAGCTGTGACAAAAGCTCGCGAATCCCTGTTGCCGGTCAGATTACTAAAGTTGCCGTCGGCAAGCTGTCCGAAGAAATCCTGAACTCCAAAGATGATATCGTTTGCGGCATCTGCTTTTGAGATAAAGACCTCATTGAGGCTGATACTGTTGGCAAATACCTTTCTGGCTTCTGTTTTCTCTGCTTCGGTGAGCGGGCGGTATCCGGCGAGCATCTGGAAGAGGATGCTGATAACGGTTCCTATTGCTCCTCCGGAAACTTCAAGCACGCCAGTAAGGATGTCTAATGCTGCTTTTCCGATTTTTACAAGGGCTTTTACGGTTTCATCGAGGAATTGACTGGCGGTTTCAATGATTACTACCCGGAAGACGTCCTTCAAAGTCTTGCCGATGTCATCCATGGCATTAAGAAAGTTCTGATAAGCTTCTTCCGGATGTTTGATGGTTTCTGTGATGAGGGTAGCCAGCGTAATACCTGCACTGAGGGCGCCTTTGATCACTTCACCAACAACTTCTACTGAACGGCTGGCCATCCAGGAAACTAATTCATAAACGGCATAACCGGCATCAAGGACGCCTTTCACCACTTTCTCAATGCCGGGGATAAAGTCTTTTTCAAGGTAGTTAAGCACATAGTCAACGGATTTGCCGATTTTTACTATAGCCTTACCAATTTTTTCCAGCGCTTTGCTGCCGGCAGCTTCTGCCCATTCGATCACTGATTTGATGGATTCTCCGATATCATCGAGTATGATCAGCATCTGGTTAAAGACGTTTTCTGCCTGTTTGGCTGCCCAGTTAAGGGTTTCTGTTACACTTTTCTTGACAAAACGAATAGCCAGTATGGCATCCCGCCATAATGCGGAGGTCAGTTGTTCACCTTTTTTGATCAGCCAGTCCAGAACATCTCCCACTGGGCCTAAAGCTTGCAGAAGACCGGTGACGATTTTGCGGAAAACATAGTATCCTGCTTTAGCTACCGATTCGAGAATGTTTGCGACACTGGCGCCTACTTCGAGGGCTGCATCAATAAGACGTGCAGCGGTTTTGTATGTAAATACTACCAATGTTTTTGTAAACTCTGCGACGGTTTTTCCAAGTTCAAAGGCCGCCTTGATGGTTTTTTTCAGCAGGTCAAAAGATATTTTAGCAATATCTTTCATAAGGCCTACCAAAGTTTTTCCGGCTTCAAACAACGCATTCACAAGTTTTTTAATACCGCTTACCGCGAGGGTTGCCATTGAAGTGATCATGCCAACCACTGTTTTGCCGGCATCTACCAGACCTTTAACTATCGCTTTTGCAACATGCACGGCAGAGGTAGCGACATAGGTCATGAAATCTTTCATCACAGTTCCTATCCTGGCTGTAGCCGCTGCCACTTTCCGGATCAGGGTTGCTCCTGCATTTTTAACCTGATTGAAAAGATCTGCAACTTTGTATCCCAGTTCGCGAAAAGAACTGACGATGGTATCAAAAAGCGCAGAGGGATGTGTGAGCGCCGTGACAAGTATCTGGCTGACCGTCTTTCCAAGTTCGATCAATGCCTGAACTGTATTTTTTATGAGGGTGGCCCCGAACTGCAGCGCCTGCATAAGGATGTTGCCGATGGACTTACCAATTTCGATCAGCGCCTGCACTGCCTTTTTGACGATGTCAATAGCCTTATTTACGAGGTATTGCAACAGTTCGGCAAAAACCCTTCCGAGATTGTCGATGGCCTGCAGCACATATTTTAATCCTTTCATGGCCATCTGGAAGGCATCATCAAGGATATCGTAGATTTTTTGTCCTATCGCAATGAGGCCATCGACCATTTTTTTGACAAAGTTATATCCGTATTCCACGGCAGCTACCAGAATATCTTTGATAGATTTCAGGGCATCCCAGAGCGAACGTGCCAGGCTGGCAATAGCATCGGCAGCCCAGTTTATCGCCTGAGATATAGCCTCTCCGATACTTTTTAAGGCCGATTTGATCTCATCTACGATGCTGACAATGGCATCGGAAATGGCATCGGCAACATCTTCAAAAAACTCGACTACAGCTTCATCCGTTCCTTTTACTTTTTTTGTTACCGCTTTTTTGTTTTTTTTGTCTAAGGAGCGGAGGTACGTTCCCGCATCACGAAGCCAGTAAAGCACATCTTTTATGCCAGCTTTGTTTTTATTTCCTTTCTCATCAATTACAAAGTCACGCATCAGAATATTGCCATGCTTACGGGGAAGCTGGCTCATGGCATGTACCACCCCGATGCCCTGTCCGGCTGTCCGGTATCCTTTAATAACTGCAACTCTTTCTTTTTTCTTCATGGTAGCCACTTGCTGGAAGAACTCCCTGTGATCTTCCTTCTTTTTGATGTTTCGTGCATACGTAGCAGCCAATTTTTCAGCATTCTTAGGACTTTTGGCATACACAGCCATATATGCCGGCGCCAACTCATTAGAGTGATATTTAGCAGTATTTAATTTTGTTGACAACTCTTTTTCATTTTTAAAATCGGCTGAGGTTATCTTCTTTAAAATCCGGTTGTTGGCGGCCTCCAGAGGCTGGACATAAAGGTATTCCTTTTGGGTGGCCACCTTCCTGGGTTTTAGCTTGACCATATATTTGGCGCTTCCGGCCGGAGCTTTTTGCGCCCTTACAGACCTGGAACCCGTTTTACTTTTTTTTACAGCAGCCCCTTTTTTTACAGGAGTTTTTAGTGATTTTGTAGTTTGGGTGACGGTTTTAACCTTATTAACAGCCGTTTTGTTTTTAACAGGATTTTTTTTCACGCTTGCAACAGTTTCTTTTTTGGCCATAGTTTTGGTTGAGGTTTTTGTTGCAGCTTTAGTTGCCGTTTTTGTTGCCGTTTTGCTACTTTTAACTTTGCGTTTGGCCACTACAGCATTTTTTTTCACCGGAGCTGATTTTTTAACTTTGGGTGTTGAAGATGTTTCTTTTTTCATACTAAAGTTATTATATAAATATTTATTTAATGATTTTAAAGTTTGTAAAAAAATGTAAATGAAAAGCAAATATAAGTATTTATTGTAACGAGAATCATGATTTTACATATAGGAAACATATTTTTTTGCTTTTGGGTTGATAGTCAATTGTTAATTTGATTTTTTAATCAATAAGTGTTTGAACTGTTACAAAATGGTTGAATCGAAAAGTTCAGTCTTGGGGCCTGCCCGACTGCGTTATTCATGCAAGCTTGTGAAGCTGAAAAGCAAAGTGTACCGTATTAATAATTTATGAGGTGTTTACCAAAGCGGACATTATATAAAGGTGGCGCAACACGACAATGACAGGCGCAGAAGAAAATGACGATTTTCCGGAAACAACAAAGAATAATTATCAGGTTACTGGCTCGTCATGTCTTATAAGGCTTTTCATTGATTATTATTACTTGTGTATTAAACTAATTTATGTAAGTTTGTAAATTGAAAACATTAATTTAAAGTTGAAATAATTAAAAAAGCAAAATGAAAAAAGTAGTATTTCTGATTACAGTTATTGTGTTTGTATTTAGTTCGTGTAAGCCAATTTACCAATGTGGGCAAGTTGAACCCAAAAAGAAACTCCTCGTATCAAAGCGGTTTAAGAAAGTGATTAACGAACGTGATCGTTTGTGCAAATCATTAGATGTTAAAAATGACGAGATTACAAAGTTAAACGCTGATTTACGTGATCTGGACAAGAAGTATAAGGATCTTACTAACGATAATTTGTCGCAAGCGGAACAATTCAGCGCTTCATTGAAACAAAAATCAGATGAGTTGATCGCCAAGGAAAAACTATTGCTGGAAAGAGAAAAAGCTCTGGCTGAACTAAAAAAGAAGCTGGCCCGTCAGGATTCAATTACCAAGCGATTAAATGATATATTAAGAAATGCATTATTGGGCTTTCAGTCGGATGAGCTCTCGGTTGAAATAAAAAACGGTAAAGTCTATGTTTCCATGTCTGATAAATTATTATTTAAATCAGGCAGCGCCGCGATAGAAGAAAAGGGAAAAGGGGCTATAAAGGTTTTGGCAGAGGTCCTGGTTAAAAATCCGGATATTGACATATTGGTTGAAGGACATACGGATAGTATTCCGATTAAAACTTCTGTATATCGCGACAATTGGGATTTGAGTGTTGCCCGTGCCACTTCTATCGTTCGCATTTTGACCGATGAATACAAAATTTCCCCGACGCGGCTTACTGCCTCGGGGAGGGGAGAATTTTCCCCCAGGGCAAACAATGCGACCCCGGAGGGCAGGGCAAGCAATCGCAGAACTGAAATAATCTTGTCACCCAAACTTGACGAGATAATGAATCTGATCAATAAGGAATAACGCGGTAAGTTGGGTTAATGTAGTGATAGACGTTTACCCCGGCAAAAAAGCCCGAAAGAAGTAACGAACTTTCGGGCTTTTTTGTCCGCCATGGCGGGTATTACCTGTTCAGCGTCTTATTTGGACATAGGATAAATAGTATGTAGAAGTATATATGTGTCCGGTTAAATCGGGGTATTAATATTAAAATTGATGTCAGAGGGTTGTGATCTGGTGAACTGTTCTCCGTTCCCCGATCTGTTGCCGCCACATGGCATAATACAATCCTTTTTGTGCCAGGAGTTCGTCGTGGGCTCCGGTTTCGGTGATTTTCCCTTTTTCCAGTACATAGATGACATCGGCATGCATGATGGTCGAAAGGCGGTGTGCTATAAGTATGGTGATCAGTTCTTTGTTTTCAGAAAAGCTCCGGATCGTAGCGTTTACTTCTTCCTCGGTAAGGGAATCCAATGAAGAGGTGGCCTCATCAAAGATCAGCAGGCGGGGATGGCGCAGCAAGGCCCTGGCAATGGAAATCCTTTGTTTTTCGCCACCGGATAATTTCATACCGCCTTCGCCCAGCACGGTATTTATTCCGGCAGGAGACGACTTTAGCAATTTTTCACATGAAGCCTTCTTTAATGATTCCAGAATATCGTCATCGCTGGCGTCGGATTTTACGAACAACAGGTTGTCTTTTATGGTTCCTGAAAACAGTTGTGTATCCTGTGACACAAATCCTATTTGCCGGCGCAGTTCATTGTAACGGATCAGAGAAGAAGAGTGTCCGTTGAAAGAGATATCCCCTTTTTGTGGTTTGTACAGGCCGAGCAGGAGTTTCACAAGGGTGGATTTTCCTGCGCCTGAAGGCCCGGCAAAGGCAATGGTCTGCCCTGTCTTTACCAGGAATGAAATGCCGTCGATGGCGTTGAAATATGCAGTTTTATGACGAAAGACAACATCACGGAAACTGATGTCACACAGTTCTCCAAGATCTACAGGATTCTCCGGCCTGCGGTCGATGGGTTTTTGCATCAGATGATCAAAGCTATTGACGGAAGCTTCTACCTCGCGGTAACTGAGAATGATATTACCCATGTCCTGCAGGGGCATGAAAATCGAGGTGGAAATGAATTGCATGGCGATCAATTCGCCGGTCGACAAGACTTTTCTGAAGATAAGCCAGAGCAAAATGAACAATATGGAATGTTTTAATATGCTGAGCAGGATGCCCTGGAGAAATGTCAGGGTACGAACCTTTTTTACCTTTTTCATTTCCAGCTGAAATATCTTCAGTGTCTGGTTTTTAAGACGTTTGATCTCGGGAAAGGTAAGCCCCAGACTTTTCACCAGTTCAATATTTCGCAGGGATTCGGTAATCACTCCCGACATCATGTAGGTTTCGCGGTTGATGGAGCGCTGTAGGATTTTGATCTTTTTGCTGAGCAGTCCGGTCAGCGTTCCAAGGAAAACGATGCCTATAAGAAAAACAGGAATTAGCAGCCAGTTTTTTGTCACCGAATACCAGATAAGAAATCCCATTCCCACTATAGACGAGAATAAAATATTGATGAATGAATTGGTGAACTGCTGGGTGTCGGTTTTTACTTTTTGCAGCAGCGACAGTGTTTCTCCGCTCCTTTGTTCCTCGAATTCCTGAAAAGACAAACGTAATGTCTGTTTTAATCCATCGTTGAAAATTTGCATACCGAATTTCTGAACAGCCATCCGTGTAATATATTCCTGTATGGATTTGGCCGCCCTTGCCAGCAAGGCTATACCAACGGCCACGGCCAACCAGAATAGAACTCCTATCACCATTTCATTTTCGCTGCGGGTGATGGAAGGTATAGCATAATCATCGATTATTTTTCCGAAGATCACCGGATCGAGAAGGTTCAACAGCTGACTGATACCTGCCAGCACAAGCGAAAGAAGGATGATCCACCGCTGAGGTTTCAAATATTTCCAGAGAATTTTCATGTTGAATGAACGTACAAAGATTACGGTTTTTTATAATGTGTCTGTTTTTATTTCATATTCATGAATAGCATAAAGAGGTATTAACCACCCCTGCATGGAGGTATATGTACTCGGAAATACCAGCCGGATGGTCAGTTACACGAATCAGCCTGAAGAGAGGGATACTCAGATATGTATTAAATCATAGCAAATATGATCATATAATTGGCTCCGTATTTTTTGGCACATTTCGGGCAGTAGGCGTAATGGATATAATAGTCTTTTGCCTTCTTATTCATGCCGGACAGGTATTCATTCATTTGTTTGATGAATCTGGGCACAGCATTGAACGGGCCGTTATAAACTTTGGCGATAAAAGTTCCGGAAATACTCACATTATCAGCGCCGGGAACAGTACCTGTAACCGACAGGTATATTTCTGATTTAAAAGCGCCCGGGTCCCGGAATAATAATAAGACATCTTCTTTCTTTTCTTCAGCTATTTTCGAATCCTCAAGTAGCTTGCACAACTTAATGACCTTTTTCGCAATAACTGAAGGAAAAGGAATGTGTAAAAATGTTGACATGGATTCTTTTATAAAGGGTTTGTTATCCCATTGAAAAGTTTTCTGGTCCCATTTTTCAGGATTGAATAGCGGGCAACATTCCGTATTGGTCGTATTCATATTTATTAGTTTTTGATTAATATTTACGGATTATCCTGTTATTGTATATCAGCATACCCTTCTGATAACTTTTAAAGGGACATGTAATGTTAATCCACATGGTGTATCAAAAGTATTTATCTCTGATATGAATTTCCGTGTACACATAATTACTGACCGGCTAAATATACCGGAAGAAATCACTGCGTAGTGTCCGCTTTGGTGACATCTGTGTTTTTCTCTTTTATCGCTCTTTTTTCGCAATAGCTGCAGAGGTCATCAAGATTTTTTTCCCTTGCCTGCACAACAGTTCCCTGAAATATTTCATCTGTTTTGGATGTATTGATATATGGGCAGTCCTAGTACAGGTGGTAGTGCTTGCCTGATTTGGTCCAGTAGACAAAATCCTTACCCTGATTAAGTTCTTTTACCTGCTCGGTTTGTTGTGTGTATTGTTCCTGTGAGGGGGGATTGAAATCAATACCAAAGAATCCTGCAACCAACAGTGCAACAATACCCACGGCGCCTGCAATACCTTTTTGTTTTCCGCTCATATTTTTGTTAGTGAATATGAGGATGATCAGCGGCAGAAAAGCAATCATACTGATGATGGCGCCAAGCTGGTTCTGAACAAAAAATCTGAACTTGTCCTTTTCTGATGCAGGGTCGTAACGGTTAGCTTTTTTCCACATCAGCGAGCCGACAACAGCAAAGATCAGGTCGAGTACGATCAGGACGATGAGCCACACCATAACCGCATTGGTGATTGGGGGTTTTCTGAGCAGGATGATCGCTACAATCTCCAGTCCAATAGCCACTATCCAGGAGATGATGGCTATTATACGAAGTTTCTTTGCTTTGGCTTTGCTTTCATCACTGGCCACAAAGGGCTTTGTTTCCTGAGGCGGATTTTGATTTACAGACTGGGTTACTTCATCCTCAACCCGTGTCAATTTCTTTTTTGTTCCTTTGTCGGACATATTTTTTCCTCCTTATTAAATTTTATATGTTATTCTGCATGGAAATCTTTTTTCAAAGTTAATAATTATTTAAATATACAAATGAAATGAAAAAAAATTATGATGTTTTGGCAGCAGATCAGCACCGGCGATATTGAGTTTTTAATCCAATAAAGGAGTAAACAGGTTTTCTAACTGTGAAATCAAAGATTCTGAATCATCTTTTATTATTCGCCAGTCGTCCTCGACGATAAGATATACACTGTTTTCGTATAGTATGCGAAAAATGGCTGAACCTCCCAATTCATTCATAGTGATATAACGCGTCAGGTAGTTTGAGATATGCAGCGGCTTGAAAACAGACTCAAAACGATATTTGATGACGTCAATATCTTCAATGGAGATCTTCTTTTCAGGATTTGAAAACCGCACCGTCAGTTCATAAGTCTTGAGATTTTCTTTACCGAAATTTTTTCCGAGAGAGATGTTTTTTTCCATATTGATTGATTTTATTTAATTGTTGAATTTTCTGTTTTTATATACATTTTACATTAATATAATCGGACGAGGTAGTCGCCTGAACTTTCCCGGTGCATGATTTCGTTATTCCATCCTAAAGAAGAGCTGAGGTCTTTCATTGTTTCCGGGTCAATATGCAGCCAACTTACGGGGGCTCCGGTGAACCCTTTATATTCGAATTGCATTTGTATTTCGCCGGAATATCTGTTTATGTTTTTATTTCTTTCAAGGTAATCAAGGTTGGATTTTTCATTGGTACAGCGCACATCTAAACTGTCAAAGATAATACATCCGTCAGGTTTTAGTAATTCCCGGGCATGGAGCAGGAAACGCCGAAATCCTTCAATAGTCCCGGTCATACCAATACCATGAAGCAACAATAGAATCGTATCGAACCCGCCCTCCTGAAAGTCGAAGATGTTTCCACAGGCAACATTTTTTATTCCACGCATTTTCATTATTGCTGTTGCTTCGTGAGAAATGTCGACAGAAAACGTATCAAAGCCTTTTTGCATAAGATACAAGGTGTGCCGCCCCGTGCCGGCTCCGGCATCAAGGACTCTGCCTTTGCACAAACCGAGGGCTTTTTGCTCTATCTCAGAAAATTCATTCTGGTCTTTATAAAAAATGTTGACAGGCAGCACGGTCTCTAAGCCATCATCACGGCGGCAAATGATCGCAGCATCAGTACACCCCTGATAATAATCAAGCAGGGCCATTCCGAAAGGGGTCATAGGATCGTTAGGCATATTTTGGCTTTTAACCGTATTTTATTTCAAATGTAACAAAAATATCAATACCACACCAGCATCTGTTACCCGGAAAGTTGATTTTACCTGTTTTATTCATTTATTAGACCACGTCTGATTGTAAATCCTTTAATGCTATAAGTCCGTGATCTGAGGTGATAACGAGTCATTTTACTAAATCATGTTTTATTGCCCCCGGGTTCATAAATTTTCAAAGCGGAATCTATTTTCAATTTCCTTTCCGGCCTTCTTTTTTGCCAATTTGCATCCAGTGCAAAACAGCAGCCTTGAAATTTTCAGCTCCCAATGATTTTCTCAGGTCTTCATGATTATATAAATATTTTGCTGAATTGAAATATTCAGTACTGTCGCGGCCTTCATCAATGCCTTTGTCAAGCCAGTGAAAAAAAGCGCCGGCATAAGATCCCCTCACCGACAATTTTACATCGTTGTTGTTCGTAAGGTAAAAGGACGGGTTAAACGGAATATCGGACACATAATCATAGGATTCTTTTTCCAGTGGCATATTGTAATAACCATATTCCATAAATTGTTCGCCATATCGGGCTGCGAATCGAAATTCGCCGAGTTCCCTGATTTGCCGGACATGGTTCAGTTCATGAACAAGCAACTTTATTTCTTCATAATTGTACAGGTCACTTTCCTTCAGGTAAATGCTCCAACCCAAAGTCATACCTTCAGTTTGTTTTGAATTTTTGAACCAATTAGCAGGTAAAGTGGCGTTTTTAATTATACGAACCCTGCTTAAATCGAGTGACGGAAAGAGAAAACTGATTTTTTTCTCCGTGTCAGGATAAATAGGACAGCGCCTTTTGTTATGATTAATTATTTTTGCCATTGCCTTAGTTGCAAAATACACAGTAATACCAACGAATCTGTAAATTAACTTTTTGAAGGAATTCGCAGCGGCCATAAAACTGTATTTTTTATATCCTACGGGCATTAGCAGTTCAGACCATTACTTTTGCTGGATTCATTTTACGTAGGTTTAGCAAATTTAATCATTTGTTTTTACATACAATTATATCAACCGTAAAAAAGGTTAAATCTTTTTGGAGGAGCCAAACTATTCAATGTTTATCAATTTAGAAATTGTTTTGATTTTATCTTTTCACATCTTTATGCGTCTTTTTTGCTGCAACTTCGTTAGATTTTGCAGACATAGGATAAACTATGTCTGCAAAATCTGCCTCGTTTCGCTAAAAAATCCATCATAAATCTTATGTAACATAAAATCAAAATAGTTTCTTAAAAAATATACTTTTTTTCTATCGGAATAACCCTGTCTGAATGTAAGCAGGCGGGCAAAGTATGATATGGCTCTGCATCAGTGTTAGATCCGTCAAAGCGGAATCTGCAGGCATAGATTATCCGGAATTTCTCTTTGGTATTGTTTTTTTTGACGTCGCAAATGGCCGGTGCAGACCACCGCAACCTTTGTAAAAATCATGATACGTTTGAACCATGAGGTACAGGGTACCGAAATATGGCGCTCCTGATTATGGCAGACCTATGCGCATTGATGTGTACATCTTGTTTACACATCCGGAAAAACAGGCATTGTTACCTGGCATTAATAGACATTACTGACGAATACAATTGCCATGAGTACCGTGCCCGAACATCTTTTTTGTGATGGGATAGAAAAGAGTATGTTACGGTGCGCTGCACCTTACTTTTATAAGGTGCAGCAATGCTTACAAATAGCTCGGGGCGCTGCCCCTGTTAACGTTTATTTCCTATGGTATGTCTGAAGAAAACGCTGTCATTTTTCTAAACTCAAAGTAACATTTTTCTCAATCACCACCTCAAAAAATGAAAATACCGTAAAAAATTCACATTGCAGGCGGATATTCCTGACCCTGTCTGCTGAAAAAAGACAATTTGTTAAGGATTTCCGCGATACCATGAAAACATATCGGCACAAAATTCTAAATTTGCCAAAAAAAAAGTTATGCTCAAAAAACTCTTGTTACTTACATCCATACTGTCTTTTGGTTGTTTTTGTTTTGCTCAGCGTAATTCATTATTATGGCAGGTGTCCGGCAATGGATTATCGCAAAATTCTTATATATTCGGCACTATACATATGATAAAAAAGCAGGATTTCTTTATTTCGGATGTGGTAAAAGAAAAACTTTCTGGTTGTCAGAGTTTTATCACGGAAATAGACATGAATATCCCAATTACTCAGCAGCTTGAAATAGCAAAGAAGATGTACCTGCCGGAAGGAAAAACTCTGAAGGACTACCTGACAGAGGATGAATTTCAGCGTTTCCGCTCCATTATGATTGATACCCTGCAAATAAAAAAACAGAAGTTTGAAAAGTACATCCGTCTGAAACCATTTTTTTTAAGCGCTGTTGTTTCTAAACATATCGCAGGCAAGGTAAAAGCTTACGAAAGAGAATTGTATAAAATTGCAAAAAACAAAGGAATTCCATCCGACGGGCTTGAGTCATTTGATCTTCAGTTTTCGCTGGTTGATGCCCAACCTTTGGATGAACAGGCAAAATCGCTGGTAACGGAATTGAATGACTACAAGAAAGCCAAACAGCAGCTTGATGATATGATTGCAGCCTATAAGCAGCAGGATCTTGATAAATTATATGAATATGTAGTGAAAGAAGCCGGGTACGACAGTGAGTTCAGCGAGAATTTCATCTTCAAGCGTAACCAGGCCTGGATCCTGCTTATTGAAGAAAAAATAAAAAACCGCAGTTGTTTCATTGCCGTTGGTTCGGCACATCTGCCCGGCAGCAACGGTGTTCTGAACCTGCTCGAACAGAAAGGGTATACCATAACGGCAATAAAATAAATTTCATTTCTGTTTCAGCAATATTTTTTTAAATAAATTTGTTTGCTGATTTGCCCGGATAATACATAAATACACATTGGATATAATAAGCAGAAATAGTATGCAAAAGACCGCCTTGCAGCGAAAAAAGGTACAGACAGCCAGCCTGTCCATATTTTCCAATATTTTTCTTATCATACTCAAAATTACGGTGGGCCTGATAAGTGGTTCTGTCAGCATCATTTCTGAAGCCATACATTCAGGTATGGATCTGATAGCTGCTATCATAGCTTTTTTTTCAGTCAGGATATCCGGAATGCCCCCGGATAAAAACCATCAGTACGGGCATGGTAAATTCGAAAATGTCTCTGGTGTTATTGAGGCTATACTGATCTTTATCGCTGCCGGATGGATAATCATTGAAGCCATCAAAAAAATCATGGAACCTTCTCTTCCTGAGTCTCTCGGAATGGGTACAATAGTTATGGGCATTTCTGCCCTGGTAAATTTTATTGTTTCTCAGCGCTTATACAAGGTGGGCAAAGAAACAGATTCTGTTGCCCTGGAAGCAGACGGGCTGCATCTGCGTACAGATGTTTTTACTTCGCTGGGTGTCGCTGTCGGACTTTGTCTGATCTGGGTGACCAAAATAGCCATCCTCGACCCGATAGTGGCTATTCTTGTTGCATGTCTCATATTAAGAGAATCATTTATTTTGCTCAAAAAAGCCTATAGTCCGCTGTTGGATACTCCTTTACCGGAAAAAGAGATCAGTATTATTGAAAGCCTGATCAGCAAGCACCTCAAACCGGGAATGAACTATCACATGTTACGTTCCCGTAAGGCTGGCGCAAGATGTTACGTTGATCTTCACCTGGAAGTTCCGGGCGATATATCTGTTAACGAATCGCACCAGTTATGCGATGTTATCGAAAAAGATATCGGGCATGAACTCAATAATATTGAAGTCTATATTCATATTGAGCCCAACGATTTTGACCAGAAAGAAGAAGAACTTTAGAAATTGTTTTGATTTTATCTTTTCATATCTTTAGGCGTCTTTTTTGCTGCAACTTCGTTAGATTTTTCGACATAGGATAAACTATGTCTGCAAAATCTGCCTCGTTTCGCTAAAAAATCCATCATAAATCTTTTGTAACATAAAGTCAAAACAGTTTCTTAGTTTTCTGAACTTCTGAAAGTTTTCGTAACTATTTTATGTTTCCACTTTCCGCTTAAATAATAAATACCGGAGGCGATCATTCCGAAAGTCCAGGCGATAGGTATGCTCCACCAGATACCGTCGGGGCCATAAATCCTTGATAAAAAATAGGCAATGGGCAGTCGCAGTATTACCAGCGATATCAAGGTAAATAGCATCGGAACCAGGGTGTCTCCCGCACCCCGGATGACACCCTGAATGACCAGCATGGTGGAAAAAACCAGGTAAAATGAACAGACTATTATAAGATACGAATGCCCGGTATTGATAACATTCACATCCTGATTAAACAAGGATATCAACTGTGAACCGAAAAATATGGCAATAAAGGTTGTGGCGACAGAAAATACAGATGTCATAAGTAATGTGGTTATCAGACCTTTACGGACACGGTCTAATTTTCGGGCGCCGATATTTTGTCCCACAAATGCTGATAACGCCATGGAAAAATTCATGGCAGGCTGCATGGCAAAAGAATCTATTCTTCCGGCAACAATATATGCGGCAATGGTCTCTGTGCCAAAACCATTGACTATACTTTGCAAAACCACCATGCCGACGGCAATAAAAGTCTGCTGTAATCCGGCTGGAATCCCTATCTTAAGGCTCTGAAAAAAAATTGTCTTATCAAACCGGATATTCGTAAAGGAAAAATTCAGCACCTTATTAAATCTGTTAAGGTATATAACCGCAAGAATGAAAGCTACTCCCTGTGCAATCAGGGTTGCCACTGCCGAACCTTTTATTCCCCATTTAAAAACCCCGACAAAAAGAACCACCAGAATTATGTTCAGCAAGGTAGCAACAATCAGAAAATATAATGGGGTTTTTGAGTCGCCCAGACCTCTTAAGATTGAACTTATTGCATTGTATCCAAAAGCCAAAAATATACCGCATATTATTATATTGAAATAAGATACCGCATCGGCAAGTATGGCATCGGGCAATCCCATCAGTCTGAAAATTGCTTTGCTGAAGATCAAACCCACCACTGTGATGATGACCGAGGCATAAATTAAAAATATCAGCAGGCTGTCGATGGCTTTTTTTACATTCCGGTAATCTTTTGCCCCGTAAAACTGTGAAATGATAATGGTTGAACCCATTGATACTCCTATTATAAGCGATATAAGGACGAAAATCACGGGAAATGATGCTCCGACAGCAGCCAGCGCCTCCTTACCGATGTAATTTCCTACAATTATACTGTCGACGATGTTGTAAAGCTGCTGAAATATGTTTCCGAACAACATGGGAAGTGCAAAATAAAAAATCACCCTGCTTTCATTACCGACTGTGAGGTCCTTCATTACCTGTTTGATTTGGAGTGCAAAGATAATATTTTGAGCTGGCGGAACATAACACCTGAAACTTTCAAAGAATTATCCATACTAAGAAATTGTTTTTGATTTTATCTTTTCATATCTTTATGCGTTTTTTTGCTGCAACTTCGTTAGATTTTTCGACATAGGATAAACTATGTCTGCAAAATCTGCCTCGTTTCGCTAAAAAATCCATCATAAATCTTATGTAACATAAAATCAAAACAGTTTCAAATGCTATTTTTTTTATTTTTGCATAAATTATTAATTCATAAAAATTACTTATCATGAAAAAACTTTTATTCATTGTATTTATTTTCTGCATTTCAATCGGTTATGCACAAACACCCATTACCTTAGATATTAATGACCTTGCCACACCAGTAAAGACTTATGATGTTCGGAATGACACTGCCGTTGATCCGATGATCACTCCCGGTAATCACGGCGCCAACGTTACATGGAATTTTCAGTCGCTTCATGCCAATCATGACACTATTAAAGTAAAAGTGGTATCGCCATCAATAATTCCGGCTCATACTTTTTTTCCGGCTGCCAATCTGGCCATAATTTACGACAGTGCGGTCAATATGTATTTTTTTAACCGTTCTGCTGCTGGCCTGGTATTGCATGGCACCATTTATGACTTCTTCAATTCAGACGATTCGATCCGTGTAACGCTCACCACGCCGGATACGGTTCTTGCACTGCCCGGTGTATATGGTGATTCTGCATACAGATACAGCTTTGGGGATACCAAATCGCGCTGCAGTTATTATTATGACACCAACTTCAATGGATTTCCTGTTTCTGTGCCTATTGATACGGTGCGTATCAAGCACAGCCAATACAAAACTGATGTTATCGACTCATGGGGCACTATGAACACGCCCACCAGCAGTTTTCCGGCCTTACGACAAAAAAATACCACTTACAGCACCGATTCCATCTGGGGTTATGCTAATGTCCCGGCTCCTTATCAGAGTTATTCCGGCTGGTATTTCCTTATTTCGCGGAAGGATACCACACTCATGTATACCTGGTGGACGAAAAACTTCGGTTATCCTGCCTTAAAAATGACAATGGTGCCTCATTATCCCAATGTAGCCTTTAATGTCGAATGGGCACACGATGTACCTACCGTCGGCATAGAAGAAAATGAATGGATGAACACGGCCGTATTTCCGAACCCTGCAACAGATTATATTACAATATCCAATATCGGAGGTTTTTCCGAACTGGTGATCTATGGTGCCGCGGGTAATGAAATTTCAAGGCAAAACATTAAAAACAATGATTTGGTGAAGGTTTCCGTTCAGCACCTTGCCAACGGGCTTTATTTTTATAATGCCGTGAATGCCGGTAAAAAAACCAGCGGGAAATTTGTTGTAAAACATTAATCGAGGAATTTTTTTTTAATAAAAGCCGGCATAATTCATATACCGGCTTTTTTATTTATTTTTCTGACTGTTTCCAGACCCTGGTGTTGATATCGTATACATACTCTTTAATGTTTTTGCTTTTATTTTTCATCAGACTGCGGGAATCATTTACATAAAGCATCATTTTCTGAAAAGAAGCCGTATCAGGGACGCCGGTTCTATTTTCAAACTGAGAAACAGGGAGGATATAAAATTTTGTTTTGCCATTTTCCCTGGGGGTATAAACCCAATTGAGGTAATAACCGCAGTCAGCGATACTTACTTTATTGTTGCGCTTTACAAGGTCAATTTTCACCATCATGCCGCCATCACGATAACGGGTACGCTGATTTGAAATGTAATTTCCGAGTGAATAAGCAATAAATACCTCTCTTCCATTGCTATCCGGATAATTCATCCGTTCGATTTTCTGAATCACATGCGGGTGCATGCCAATGATAATATCAGCTCCGTTATCAAAGCATAGTTTGGCATAGTACTCCTGATACTGGTTAGGGTTAGATATATACTCATCACCCCAGTGTATGAACACAATGGTCTTATCTGGCAGAGAATCTTTGGCCCGCTTCAGGTCGGTTTTGATCTGTTCTTCGCTTATTAAATTTACGATATTAGGGGCAGGGACAGAAATTCCGTTGGTACCATACGTATAATTCAGTAAGGCAAGCTTTATACCGTTTTTCCTGATGATCAACGGATAAGAGTTTGCTCTGCTTGCCGAATCAACATAAGTGCCCAGATGTTTCAACCCCATACTGTCGAGGACATGAATGGTACGTTCGATACCTTGTTTCCCCCGGTCGCAGGAATGATTATTAGCTGTAGAAACAAGATCAAAACCGGCATACAGCAAAGCATTCACTATCTGGTCGGGAGCGCTGAACTGAGGATAGCCTTCATAAGGTTTCCCTCCAAGAGTAAATTCAAAATTGGCCATTGCCAGATCATTATCCATTAAAATAGGTGCCACAAATTTAAAACAAGAATCATAATGATATGTTTGTAATGAATCATCCCATGCCGCATCAATCTGCGGCTTATGTTGCATGATATCCCCGGCAAAAATTATCGATAACACCGAGTCCTGCACATAATATGGTTCTTTGATGGTCTGATAGCTGCTGTTTTTTGAAAAAACAAAAAAACCTAAGTAAAATACAAGGGATATAATAAGGTATTTAGAAAGCATTTTCATCACTGAGAAAGTTTTTTGGGGATTAAAGAAATTCCTGAACATAATATTTGTCGCTGGAGTTGTTTTCGGGTTTGCAGTATACGGTTTTTGTTCCCGCAGGTTTCACTACAAGACCAATATCGCTATGGCACAGGTGCATGATTATAAACTTTTCTTTGGTGATGACAGAATATTTTTCTCTTTTTCCTTGTTTCTGCACGATCCGCCGTGTCGGACACAATGCGATTGTAAATAACCAATCATTAATTGATCCTGCTTGAAATACAAATAATTAAATAATCTTTCCTTTCCATTTACCTTTTTTCAGATAGAGATAAGAAAAGACAAACAGCAATACGAAATACTGGATTTCCGTCAGCCAGGCGATCTCGAGCGGCATATTCATGACCAGGATCACAAAATAAACAAACAGGAGGTAAAACACTGTTCCGATAAGTTCAATGACCATGCTGACCCTTGTCCTGCCAGTACCAATGACTCCGCTGAAAAAATTCATGGTCAGTGAAAAAATAACCAGGGCGACCATTACCACATAAAATGAATTCATGCTTTCGCTAATCAGGAGTGCATCGTTGGTATATAAAGAAAACAATTGATGCCTGAACATGACTGCCGGGATTACCAGTACCAGAATAGAAAAAAAGCACAACAGGGTGATCTTTTTTATCAGCGGTATCACATTTCCGGTATATCCTTTTCCGATGATGTTGCTGACCAAGGTGCTTGTTGCGGAGCCAAAAGCCCATCCCGGTATCATCAGAAACAGATATATGCTGCGTACGATATTGGTGATTGCCAGTTGATGAGGCCCCCGGTGCTCTATTACAAGAAAAAATACGAACCACGAAGCTAGTGATACCACATGCTGAAGGATGATAAAACCGGAAACATCCAGGATGTTGCGGATCTCACTGAAGTTATATTTTTTTCGCCGGAACAGATGATACTTTTTCAGGTCAATATATTTGAAGGTTACGGCAACATAGAACAGCGCTGAAGCAAATTCTGCGATCACGGTAGCAACGGCAGCACCGACAATACCCATATGCGGAAAACCGAATTTGCCGAAGATCAGCAGATAGGCAAAGATCACATTTACTACGGCTATCACCAATGAGTTTGCAAGCAAAAACTTTGTTCTGAAAAGACCTGTGTAGAAAGCCCTGAAAGCACAGCCCAGGTAAGTAAAAAAGATGCCCAACAACCTGTATCTTACATATAGCTGTGTTTGTTCAAATACTTCGCCTGAAGACAGTATTCTGCTAAATACCGGAGAAAACAACAGTTGGGCCACCACAAAAACAACTAAGGCTGCAGCCATCAAAAATATCACACTGATCTCGAAGACGCTGCCGACCTGTTCATATTTTTTTTCACCCAGCCGCCGTGAAATAATGATTTGCGTGCCAATGCTAAACCCCAGGCCGATAATAAACAGTAGTACATAAAAAGTTCCTCCGATTGCTGCGGCGCCCAGTTCTGCCTCTCCGATGCGTGCCAGGAAAACAGTATCGGTAACATTGATGATGTTTTCGGCAAAAAGTCCCAGGATAATGGGATAGGTAAGCGCCCAGATGGCTTTATTTGAAGGGAGTTTCAAACTAATTTTTTTGCAAAGTTAAACATTTGATTCAGTTCTGGGGCAGCGCAAAGGACATATGCCGATGTGCAGATTCCGGACTGGTCTGCCTACATCGTTCCATATCTGCAGGTAAATCGTTTTATGGTATTATTATAACCAAAAAACAATATGTTTCTCTATCTGAAGTCCCGAAATTGTGCAGGATGGTTAACGGATAAGATTAACGATGCCTTTGAAAACATGATTTCTGCCGCTGCGGTCCGTCACATTTATCATGTATACAAAGGTATACGGCGCTGTTGAGGTGTAGTCGTAATGATTATTGAAAGTTCCGTTCCAGCCTTCGTTAATATCCTCTGTATAGAAAATCTCACGGCCCCACCTGTCGTATATTGCCATGTAGTAGTTTTTTGTATCGCAGCCTTCTCCAACGGGTAAGAATATATTATTTTTCTCGTCACCATTAGGTGTAAAACTATTCGGGATCCAGAAAACAAACGACTGATAAATATAAATATATTTCTGAACGGTATCCATGCAGCCATAAGCATCGGTAACAACAAGCGTGACCAGATACGAGCCTGTGTCGGAGTATATATGTCTCACCTGCCTTCCCGTATCGGATGCCTGGTCGCCAAAATCCCAGACCCAAAGTACATTGTCGCCTGTGGACAGGTCGTAGAAAAGCACTTCACCTTCATCAATGACCTTGTATTCCGGTCGGGTATAAAACGTGGCCACAGGAACCGGCTCGTTGTCGACGGTCGCGTTTGCGGCGCCGGTACAGCCGTTGTATTCCACTGTGACGGTATATGTCCCGGCGGCAAGCCCGGTGGCGGTTTGGGTATATTGAGGCGGAACCGTGTTCCATTCATACGTACAACCGGTATCCTGAATTAAAACGCTAGCAGTACCATTGTCAAAGCCACAAACAGCATTGGTTACCGAAGTGCTGACATTTAATGAGGGATAAACATGTATTTCGATGGATGCTGATCCGGTGCATCCGTTACTGTTGGCAGTTACAACATAAGTGGTTGTTGTTGACGGGTACACCGTGACCACAGAATCTGTGCTGGGGGGCAGGGTATTCCACAGATAAGATTGACCTCCGGTGGCGGATAGTTGAAGCGGGCTGCCCTGACAGACCGGGGTATTTCCGCTTATGACGACGTCCGGCACCGGAAATACCGGAACATTGACGTTGCCTTCAGCGGTACATCCTGATGCAGAGGTACCTGTAACGATATAGCTTGTGGTAATAACCGGATTTACAGATAGAGAGCTTCCTGTAGCGCCTGTGTTCCAAACATAGGATGCCGCCCCGGCAGCTGAAAGCGCAGCGGATTGCCCTTCGCATAAGGTGGCCGGAGAAGCTGTTACAGTGATTACCGGTAAGGGGTGCACCACTACGTTGACATAAGCGCTGGCGGAGCAGCCTGCTGCTGAGGTTCCTGTTACGACATAGTTTGCGGAACCGGCCGGGCTTACGCTGATGGAGACGCCGGTTGCTCCTGTGTTCCAGGAGTAGGTGGATGCACCGGCAGCTGTGAGGGTGGTATTTTGTCCTGAACAGATCTCAGCTGGTGAAGCTGTTGCAGATACAGCTGGCAGTGGGTTCACCGTCACGCTGACGGAAGCACTGGAAGAACATCCTGCCGACGTGGTTCCCGTCACCGAATACGTTGTTGATGTGGCCGGGCTTACAGTGATGGGAGAGCCTGTGGCTCCTGTATTCCAGGAGTACGATGATGCGCCGCCTGCCGAGAGGGAAGCGCTTTGCCCGGAACATACAGTAGCAGGGGCGGCTGTTGCGGTGATTGCCGGTATCGGATTTACCGTTACGCTGACAGAGACGGTTGAGGAACAACCCGATGAAGTAGTCCCTGTTACTGCATAAGTTGTAGAGGAAGTCGGGCTTACCGTTATGCTTGCCCCTGTGGCTCCTGTATTCCACAAATATAATGATGCCCCGCTTGCTGAAAGCGTAGTGCTTTGCCCCGGGCATATGGCAGCGGGTGAAGCGGAAGCAGTTACCGAAGGTAGGGGCGTGACTGTGACACTGACGCTAGCACTGGAAGAGCAGCCTGCCGTTGTTGTTCCCGTGACGGAATATGTCGTTGAAGTGGTCGGGCTGACTGTGACAGGTGTGCCTGTGGCTCCTGTATTCCATAAATAGGAAGATGCGCCGCCTGCCGACAGCGAGGTGCTTTGTCCTGTACATATAGCCGCCGGGGAGGCCGAGGCCGTCACCGCTGGCAGTGGATTAACTGTAACGCTGACGGTAGCGGTGGAAGAGCAGCCTGCCACCGTGGTCCCTGTCACAGTATAGGTTGTTGAAGTGGTCGGGCTGACGGTGATGGGTGTTCCGGTGCTTCCTGTATTCCATGAGTATGATGTTGCCCCGCCTGCCGAAAGGGACGTGTTCTGACCCGTGCATATGGCAGCAGGTGTGGCCAAGGCCGTCACCACCGGCATGGGATTCATGGTCACGCTGACGGTAGCGGTGGAAGAGCAGCCTGCCGCCGTGGTTCCTGTTACCGTATAGGTGGTTGCCGTGGTGGGGTTGACCGTGACCGATGATCCGGTTGCTCCCGTATTCCAGGAGTATGATGTTGCCCCGCCTGCCGAAAGGGATGTGTTCTGCCCCGGGCATATGGCAGCAGGTGTGGCTGAGGCCGTAACCACAGGCATGGGATTCATAGTCACGCTGACGGTTGCAGCGGAAGAGCAGCCTGCCGACGTGGTTCCCGTTACGGTATAGGTAGTTGCTGTAGTCGGGTTGACAGTGATTGGCGAACCTGTGGCTCCTGTATTCCATGAATAAGTGGATGCACCGCTTGCTGAAAGCGAGGTGCTCTGTCCGGGACATACAGCAGCAGGGGAGGCGGAGGCCGTCACTGTGGGCTGGGGATTTACCGTCACATTCGCTGAGGCGGAAGCGCTGCACCCGGAACTGTTACTCACGGTGACACTGTAAGTGCCGCTGTGTGAGTTGTTTACATTGGTAATTACCGGGTTTTGCTGACTGCTGGTGAAGCCGTTGGGACCAGACCATTGGTATTGTGCTGCCGGGGAAACGTTCAGATGAAGGTCATTACCGGTGCATAAAGGGGTGGTATAGGATGCTGTTGTAGCAGGAAGGGTGGTTACAAAGACCTGTACCGTATCCCATGCGGATTCGCACCAGGGATTGGTCACATGGACCACATAAGTATTCAGGCCGGCAACCTGTGCAGGGTCGGTGACATTTTGCGAGCTGTAATTGGTTCCGCTATTCAGATGGGTCCACTGGAACTGATACACGGAAGTGTTAGCGGCATTGGTCAGCGCACAGGCGAGGGTGTAGCTATCGCCCTGGCATATGGTATCAGGCGCTGTCGCTGCAATCTGGGCATATTCAAGCGAGATGGTAGGATGTTTTGTGGGATCGGCAAATTCTTTGGTAGCGAAGGTGACTCTCCGGTAGGTAACTCCTTCGCCTACCTGTCGCATCAGAATGCCGTAATTGGGTATGCCGTTGCACATCCAGTCATACACAAGATTTGAAATGTCTACATGATAATCCTGAGTGGAGGGGTTCGGGACAGAAGAAGGCACCGTTATCTGCCCTGTGGTGGTGGTGGCCGGCTGATTGGCCCATGTGACTCCCAACTCCGTCCAGGCTGCGGTAATCCTTTGAATATAAAACTGATTATCGGTGGCAGAGCCTGTGTACCAGTCCGTTTCAGTGCTTCCAGTTGGATAGTAAAGGTTAAGCGTGGCTCTGTTATCATACAGGCGGTGGGCAGCGGCAGGAATATTGAGATTGAAATTTGCCACACACCTTATGGTCCCCTGCCCGCAACCCAGGGCAACCCATGTCCAGACACTGGCCAGCATAATGGTTGACGAACCGTAATTGGTGGTCTGCCAGGTGGTACAGGGGCCTGTATTATTTATTTCTATCAACGCGTCTGCAGAACTGGGAACAACAACTGTTTGGGCAAATGAGAAAAAAACAGAAAAAAACAAAGAAAAACAATACACAGTGGCTTTTTTTCTCATGTGTTCAATAGTTTAAGATCCCTGGATTTTCCGATCAGAATCTTTAGTGATTAATCATATCCATAATAAATAAACTCCAAATGCCAGAAAATACTTGTCAAAAATATAAAAATATAAGAACAGATGATATCGGTTCGGTGTAATTGAATACAGTATTAAATATTGCACACAGGGCATTAAAAGGATTAGACACAAACAAAATATTCGTGGCTGTGGTGGCGGCACGACTGACTGCAGCATGAGCCTTTCACGCAGTCGTGCTGCCACTTTCAGCCAGGCATATTAAGTTTTAAACGTTGCACAGCAGGATAGTAAAACGATTAGACAGTGATTTTAAAACCTTACCTCAATATCGTGAGGGTTCCACTAAATTTATCTCCATTATCGGTGTTCAGGGTATAAAAATATACGCCTTCGGCCAGACCTTTCCCATTCCAGTCGTTCTGATAATCATCACTATGGAAGATCACCTTTCCCCACCGGTTGAAAATGTATAGCGTGGAACCGGGAAAGTATTCCAGGTCTTTGATATACAGCATATCATTTTTACCATCATCATTGGGTGTAATGATGTTAGGTATCACGATCTGTGGTATATAGCATGATATCGTAGATCCCGGGACAAAGACATCTGTATTTCCGGTGCAGCCGTTTGAATCAGTGACGGTGACGGAATAGCTACCTGTTACTATTCCTGTAATGGTATCGCCGACATGTCCGTCGTTCCAGACATAGGTGTATGGGCTCACTCCGTTTACTGAGGTGGCAACCGCATAGCCGTCGCCTTTGCCGATGCATGTTTCATTTACCACCGCCACTGATGGCAAGGGCAAAGGCCATGTGACCACAGTGATTTTTGCGGTATCGCTGCATCCGAATGTATTGGTGACCGTGACAAAATAAGTGGAGGTATCCGTTACTATTACCGGTTCGGTTGAGGACGACCCGCCGGTACTCCATGAATATGCCGGCCCTCCGGAAGCGGAAAGTAAGACCGTGCTTCCCAGGCAGGCCAGGGTGTCACCGGTGATAGCTGCAATAGGTTTGGCATGTATTGTAACATTCAGGGTCATCACCGTATCGCAGCCCAGGCCATTGCTGACCGTGGCTGTATAAATTCCGCTGTTGGACGTCAGTACTCCGGCTATATCAGGGTTGGGCAGGTTGCTGTTAAATCCGTTGGGTCCGGTCCACTGGTAAAAGAGTCCCCCTGAAGCGGTCAGCAAAAGGGTATCTTCCTCACAGACAGGTGAATTATATGAAGCTGTTGCATTAGGCCTGGCAGCAACGTATACTTCGACTGTATCGCTGGCGGTCTGACACCAGGGATTGGAAACCTGAACCACATAAGTGTTCATTCCGGGAACCTGTGCGGGATCAGTGACGTTCTGCGTATTATATGTGTTACCAGTGTTCAGGTGAGTCCACAGGAACTGGTAAGAAGCAGGATTGTAGGCGTTGTTGAGCGAGCAGGATAGGGTGTAGTTGCTTCCTTCGCAGATGCTGTCAGGCGCTGTAGCGGCGATCTCTGCGTATTCAAGTGTCAGCGTGGGATGTTTTGCGGGGTCTGCAAATTCTTTGGTAGCAAAGGTGACCCTCCGGTAAGTAACCCCTTCACCAACCTGGCGTAGCATCAGCCCGTAATTTGGTGTGCTGCCGCATATCCAGTCATATACCAATGTGGAGATGTCAACGTGATAATCCTGGGTGGATGGGTTGGGAGTAGAAGAAGGTACGGTAATTTGTCCGGTAGTGGTGGTGGCTGGTTGATTATCCCAGGTCACGGCCATCTCTGTCCAAGGAGCTGTGATGCGTTGTATATAGAACTGATTGTCGGTAGCGGTACCTGTATACCAGTCCGTTTCAGTGCTTCCGGTGGGGAAGAACAGGTTCAGCACCGCCCTGTTATCATACAGACGCTGTGGATCGGCAGGAATGTTCAGGTTGAAATTCACCACGGAACGTATCGTTCCCTGCCCGCAGCCCAGGGCATTCCATGTCCAGACACTGGCCAGCATAATGGTTGACGAACCGTAATTGGTTGTCTGCCATGTTAAACAAGGCCCCGACACATTGATCTCGATCAAAGCATCAGCTGTAGTGGGAAGTACAATGGTTTGTGCAGTGGAAAAAAAAGCAAAGGACAGCAGAAAACTCATTAACAGAATTGTAGGTCTTATCTTCCTTGTTTGATGATTAAACATAAAGGATCTTGTTTGTCGTTGTACTTATTTAGAAATCACAAACCAATGACATGAATTACTATGGTTTGGTTGCATTGAAGAAAAAAAATAAAGGATTTGTGAAATAGATGATAGCAACAATGCTGATCAATAATGGTGACAGAATCTGTAAATGGCTGTTTTGAAATATTTTACAGGAAAGTATTATCAATAATGCTGAGATCATCTGTCGATAGCCCTGAATCCGCATTTTTCAGCCAGTGGATAGTCTTCGTATATCCATTGAACTATTTTAGATGCTTTATTGGTTTTTACCGCCAGGAAATTGTTCTGTTCGTCCTGAAAAAGCATACCATTGCGGTCTTTTTTCTTTCTTCCTTTTAATTTATATTCGAGGAACAAAAGATCGGTGATGGTACCTTCGAGCCATGGTGTTTCTTTATCGTATCCGGCGACCCAGCTGATTCTGGAGCCGCAACTGTCCATAAACTCCTCGAGTTTTTTGCCGACTTCGCAGGCACCGATCAGAATACCTTTGTTGTTGTGTCCGCCAGGGCCTTTTTTCATAGTTGATTTTGCCACCTTGTTCATGTTGATGCCTTTGATATATCCTTTGAGCCTACCCCCCTGGCCGTGGCCGGCTATGTAACATATCTCCATCTCTTTGTGCCAGATGAAACGTTCCAGCCACATGGTGAGATCACTGGTATTATAATACATCCTGTAGCTAAGCGAGATATTGTTCAGATTGGCCCAGCCCTGCATGAACAGACGGACACTTTGCTCGTTGCTCAGGTCCTGCGACCAGGGACACTCCAGTACCAGCAAACCTAATTTTTTTTTCATGAATATAACTTTAAACCAACTGTAAAAAAATCCGGCAGGAATATGATAAGAATAAAAATATGTAAATATTAAATATTATTATCACTTGTTGTTCACATCCTGTTCCGTTTTATTCTCGTCGCCTTCAACAGTCATTTTATTATCCTTAGATGTAAAGGTTGGGTTGTTCACATCCTGTTGGGTGATGTTTTTGTTACCTTTTACAGTAAGTGTATTGCTTTTGTCTTTCTGTTCCTTGTTTTTGTCAAACGACAGTTTGAATTTCTTCCAGTCAAAACTGACCGTACCGCTTTTGGCGACGATGATCACTACAACAATGACGATCAGCCCGCCGGCAATCCAGAGTACTAATGGTGAAATACTCATAATTTTTAGTTTTTAGATTAATAAAAGTTTGTATATCAAATAGTAAATATCAAATAATTATTTATTCATATTTTCCTGATCACGGATTTTCTGTTTTATACTTTCATTGATTTTTACCACCGTATCAATATAGGGGTGGCCTTTTGGCAGTAACTTCTGATAAACCTCCACAGCTTTATCAGACAATTCCAGTGCCTGCTCATACTCGCCCAGCGCTTCAAGTACTAAAGCGAGGTTGGAATAGCTCATAGCGGTATCCGGGTGATCTTTTTTATAATTGTTTTCAAAGACCTTCACCGCATGTTCAAGTTCTGTTTTTGCTCCCTGAACATCGCGTAGTTTGAATAATACGGTAGCCAGGTTCAAACCGGCCTTTGCGGTATATGGATGATCTTCACCATAGTTCTTTTTCATGCTGCGGGTACATTTCTCCAGCAGTATTTTTGCACCTTCAAAATCGTTCATCTCCCTGAGCAATAAGGCGAGGTTGGAATAATGGATGGCCGTTGCGGGATGATCTTTTCCATGGTTTTTTTCATCACTGACGATCACTTTTCTGTAAAGTTCTGCTGCAAGCTCTTTTTCGCCTGTGTATTTAAGCGCTATGGCCAGGTTTGCATAATGATTAGCCGTTATGGGGTGCTCCTGTCCAAAATTCTTTTCATCAGATTGTACCGATTTTTGCATGAAATATTTTGCACCTTCATAATCAGCGAGGTCGAGCAGCACCATGGCCAGGTTGGAATAACTCACAGCTGTTTCATGGTGTTCTGGTCCAAAGTTTTTCTCGTCGCTGGCCACCACCTTTTCCAGAAGTATCTTTGCTTGTGCTGGATTACCAATATCTTTTAAGGCTACAGCCAGCAGGTTCTGCAGTTCTGAAATCTTTTTCTCGTCTTCATTCAGCAGGTTTTCCTGTGTTTCCATTACCGCCAGCAAAGACTTTCCGTAAGGTATCCACGGAAATCTTGTTGCCGGATTATCTTTGGTCTGGTCGGTGTTTAACCTGGCGCTGATCTGTTCTGCCAGATAGCCGACATCCTGCAGGCTTACCGGTATCTGCATGAGCAGCACTCCGCCAATGATATGGTGCATTTTGTAACTGTCGTTCAGCGGATGTTTCATTAGCCAGCCTTTTCTTACCAACCGGTTCAGAAAGAGCGGGAGCTTCTTGTTCTCCTTGTCTTCCAGTATCAGTTCTTTAAGCAGATCATAGCCAATAAATGCTGAAGGCATACAGGCAAAATACTTCATCACACGGATCTCTTCCTGCTCAAGCCGGCTTAAATTAAAAAAAGAACTCAGGTAGGTGCCGATGCGGTAAATGGTGTTATCCGAATGATACATATCCGGAATTTCGGTGTCCAGGTTTAAGGCAAGTGCATTGCTCAGTTCCTCAAAGGTGTAATCGATATTTTCTGCCGTTTTTGCCAGGATCTCGATCGTAAGGGTATGGTATTCTACCGACCTGACCAATGCTGCAATCTGTTCACCGGTTAATTTAGCGCGTGAGTAATGCATTTTAAAGAGCTGCATAGCATCATCATGGGGTAACGGATCTGTCTGCATCAGGCTAAAACCGTTGAGATGCAGCTGCGAGGTAATCAGGACATGCCACAGCGGCTGTTTGGGCAAATTGTTCCTGTGAGTTTCCATCGTAATGCCGGCATTATCAATAATCAGAAGGCAGGGGCCTTCATCAAAAGTCTTTAACTTACGCATGATCTCGCTGAATATTTCAGCAGGCTTTTCCAGCTCACTACTGATCGAAAGATTATTCAATAATGCCTGATCCCGTGCAAAATCGGGAATGATATCATCCGAAACCTGTTGCACCCACACTATGTGTTTATAATGGTCCCAGAAATTGTGCATATAATACTGCGCAAGGGTGGATTTTCCGATGCCTTCCATGCCATGAATGACCACCATCTGCCTGCCGTCCCACAACATTTCATGCAAGGCTTTCACTTCGGCAATTCTGCCGATCAGGCTGTCCTGTTCAACAAAGGGGATATTACCGCTGAGTTCTTTGGGGAGCTTACCAGCGGCATCATAATGATAATGGATTTCATCGCCTATCCTTACGGATGTTGCATTGATATTACCCTGAACCAGATTTTTTTGGATGCCTGTTCCCTGTATGAGGTTTTTGAAAAGTTCCGTGAATTTATCCGATTGTTCTTTTACTATCTGTTGTATCACCGCAATTTGCTCATTGTTGAGTTGCTGCAGCTTTTCAAGAACATCGGGATCATGGGCGTTTATAGTGATAGTGGAATTATTGCTGTTCTGGACAACGATATTTCCGGCTCCGTCTATTTTGACATCATTTTTATTTCCAAAGATACCCATATCTTAATTGTTTGGGTTTTCAATTAGATCATAAGGTCTTGTTAGTGAATATCTTCAGTATTTTTTCTCATGACCGGTGAGGACATCATAATGTTTGATTCTTGTTAAATTACAACATTATTTTTAATTATTAAACAAAAATAATATTGTTTTTATTATGAGTGTATTTATTTTCAAAAACATTTTTAACTTTGCAGGCTGGAAGAGCATGGAGCATTTTGCATTTGTCTGACAATCAATATGCGGGGCTTTTTCAGGATGGCTTATCGCGGTAGTAGCTCAGATGGTAGAGCATCAGCTTCCCAAGCTGAGGGTCGTGGGTTCGAGCCCCATTTACCGCTCAAAAAAAACCGGTTCAAAAATGGGCCGGTTTTTTATTGCTCAGTTGGTAGCCCCGCCAAGGCGGGGTCCCAAGCTGAGGGTCGTGGGTTCGATCCCCATTTACCGCTCAAAAAGCCGGAACAATTTGTTCCGGCTTTTATTTTTTATACTTTTGATGCTTTAATAATCATTTCTGATGAGAAGGTTTTTATTTTTTATTGCCCTGATTAATCTTTTTAACTTTAATTGCCTCGCACAATGCAGTACACCCGTGACCAAAATCATGGTGCTTGGCGACAGCTGGGCTTTTCTGAGCTGGTCCTTTAACTCATACAATGAGAATTTAGACCGATACGGATTTACCGATGTGAGGGCAAACAGCAACGCCAATATCAGTATTAACGGCGCTAAGGCCAGAAACTACTTTTCAGACCCGGCCACAAAGACAGCCATAATTAATTTTCTGGCATCCAACCCGGATATTGAATTTTGTCATATAAGTCTCGGAGGCAATGATATCCTGGGAGATTGGAATGATACTATGACCGCGGCGGTGGAAGATTCGCTGATTGGTGCCATAGTGTATAATTTAAAAAAAGATATTGACACGATACGCAGTCTTAAGCCGGGCCTGAAATTTCTTATCTCCGGTTATGATTATCCGAATTTTGTTGAAACGGCGGGATTAAATCCTAATAACCCTTATTATGGTAACTGGACGGATATGGGACAGCCGGATGCCTTGAAAACCAATACAGTACTTGCAAAGCTCACCCAATGTTATGTTGATTCGGCAGCTGCCTGGGATGATGTAAGTTTTGTAAATAATAATGGCCTGATGCAATGGATCTACGGTCAGACCATCCCGTTGACCGTGCCGCCGTTCGGAACATATCCGCCTCATAGCGTATTGCTACCGGGAGGAGAAATGAATTATCCCAGTCCCAAAACTGCTATGACCTTGTTTGGTAACGATGCGTTCCATCTTGACGATGTGCCTTTCGAATATTTTATTCAGCGTCATTTTGAAAAATACTATTGGTTTGCTTTGCGTAATCCCGATGTTTTCTTTGTGGCCGGTGATACTTTGTCAAACGGGAATGTCACTGCGGCCACATTCAGCACCGATGTGATCAAAACAGGAAAAAGCGCCGGTGATGAAATACATGGTATTGTGAGCTTTAACACGTCGTCATTGAATCCATCACTGGACATTGCATCGGCATCCATTTTTCTTAACAGGCATAACCTGAGTGGCTTTAACCTGGCGGGTTTGAATTTAACTCTTGAAATTAAAAAAGGTTTTTTCGGAGCCGGGCCACAGGTCGGCGCTGATGATTTTTCATGCAGCGGTGATACGTCTTTAGTGGCCTGTACCTTTGGTACGGTGGAAAACAATGGTTACTGGTTCCGGATTGATGTTCCGGAAGCCTTGTTACCCTTCATTAACAAATCAGGTTACACCCAGTTCAAATTGAAATATAATGATGCAGGTACGGATAATTATTTCGAGTTCAGGAACTTTACCGACACGCTGAGCCTGCCCATATTGGATATCTGGTATGATTTTTCTACCAGTGTAAGTGAATATGGTAATGTTTTAAATGTTTTATTATATCCAAATCCTGCTACGGATTATGTTCATTTTTGCTTTGACGGCTCTGAAGTTGATGGGACTACCTTCGTCGAACTGGTCAATAGTAATGGCAGGGCAGTTTTAAGAAAAAATTTCGGTGCAACAAAAGGAATTATTAATACTTCGGATTTGCCGGCGGGTATTTATTATCTGATGCTTACGCATAGCGGGAGACGTTGTTGTAGTAAAATTGCTGTGGTCAGGTGAGAAGTTGATTAGGTGATTGGGTGATTAGGTGATTAGGTGATCGAGAGATTGAGAGATCGAGAGATTGAGAGATTAAGAGATTGAGAGATTAGGAGATTGAGAGATTAGGAGATTGAGAGATTGAGAGTAGGTCGGTGAGTATGATTTTTTATTTTTCCTTAGGTTTAATTTTTTTGAAGATAAATATTAGTTTTGCACTTCAATTTATGGAGAGGTGGCAGAGTGGTCGATTGCGGCGGTCTCGAAAACCGTTGTTCGCCGTAAGGCGGACCGGGGGTTCGAATCCCCCCTTCTCCGCTGAAACATTAAAATCCGGCTTTAGCCGGTTTTTTTGTTTTCGGGATATGCTGATCGTGGTTGAATTTGTGGTTATGCCATTATTGAAACTCTATTATTGATGCTCACTGAATTGGAGTCGGTGTCTGTCTAAATAATCAAAATTATATTGACTTAAATTGTTAATCTTTTCAGTGCCCGTAACACCAATTTTTTCATATGCTTTAAATTCTATGGCGTTCGATAATATAATTTTTCCTGAGTTTTCAAAACTGATAAGGTGTCTGTCAAATAAAGCATCATAAGTCGGGGATAAAAGTATTCCATTGTGCACGTCAAGCCGTTCATTATCATCTGAATCAGACCAGGGAACAATGTGTGAAGCAATTAATACATCAAGCTTATCAAAACCAGTGACAGCACATTTATACTCCCACCTATGTATAATTCGTTTTCTATAAGCCCCTTGTCCTACACGTGAGGTCACTAAGCCGGACCTCTCTGTTACGTTGGGTGGAGAAATGCCGAGCTCCAGCAGGGGTTCTGCTACCATTAGTTTTTGATTAAACAAATCTGGTTGTACGGGCACATAGGCTCCCTTTCTTTTGAAAAAGAATTTAATCCCTACACGAAGGTTCCCACCTGTGTCATGGGTTTCAAAATAATCAAAATCGAATATTTCCACTTCAGATTTAAACCGGACGTATCCTTTGGTCTCGCTCTCAAAAAGAAAAACCCGTTTACCGTGATTAAGATGTTCTCTTAAAGCAAGATTACCTTTTGTGAATTGCATATCACCTGATTGACCTTCTCCGGTATATGTAAAAATATTAGGATTATCCCAGCCATCAGCATAACCATGTTGTTTGCCGGATTTTCCAGTAAATATAAAGATATATGGGTATTTTGAAGAAGGACAAATACCACCTTGCCAATTCCCACCGTAAATAGCATGAATATCATTTCTTCTATTATAGATATGTTCAGGAATGAATGGTATTTGATTCACTGGTTAGTTACTTTTCAATAATACTCTTTTATATACTCATACGCCCGGTTAAACAAATCTTCGTCTTTAATCTGGTACTTTGTCCACAGGACTTTTCTGAGTTCTCGTTTTACTTCACGTTCCCCTACTGTGGAATGTTGCCAGCCATCAAATCGAACATAGCGAACGATCTCATCAATGTCATTTACAATTCGCTCAACTATGGCAGGGGTTGTATCCGTTTTAAGTTCAAGGAAAAGCTCGGTGAGAGCGGCTTTTGCAGATTTCTGTACTTCCAGCGGCTCCGATTGCTTTTCGGCCTGGAGTGTTTCTTTTGCAATCTGGCAAAGTTCTTTAATGAATTCAATTGAGTTGATCAATCCTCTTTCAGCCTTATCCCGTAATTCTTCCAGTCGTTCGCTAAGTTTTTTGAACGTTGGATGATTTCCATGTTTGTGTAATCTGCTGATGAGTATTTTCATTATTTTCTCAGCTTGCTTCGGGTCTTTCTTGTTCATCAATTCATCCAGCACTTCCGCATCGAGTATGACTTCTTCCATTTCATGATTGATTCCAGTTACATGGATGTGCTCATGGATCAAAGCAGTTGTCTGAGCTCCCAGTGCGTGCCATAATAAACGGCCATTATCATCTGAGGCCGGCTTAACGGAGGTGTAAACCTGGGACAGCCACCTGTAATTTTTTTGGTACTGGTTAAGTAGGTCATCCGGGGACAAGGCTTCCCAAAGCTTTGAAAGGCTGCTGAAGTCTTTCGCAAACGCATCTCTTTTCTGATTGGTGTTGATACAATCCTGTGCTTTCTGTAAACCTTCAAAACCCGCAATAGTCCTGTCAATGCCGGGAAAATGTGCAATACATTTATCCATCCATTCAGGTAGCTTATCTTTCAACTCCTGCAAATTTGTTATGACGGCTTTTACACTTTCTTCGTCAAATGCAAGAGCTTTCGCTGTATCATCAAATACTCCGAAATAATCTACAATTCTGCCAAAGGTCTTATTCGGAAAAAGCCTGTTGGTTCTGCATATTGCCTGCAACAGCGTATGGTCTTTAAGAGATTTGTCCAGATACATTGTCTGTAAAATCGGCGAATCAAAGCCGGTAAGAAGTTTAGCCGTAACAATCAGAAATTTGAGGGGTGATTCAGGATCATTGAATTTTTCAACCACTTTTTCCTGTTTATCCTTGTCCATTCCCCATTTCTGCTTGAATTCGAGTTCATCATTTGCAGATGTGCTGATTACAACTTCACTCGCATCAGGTGAAAGCAGTTTGTCAAGCTCATCTTTATAAAGGATGCAGGCAAATCTGTCCGGGGTTACAATCATAGCCTTTAATCCTTCCGGCTCCACATGCTGCTTAAAGTGTTCAATAATATCCTCACAAATAGTTTTCACTCGTTCAGGTGATTTCAGGAATACCGACATTTTCGCCGCCTTTTGACTTAGCTTGTTTCTGTCGTCATCACTCAGATCATTGGCCATCTCTTTGAACGCAATATCCAGGCATTCTTTATCAATGTGATAGTCGGGGAGGCGTGGCTCAAAATGGAGAGGCAATGTGGCATTGTCCCTGATACTTTCCTGAAAGGTGTACCTGCTCATATACCCATCCGTGTCTTCATCTGCTCCAAAAGCCCAGAACGTATTCTTATCTGCCCGGTTGATGGGTGTTCCGGTGAGACCAAATAAAAATGAGTTCGGCAAAGCGGCTCTCATTTTTCTTCCAAGATCACCTTCCTGCGTTCTGTGGGCTTCATCCACCATTACAATGATATTCTCCCTGGTATTCATATTGGGATAGGATTCCTTGAATTTATGAATCATTGTGATAATGATTTTTCTTGAATCCTGCTCGAGTAGTTTATGAAGTTCCCTGATACTATCAGTTGTTACCATGTTCGGGACTTCAGCGGTATTGAATGTTGCAGCAATTTGCGTATCCAGATCAACCCGATCAACTACAATGATTACGGTGGGATTATTCAGAGCCTGCTGTTTGCGGAGCTTTTGTGCCGCAAATAACATCAATAATGATTTGCCGGAACCCTGAAAATGCCAGATAAGTCCTTTCTTAATCCTGCCGTCTTTCACTCGTTCAACGATAGCGTTGGCGCCCTCATATTGCTGGTAACGACACACAACTTTTATCTTTTTCTTTTTGGTGTTTGTGGCATAAACGGTGAAGAATTGGAGGATGTCAAGCAGTGTTGACGGCTTTAACAGATGGGTAAGTTGTTTGGCCACATCATCCAGGCTAAGCAGGTGGCTTATTTCGTCCTTTTCATGTTCTAAACGCCAGGGAGCCCAAAACTCTAAAGGTGTCCTTACGGCCCCGATAAAAATCTCTTTCCCTTCTGTTGCAAAGGAAAACACATTAGGAACAAATAGCTGCGGTATAGTGTTCTCATAGATTACGTTGATATCATGTGCAGCATCGTACCAGCTTATGGCAGGGCGTACAGGTGTTTTGGCTTCGCCAACAACAAGAGGAATACCGTTCACAAACATAACGATGTCAGGTATTTTAACTTCCCTGACTTTCATTTTAAACTGATTAGTGAGAAGAAAAGAATTCTGAGCTAAATCTTCATAATCGATCAACTTTACAATAACATGTTCATTGTTTTTGCCAATAGGTAAAGACACTTCATTGCGCAGCCACTTTGAAAACTCCTCATTAGCCCTTACAAGGCCAACATTGTGCACGGTAATTAGTATTGCACGGAGTTTATGAATAACATCATCAGCTTTATCCGGATTTGCTTGAATTTGAGGGTTCAGTTTGCAAAGCGCCTTTTTTAATTCAGATTCTAAAAGGACATCGGTTGTATCTCTCGGAAGTAAATCAGGCTGAATATAATTCCATTTTGCTGCATCTCCATAAGCAACCGGTTCTTCATTCACAGTTCCGGAAGCCGTTACATTATTCAGGTTAACACCGGTTAATTGGTGAATCAGAAAATGTTCGACACTATTTTGTTCGTTGAAAGACATTTATTCTATAATGATTTCTGCATCAAACTGAATTCTCATGTTATATTTTGAACTAAAATATTGACGTTGTTCAGCGTTTGAGTTCTGAAATGCAGGGAACTGATGTTTTCTATTAGCTACAATTGCTTTACGTTTTTTAAAATGGTAATAGATATCGGGTATTTCTTCAATCATTTTTTTTGCAATATTTTCTATCTGGGATAGTCCTTCAGATTGCCACGAATCTCTTTTATTCTTTAATTCTACAAATAAAAGCGTTGAATTATACGAAAGCATGCAATCACAACGACTATCCATTTCCCCATTTTCTCTATAAACGTCAATACAGTTGTCGATGGCAGTAAAACTAATCGTCCTGCATTCAGTATTAAGAATGGTTGCATTCCATGAGGGCTCATCAGTTAGTTTTATTTTTACTGGAGTTTTGTCCTCCGCATCATACAAGCCGAATTTCTTTTCGCTTGTTGTTTTTTGACAAACAGTCTTAAAGAAATCTATGCTCATAATCCTTCTTCAATGTCTAATAGTGAATCAAATAAGAGGTTACCGTCTGCAAGTGATTGGTTCAAATAGTTTTTATCCAATGGAATGCCTTCGAAATTTCCAAGTTTCTTGATTGTACCATTACTCTCATCCAATTCGTAAATGGCAATTTCTTTAGGAGAAATAATTGACTTTATTGGGACTATCTCATTTAGCTTAATTGATTCTTCAGTGTTTTTTACTTTTTTTTCTACAGTGAAGGCTTTTATCGCTAATGTCAAATAATTTATCAAATAGGGACTATGAGTTGTCATTATTAATTTGTTTCCTTCGTTCATGTTATTAAATTCAAGCAAACTGTTCAGCATTTGTCTTTGTGATGCAGGAAACAAATTTTGTTCGGGTTCTTCAATAATATTAACAAATAATCCATTACGATATTTGTTGGGTATTGTTTTTAATAAAAATCTCTTCACTTCGTCAGGCATGGCTGCATCCTTTATAATCTCCTCAACTTCTTTTTGCATTTTCTTTTGAGCCTCATAACTCATTTCATTTATAGTCGGATCTTTTTCTTTTTTAATTGAGTTTGCAAGATTTTTTGAAACTAAAAAAAGTGGCACAAAAGATTGAAACCCGCTCGAAGTTTCGGATAATTTTAGTTTATATCCACTTCCAATTACATTAGCAGTTTCATTAAGTTTATCAAAATAAAATTTAGCTTTACCAATCGGCAATTCAAGACTATCTGATAGTTCATTTTGAGAACGTTCCATCTCTTCAATAAAAGTAAAGAGTGATTTTGGAAGTTCTGGTATTTTTCGGAGATTACGTAGTTTAACAGCACTTGAAAAATTCCTCTCAGCAGGTACATACATTATTTTCGGAAGGACATATTGCTTACTTATCCTTCCAACTATTTTAAATCTTTCTTTTTTATAAGTGAATGTAAATGACTCTCCCTCAAATTCTATACTCGTACTGCCATCCTTTTGAAAGTAATTTAATAAGTTGTGATAAGCACAAAGGTTTTCAAATGTATTTTTATATTCAATTTTTTTTCGTAGCAAATCTCCTCTTACCAACGCCTTTTCAATCCATGTCAGAGTCGAAATCAACTTTGCCACAGTGCTTTTGCCCGAGCCCTGATTCCCTATAAAAACAGTAACCTTTTTCACATCAATCCAGCCATCATTATCAATGCATCCTTTTTTGACAGGTCCAAAATTTTTTATTTTTATTCTGCTCATTTTGTAAAACTTTATAATACAAATTTAATCATTTACCCCAAAATTTCATTCAGCAATTTCTGCTTCAAATTCTTCAGGGTTTGCTTTTGTTGTTTTAGCTGCTTCATTGTAAGGTCAATTTGTGCAAACACTTCCAGGATTTTTTCCTGCGTTTTTATATCCGGTATACACACTTCCATTTCTGCTAAATCCTTCCATTTTGTTCTTGGCGAAAGCGAGCCTGCAGAAGTACTAACCGCATGATAAATAAATGCTTCCGATGAAATGTAATAAGGTAATAACCCTTGAAGTAAAGATTTCCCCTTACTTCTGATTACGATAATGTCCCCGGAACAAATTCCATCAAAATCTGCCACTGCAACCTTTTTTAAGTAAGCTCTGCGTTTGCCGAACAATACATCACCTTTGGCAAATCGTTTAGTAAAAGTTGTTCCGTTTGAAACTAATCCGAATCCCTGAATCTGGAAATTCTCAGGTTCAATATTTTCTAAACCAATAAATCGTTCAACTTCTTTATTGTGCTCCGGATATTTTTTATCACATTCTGCAATGGCTTCAAAGGTGGCGGTTTTACAGTTGTTGTCATTCAATAAGTTACCGAACTCAGGTGTGGGCTTCATTAAACCATCAACTAAATTTTTTTGTAGTGATTTTAAATTCCGTTCCTGCCCATCCACCTGCTCAATGACATTCTCAATACTCTGAAATAATTCTGCAATTTGTTTTTGCTCTTCGAGAGGGGGAAGGGGAATTTGGAAATCATAAAAACCACTAATTTTCAAATGCTTTACATTAGTGCCTTGTGAAAATTGCTTTATAAATTTTCTGTATTCATTTGATTGAAGAAAGCAATAACATAAAAAAGGTATTATGTCATCTTTACTAAAATCAATTTTCCCTAAATCAGCTGAGTAAGCTGTTTTTTCATTTTGTGTAATTAATAAGGGAGAACCTATTAATTCAGACGTTGGGGTTAAATCGGTTAATGCGATTAAAATATCATCTTTATTTGTCAGTTGTTTCTCTTTAATAGCACCTAAAAAATATTTAAAATCTTTATCCTTTGAGTTATCACCATTTCTTTTTACAGATTTTAAATTGTAAAATGGAACTCCAACACCATCTCCTAATTCACTACTTGAATAAGTCAAACCTCTTTGGAGAATACATATTTCACCAATTCTTATTCTTTCCCATTTATCTTTTCTCAACTTCATATTTCTATCCCAATATTTTTAAGTTGAGTAAAAAGCTCGTCAATGGAAGCGTTTATTTGCTGTTGTCCAGCTTTTACATCGGCAATCAGGTCTTCGGTGTTGTGTTCAATGGTATTGGAAGCTTGCTTTACGTAGAGTTGTATGCTTAAGTTGCCGTTGTTGTCTAATACTTCTTTGTGGTTTATTACTTTTGCAAAACCTTCGGCATCTTTGAAATTCCAAAAAGCATCACTTATCTTTTTTATGTGCTGAGGTTCCAGCCATGCATTAGTGCGGTCAATCCGCAATTCATCTTTAGCATCAATAAAAAGTATTTTGCCTTTTCTTTCTTTTGGCTTTTTCATGTTGCACACAAGCAAACAGCTTTCCATGCTGCTGTTGTAAAAAAGATTCTTTCCTAAACCAATCACAGCATCCACATAATCCTGTTCTATCATTTTTTTTCGTATCTCACTTTCGGCATCTCTAAAAAGAACACCATGCGGCCAAAGAACAACACAACGCCCGGTATCGGGTTTAAGGCTTTTCATTATATGCTGCTGGAAGGCATAATCAGCACATCCTTGCGGCGGCGTACCCCAGATATTACGGCCAAAAGGATCGTTCATCCATTTATTCCTGTTCCAACGCTTAACGCTGTATG
>ENA-UOWO01000552-UOWO01000552.1-activated-sludge-metagenome-genome-assembly--contig:-NODE-552-length-53835-cov-7.213778_pt1 | contig 53835 bp, 49 predicted proteins | sample MGYA00238148_ERZ761564 | MGnify/ENA primary metagenome ERZ761564 (study PRJEB28885, sample SAMN05720194) | activated sludge metagenome | isolation source: Anaerobic digester | place: USA...
TGGGGGTGGGTTGATCGGCGGCGAAGGTAAAGGGAGGGCGGAAGACCGGGGTGGGCTGGGGTGAATGGTGTGGGGGGGATGGGAGGGAAAAGTGAAAAGGGAAAAGTGAATAATGAAGGATCATTGGTGTCCGGGAAGGTCGATCGAACAACGGCTGCGACACCCTTCGGGGTCGTGAACCCCACATCCCATCCCTGTTCAATATGCTGTGACCCCTCCGGGGTCATCCCTTTAAGGACGGGGCTATGACCCCGGAGGGGTCACAGCATATAGCCCGAAGGGCGTCGACGCATGTTGTGCGCGTTCGACCCCGAAGGGTGTCGCAGCAGGTATTCAGGTCAGCATGGACCTACGCAAGCCCCAAGTACACGATCGTTGCATTTTCAAACCTGCGCCGGGTCTTCCGCCGTACGGCGGAGACCCTGCGCGTTGTGGGGTGATACCGCAGGGTCCCTTCGTTCCTCAGGAGACCCTGCGGAGGTTTGATGAAGAATGAAGAATGATAAATGGTGAATGAAGGATCATTGATGTTCGGGGAAGGTCGATCGAACAACGGCTGCGACACCCTTCGGGGTCGTGAACCCCACATCCCATCCCTGTTCAATATGCTGTGACCCCTCCGGGGTCATCCCTTTAAGGACGGGGCTATGACCCCGGAGGGGTCACAGCATATAGCCCGAAGGGCGTCGACGCATGTTGTGCGCGTTCGACCCCGAAGGGTGTCGCAGCAGGTATTCAGGTCAGCATGGACCTACGCAAGCCCCAAGTACACGAACGTTCCATTTTCATGCGCCGGATCTCCGTCCTCGGGGCGCTGGGCGATATGGGGTGATATCTCGGGATTGCATGTGCCTTCCGGCATTAAGGTTCGTTCCTCAAGAGACCCAGCGTGGAGCTAGTGCAGGATGTCGAGGAAGATTTGGATCATGGCTGCGCCTGCGCCTTCGAGGGCCATTCGAGTCGGTCAAGGAGGTGAACGAACTCGACGATGTTGCTCGTGGTGAAGCTGAGCGGTCGTGGTGTCAAGGGCTCGCCCATCCACAGGCGCTGGATGCTGATGCCGACCTTGCCCTCTGTTACACGGTAGGAGATGAGCAGAGCGCTTCTGTTCTCCGGGACAGGACCGGTGGTCAGCTTGCCTTGACCATCAGGTTCAAGACGGACCAGGGTGTGCGGCTTCAAGGTCAGGAAGAATGCCTCTTCGTCTCCCTGGGGATCGTCGACGGTGATGGTGCGGACCGCAGTGGTCTCGGCGGGAAGCAGGGGGCGACAAACCCCCGCCCAGCCCAATAGCACGCCCCCAACGAACGCCTTCCACCCATCTGCTTTCAGCCGATCCATACTCCTTTGCCATGTTTGGACGATCCCCTGTTTCTCTTGGTTCCATTCATCGGTCGCTTTCAGATAGGCGGCGATCGCTGCAGCGTAGCGCGTGCTGTCCGTCACATACTGGGCGCGCAATGCGGCATGGACCTGCTTGGCGTTGATCCGTTCGGCATGGGTGCCACGGCGGTCGGGCGGCGAAGGTGCCTCCGGTTCCGGCCCCGGCACTAGGTCCTTGAACTTGGGCTCCGGAGGGATCCGGGGTGCAGCTTCCATGAAGGGCTCAATTCCACCGTGCCTTGCATAGTCGATGATCGTCCAATGCCCCCATCCCGGTTTCGTCCATTGGGCCCCGTCCTCGCTCCAATACACGCCCTCGTACCACAGCTGTTCATGCGTCGGGATCGCGAGCAGCACCCCGTGACTGAGCAACCGCAAGGGAGCATTCGCTGCGTCGTAGAAGCGCACGCTTGCCATGCCCAACGTGGCGAGCACGTGGTCAGGGCTGCGTGTGGAAAGCCGATGCGCCATCATGGCGGCCCGGTCAGGGGCCTCTATGAGCTCGATGGTGAACGGTTCCGTCACATGGCGCAACAGGCTGTCCTGGGGCTGTTCTTGGCCCCGGAAGACCACTTGGGTCCCATAACGACCGGTGTACACCTCCTTGGCCCCAGGGCTGTGAACGAACCGTTGCACCGACCCCCGCATCAAGGCTTGGCGGAGGTCCTCCGTATCGGTGAAGGTCCGCGGCGCATAGGTTATCCGTACACTGCGATCAAGGAGGGTGTCAGGCCGCTGCAGGAGTGATCTCATTTCATCACGCAACTCTCTTGACTGAAAGACGATGACATCAAGTCTTGGGACATGCTGCCGGATCAACGCACGGCGTACCGCCTTCGCCCGGGCTTGGGACTGGTCCTTGTTGGCGAGGTAGAAACTTGTGCTGTCCGAAAAGCCCTGGACAAAGAACACATGGCCTGCAAGCAGGGTCACCCCCGCGCGGAACGCGGTCAACTGGCTGTCGGCCTCGGCGGTCATCGCCGTGGAGCCAACCGGAAAGTGGATGGTCACTTCCGGAAATCCGCTCTGCGCAGCGCACAGACCGATCCGGGCCGCACCGCCTACCAGCAGGCTCCACCGAATTCCCGCAACGAATGCAACCAATGTGCGCAACGTGTGTGGCATGGCTGTGCAGGTCGGAAATGTAGCGCATCCCACAACGCCTTCGGCTACTGCAAACCTGCGCCGGGTCTTCCGCCTTACGGTGGAGACCCGGCGCGTTGTGGGGTGTTACCGCAGGGTCACTTCGTTCCTTAGTAGAGCCAGCGGATTTGAAAGGATCCTATCTTTGGGTTCATGGCCAAGACCCCACGAAAGACCGGCACGCGCAAGTCCAGCGCGAAGGCCCCAGAGGGTGAGGTGAGCGAGCCACAGGCTCCCTACATCGCGAAGCCTGCGAAGCGCGCCAAGTCCACGACCCTGAAGCAGAAGGGTTATGATGCGCGGCGCTACACGGGCATGATCCCCGGTATCGCCGAGCGTATGAAGGAGTACGTGAAGCATATGCGCGATGAGCGATGAACGGGTGTTGGTGGATACCAATGTGCTGATCCATCAGATCAACGGGGATGCCGCCTTCGAGAAGCTCCTGCAAGGAAAGAAGGTGCACATCTCGTTCATCACGGAAGTCGAACTACTGAGCTTTCCCGGATACACGGTAGAAGAACGTGCTGCCGTCAAGGCTTGGCTGAAGGAGTTCATTATCAGCGACGTCAACGCAGGCATCAAGACGATCGCCATCGACCTGCGTTCCCGCTACCACCTGAAACTTGCCGACGCCTTCGTGGCCGCGACCGCCGCACACTGGCACATCCCCCTGATCACGCAGGACAAGCACTTCCGGAAACTGAAGGGGAAGGTGGAGTTGAGGGAAGTGTAAGGGTCAGCGTTCAACCCTGCGCCGGGTCTCCGTCCTCGGGACCCTTCGGCCTCTTAGCCGCACACACCCACCCATCGCTGATAGCCGCATCATTGGTCCTCCAAGGTACACAACCACGCATTCACCAGGGTGCCCCATTCGATCCTGCGTCGGGGCTCTGTCCACGGGAGAGCCTGCGGGGGGGTGAGAAAAGGAAGGGAATGAAAAAAGATGCCCCGAGACAGCTGCCGGACACCGAAGGCTATTCGGCGATGAGACCCAAGGTGAAGTCCCTCACCGGATCCTCACCCTTCAAGTATGTGTCGATGGTCTGTGGGATGGTATGATCGGGCAGGATGCCGGTCTCGTCCGGTAGCCCGGTGGCGGTGGTGATATGGGTTCCGGTGGCCACGTAGAATTCCAGTTGGGTATGGGTGAGGCGGCAGGTGGTGGACCCACCGGTGCAGAACTGGTTGGAGCCGAGCTCTTCGCCCACGATCACGCCCAGGTCGTGCGCTTTCACCAGGGACATGAAATGCCCGGTGGTGGAGTTGCCGTTGCCATCGATCATGAAGTAGAGCTTGCCGCCGTACGCGTTCTTGAAGGGCTCTTGGATGCCTTCCTCCTCGTCGTACAGGGCACTGGAGAAATAGCGGAACGGCTGGTGCATGAGGTATTTGAGCAGGTGGATGCTGGCGTGCTGCGAGCCGCCGCCGTTGTAGCGCACATCGATGATGAGATCGGTGATGCCCTGCGCTTCGATCTCCTGGTAGCTGCTGTCGATGAATGTCTTGAATTCCGGCAGGTTGCTCCACCAGTAGTAGCTGAAGGAGGTGATGGTGAGCAGGGCCGTCGTTTTGTTGGGCAGCACCTGGAAACAGAGCTTGTCCGGACAGGCCGAATGGACGCTGGTCTCGATGGGGATGGGCTTTGTCAGGGGCTTCAGACGCAGCGGTTCCTTGCCCGCGATGTGCAGCTCGAAGTGGTCCGGGTGGTCGAGCGCGAAAGGGATCATGACCGTGGACCAGGTGTTGAGGTCGTAGCGCTTGGATGTCTCGTTGTTGCCCTGGGCCGGAATGTGGCGGTAGATCTCCTGCACAAGGTCCTTCACCAACACCCCATTGATGCGCTGGATCTCGTCGCCCACGGCGAACCTGCTGTCCTGTACCACGCTGTCCGTGATGTACAAGTGGCCGTCCACGAAGTGCGTGCGCAGAGGAAACCGTTTGGCCGCGGGCACCAGCTGGTTCTCCAGAAAGAAGTCGCCGGTGGAGGTGTGCGAGCACTTGATGCTGGCCACGATCTCGCAACAATGCCAGTTGAACTGGGCGTATGTGGTGCTGTCGGTGATCAGCGCTTTCTTGCGCTCGATCAATTCCCGCAGGCCCTTTTCCGAAATGAACTTGAGGGCATTGGGGTGCAGTTCCATCAGCTTGCTCCCCAGTTCGTCCAGGTCGGCGCGGTACTGCTGTACGGTGAAGACCTTGGCATAGCGGTCGGCATAGTTCTCCGCGACGCTCTGCTTGCCCTGGATCCGGTCCAGTTGGCCCATGGAACTCAGGTTGTTCGGATCCAGCTCCAAGGCCTTTTCGTAGTTGGCCACGGCTAGCACCGTGTCACCCAGTACCAGGAAGGCCTCTCCGATACAGTCGTATGCGTTGGAAGAACCCGGGAACTCGGACGCGAGCAGCTGGAACACCGCCAACGCTTCGCTGGGCTTGCCACCCCATAGCAGCGAATAGCCGTACATGGTAAGGTCCGTCTCCTGTTGGAAGGTATGCTCCTCGAAGCGCTCCTTCTTGAGCCGATGATAGAGCGCGATACGTTCGTCGATGGGTAGTTGTCCGTTCTCCGCGAGTACCAGGCCAATGGAGGTTCTCCCCTTGCCAACCAGGCCCGCATCCGGAGGGGTGGCGGTGCCTTGTTCGCCCGGCTGAGCGTGGCAGGCGCTAACGGTGCAACAGAGCGCAAGAAGAGCGGGTCGAAGGGATGATGTCATGGGCCGAAGGATCGGACGGCAATAGTAGGAGGCCCTGTGCTGCGCGCATGGAAATAGAAGTAAAGCAGTGTGAAGTAGCGTAAAACAAAGGGCGCAGGGCGATGGGTGCCAAGCTCACATATCCGGATGTTCGACCCGTCGCAGGCTCTCCGTCCTCGGTCCCCTGCGTTCAAGGGCATTGCTCAGAAAAGCCTTTTGAACTTCCAGGTGGCGATCGAACTTCTATGTATGATCGGTGTACGGGAACTCAGACCACATGCCCATGCTACGCTCCATCGTCCTCGTCTTCGCTCTGCCCGCCATCGGCATGTGCACCGCACAACTGCCTCCCGAACGCCCGGCGACCACGGGCCAGCACATGCAGGAGGTGAACGCCCAATGGTCTGCCAGGGAGCCATCGGTCTTCGACGATGCACGGACTGTAGGTTTCCGATCGGATGCAGCGCGTATCGCTGAGCATCTCCATCGGGTACGGGAACACCTGGCCCAGAGCACACCGGTGGGGGTGAGCCCGCTGGCGCTTGCGCAGCGCCGGGGCTTGCTTGAAACACTGGACGGCTATGCGGACCGCGGCACATTCCCGGTCAACGACATCATCCCCGGTCGCTCACCCGTGTTCATCGACCCCCTCGGCAACGCCTGCGCCGTGGGCCATTTGATGATCAGCAGCGGCCATGGCGCGCTCGCCGAACGCATCAGCGCGGAGATGAACCTGGCCTACGTACACGACATCGCGCTCCCCGAAGTGGCCGTGTGGGCCGCCACGCACGGCTTCACGATCGATGAGCTGGCCTGGATACAGCCGACCTATCACCACATGAAGGTCCGTGATCCGCGCCTGGTGGCATCCATCGCATTGGCGAACGGGGACCGCTTCGAGGTGCGCGGCCCCGCAAGCCCCAAGGACGCACAGAAACTCCGCTTGGTGCGCAAGGACCCGAAGGGTGAAAAGGAACTGGCCACCCTGCCGAAGCTTTCCGGCGTGCAGCTTATGGAATACGACGGTCACCTGTTCATCGGCGGGATGCCACCGGACAAGGGTCCATCGGCCGAACTCTACGAATGGAACGGCACGTCGCTGCGCGCCCATGACCCCTTCACCGGTCGCTTGGCCATCGGGTCGATGAGTGTGCGGAACGGAAGGCTTACCGTGGTCGGATACGTACTGGGCAAGGGTCAACCGCAGGAACGGGTTCTTACCGAAGCGGGTGCATGGAAGGAGGTCCTGCCCACACTGACCCCGGCACCCGGCGTTGGTGTTCCTGAGGAGCGCCTGCCGTGATCGGTACTATCCTGCTGCGCGTCCGCCGTAGGTTGACGCTCGACGCGAACAGGAAGGGTAGCCTGAGGCTACCAAGAACCTACGGTGTTGCGCATAGCCGCAGGCTACGCGTAGCGCGGAGGATCAGCGCAACCAAGCCGCATTCCGCCGGAAATACAGCAGGAAGAGCAGCGGAACGGAACAGTAGAAGAACAGCAGCACGGCGATGATGGAGAGGTAGACCGTCATGAGCCACAGCAGGATGGCGCAGGCCGTGGCGACGAGGTGCATGATGTTGGAAACGGCATAGATCCGGAAGCCCAGCCGCCTGCCCCCCAGCATCAGCGCGGCACCGAGCATGGCCCCCACGCAGGTGAGGATCACCACCAGCACCAGGCTGTTGAGGGGTGCCACGGCGTGGACCCCCATGCCGCCGCTGCGGCCGCCCGCATGGATGGCGCCTGCCTTGAACAGGTTCACGATGATGAGCAGGCCGTTGCCCAGGATGGTGAGCACGCAGAGGACGTGGAACAAGCGGGGCGCTTTCCGCGTGGAGGGTTCAGCGATGCTGCTGATCGGGTCCATGTACAATTGAATGGTCGTTCCACCCACCATGCCGGGGCACCGGGGCATGGTGTGGGCAAGGTAAAGGAAGGGCGTACGTCGGTGACGGGGTGAACATTCGCGGTCTTCGTTCTTGGGGCCCTTCATGCGTGGCCATCACCAAGCCCCACATCCACCGACCCTTGTCTCGGCTTGTGTAGCAGGCAGCTATTCCGAATAGGTCGTGAACCGCTCCCCATCATAGCGGCTCAAGCCGAATCCGCGGGTACCGAACCACAGGTGCCCGGCACTGTCCTCCAGGATGCTGAATACGGAATTGTTGGCCAGACCATCGGTGGTGGTGAAGTTCCTGAGGGTGATGCCGTCGTAGCGGTACACGCCGTTCTTGTCCGTGGTGAACCAGAGGTTGCCTTTACGATCTTCCAGGATGGCATGGAGGCCATGCTGCACCAGGGGGGCATTGGCTTGGAAGGGGGTGAAGCGCTGCCCATCATAGCGGCTCGCGCCATGCCTGCGGGTTGCGAACCACAGGTTGCCGGCCCGATCCTCCGCGATGGAAAAGATCATGTCATCCGGCAGCTGCCCATCCGGAGGCGTGTAGGTGATGGGCTGCATGGACCGGCCGTCCTGGTTGCTGCGGTAATAGGCTTCGGAAGGGAGGAAGTTCCGGAAGTCGGTGCCATCGAAGCGCCACACACCACCGCCGTTCCAGGTGCTGAACCAGATGTGGCCCTGCCTGTCCTGCAGCAAGTCCATGATCAGCTGGTCGGAATTCCCCAGGTTGAAGGTGTGCGCATCGTCGTTCAGGAAATTCTGCACGCGCGCTCCATCATAGCGGTAGACCCCATCGTTCAGCGTCCCGAACCAGATGCTGCCATCCCGATCCTCCAGGAGGCTGGTGATGCGCAGGTTCTTCAAACTGTCGGCTTCCAGGTAGCTGCTGAAGCGGGTCCCATCATAGCGGCATATCCCTGCATCGGTGGCGATAAGGATGTTGCCGGCGCGGTCCTGGATGATGGCGCTGGCGTTGTCGTGGCACAGGCCATCGCGCGTGGTGAACTGCTGGAACGAGGTCCCGTCGTAGCGGTACACGCCCTCACCACCGGTACTGAACCACAGGTTGCCCGCGCGGTCCTGCAGCTCACAGCGCACATTCCCCGAAGCGGCGCCCAGCGTCCGGACCATGCGGGGCACTGCCTGCACAGGTGAGGTTCCCTGATCCACCTGCTCCTGGTGCGGCTCGGTCCGGACCTGACCGCTACAGGACATGAGGATAAGGAAGGGGAGGAGGGTGATGCCGACGAGTGCTGACCGGTAGCTGTGCATGGCGGGTCTAATTGTGAGGACTGGTTGCTGCTTCCGCGTATCCCGCCAAGGCTGGACAAGTCCGGCGATGCGAGATGTCGTCCTGGCCATCGGGTCCAAGGTATCACAGCGATCGTTGATCCTCGCTCGGCATTCGCGGGAGCTGGCGATGAGTTCCGAATGTTGCCGGGTACAGCAGCATGGGTCGGTTATGATCGCTACGACGACCACCGCTACAGCTACGATGCCGACAACCGCATCACGCAGGTACGTACCAGTGCCGACGGCAACCACTGGCACACCGATGCGCGGTACTTCTATTACCCGCACGGCCCCTTGCAGCGGGTGGAATTGGGCGCGCACAAGGTGCAGGGTGTGGACTACGCCTACACCCTACAAGGTTGGCTCAAGGGCATCAACAGCAACCTGCTGGCGCCCGGCGTGGACATGGGGCATGATGGTGACCTGACCGATAGTGACCCCAGCAATGACCTGATCGGTCGCGATGCCTACGGCCTCAGCTTGGGCTACTACGGAGTTGAGGATTACAAGGCGATCGGCCCGGAGTGGTCCACCATCGATGCGCGCCCCTTCGCGCCCATCGGCCCGGGAGGTACCCTGAACGACGAGCACCGCCCCCTGTATAACGGCAACATCGCGCACACGGTGAACAGCCTGCAGCCCTTCGGCCTGTGGAACAGTGGCAACGGCGCCCGAGGCCAGGTGCTGGCGCAGGTGTACCAGTACGACCAGCTGAACCGCCTGAAGCAGGCGCGCGGGGTGGAAGGCCTGGCGACCAACAACCGTTGGCAGCCGGTGACCGACACCGAAGCCGACCGCTACCGCAGCACCTACACCTACGATGCCAACGGCAACATCACCGCCGCGGAGCGCTGGGACCGCGATGGCAACCCGTACGACGACTTCAGTTACAAGTACGCGGAGCGTGGTGGAAAGCTGCACAGCAACCGCCTCTACCAGCTGAACGACCTGGCCGATGCCACCAACACGTTCGTGAACGAAGCCACGGGCGCCAAGGACATCGCCTACACCGGGGATGTGCCATTCGTGGCCAATTCCCCGGACGTCAACGATGACTACAACTATGGCTACGACCAGCTGGGCAACCTGGTCCGCGATGAGCCTCAGGGTCCCTGCCTCGGGGAACCCTTCGGAGGTTTAGGTGCTCAGCATGGTCACCAAATGGTCGAATGCGAAGGACTTCTTGCAATAGTGGTCCACACGGTGCTCCTTGGCCAATCGCTCCACCAGCCACCGTGGTACCATGTGCAGGTGTTGGGACATCACCGGCTGTCCAGTGAACAGGCTACCTTGGTTCATGCGTTCGGGCTATGACGTCAAGAACCATGAACCTACGCATTGATCGGGGTCTTCGCTCCCCGTTCTTTTTTACTCCTGCTTCAGACCGTTAACGGACACCACTGTATCTTCGATATGTCTGACCAAACGCACATGAAGACCCCACGATCAGCTCATCGGATACTGATGCGCGCAACTATGGCCTTATCGGGCGTTATGCTCACCTTCTCTACGATCAACGCCCAATCCATCGTAGCCGGCGTGTCATCGGTCGGCGACATTTACCACGACTTGGTTCCCGACCCGTCCTTCCCGCTCCAGGCCTTCGGCTACCCCGGACCGAGCGGCTCGGTTGAACTCGACCTGGACCAGAACGGCACACCGGACGTTGAGTTCAGAACCTCTGGCAGTGGTGGCAGTGGCGGAGGGAGCGCGGCATGCGTCGTGAGCACCCTTTCCTCGGAAACCGCGATCGCTCTGATGATGGACACGGTCTGGTCTTGTTGCTGGGACGCACATCCATTGAATGTTCCGGACACCATCGTGTCGGGCGGGATCATCGACCATTCGCTGACCTACGAACCGTCACTAGGCTTGAAGCTGTACTACTACGTATGGGGGGAGTGGACATGGCTACCCGGTGCTGGGCTAGGCGCTGCGAGCATAGGTACCTGGGCCAATATCGGCGAGCACTTCATAGGGGCCCGATTGACCTACCCCCAGGATACGCTGTATTGCTGGATCCGGGTGAACTTGACCGATACCCCCAGCCCTACACGTTTCTACGTGTATGATCACGCTTGTACGAACAGCCCCAACGTTGGTGTGGAAGGAACGATAGCTCCCACTCTTCCTTCTCTATTCCCGGACCCATTCACGGATCGCTTGACCATAACCCTGCCCAGCGACAGCCGAACCCGACTGATCCTGGTGGATATGACCGGCCGACCAGCCTTCCGTGCGATCTGCGAAGGCCGATCGACCACGGTGCATCCGAATGTCGTTCCCGGCCCGTACGTCTATCAACTCTGGAATGAGGGCCGCCTGGTCGACCAGGGCAAGGTCGTCAAATACTGAGCGGACTGGCCGGATCGTGATCGAAAAGCCACAGGCCTGGAACTCCTCACTCCGTGCTTGCCCAGCTGGGCGAGAACCGCATCAACTCATTCGATCACGAGCCCTTCCACGGATGTGCTGTTGATGCGCAATGCGTAAACACCGGGCTCCAGTCCTATGGGCAAGTCGATGCCGAAACTACCAGCAAGTATGGACAAAGTAGCGGCGACTTGGCCGTTTGCGGCAAGAAGCTGTGCTGTGCCCTGTTTGGCGGTGATGAAGTTCAGACGGCCGCCGACGTTCAATGGGTTCGGATCAACGCCTCCCACCTGAGCAGCCACTTGGCAACCTGTAAGCTCCCCCTGATCAGTTGCATGAGATCATAGACCCGCACAACACATCCGACCAGGGCAGGAGCATACTCACACCTTATCCTCCGATCTCACGGTCTCCTTATTGAATGAGAAGGACGGAATTGCGCGAGGACGCGCTTTCCCGCCGCACGGCCGTTCGGTTCAAAGGATAGTACTTCGCGATGTGTGTCATGGGCCTTTTCAGACGCGAGTCCACTGGACCGGGTTACTCAATGCTCCGCACGCAGGTCACCTACCAGCAGACCCTCCACGGCGTAGACCTCCTTCTCGCCAGGCACGTTCACGTAGGTCCAGCTGCCCACCTTGCCCGGTGCGAAGGTGCTGCTGCCCAGGTTCAGCGCGCGTTCGCCACCATCCAGGTCGGCGAAGGTGATGCGGCACAGCGTGCTGTCCGTCAATTGGTAGCGTTCACCCAGCAGGAGGATCATGCCCATGTCGCGCTTCACCGGTACGCGTTGGAACTGGGCCAACATCGCGCGGGCCTGTTCGGTGGCCGGAAGGCTGTCCGCGCGCTGTGCCACGCGCTCCCATGCGCTGCCTTTGCGGACCAACTGCATAGCGTTGCGCGGGTCGGCATGGTCCTCGAAGCGGATGGTGATGACCGCGGCCGTGTCCAGTTCGATCACGAACTCCCTGGGGTCCTTGGTGTTGGAACGCATTCCGAACCGGTCACCGAGCACGAAGAGCAGCACGATGGCGGCGGTAGCGATCAGCAAGGCCTTGGTGGAGGTGCTCAGCTTCATGCCGCGAAACTAGCGTCGCCTAACGGAAGCGCCGCACAAAGTCCGCATAGCTCCGGCACTCCTCGATGTCCCTGTAGGCTTCCTGGCTCTTCGTATCACGCAGCTTTTCCTTCCACGGGTTCTCCCATTCGTCAAGTCCACCTTCACCGGAGTAGTCCAGCCAGTTGCGTTCGCATTCGCCAGCCATACGAACGGCCATGGCCTTGAGCACGGGGTCCTTGGCGGCTTCCAGGGCCAGGACGTAGTGTTGCTTGGCGCTTGCGCATCCGTAGTAATCATCGTCTCCGGGCGAATTGTCCTCCCGGTCGCGCCATTGGTCCATGTCGTGCATGCTCCACGCGATGCGCGAGAGGCCCCAGTATTTGCCGTGCCAGCTCATGTTGTAATAGGCGTTGCCGAGCAGGTAGTGGTTCAGTGCGCGTTTCCCGGGGTTGCGCTCAGCCTCCTTCTTCAACGCGATCATGCGTTCCACGATGGTGCGACGTGTGTAGCGTAGGCTGTCGCTGTTGCTGTAGTTGTGCGGGTCCTCGATGTTCACCACGAAGGGGTCGTCGTTGGTGAAATAGCTGTATTCGTCGTTGTTCCAGAACGCGTCGGGGATCTGGCGGTAGGCCGCCGCCGCCTCATCCAAGCGGTCCTCCCGCAAGAACCACATGGCCTTGTAGTCCAACAGTTTTTCGCGGCTCAGTTCGTTCCCGGTGAAGTGGTCCTCGGTGCTTTCCCAGTCTGCGGGACGCTCGTCCGTGGCAGTGAGGTAGCGCTCAAAGGGTGTCTTGTCAGCCTTGTCCAGCAGCGCGATCATGCGGTCGTAGTCGGCCGGGGTGGCTTGTTCGAAGGCCACGTGGCGGGCATTGATGCTGTACCACACCGGCCACATCGTACCGAACATGCGGTCGCTGCGCGCGAGCAGGAGGATGCCTTCCGGTCGTTCCCCGCGTGCGATCAGTTTCTTCCCCAGATACAGGTGCAATTGGTCCAGCAACGTGTTGCGGTACACGAAGAGTTCGGGCTCGGTGTTCACCAACTCCACCAAGGCAAGGATGTCCTGCCGGGTGGTCGCTGTCAAGGTGGTCGTGCTCATCACGCCCCCGAGGAGGAGGTCGAGTCGGGCCTGCAGCTTGATCAAGGGTGCCGCATTGGGATGCTTGACCAGCCCTTCCAACAGGTTCCTGCTCGAGACGAACCCACCGGCCACGAAGCTCAGGTGCCCGTCCAGCAGGTTGAGCAAGGGGCGCTGGTCCGCAGCGGCCTGGGGTGCGATGCGACGGATGAAACCTTGCACCTGTTGCAAGTATGCGAGGTCGACGCGCAATACCTCTTCGCGTGTGACCCCTTCCTCCAGATCGTTCCATTGGCGGATGGCCGCATTGAATTCGGTGAGCGCGGGCGTGAGCAGCCAATCCTCCAGCTTGTTCACCTCGCGGGTGAGCAGCAAGGGGAGGTGCTTGTTCCCCGGGTCCCACGCTGCGATGCGTTCCAGATCCGCCAGTGCGCGGCCGGGGTGTTGCAGGTCGCGCATCACCATCAGCGTGGCGCGGTGACCATCGTCCTTGGCCAGGTGCAGGTAGTTCTCCACTTCGCCGCTGGTGAAGAGCTGTACCATGCGGAATTGCTTGTCGATGGCCCGGTCGAAGACCTCCGCGAAGGCCAGGTCGCGCTCCGGGTTGTTCAGCATGCCCGAGAGGTAGAAGGCCGCAGCAGGTTCCATCCAGCTGGTGCCGCGCAGTGGGGCAAGGTGCCGCTCATAGATCGATCGCGCGTCCAGGGCGGGCCGTTCGGCGTCATGGCCGTGGTGGGCCAGGCGCACCAGTTGGAAGGCCAGGCGGGCCCGCAAGTGAGGATGCTTGGCCGCTTTCAAGAGCAGCAGCCCATCGTTCCAAGCCTTGCGGATGCCGGCCCCATCGTGTTCGATGAATCCCCAAGGGTCATCGCTGTTCACCAGCTGCTCGCAGCGTTTCGCATAGGTGATGAACTCCGGCCATCCCTTCTTCAATTGCTTCAGGCGGACCAGGAACCTGTTCGTGCGGAAGAGCTCGGCCTCCTGCTTGAAGAAGTCCACCGGGTCCATGCCATAGAGGATCATGCTGATGTCATCCGCAGGCACCTGTGTACCCACCACCGCTTGCCACTCCGCGATGTTGGCCTCGAAGGGCAGCGTCGCGATGTCATGCGGATCGTGGGAGAACAGCTGTTCCGTGGTGAAGTAGAAGGCGCGCAGGGGCCGCGCTTCCGCCAATTCCGGCTGCAGCAACCAGAAGCGGTACTGCTCGGCGTTCCAGTCCCAGCCGCAGCTGTTCAGGGATACGGGCCGCATCAGGAGCAGCAGTGCGATGATCAGGATCCGCTTCATCGTTCCGTGCTGTCAACGGGGTAGGTGATCATGGTGGAGTCCACCCCCCAAGCGATGCTGTCGGCCATGTCGGCTTCGCGTTGTTGCTGGTGTTGCCGGTCGAAATAGCCGCCGGTGCGTATCGGCCCGAAACGGGTGAAGCCGGCCATCACCTGCGCCGGATCCATGCGCTGGAAGGTGCCCGTACCGGCCTCGAAATAGGCCACAGCGAGCGTATCGTCGTTCACTGCACTGCGGGCCAATTGCGCCACCTGCGCGATCAGTTCGGGCGTCATGCGCTCCATGCGGACCACGTCGCCCAGGTGCAGTTCGGGTAGCACTGTGTTGTTCTCCTGGGTCACCTGCATGGTGCCGTCGGTCTCTCCGGAAAGCATGCTGAAGTTCATCGCCGTCCGCACTTGGTCATCCTGCAGGATACCCATGAACTTCCCATTGCGGAACTGTGCGCCCCAAGAGAAGGCCGGCAGGCCGATGTCCAGCGGCAAGGGATAGGGCTTGGTGCCCGTGAAGTAGGGCTCGGCAACAGCGAGGTCGAAGATGGAGTTACCATCGCCCGGCGCTGTGATCTGGCCTACGTTGTAGGGCATCAGCATGCCGCGGTCGGCGGGTGGTACACCGGTCTTCGTGGGCTGTGCGTACTGGTGGAGGCGGATGGTGGCGGTGAGCGGCACATCGAGGCTGTCGTTCATGATCCGCGTGAGGCGGAAGAACCGTGCCTTGGTCTTTGCGGTCCAGTCGCAGTCCAGCATCACCCCGTGGATCTTGTCCGGGCATTCCATCCGCAGCTTGCGCAACAGGTTGGTGGCCAAATGCTCCACTTCCGCATCGCCGATCTTCAGGAAGGTGGCGTTGGTGATGTAGATGCAAGGCACCAGTTCCACCTGGTCGGTCCAGGCACCCTGGCCGCCGTAGTAGGTGCGCCACTGGTATGGAACACGCACCATCGAGATCGGATGCGCTCCGTTGGCGGGGTTCCAGTCGATGTCGAGCAACTTGTGGTACACGCGTTGAATGGCATTGCGCTGCAAGGCGATCTCCTCATCGCCCTCCATCCAGTAACCATTCTTCCAGCGGAATGCGGAGGGTATCACCACAGGGTCGGGCGGAGTGGGCCGCAGCAGACCCCATGCCGCCAACGGGAGCACGAGCAAGGGCGACCAGCGCAGGAAGCGGAGCATGGTTCTGGATCCGTAGGGATGAACGCTAATGTGGTGGTCCTATTTCGTGCGCGGTGAAGTGGCCCTTCCGGCTAACGCCCCGTTCACGTCCAACACCGCCCGTTCGGTGCACGCGTACACCCGATCCGTTCGTTCGGGGCGGATCACGTGCAGTCCTGTGCTCAATCCGAAGGCCGGGATGATCGCCAGCCTCTCACCGAACCAGAAACAAGGCAACCGCAGTCGTTGCCGGGCTTGCCCACTGAGCACCACACCCGGATGGATGTGCCCGCCCATGCCATAGACCCCGGGTCGTTCGGCGGGTTCATGCGCGAACACGAAGGGACCTTCCTCCAGGGTGTCATCACACACGTGCAGGCCTGCATCCGCATAGCGTCGGTCTGCGAGGATGTCGTGGTTGCCCGGTACCAGGTGCAGGGGGATGCTCTGCCGCAAGGCCCACGCCGTGAAGGGCGCCCAGCTGGTGTTGTGGCTGCTGTGGAAGAGGTCGCCCAGGATCAGCAGGCGTTCGGGACGGAAGTTGGCGATCAATGCGTCCAACCGGGCCAGTGTTCCTTCATCCTGTCCCTCGGGCAATGCCGCACCCGCCTTACGAAAGTGAGCCGCCTTGCCCAGGTGCAGGTCGCTCACGACCAACCAACGTAGGCGGTCCCAATACAGCGCCCGGTGCGGGTGCAGGATAAGGCGTTCACCAGCGACGGAGATCTCGGCGGGGAGCATGGGGGCAAGATAATCCCTCGCCCCATGTCGATATCATCGTTACGAACAAGCGCGTCAATAAGGGTCCTCAACGGTCCAGAACCCCGTAGGTCGGACATCCTGCCGCCCGGACCGGGGCGATCACTCAACACTTCTGTCCCCGCTATCCCCCGGTTCTACACTGTGGCCAAGCTTCACGAGCACAGCCCAAGCCCGGCATGCACCTTGGAATACAGGCGGTACCATTCCCGTCACCATGAACGAGCGACAGATGCGATCAAGCCCTACGTCCCAACACTCCCTGCGAGCACTCGTGGTCGAGGACCGCGAGGACGTTGCCATGAGCCTGGCCATGCTGCTGGAGCGGCTGGGCTACTCGGTCCAAGTGGCTCCCACAGCGAAGGAAGCGCTGGAGCATGGCGCGCATTTCAAACCGGAAGTGATCTTCCTGGACATCGGCCTGCCCGACCAGTCCGGCTATGACGTGTGCAAGGATATGCGTCGTAGCGAGTGGGCCGCCAAGGCCTTCATCGTGGCGCTGACCGGCCACAATGAACCGTCCGACATGATCCGGTCGGCCAATACGGGATTCGACCGACATGTGGCCAAGCCGATGGCCTTCGATACGCTCCAGGAGATCCTGCTCATCGTGAATGATAGGGCCGCTTAGCCATTGCGACCTCCGCGCAGCAAGGTTCGGCGATCTCCATGCTACCTGGCTGGTCGGGCCTGCGCTTCAGTGCGGTTGGACCATCCTCCACCAGCGACCCGTTGGTGGATGCTCCACCTGACCACTTTTCAAGCTCCGTGTGAAACACGCAGAACTCATTATCGAATACACCGGATCGCGCAGGATTCCACGTGCATCGGATCGTAGCTGTCAGTAGACCACAGGACCACGAAAGCGGTGATCACCAAGCATTCACGTATCCGACATGAGGGTGCCATACCGGAAAAGGAACGCTGAGACGAGGACCGTGATCGTGTTCGAAAGACGACGTAGGGTCGCCCCCTGACCATTTCAAGAGATCGATAGGATCAGTCGTTCATCCACTCCCCAGGTCAATACCGCACCACGGACAATCGCCACACCAAGCGATCATACGCGGCGTGTATGAGGTACTGACCGGCAGGAAGATCCTCGGGCACCTGGATCGTACCATGGACTTTTGCGGCGATGGTGTGTAACAAGCGTCCGCTGGCATCACGCAGGAGCACCTGCTCACCGGCTGCTAGGCCATTCAGGTGGACCACGCTGCCCGCTGTGGCGGGCGAGGGCCATAAGCGTGCGACTTCCACTTTGGGTTCGGACAGGCCGGTGCTGATGCCACCGAAGAGGTCCTCGTAGGCTTGTGCGAACTCGTCGGCACTAGCACAGGTGCTCACTGCATCCCAGTTGATGCTCCAGGTCATCAGTCCACGCAGTGTGGGGTAGGTGGCCACGCGTTGGTAGTTGTCCGGCTGCGGACCGGTGCCGCGCAGGTAGTCCACGGCCTGGGCCAGGATGGCAGGCGTGACGTAGCCCCCTCCGGCCGCGAGCGGACAGGCGGGCAGACCGATGGCCACCTTCTCCGGTGGCAGCGGGGCGAAGAAGCCGCCGCTGGTCTGGAAGCCTTGCAACAGCGCTTCGGTCTGGCTCACGATGAAGTCGGCCGTGCCTTGCGTGTAGATGGCGCCGTCGATGCCGTACATGCTGCCGCTGTTGTAGAGCTGCACCTGCAGGATGTCGAGCCGGTCGCGCAACGCATCGATGATCGGCAGGTAGGCGCCCCAGATACCGCCATATGCGCTCTGTCCGCCCTGCACGTAGGCCGTTTCCGGCGCCATGGTCAGCATCATCGGAACGCCATTCTGCACCTCGAATTGATCGGCGATGTTGTGTGCCGCGTCGATGAGGCGGATGATGCGGGCATCGGTGGGTGCGGCGATGGTCCCGCCAGTGATGGCCACCGAAGCACCTTCCAGGTCGATGTCAATGCCGTCGAAGCCGTAGGTGTCGAGGATGCCCAGCATACTGCTCACGAACTGGTCACGCTCGGCGTCGCTGTCCAGGTGCACCGTAGCGTTGGCCCCGCCGATACTGATGAGCACCTTCTTCCCTTGCGACTGTAGCGACGCCACATCGGCGATGAAGGTGGCGGGTGCGGTCTCGGCCGGCGCGAAGTCCATGTCATACGTGGTGCCCGGCAACGGCACGGCGAAGGACACCTCGATGACCGTGTAGCGCGGGTCCACTTCGCTTAGCTCCAGGTAGGGCGCGCTGCCGTCGTTCCAGTTGTGCCAGTAGCCGATGAGGTCGGGGCCTTGGGCGGCGGCGGTGATGGTGGATAGGAGGAGGAGCGAGGCGATCGACAGGCGCATGGATAATGAAGTGATGGCCCAAGTTCGCCGCTTCCGGTGACCTTTGTCGATGGATCCGACCGGATCACGGATCGAGCGTTCGGAAGGAGCGTGTTTCCCGACGGATCCGTGCTCACTCCTTTCTGTGATCGCTCCGTCATCTTCCGGAACCGGAGCTACTGCGTGTCCGGGCTCATGTTCTCCACATCGTCGAGGTCGCGATGCCGACCGGTCGCCTTCTTGTTCGTTACCAGATCATGGTACCCGATGAAGTTCATGGCGAGCCCATCGAAGGTCACCTCCTTGCGATTCGCGTAGCAGCTATCGAACGCCACCCCATCGATGGTCGTCAGCAGGTCGATGCGAAGCGGGGGCTGACCGAACTGGATCACGTTACCCTCCTTCGTCAGGTCATTCACGGTGAGGCCGAACGAAGCGAAACCGAATTCCGCAATGACCGTGAGCACGCGTTCAGCGTTCGCCTGCGTGGGGTTCAGCCAAATGTCCAGGTCGCCGGTGTAGCGCGGATATCCATGCACGCCAACGGCATAGCCGCCCACGATCATATACTCCGCCTCATGCTTTTTGAGCAACGCGACAAACTCTTTGAAGTCTTTGCTCAGCATATGTGGGACCCATGTATTGTTGCCTCAGGAATTCGACGGCCTCCAAGCGCTTCTCCACTGGCTGTTCAGACCAGTATGCGCGATCGCTGGGAGGTTCTTTCAACTTGGTGACGCGGACGATCTGTTCCATTGTTCCAAAGTTACGGAAGCGAAGGGCACGGCCTAGGTTCCATTCGTCGCATCCGTTCATCCATTCACCCCCTTCTCCAACCGCTCCGTCATCTTCCGGATGCGGTCCTCCAACTGCTCGCCGCTCGCTGGATCGCGCTTCGCCGGATGCGAAGAGCCCGAAGGGGACCAGTACCTTGCTCGCATGAAGTACGTATTGCCCATTGCCGCAATGCTGCTCAGCGGCTTCTTGACGCTGATGATGGTGGTGTTCACCTTGGCTGGCATGGCCAACGCACGGCCTGAGCAACTGCGCACCCTTGAATTGTGGGTGGGTGGCTTCATACTGGTGTACGTTGGTAGTATGGTGGCGTCGATCGTGCTGCTGCGCAAGGGCCGCTTTGGCAACGCCATACTGGTGGCGTTGGCACCCGCCATGGTGATGTGCCTTTTGGTGTTGGTGGTGGGAATGTGAAACAACGAGGGTCAACTTTGTGCCATGCGGGTCCTGCTACTCCCGATCCTACTCCCGTTGTTCGGCCTGGGCGACCTGCAGGCCCAGCGCTCCGAGGTGGACAGCCTGCGCGGAGCTTGGGAACGGTGGCAACGGAGCGAACATAGCGCGAGCGACACCCTGGGCACCAGCCTGGCCACCGACCTGTCGATGGCCTACCAGAACGCAGGCGCGTTGGACAGTGCCTTGCTGCTGAGCGCACAAGGGATCGCCTTGGCCGAGGCAGGCCTGCGGGCCGCGCCCCAGGCCCGGCGCATGGACTGGCTGCACCACCGCCTGACGGCCGAGCGCATGAAAGCGGGGCAGCTGTTCTTCCTGAACCGCTACCCCGAAAGCATCGAAGCCATCAAGGCCTACCTGGCCACGGCCGAGGAGCTCCAACGGCCTGAGGATATCGGCGCAGCCTACAACTACATCGGCTATTGCTACAATGCCATGGAGGACGTTCCCAATGCGTTGGTTTGGTCCAACAAGGCACTGCGGATACTGGAGCGGAACGCGGGCCAGGACCTTGCCAATGCGTACGTGGGTATCGCAGGGCTGCATTTCGACCTGGGTCAGCGGGACAGTGCTCTTTCCTGTTTGCGGGCAGCGTTGCGCCTGTACGATCGGTTGGACGAACCGGTCAACAAGGCGTCGGCGCTCGGTATGATGACGGAGGCCTTCCTGGAACTGGGTGCGCCTGATTCCGTGGACCATTACCTGTCCTTGTTGAGGCAGGTGACCAACGCGCACGGTGGAACGCGGATGCGCATGCGCATGCGCCTGTACCTCATCGAAGGGCAGGTGGCCTTGCAGCAGGGGCGTGTGCCGGAGGCCATGGCGCTGCTGGAGCGGGCGGATTCCATGGCGTCAGCGATGGATGACCACCGCCAACGCTACTTCATCGGTCGTCAGCGTGCCATCGGCCATGCGATGCGCGGCGAGGTATCCCGTGCGAACGAGCTGTTCGATGACGCGGTGGATGAACTGAAGAAGGACCTGGACCTCGTGAAAGTCAGGGCGCTCGCCGCTGCACAGGCCCGGGCCGAACAGGAGAAGGACCTGGCGACCTCCGAGGCCAACGCGGAAGCGTACCGCAAAGGCCGCTGGTTCGCCTGGGCGGTGGCCGGTGGTGGCATCACCGTTGCGCTGCTGCTGGGCATCCTGTACCGACAAGGTCGGCGCAATGCCAAGCGCCTCGCTGCCGCGCAGGACGAATTGATGCGCATGGAGAAACAACGCGAGGCCGAACGCGTGCGGATGAACGTATCGCGCGACATCCACGACGAACTGGGCGGGTCACTCTCCAAGATCGCGTTGCTCAGCGACCTGGTGCAGCAGGGTGGGGCGGATGCTGAACGCGCGGATCGCTTGCGTGCCATTGCGGACAACGCACGGCAGGTGCGCGGTGCGTTGAACGACGTGGTATGGGCCGCTGACCCCGGCAGCGACCATGCGGGTGCGCTGTTGCACCACTTGGCCGATCGCGCTCATCGCCTGTTGGATGGCACCGGAGTGGAGCTGCTCTTGGACCTGCATGCCGACGACCAGGAGCAGACGCTGGGTCCGGCCTTCAAACGGGACCTGTCCATGGTCGTGAAGGAGGCGCTGAACAATGCCCTGAAACATGCACGACCCACCGCGGTCGCTGTTCGGTTCCACATCCATCCGGATCGCTACGAACTGACCGTGACCGATAACGGACGTGGTGTTGGCCATAGCCCCGTGGACGGAGGTAACGGACTCACCAACATGCGCGAACGCATCGCGGCACACAGCGGCAACTTGACCGTGCTTCCCGTCCATGACGGTACAGGAACCGTGGTGCAAGCGACCGGTACGCTGGCTTCCACTTAGCTTGCAGGGATGAAGCGGATCAAGGTGGCCATCGTCGAGGACGACCGCGACTTTCGTGACCTCCTACAGGTGGGCATGAAGTACGATGCGGGCATCCACGTCATTGCCACGTTCAGCAGCGGCGACCGGTTCCTGGAAGGCCTCGCCGACCTGGATGCCGATGTGGTGGTGATGGACATCAACATGCCCGGAACCAGCGGCATCGGGTGTGTAGCCCTGGCCAAGCCGCGGAAACCCGCCATGCAGTTCCTGATGAGCACCGTCTTCGAGAATCCGGCGTACATCTTCCAGGCGCTCTGCGCAGGTGCGACCGGCTACATCGTGAAGAGCGCACCCGCCAAGGACCTCATCGCGGCAGTGTATGAGATCCACGCGGGCGGATCACCCATGAGCCCGGCCATAGCGCGTGCGGTCGTGGCCTCGTTCCAAGGTGCTACCTCGCAGCCCATTCAAGAGGAACAGCTCACCGCCAAAGAGCGCGAGGTGGTGGACGCCCTTGCCAGTGGCCTGATGTACAAGGAGATCGCGGACAAGCTCGGGGTGAATATCAGCACCGTGCGCACACACGTCCGCAGCATCTACGACAAGCTGCAGGTGCATTCGCGTGCGGCAGCAGTGAAGCGCGTTTATCCGGGACGCTGAACCGGGCCCTACCATCTTCATGGGAGGCGGAGTTGCTTGGGCGGCGGGACCTTCGCACAAACATCCGTTCCCATGCTGCGTGCCTCTGGTCTTATCACTTCCCTGCTGGTGCTCAGCGCGGTCAATGCACAACAATACACCATCAGCACGGTGGCTGGCACGGGTCAGCTGGGCAGCGGTGGCAATGATGGTCCCGCCCTGGCAGCCGACCTTTCGTATCCGCGTGGCATGGGGATCACGGCCGATGGCATGCTCTACTTCGCCCAAGCAGGCGACCACGTGGTGCGGGTGTTCGACACCAACACGGGCTTGGTGCATCACGTGGCGGGCACCGGTGTGCTCGGTTATAGCGGCGATGGTGGCCTCGCCGTGGAAGCTGGGCTTGCCGCACCGTACGATGTGGTGGTCGACCTGGAAGGCAATGTGTACATCTCCGAAGCCGACGCGTACCGGATCCGCAAGGTCAATGGCGTGGATGGTACCATCGGAACCTTCGCCGGAACGTTGAGCCCGGGCAATACCACTGAGGTGCCAGCCACGCAAGCGGCGATGAACGGTCCTCGTGGCATCACCTTTACTGAAGACGGTGACCTGCTCATCGCCCTGATCGGCAACGATTGCATTCGTTATGTGGATGCCGACAGCAGCTACCTGCACGCCTTGGCAGGAAGCGGCAACACGGGATCCACTGGTTTCTCGGGCGATGGAGGCCCGGCGCTCAACGCCCAGTTCTTTGCGCCCTATGGCGTGAAGGTGGCCCCCAACGGCAACGTCCACATAGCGGACCTCAACAACCGTCGCATCCGCATGGTGGATGCCACCACCGGCATCATCTCCACGGTCGCGGGTAATGGTCTGGACGCCTACGAAGGCGACGGCATGCTGGCTACCGAAGCGGCCATCGGACGGCCGGAGTTCATCACTTTCGATGCCGATGGTAACCTGTTCTTCACCAATGCGGAACAATGCCGCATCCGGAGGGTCGATGCTGCGACCGGCATCATCAGCACTGTTGCGGGCACGGGTGCCGCTGGCTACAGCGGCGACGGCGGACCTGGAAGCGCTGCCTCCATCAACTTCCCTGCGGGCATGGTCGTGGATCCCGATGGACGCATCTACTTCGCCGATAGCTACAACCAGCGCATCCGGATGCTCACCCCGGTGGATGACACTTCTGTGGGTGAGCACGAAGAGATCGGTACCGTCGTGGCCTACCCATCACCGGCCACCGAGGTGCTCAACGTCCGATCAACGACCTCGGGCCGACTGGACCTCATCGATCTCCAAGGCCGCGTGGTACTGAGCTCCCGCGTGGCTGGCAGCGTATTGAGCATTCCACTCAGCGATGTGGCACCCGGGCTCTATACCGTGAACGTGCAGGGAGCAGCTCCGGTAAGGGTGGTGGTGCAGTAGGCACCTGGCTACGGTGCCTTGAATAGCGCGATCGTGTAGTCCAGCAAACGCCGATCACCGTGTTGCCCATGACCCGGCACCACCACCTCCACCTGCGGGTAGGCTTGCTTCACGCGTTCCACCGTGCTTGACCACGCACCCACGTTCGCATCGCCCAGGTAACCCTTGGTGGCGTTCAGTTCCTTGATGAGGCAACCGCCGAAGAGCACATCCTCCTTGGCGAAGTAGCCCACCACGTTGTCCACCGTGTGTCCTTCGCCGAAGTGCGTCACCGTGATGCGCTCATTCCCGGCGACCAATACCAACGAATCGGCGAACCCATGTTGCGGGACAGCCGTGCCCTTGGCTTCCGACATTTCGATCGTCTTGGCGTGCGCATGGGAGGGTATGCCATGCGCATGGAAGGCCTGAAGTCCGCCCAGGCAGTCCACATGGAAATGCGTTGGCACGACGGCCTTCACGCTGCAATGGAGTTCGTTCTGGATCCAGCTGATCAGTTCCTCGGATGCGGCGTCCTTCGTCGGTGTGTCGAAGACCACCACCTCATTGCCATCGCGTACGATGAGCCCGTTGCACGGGACATTCCCGAAGTCGTCGGTCTGGTGGAAAGAGGTATGGATGAAGCAATGGGCGCTGATCCGATCGATGACGAGTTGCTCGGACCGGTGAACGGGAGCATCGTCGGTGTGCGATCGCTGCAACGAGGAACACGCCCACCATACACAGTGCATGGCGACCACCAAAATCGCTAGCGGGATGCGCTTCATCGGCATCAAACATAGAACACCCTCGCACTGCCGGTACGACGTCGCTCAACCTTTCTCCAACCGCTCCGTCATCTTCCGGATCCGATCCTCCAACTGCTCACTACTGAGCTTCGCACGCACGCGGTGCAGGTCAGAATAGGTAGGTCACAAAGCCCTTCAGGAAGAACGGGGTGCCCGGCGTGAAGTGCAATTCGCTCACGGGTTCCACTTCGTTGCTCAAGCGGCTTTCGGTATCGAATTGCGCCTGGTTCCATTCCACGTCCAGCAGATTCTCCACCGTGGCGCCGAGTTCCAGGTTGGCGAAGCGATAACTGGCCTTGGCGTCGATGAGGAAGTACCCTTCAGCCACCACACTGTTGTCCTCGTTCGCGGGGCGGTCGGTGATGTGGCGGTAGCGCAGGCTGGCGTTGAAGCCGCGGTCCTGCACATAGGCCAGCCCACCGATCGTGGTGAAGCGCGGCGCCAAGGGAATGGCGTTCTCTCCTTCGGGCACATCCACCAGGGTCCCATCAACAGCGTTCACATCCACATCCGCAAAGAGGCGGTCCGTGAGTTGGTAGCGTACGCTGAGGTCCACACCCATGCGTCGCGTGGGATCACTGGTCTCCACCACACCGCCATCGCCCACGTAAACCAGTTCGCTCTCCAGGTAAAGACCCCAGAGTGCGGCATTCACCAGCATGCGCGGCAATGGCTTGAAGGTGGCACCGAGGTCCGCGCCATAGGCCTTGGGCAAGGTGCGGTTGGCATTGTCCACCACCACGGCCCGGGCATCATTACTGTGGAAGCCCATGCCGGTGCGCAGGTACAGCTGTACCCGGTCGTTCATGGTGTAGGTGAAGTTCAGTTTCGGGCTCACGCGCTGTTGGGTGGCCATACCGGAGAGTGAATCGATGTTGCGGTCATCGGTATACATGAACCGGAATACGTCCAAGCGGGCAGCAGCATTCACGGTAAGGCGATCGGTGAGGGAGAGGTGTGCATCCACGAATCCGTGGGCGTTCAACTGGGCCACTCCACCGGCCACGATGGTATCATACACCACCCGTTCCACCGCGTTCTTCAAGGAGATATCCGCCTGGTCGTACCGCATGCCGGCACCTGCGTTGAAGCGCAAGGCACGTGCACCCAAGTGGGTATCCACGCCATACGTACCGGTGTACCCCAATATGCTGCGGTCATCGGTCTGCGCGATCATGTCGCCGTTGATACTGTCGTTCGCGAAGAAGGTGAAGTTGCTGTAGAGGTTGAAATCATACTTCACGTAATACACCTGGTTGCGCAGTGAGCCGCCGTTGCGTAATGCATTGACCAAGGTGGCGTACGCGTTGGTGCGCTGGGTGCTGCCCCCTTCGTTGTCATCTATCGCGCCGAACCGGTCGATGATGCCGCTATCCACCGCGCGCTGGGGTACTTGTCCGCTGGCATCCCATTCGGCGCCGAAGGTGCTGGCGCTGAGGGTGAGGTGTGCGCGCTCGCCCACCTGGCCCGTGTACTTGCCGAGCACGTTGTACCGACCGAAGCCTTGTGGACTGCGGAAGTAGGCATCCGTGTACGCGTATTCACCGGCGATGTAGGCGCTTTCCTTGCGCTGGGTGAACACGTGCTTCTTGCCCAATACATCGAATTGGCCCACGGCTCGAACGGTGTTGAACTGTCCGGCCTCCACCTTCAGCTCGCTGCGGTCCACACTGTTGCGTGTTTGGAATTCAACGGTACCACTGGTGGCGAAATCCCCGAAACGCGCGTCATAAGGACCCTTGTGAACGATCAACTTGCCCACCGTTTCGGGGATCGTGAAGTGTAGGTCGGCATAACCCTGGCCGTGTGCGTGGCTCACCATGTTCACCGGCATCCCGTCCACGCTCACCTGCAGGTCAGTCCCGTGGTCGATGTCGAAACCGCGGAAGAAGATCTGTTCCGCCTTTCCACCGCCTGCGTGCTGCGCGATGAACAGGCCCGGCACCAGTTGCAGCAGGTCTTGCGAGGAGTTCACCGGTCGCGTCAGTCGGTCCAACCCACTGATGGTGGTAGTGGTGGTCGCGGCGCTCCGTGGGGAGACGTTCACCTCGCCCAGGTCGATCGCCTTGCGTTCCATGGTCAGTTGGAGATCCACTTCACGGGTCACATCCACCGTGGTTTCCAGCTGGCCATAGCCGATGTACGATGCACGAACCACTTGGTTCCCTGCGGGTATACCGGTGATACTGAAACGCCCGTTCTCATCCGTGGTAGTGCCCAGTGCCGTGCCAGCGAGGGTGACCGAAGCACCGATCAAGGGGAAGCGGTCCTGTTCATCGGCAAGGCTGCCGCGCAAGGTGAACGTCTGCGCCACACTTGTCCCTGCAAAGCATGTGAGCAGGGTGATGATCAGTGGATGGGCGAAATAGGGTACGCGTGTGTTCATGGCCAAGTGATAGGCATGCTTGTGGACGTGTTGGGATCAGCGCATGGCGCGGCCGTCGTCGGCCAATGCATGTTGCAGGTAAGGGTCCTTTGCGAAGGCTTGCTTCACCAGTTTCCGGCCATCCTCCTTATGGCCTTGGGCAGCGGCCAGCAGGCCATCCACCAGCAGGATCTCCGCGTTCTTGCTTCCGGTCCGCTTGGCAAGATCCATATGCACGGTCGCCTCAGCGTAACGGCCGTACGCATAGAGGATGGAGGCCATCGCCACGTTCACATCGATGTTATCCTCACGATGCTCGAATTCATGTTTGGCATTGGCCAGGGCCACGGCCAGGTCCTTGTGGAACTCCAGTTCGAAGCGCGCCATTTCCAAGCCGACCTCATGGCTATGTCCGTGGTTTATCGAAGCGGCACTAGCGCCATCAGCCTTGGCCTCCTTGCCGTTCAACGCGTCCTCCGCCTTGATCAGCACCTCTGCCATGTCCTCCTTCTTATCCTGCGCCTGAAGTACACGGGTGAGGTCCACCATGAAGTGTGCATCGGGCATGAGCCGTATCGCCTTGTTCAACAGTTCCTCTGCACGCACGAAGTCCTTCTTCTTACCGGCCACACGACCGGAGGCGGCCAGTGCGAAGGGGTAGTCGGGGCGTTCAGCAAGGGCGGCCCGGTATTGTTCATCAGCCTTGTCCAAGTCCCCGTTGCGTTCATGGATCCCGCCGAGTTGTACGCGGCTCCAACTGGTCTCCTCGGAACCAGGGTATCCTGCTTTCACAGCAAGGTCCATCGCTTGGATAGCACCGGGTACATCACCATGGATCTCGCGCAGGTAACTCACGCGGCTGTAGCTGCGCAGATCGGGGCGTGTGCCCACCATCTTGTCGCTCATCTTCACGGCATCGGCGTAGTGGCCCAGTTCCACGTTGGCATCCACCAGCACGCCGTAGTTGAAGGCGCGGTGCGGATCGAGCGCTACGGCTTCCTCGCCAAGGGCCAGTGCTTCCTCGAACTGGTGTTGGCTCAATTTCACGAGCGCCTTCAGGGTGAGCGCCTCACCGCGAAGCTCCTTGCTCTTTGGTTCCGTCCCCTTGGTCTTTTCCAGCACACGGTCCAGGATCACCAGCGCGGCATCCTGGTTGGGGCCGTAGTTGCCGGTGATACGGGCTTCGGTGATGAAGATCTCGCTCAATGTGATCCAACTCTTCAGGTCATTGGGTTCCTTCTCCAACTGGGCCTTCAGCTTGGCGTACGAGGTGCGCAGTCGATCTGCTTCACCCGGTAGGCCGATCGGCGCGTTGCGCACGGGCAATTGGGGGATATCCACAGTGCGCTGGGTGCTGGCAGCAGCAGTGGTCATACGGTCATTGCCGCCTTGCATTTCGGTACACGCTTGGAGCAACAGGAAGCTGCCAAGGATGTAGGGTGTGAGTTTTGGTGCCATGTGGGGGTGCTTTGTCGTCCGGTCCCGCGCACCACCACCATTGGGTGGCAGTGCGCGGGCGAACGTTGGTCTTGGACTACTGCTTGACAAGCTTCAAGGCACCCAACAGGGCACCGTCCGCATCAACGGCCTTGGCCAGGTAGGTACCGGCGGCTACGCCAGTGGCATCCCAGCGAATGCTTTGCTTACCGCTCTTGATGTTCCCATTGAACGGAACACTGATGAGCTTGCCGGTGATGGAGTACAACTCGATGCGCACACGGCCCGCTGTCTTCAGGTCGAACTCGAAAGCGGTGGTGGTGGTCATCGGGTTGGGGTAGGCGGTCAGTTGAAGCGTGGTATTCAGCGCTTCGTGGATACCCACGTTCCCCTCGCTTGGGTCAAGGATGTCGGGTTGGGTATAAGCGATCTCCAGTCCACTGCATGGTCCGGTGCCACTGTGTGGTGCGGCCACGTATGGGAAGGAGGACTGGAAGGCCAGGTCGTTCGCATCCACACCCGTGGTGTAGGTGAGCACGTCCAGCAAGTCCTGGGTCACGGGGTTCGCACCGCCAGCGGTGTAATCATCATACCACAGACCGATGGCAGCCAGGGCCACACCACCGACAGCTTGCAGTTCGATGCGTGTGACATCATCCTCCAAGCGACGACCGTTCGGGAAACCATCCATGTTGGGGATGAATTCCAGGGAAGCCGTTGCATTGTACATCGGATCGGTCAGACCCGATACCGCAGCCGCAACGATACCGAGCGGTGAGAAAGCAGGGTCGCTGCGATCGGTCACAGGCACGGCCATGTTCAGGCGCAACATGTCACCACCGTTCGGAAGGAAGTTGTGGATGAAAGGCTTCCCGGTCGCCAATGGATCTCCATTCTTCCCGGTGGCCAGCTGGTACGGACGCATGTTGGGCACACCGGTGTGGAAGATGGGCCAGAGGTCCACGCTGCGGGGGCTGTTGTCCGCGGGTAGGAGCAGGGTGCCGAACACGGCATCGTCCAGCGCGGTCCCGGCCACGGCCGCCGTGTTCTTCAGCGGGTACAGGCCTGACTGCCCATTGCCGAAGTCGAAGCCTTGAAGGCTGTTGCGCTGTATGCGCAGTGCCGCAAATGCCGGTACAGCCCCACCAAAGAGCGCATCGTCCATATACAAGGCGAGCTCAGGGTTGTAGAAGTAGTTCCCGAACGTGGCGATGTTGGCCAGGTCCTGGTAAGGGGTCAGGCTGTTCCACAGGTCCTTGCTGCCAATGGGGATCACCACCTCGTTGGTCAGTGGCATGCCCAAACGGGACACCTGTACCCAGTTGCCCATGTAGCTCTCGGAACCGTCCGTGGCCAAGGTGCGCATGGTGCGGCGGCTAGCGCTTGCCCATACACCGATCACGAAGTCGGGGTCCAGGATGCTGCTTGCAGCGCTCACTTCAAGGCCGTCCTTCTGCAAGGTGCTGATGGGGATCTTCAGCACGATGGAGCTCACGTTCAGGCAGGAGAGGCCGTCCTTGGGCATCCCGCTCTGGCGGGGCAGATCGCCCAGGTCGAATACGCCGGCCAGGTCCACGAAGAATGGATCATCGGTGGGTCCGGCAAAGACCGTCTCACCGCTGGGCAACTGGTGGAAGGCACTCGCCATCAACGCCGCGTAGGTGGTGTTCAGTCCGGCACCGCCCTCGATGCTGCGCTGTCCGATGTTGTTCGGTGGCACCACGCCGTTCAGCTTCACCACTTGGAAGCTGGAACCGCCATCGATGCTGCGCTCCAAGGTGTAGGTGGTCTTCTGGTTCTGGAGGCCCAAGCGCACATTGAAGAAGGTCGAAGGGTCCTCGTTCTCCTTGTTGAAAGTGAACCGGTAGATGATGTCATCACCCGTGGTGGAAACATCATTGTCGATGTGCACCTCGTACCGGATGTTCTCCCCGAAGGAGTAGTAGTTGGGCCCGCCGTGTGGCAGCTGCATGGGCACGTAGTTCGCGATGATGATGATGTAGTTGGGATCATCAGGGCAACGGAACGCGTACACATCGGTGTTGTCCGCAAGCGGGTCGTTCGCGATCAGTGGTGCTTCGCGGTGGCTACTGGCTGTCGCCAAGGAGGCGACCAGCACGCCACAGGCGAGGGCCAGGTTCTTGATGGGCGATGCGTACATCGCCCTTGTTTGTGTTCTCATGGTCGGATCGGCTTAAACCCCGGTACCCCTCCAAGGAGCGGCTACGTAAGGGAAAGTGGTACGGAAAGGAGCGTCATTGGCTTCCACACCGGTGCTGTACTGCAGGGTGTTCAAGAGCAGGTTGGTAACCGGGCTCTGGTTGGGGTTGCTGGCATTGTAATCATCATACCACAATCCAATTGCGGCCAGAGCCACACCGCCAACAGCCTGTAATTCAATGCGCGTCACATCATCCTCCAGACGTCGCCCGTTGGGGAAACCGTCCATGTTGGGAATGAACTGCAGGGAGGCATCACTGTTGTAAGCCGGATCGGTGAGTCCGAGCACGGCTGCCTGCACGATGCCGAGCGGGCTGAAGGCGGGATCGGTCCGGGAGGTCACAGGTGTGGCCATGTTCAGGCGCAGCATGTCGCCACCGTTGGGCAGGAAGTTGTTGATGAAGGGCTTACCGTCAGCAAGTGGGTTGCCGCCCTTGCCCGTGGCCAGTTGGTAGGGTGCGAGGTTGGGCACACCCGTGTGGAAGATCGGCCAGAGGTCCACGCTGCGTGGGCTGTTGTCCGCAGGTAGTAGGAGTGTTCCGAAGACGGCATCATCCAGCGCGGTGTTCGCCACGGCAGCAGTGCCTTTCAACGACCACAAGCCACTCTGCCCGTTGCCGAAGTCGAAGCCTTGCAAGCTGTTGCGTTGCACGCGTAGACCCGCAAAGGCAGGCACGGCTCCACCGAATTGCTCATCATCCATGTACAGGCCCAACTCGGGGTTGTAGAAGTAATTCCCGAAGGTGGCGATGTTCGCCAGGTCCTGGTAGGGGGTCAGGGCGTTCCACAGGTCCTTGCTGCCGATGGGAATGACCGCCTCGTTGGTCAAGGGCATGCCCAAACGGGAGACCTGCACCCAGTCACCGCTTTCGGTGTAGCCGCTGCCGGTCGCGTTCAGCGTGCGCATGGCAGGCCGACTGGCACTGGCCCACACACCGATCACGAAATCGGGGTCCAGGATGTTGTCCGCTGCGCCGGCGGTAAGGCCGTCCTTCTGCAACATGGAAATGGGGACCTTGATGCAGATGCTGTGCACGTTGGTACGGGCCACGCCGTCACGCACAACACCGCCGTTGTTCTGGCGGGGCGCATCGCCCAGGTCGAAGATGCCTCCAAGGTCCACGAAGAACGGATCATCAGCAGGGCCGCAGTAAACGGTTTCGCCGGTGCTGGCGGTCATGATGGCCGCTGTGATCAGATCCTCATAGCTACCTGCACCCAGCCCTGCCGCTCCTTCAATACTGCGGGGGCCGATGTTCGGTGGGGGCACGATGCCATTGACGAGCACGGTGGTCCATGTGGCGCCACCGTCCAGGCTCTTCTCCATCGTGTACTTGGTCAGCAGGTTCTGCTGGCCCAGGCGGATGTTGAAGAAGGTGCTCGGGTCCTGGTTGGTCTTGGTGAATGTGAAGCGATACGTGATGTCATCCCCCGTTGTCGCCGTTTTGTTGTCGATGTGCACCTCGTAACGGATGCCCTCGCCGAAGCTGGCGTAGTTCGGTCCGCCGAAGGCCAGCTGAGCCGGGATGTAGTTGGCGATGATGGTGATGTAGTTCGGGTCGTCCGGACTGCGGAAACAGTACAGGTCGGTATTGTCCGCCAAGGGGTCGTTGGCGATAAGCGGTGCCTCGCGATGGCTCGATGCCCAGGCACCGGGAGGAGCACCGGTGCTGAGCAACAAAGCCCCGAGCACCGCAACCCTTCCGAGGGAGTGTTGGTAGTTCATGGTCCGTTGATCTGGTTATGCCAGCGCGGAGTTGCGCTGACTGAACCACCTACGAGGAACATGGGTCACTTGGATCGACGGAAGATGAAAGAAGGTTTCACACAGCACGCTAGCACCGGCCTTGGTCACGGCGCGCGTCCTGCAAGCAAAGTGATACCGGTCCTTGTCGGAACCCGGGAAAGCCGGGCTGGCAAGTGCAGAGGTACTCCTCTCACAACCCGAGCGTTTCCATGTAGGACCGGACCCGATCACGGAAACGCTTTGTCAGCTGGGGCGAAATTCGCTTGCGTGGTCATGACGGAGGTGACCTGACATCCGTGTGGACAGGAGGGTCTCACATCCCCTACGGGGAGTTCCGTTTGTTCACCCCGCTTGACCCAGCAGTACCATAGCCTCCAGGTCGGGCGTGGGGCTGCCCCCGGTCTTCTCCTGCGTTACGGCGAAGCCCTGTGCATGAGAGATGTCCTTCATGCGCTGCAGCCCTTTCGCATCAGCGGCCATATCGAAGATACCAGCATCCACAGGGGTACCGTCCACCAAAGCCCAGAGCTGATACTGCTTGCCGGCCGGTGGATCGGGAAGGGACAGGACATCGATGAATACGCGGTGTGCTGAGCGATCCCAATATATCCGGGCTTTCGAATCGGCGGCATTGGTGGTTCCTTTCAGGGTGACCAACTCCGTGCGCGGGTCCATCACCACAGCCAATTGTTCCTGGGAAAGTTGGAAGGAAGCGTTCTGTACTTGGAACTGCTCTGCCAGCATCACCTGTTCGCGCTCCAGGCGGGCAAGCGCTGTGCGGGTGGAGCGCAGTTCGCTCAACAGCATGACGTTGCCCGCAGCGCTGATCAGGAGGGCGGCCACGCTGGCTGCGGCCAACCAACGCCAGGGTCCGGGACTTGCTGGGGTAAGCTCACGCAAAACGGGCGAGTGCGTGCTCTGCGGCCCAGCGATGCGCTCCATCACCATCGAACGAACGGCGGCCGGTGGTGATTTGGCATTTTGCCTGGCAAGGCGCTCCAGGTCGTGCTCGATGCGCTCAAGCTCCTCGCGCACCTCCGGGTCGGAGTTGCGCATGCGTTCCACCAAAGCGGTTTCCTGCGCATCGGTCTGGCCGATCACATATGCTTCGAGCAAGCCGGAACCGATGAGCTCGCGCGCGTTCATTGGTGGTCTTTCAGCAGGGTCCGCAGTTCGGTGAGGGCGGCACGTGTACGCGACTTCACCGTGCCGAGCGGTATGCTTGTGCGCTCGGCGATCTCCTGCTGGGTGAAACCTTGGTAATAGGCCATGTCGATGATCTCGCGATGCTCGGGCTTCAAGCCTTGGAGCACCTTTACCACATCGGCGCCATCCAAGGTATCCTGGGTGGTATCGGCGGCCAGGTGATATACGTGGCTGTCGAGTGATCGGATCGCACTGGCCTTCCTCATGTCCGCCGAACGCAGGCGATCGATGGCCGTGTTGCGGGCGATGTTCATCATCCAAGTGAAGGGCCGTCCCTTGGAAGGGTCATACCCGGACGCGTGGGTCCAGATCTTCACGAAAGCGTCCTGAAGGACCTCCTGCGCTGAACCCTCATCCCCGTTCAGTACGCGCAGTACCGTGCCGTAGAGCGCTGCGCTGAAGTCATCGTAGAGCTGGGCGAACGCCGCCTGGTCGCGTTGTTGAACGCGCTGGAGTAAAAGCAGATCGGGTGTAGCCATCGACCAGGGGTCGTACAAGTTTACCTGTTGGGCATGGATATGGCCCTGTGCGAGGCATGAAATCTTTTGCGATGGTCCGATCGGACGTTTACCTCGTATATGGCTGCGCAGGTGCATATGCTCAGACCTGGATCAAGCATGCCGGACGAAATGTCCACTTTTGCAGAACGAATGGAGGAGGTATCGGGCATAACCACCGAGTTGATCGAACGCTACGTGCTCGGCCAACTGTCCGCTGGTGAATGTTCGGTGGTGGAGGCAGCGGCCAGCAGGAATGATGGTCTGCGTGCATCGATCGCCAGCCTGCAGGGCGGATTGGAGCGGTTGGCGCGGTTGAACGCCGTGTCCCCTCCGAAGGAGCTGAAGCACCAGGTGTTGGCGGCAGTCAGAGAGGTCGAGCACCAAGCGCGGTTCCAGCCGCCCGTGATCCATGCCGGTTCCGTTGCCGCCGATTTCGCCATGTGGGTGGACCGTCCTGAGATGGTTCGGCCAGCGGATGCCGGGGATCTTTATTTCATCCCCTTTGCCGACAATGCCGAAGGGACCAGCGCTGTGGTCTGGCTCGTCACCGGCTCACCGGAGGAAACACACACCGAGTGCGTGGAGAAATTCCTCATCCTCGAAGGCTCCTGCCACATCGAATTCCCGGATCGGGTGCATGTGCTGAAGGCAGGTGATGTGCTCAGCATTCCGCTGCATACACCACACACGGTGAAGGTGACAAGTACCGTTCCTTGTAAGATCCTGTTGCAGCGGATCGCAGCCTGAGTGGCGTCCGACCTTAACGCGCCACGTGTGTTGGCCGAACGGGTTCGAGCTGTTCCGGAGGATGGTGCCAAGCCACTGCCTGCAGCTCGTCCTTGTCACACGCCGTGCCCGGTCGGTGACTGGGCGAGGACTCGAATCATCGATCGATCAGTTCACGGTCTTGCACAGGGATCATCCCTTCTCCAACCGTTCCGTCATCTTCCGGATCCGATCTTCCAACTGCTCACTGCTGAGCTTCTCGCGCAGCCTATCCACGATGATGGGGAAAGCAAAGGGCGTGAATTTTCCGGGGTCCTTGATCACCTTGCGCTGGGCTTGAATACGTTCCAGCGCTTCGCGCATGCGTGGCAGTTCCATCTGGATGTCGAAGGCCTCGTCGTAGGCTTGGCGAAGCAGCAGGTGCTCTGGTTCATGCTCTCGGAACACATCGAAGAAGAGGCTGCTGTTGGCGCGCATGTGGCGTTCCTTCAGCGGACGGCCGGGCATACCTTTGAACACCAGCCCGGCGATGCTGGCGATGTCGCGGAATTTGCGCTTGGCCATCTCGGTGGCGTTCATGCTGCGCTGTAGGTCGCTCAGTAGGTCCTGCGGGCTGAAGAGGTCGTTGTCCAGCGCCTCCTCGATGGGGATGGGCTGGTCGCTGAGCAGCTCGAAGCCGTAGTCGTTCATGGCGATGCTGAAGGTGATGGGCTTCAGCAGGCTCATGCGGAAGGCAAGGAGCGAGCCAAGCGCCTCGTGCACCAAACGCCCTTCGAAGGGGTAGACCACCACGTGGTGGCCTTCGCGACTGGTGAAGCGTTCGATGAGCAGTTCATCCGGTGAAGGCACGATGCTGGTTTCCCGCTGGCGTTGGAGGATGGGCTCCACGGCGCTCATCTCCGGTCCTGGTCGGTCCATGGTGAGCTGCTCGCGCAACACCTTGGCCATGTAACTGCTCAGCGGCATGCGTCCGCCCTGCCAACTCGGGATCTTGCCTTTCTGCTCGCGGCTCTTGCGCACCTGCGCCACCAGGTCCTTCACGCGCACCAGTTCCAGCGATCGCCCTGCGAACCAGAACACGTCGCCGGGCTTCAACTGGTTGATGAACCATTCCTCCACGGTGCCGATACGCCCCCCACTCAGGAGCTTCACCGCATAGCTGCTGTCGCTCACGATGGTGCCGATGCTGAGCCGGTGCCGCAAGGCGATGCGTCGGTCGTGCACCCGGACAAGACCGTCGTCGTCCACCACCGCCTTGTTGAACTCATCATAGGCCGCGAGGCTCTTGCCGCCGCTGGTGATGAAGGTGAGCAGCCAGTCCCACTCGGTGGATGTGATGTCCTTGAAGCACCAGGTGGAACGTACCTCGTGGTAAAGCGCAGCAGGGGAGAAGCCGTCGCTCACGGCAAGCGTCACCAGGTACTGCGCCAGCACATCGAAGCAGCGGAACAGCGGCTGGCGTGACTCGATGCTGCCTTCTTCGGCGGCCTGTCGCAGGGCGGCGGCTTCCACCAGTTCCAAGGCATGGGTGGGCAGGAACCAGATGCGGCTGGTGGCATCGGGACGGTGACCGCTGCGCCCCGCGCGTTGCACGAAACGCGCCACGCCCTTCGGGCCGCCGATCTGCACCACGCTCTCCACCGGACGGAAATCCACGCCCAGGTCCAAGCTGCTGGTGCAGACCACGGCCTTCAGCTTGCCCACGTCCAGCGCCTGTTCCACCCATTCGCGCACGTTCCGGTCCAGCGAACCGTGGTGCAACGCGATGGTGCCCGCCAGCTCCGGCGCGATGTCCAGCAGGTGGTGGTACCAGATCTCACTCTGCGCACGGGTGTTGGTGAAGATCAGTGTGCTCGTGCTCTGCTCGATGATCGGTAACAGATGGCGCGCCAGCTTCAGGCCCAGGTGCCCGGCCCAGGGGTAGTGCTCCACCTTCTCGGGGATGATGCTGCGGACCTCGATGGGTTTCTTGATGGTGGATCGCACCAATACGGGGGCATATCGACCTGCACCGGGTTGTCGACCCGATGGGTCGACGCTACGGGTGCGATCCACGAGGTCGGCGCCATGCAGGACTGTCATCGCCTCTTGGAGGTTCCCAATGGTGGCGCTGATGCCCCAGATGCCCAGCTGCGGGCGCAGGGCTTTCAGGCGGCTCAGGCCCAGTTCCACCTGCACACCGCGTTTGTTGCCCAGCAGTTCGTGCCACTCGTCGGCGATGAACCAGTCCAGGTGCTTGAAGAGCTCGGCGTAGCCCTTGGTGGCCAGCAGCACGTGCAGGCTTTCGGGCGTGGTCACCAGCAGTTGTGGAAGGGCCTTCTTCTGCGCAGCGCGCTCCTTGGTGCTGGTGTCGCCGGTGCGCACGCCCACCTTCCAATCGAGACCCACGCCGTCGCACATCCGTTGCGCACTTTCCGCGATCTCGCCTGCCAGTGCACGAAGGGGGGTGATCCAGATCGCTCGAAGGCCTTGGGTATTGTCACTCCGGGCTTGACCCGGAGTCGCACCATTGCCTTTTACGCGACTCCGGGTCAAGCCCGGAGTGACATTCAGTAGCGCGGAATTCACCACCCCGCCCCAGACCGCGTAGGTCTTGCCGCTGCCGGTGGGGGCGTTGAGCAACCCGCTGCGGCCGGTGGCCATGTGGGCCCACACCTCGCGTTGGAAGGGTTGCACGCGCCATTCCTGGGCGGCGAACCACTGGTCAAGGGCACGGTGAGTGGTGCTGCGAGTCGCGCTCACTGTTTCAGGAGGCGGATGCTGCGGCCGGTCCCGTCGAGCACCTGGAGTAGATAGGCCCCACTGCGCAAGCCGCGCAGGTCGATCAACGCACTGCCGCCCGTTGCCGTGCCGCTAAGGACAGCGCGGCCCGTGGCGTCGATGAGCGCATAGGGGAAGGTGCCTTCGATGCCCATCAGCAGCACTGCATCCTCCGCGGGGTTGGGCCATGCGGACAACGTGGAGGCGGCCGGCTCGGGCAGGGCGGTGCTGAAGTTGCCGCAGGTGAAGCCTTGGAAGAAGTCCCAGATGACGTTGGTGGCGCTGAAGGTGGCACCGGTCGGCCAGGTGTGTCCGCCGCCATCGATCTTGTAGTGCACCACGCTGGCGCTGCCGTTGCAGGGCGCATACACCTGCTGCTCCACGGTGGCGTTGAACGGCGTGATCGTGGGTGGCGTGGAGCAGGCGAGGTTCGAGGTCCAGAGGTCGAGCACATCCTGTACGCCCAGCCCACTGAAGATGCTGCCGTTGTAGCTGACAATGAAGTCCGAGGTACCATGGATCTGCATCACGCCCGGTGTGTGCTGGGGTGCGCAGCCGGCCAGATCCCCATCATTGATGGTGCCCGATACCGAGGCGATGGCCGCGAAGCACTTCGGGCTCTCACAGCCCAGTTTGTGGCTCATGTACCCGCCCGCCGAGAACCCCGTGGCGTAGATGCGCGTGGTGTCGATGCTGAACTGACTGATGAGCGTATCGCGTAGCGCACCGATGTAGCCCACGTCATCGGCCGTGCTGCCGCCGGGGAAGGGCGAGTTGGTGTTCCACCCGTTGTTCACGCCGTTGGGGTACGCCACGATGAAACCTTCCTGTTCGGCGAGGTCATTGAAGCCGGTGACGTTCATGATGGCCGTGGCGCTTTGGGTGAAGCCGTGCATGACGAACACCAGCGGAACCGGGGTGCCCGGCACATAAGCGGAAGGCACGTAGGTGATGTGGTCCCGGGTGAGGCCATCGTGCGTTATCGTGCCGTTCACCTGTGCTACGACGGAGGTGGCCAGCAGGGCCAGGGCGGGTAGGAGTGTGCGAAGGGTCATGAGAAGAGAACGATCGGTGTGGCTCAGGGTTCGGTGGTGCTGGAAAGGGTGGCACCGGCCAGGTGTTTCAAGGCATCCAAGGTATCCGCATCCTCCGGTCGTTTATCCCGCCGCCAGCGCACGATGCGGGGGAAACGCACGGCCACGCCGCTCTTGTGCCGGCTGCTGGTGCTGATGCCCTCGAAGGCGATCTCGAACACCAACCGGGGTTCCACCTGCCGAACCGGACCGAAACGCTCGAGGGTGTTCTTCTTCACGAAGGCATCGACCTCCTTCATCTCTGCGTCGGTGAGACCGCTGTACGCCTTGGCGAAGGTGACGAGCTGGCCCTCCTGCCACAGACCGAAGGTGTGGTCGGTGTATAGGTCGGCGCGCCGGCCATGGCCCTGCATGCTGAAGGTGAGGACCGCGTCGATGCTGAGCGGGTCCACTTTCCACTTCCACCAGTCGCCACGTTTGCGGCCCACCTCGTAGGAGCTGCTGCGGCGCTTCAGCATCAGCCCTTCAATGCTGGTGGCCCGGGCGTGTTCGCGGTGTGCGACGATCTCCTCCCAGGTGCTGAAGTCGAGTGTGGGCGATAACAGGAGCGAGGGATGGGAAGCCCTTGCGTGCACCTGCTCCAAGATCCGCCGCCGCTCTTCCATGGGCGCCTGCCGGATGTCCCGGCCTTCGAACTCCAGAATGTCGTAGGCCATGAAGACCACGGGCACATCGCTCAGGATCTTCTTCCCGACCGTCTTGCGGCCGATGCGTTTCTGCATCTCCGCGAAGGGCAGTGCAACACCGTCCTTCCACGCCAGGATCTCGCCATCGAGCACGGTGCCTGGGGGCAGGGCTTCCCGGAAGGCATGGAACTCCGGGTACTTGTCGGTCACCAGTTCCTCGCCGCGGCTCCATACGAAGTGCTCGCCACCACGCACGATCAACTGGCCGCGGATGCCGTCCCACTTGTGCTCGGCCTGCCAGTCCTGCGGATCGCCGAGGGGCAACAGTTCCTCCAATCCGGCACCGGCCGCTCGACCTTCGGCGCCTTCAATGCCATAGGCCAGGTAGAAGGGGTAGGGGCGGGAGGCCTGGTCCGCCAAGTTCTCAGCGAACAGCAGGTCGTGGAAGCTGGTGCTGTGCGGGCTCCATTCGCCCATCAGGCGGTGCGCAATGGCGTCCTCCTCCAATCCTGTGGCCTTGCTCAGGCCCTTCACCATGATCTTCTGGCTCACCCCGATCCGGAAGCCGCCGGTGATGATCTTGTTGAACACGAAGAGCTCCATGCCCGACAGTCCGGCCCAAGCGGCTTTCACGCGCAATGCCTTCTCCGTTTCGTCCTGGTGTTTCAGGTCCTCCACGTAGTGCACCCATTCGGTGAGGCTCTTGGTGATGGGCCGTTCCAACTTCGCGATGTGCGTCACCGTCTCCGCGAAGTCGCCCACCACGTGGTAGCTGGCCTCGAACAGCCAATCGGGTATGCCGCTGATCTCGGCCGCCCATTGCCGCAGCTGTGTGCTGGTGATGGGCCGTTTCGGCCGACGACCGCTGAGCAGCGCGATGGTCCAGAGCTTGTCGGCGTCCGTCGCTTCGCGGAAATACACGGCCAGCGCATCCACCTTGGCGATTGTGCTGGAGGTGGAATCCAATTCGTCGAACAACTGGGCGGCGCGTTGCATGCTAAGGGGAATTCCGGTGCTCAACGATCAGCGAAAAATGTTCAATGGTCAATATTCAATCTTCAACATTCAACTCAAATGCCTGCAGGGCGATGGATGCTACGACCCCATGCCACGCTGATTTTTGCGCGCGGTATCAATGCTCTTGGCAAGGATCGCGATCAACTCGCCACATTCCTTGGTCAGCCATTGATGGTCCACGTCTGTGGTAAGCATCAATCTTGAAAGCCCTTGGATCTTCAGGTTTGAACGCGACTCCTTCAGTTCCTTCAGGGCGATACGGAGTTTGTGGACAAAGTCATTGGTCGACTCCGCTCCGCTTGCTTCTCCGTAGTGTAGTGCAGGAGACCCTCCGCTTCTGAGCAGCTGCCCACCATAGTATTTGCCGGACATGGTCTTCGGCATGCGATCGACATAGTTCACGATCCGTGCAGCGAACATGTCCAGCCTGTCTTGAAGGTCGAATTTTCTCGGTTCCATCTGTTCTGGCATTACTCATGGCTCATGCACCTGTCATCTACTTTGTGTCCATTGGTCATTGATCATTGGTCATTGAACATTGAACATTGAACATTGACCATTGACCATTGACCATTGAACATTCCCTTCAGCATTCAACCTTCAACGACCACCCTTTACATCCCTTTTCTCATCGACGCCATCTCCCGTAGGACCAGGCAGACCCAGTGGGTCGACGCTACGAGTGTTTTCTGCGATGTCGGTGCGCTGATCCGTGCCGTCCTCAGCACCGAATTCCGTCGATTCCGCGGTCGCATCATATCCAACGCTCCGCAGGTATTGGCTGAACACATCGGTATAGCCATGGGTGGCGATGACGCGTTCCGCGCCGGTCTCCTTCACGGCCAACAGCAGCGCATCCCAATCGGCATGGTCGCTGAGCACGAAGCCTTTGTCGATGTTGCCGCGCCGACGCCAGCCTCGCAGCTGCATCCAGCCGCTTGCCATGGCGCTGCTATATGGCTTCATCTTGTTGGTCCAGGGCGTGCCGATGGCGCTGCCGGGGGTGATGACCAGCGCGTTGCGGAAGCGATCCTTGGGCGTGTCGGTGGTGATCGGCTCCCAAAGCGGCAATTCCAGGCCGGTGGCTTCGAGCACGACGTTCATGTTGGCCACGGCACCATGCACCAGGATCGGACCGATGCTTGTGTCAACGCCCTTCATGACGCGTTGCGCCTTGCCCAGGCTGTAGGCGCTGATGATGCTGCACACGCCGTTCGCGGCGTTCCCCCGCCACCACGCGTTGATGTCGGCGAAGACCTGCGCGGGATCGGGCCAGCGATAGATGGGGAGGCCGAAGGTGCACTCGGTGATGAAGGTGTGGCACTTCACGGGCTCGAAGGCGTCGCTGATGCCGTCCGTGTGCCGCTTGTGGTCGCCGCTGGCCACCCAGACCTCGCCCTTGTATTCCACCCGCACCTGGGCGCTGCCGGGGATGTGTCCAGCCGGGTGCAGGCTGAAGCGCACCCCGTTGATCGTGACCGGCTCACCGAAGGCCAGTGCATTGATGTGCAGGTCCTCACCGTAGCGAGCATGCATCAAGGGCTTGGTGACGCGGCTGCACAAGTAGTTATCACTGCCGCGTCGGGCGTGGTCAGCATGGGCGTGGGTGATGATGGCCCGTTCCACACCGCGCCAAGGGTCGATGTACACGTCGGCGATGGGGCAGTGGATGCCACGTGGGGTGAATGACAATAAGGTCGTCATGAGCGCTGATCCCAAGATAGACCGGCCGAACGTTGGAACAACCCATGTCCATTGAAGTTTGGGAACGTTCGTGTATTTTCGATGCATGACCCAGGTGGAACCCAAGCAGTGCCTGCAATGTGGCGAGAAGCTGTTGGGCAGGACCGACAAACGATTCTGTTCCGATGCGTGCCGCAACATCTACCACTACCACGCGAACAGTGCGCCGATCAACTACGTGCGAAACGTGGTGAACGCCTTGAAACGGAACCGTCGGGTGCTATCCGAGTTGAACACCGGACCAGAAGGGAAGAAGAAGGTGCACCGGGACAAGTTGTTGGAGCGGGGCTACAACTTCATGTACCATACGAACACGCACCGCACCAAGGCAGGGAATACGTATATATTCTGCTTCGAGCAGGGGTATCTGGAGATCGGCGAGAACTGGTACATGTTGGTCCGCCGGGATGAATACCTGGACCGTGCGGGCGATCCGAAGTAGGACCGGTCACCCGTGCCGGTGGCTGAAGCACCGAGGAGGATCCGGGAAGGTCGGCAGGATGGGGTCAGCCCAATGCCCAGATGAGCAGCACGGACATCGCCAGTACCATGACGGCCACCAACACGGGCCCGCCGATCTCGTTCTGTTCTGCCTCCTCCGGAAAGTGCCCTTCGAAATGATGGTCGCTCATGATGGAATGATGTGGGGCAAATATAGACCTGATCCGATCCTTGGTCCAGGCGGACACCTCATTCGATCGACAAGATGCTCAGTTCAGGCTGAACGTGGGCTGGCGTAGCACCATTCGAGCGATCACTCCGCTTTCGTTGGCGCGCATACGACGGATCATCGCCAGTACGTGTTCATCCAACTCGCGGTCGCTCAACTTGGCCAGGTCCTTGTACACCGGCAGGCTGCTGCGGCTCTTGAGGATCAGGGATATCTTGTAGGAGCGTGACATGGTTCCACTCAAGAGACGCCTGAACAGGCGAAAAGGATGCCTCCAGGACCGGTAGGAAGCAGTTCTGCCCAAGGAACGGTGGTCGCACCCCTGTGAACGGCAAGGATCAGCGCAACGATCCGGACACTTGGGAAGAAAGAAGCCCTTGCGATAAGCTCCTAAGGGCTCACGTTGGTGGGGGTGTGCGAACTGGCCGAGGACGGCCTTTCCCAGGAGGGGAGCTACATACGCAAGCCCCGGACGCTGCTGCGCATCGTCGGGCTTTTTCATTCCCGTCCTCGCTCAAGCTGCGCTTGGCTCGTCCGGGCATGAAAAAGCCCCGGTGACTTCGTCACCAGGGCTTGGTCTGGTCGGGGTGAGAGGATTCGAACCTCCGACCTCTACGTCCCGAACGTAGCGCTCTACCGGGCTGAGCCACACCCCGAAGGACCGTCGTAGCGACGACGATTCCTTCAACAAGGGTCGCAAATATAGGATCGTTCACCGAACCGCGAATACCGGTCGGTCAGGCATCGAACTTGTACCCGATGCCTTTGATCGTCTTGATGCGATCGTCGCCGATCTTTTCACGCAGCTTGCGGATATGCACATCGATGGTGCGATCGCCAACGAACAGTTCGTTCCCCCAGATCTGGCTGTAGATCTCATCCCGCTTGAAGACCTTCCCGGGCTTGCCGATGAGCAGGACGAGCAGTTCGAACTCCTTCTTCGGCAATTGCAGTTCCTGGTCGCCCACATGGACCATCACCTTTTCGAGGTCCACGCGAATGCCATTGGCCTCCAGTACATGGCCTTCCGGACGATCGGAACTGCTGCGCTTGAGCAATGCTTTCACCTTGCTCACGAACACCTTGGGGCGGATGGGCTTGGTGATGTAGTCGTCAGCTCCTGCTTCGAATCCGGCGATCTGGCTGTAGTCTTCGCCCCTAGCCGATAGGAAGGTGATGAGCGTTTGCTTGAACTCCGGCATGTTGCGCAGCTGGTTGCACACCTCCACACCGTCCATGCCGGGCATCATGATGTCCAGTACGATCAGGTCCGGCCGGAACTGCTTGGCAGTACGTAATGCATCGCGGCCGTTCAAGGAGGTGGCAACCTGATACCCCTCGCGCTCCAGGTTGTACTTCAGAAGTTCAAGGATATCCTGCTCATCATCCACCAACAATACCTTGGGGGTCAGCGCTCCGCTCATGTGATCATCCATCGTTGGCTGCAAAGGTGACCCGACCAAGCCGGGTGGATGTTAAGGCCTGGTCAAATATAGGTTAAGCCGGAGGCCGGTTCCGGGATACCACCAAAGCACGGCATCCATTAGATTTGGACCCTGTGGAAGCGCGGTCTTCCCTGCCGTGAGCGATGGACATGGTCCATCAGTTGATGGAAGAAGGCCGGTCACTGGAGGTTCGTACATTGGAATTCAAGCGGGAATAGCTCAGTTGGTAGAGCATCAGCTTCCCAAGCTGAATGTCGCGGGTTCGAATCCCGTTTCCCGCTCTTCGTTCGTTACAGCATGGGATGGAAGTGTCAGGACCGCGGGTATTGAACGACCCTCGGCGTGCAAGTGGAACCGGCGAACAGCCGTAACTCCGCATTGTTCTCTTCAAACAATGGACATCCAGATCAACTTCCGCACGCTGGGAACCGCGCTTCTCGGCGGCTGTGTAAGCCTATTTTCCTGTCAGAGTGGAGCCGCTCCATCATCAACCATGCACACAACGTCCGATACTTCCCACCTCATGACCACCGATACCACTGACAGTTTGGAGACGATCACCTTGGGTGCGGGTTGTTTCTGGTGCGTGGAAGCCGTGTTCGTGGAACTCAAGGGGGTCCGGTCCGTGACCTCGGGCTACATGGGAGGGACCGTTCCTGACCCCACCTACAAGGCGATCTGCACCGGCACCACGGGTCATGCCGAGGTGGCGCAAATCGTATTCGACCCGACCGATCTGAGCTTGGCTGAGTTGCTGGAGGTGTTCTGGCAGACGCACGACCCAACGACATTGAACCGTCAAGGGGCGGATGTGGGTACGCAATACCGTTCGGCCATCTTCTATCACACTGATGAGCAACGGAAGAGCGCCGAACATTACAAGGCGGAGTTGGACAAGAGCGGGGCGTTCCGATCAGCGATCGTGACGGAGATCGTTGCCGCAAGCAAATTCTACAAGGCCGAGGACTACCACCAGAACTACTATGCGGAGAACGGGGAACAAGGGTACTGCCAGATGGTGATCAGGCCGAAACTGGAGAAGTTCCGCAAGGCGTTCGCGACCAAGTTGAAGCCCTGATCGAACACCTTGTGACCAGGGTCACTCGGCCCGGACGGTCGGTGCTGGTACCTTCGTGGCCCCATGTTCAGCAAAGGCACCAAGCTCTTCAGCATCGCTCATTCGAAATGTCCGCATTGTCACGAAGGGGAATTCTTCGTGGATCCCAACCCGTACAACTTCTTGAAGGCAGGTGACCTGTTGGAGCGCTGCCCGGTGTGCGACCGTCGGTACACTCCGGAACCGGGGTTCTACTACGGGGGGATGTACGTGAGCTATGCCCTGGGCGTGGCCCTTTTCGTCAGCATCTACGTAGCCATCCTGGTACTATATCCCAGTGCCACCATGTGGACCTATGTGATCGGCGTGGTGGTAGGGCTGGTCATATTCGCACCGGTGATCTACAAGTATTCGAAGATCATTTGGGCCAACTTGTTCTTCGCATACAAGGGCGTGGAGCGCACGCCCAAGGAATTGGCCGAGCAAGCCGCCCGCGCAAAAGGCTGAAGGGGAGGTTCACATCCCGGACCCTTCGAGGTCGATGTAGTCCGTGATGATGAAGATCACCTGATCGGGGATCTTGGCCGAATGCGCACCCACATCGGAATAGCCCAAGAGGCCGACCATGTCCATGATATCCTCCACCGAGCGACGCTCGCTCACTGGTGGCCCCATAGGCGTCTGTCTGGCTTGCCACTCCAGCATGTAAAGTGGTCGTGGTTCCCGAAGTCCACGCCGAAGTAGTTCGAAGTAGGAGCCCTTGTCGGTGATGGTCAGGAAGCGATGTGCAATGAGTGCCATGTCCGCTTCGTTCGGTCCGATACCCGGGTCACCCACAGGGACCGTGCGCACCTTGAGCCGGTCATCGCCCAAGTTCAGTTCGCGCTTGCGTGCTTCAATGCGTTCGGCGTCAACAGGGTCGTTCACAACGGCGATGACATTGGCGCCTGCCTCGATCATTTTGAACGTGAAGTACCCATCCGCTGCAAAGAGGTCGACGATGGTCATGCCACTCAGGTCACCTCCCATCAATTGGATCAACTCCTCCGGCTTCTGCCAGGCGTCGCGTTCCTTGATCGGGTCGGTGTTGGGCAATGCTGCACCGCTCGTGGTCCCACCCGTTGGGTCGGTGGTGGCAGGTTCCGTGGAACACGCGGCGATCAGCAGTGTAGCGAACAGGAGGGAGGTGGTCTTCATTCGACGGTTACTTGGGGCAAAAGTACCCTGTTGGGCCGCCATGATAAAAATCCCCATGGGAATAATTACAACCTTCTAATTTTGGCCTATGGCACGGATAGAGGAAGAGTTGCTGAGCAAGTTCGAAAGCGAGCAACAAAAGGCGATGCTGAACGTACTGTTCACCGCCAATTGGTTACGCAGCCGACAAACCGCGGTCTACAAGCCGTTCGGCATCAGCCCGCAGCAATACAACATCCTCCGTATCCTGCGTGGCGCGAAGGGGCGGATGAACATGAACAGTGTGAAGGAGCGGATGATCGATCGGGCACCGAACGCGACACGTCTAACGGACAAGCTCATCGCAAAGGGATTGGTGGAACGCGAGCGTTGTGAGGAGGATCGGCGCGTGGTTTATGTGCGGATCAGCCCCAAGGGCTTGGAACTTTTGGCCCGTATCGATGTCGTGAACCGATCGGATATGAAGGACCTGATCGAGCGTGTGAGCGAGGCCGAGGCGGAATGGACGAACCGCGCGCTCGACCATATGCGGGGATGAACCTTTCTCCCGAGTTCGTGTTCATCATCGTCCCCCAAGTGATCAAGCATGCCTGACCGGAACAACCGCAGTGACCTGCCCATTCATCCGGTCCTGAACGAGCGATACAGCCCTAGGTCGTTCAAGGACCGTGATGTGACCGAACCCGAGTTGGAATTGGTCCTGGAGGCCGCCCGATGGGCACCAAGCAGTATGAACGAACAGCCATGGCGCTTCTTGGTGGCACGAAAGGGTGGTGTGGGACATGCCGAGCTGCTCGCCACGTTGGCACCGAGCAATGCGCTTTGGGCCGACAAGGCACCGATCCTGATATTGACCATGGTCCATCGCACCTTCAAACGGAACGGACTACCGAACATCCATGCGTGGCATGATCTCGGCGGTGCGGTGGCGATGTTGACCGTTCAAGCGACCGCGCTCGGGATGGGTATTCATCAACTGGGCGGATTCTCTGCCACCACCGCACGTGCACACTTCCAAGTGCCGGAGGATCTGGATGTGGTGAGCGTGCTGGCGCTGGGTCATCCAGGGCACTCTGATGCGCTACCGGAAGGACTTCGGGAGCGTGAGGAACGTCGTTCACCCCGATCGGGATTGGCGGACCTCGTTCGCTTCGGTAAGTGAGTCGTACGGAACCACACGGTGTCCCTCACGTTCGTGTCAACGGTCCTTTCGCGGCGCTTGTTCGATCGCACGCTCCCAGATCATGGCGCCCTCACGGTCCAGGACGCGCATGGTCATCACCCGGGCACCTTTGGGGCCGCTGAATCCGAGTTCCGCGAAATTGTGTTGCTCCACCAGGGTCCCAGGGACACGGAGTTCGTTCACCTCTTTCGGGCTGTATGTACCCGATGTGAGTGGAGAACAGGTCAGGTCATGGAGTACGGTCCCGTTCCCGAGTGTCAACTGGCTCAGCTCGGTGAAGTGCCGATCGCCCGAAACGAACACAACCCCTTGGATGCCTTCCGCTTCGATGCGACGTAGCAACTCCGCGCGCTCTTCCGGAATGCTCTCGTAATTCTCGAAGACACCGGCCGAGTTCAATACTTGCCCCCCCATGGCCACCACTTTGAACGATGCATCACTGTAACGGAGCGCTTGGATGAGCCAATCCAACTGCGCATTGCCCAGCAAGGAGGGGGCTATCGTCCGCAAATGACCTGGCCGGCGGAATGTGCGGTCGTCCAACAGGAAGAAGTCCACATCACCATGACTGAAAGAGGTGGTGATACCGGGCACGCCAGGAGCTCCGCACGTGGGGTTCGGCCAGAACAGATCGAACACCTCACGGGCCAATTCGCTGTTGACGAAGCTTCCGTCCGCGTCGTTCGGCCCGAAGTCATGATCATCCCAGATCGCATAGTGCGCCGTACTGCGGAGTAGTCTTTGCAACGCGGGTGTGCTGCGGGTATGGGTATAGCGATGCAGGTAGCCGGAACGTGAGCCCCAATCGGGTTCGCGCAGGTATACGTTATCGCCCAACCAGAGCATGAGGTCGGGTGAGCGTTCGGCGATCCTGTCGAAGATCCGCATGTCGTTCCCATAGGGTCGTCCGGGCCGGTCATAGGCAGGCTCGTTGATATAGGCACAGCTCCCCATCGCCACGGTGAAGTCTGGCGGGTCCGTACGATGCTTCCAAAGCGACTGGGTCTTGAACGAGAGCGGTTGTCCCACATCCACTATTGATCCGTTGATGATCGGCCGGTAGTGATAGGTCGTACCCGGTATCACCGCACTGACCACGATGTCCAAGGCATATGCGTTGACACGATGAGCGGTCACCTCCTGCGTGGTCATCACACTGTCCGGGCGGTCCTTTGCCCAATACTCGATCCTTGCGTTACAAGGACCGTGACACTGAAGCCAGACCGTGGCCTCCAGCATGTCGATGTGCCCGACCATGGGGCCATTGATCGGTACTTGTGCATGCGTACTTGATGCAAGCAGAAGGAAGGGAATTGCGAACGACCTCATGGAACAAAGATGCATATAGCGCACGGTCGAGCAGGAAAGGCTTCGGCCTTACTTTGCGGGCCAGAAAGTCGGTTCCCATGAACATCATCGAGGCGTGGTTGGAGATGAAGTCGCAGCTGCCGGAGCTGCCGATAGAGGGCATCGGGGCGAAATACATCTACCCCTTCTTCGTGGCGCTGATCGTGTTCGAGTACTTCCGCGCGAAGGAGCTCTACGACCTCAAGGAGAGTTGGTCGGGGTTCGTGATGGGGTCTGTAGCCACGGTCATCAGGGTGGTCGTGAACGTGTTCGAGATCACGTTGTTCATGCTGTTGTTCACCTGGTCCGCGCCCCTGCGCGAGTCCTTGTTGGGCTACACCAGTTTGGGGTGGGCGTGGTATACCTGGGTGATCTGCCTCATCGCCGATGATCATAATTTCTACTGGCATCACCGGCTATGCCACAACGTGCGGATCCTTTGGGCAGCTCACTTGCCGCACCATTCGGGCCGAATGTTCAACCTCACGGTGAGTATCCGGAACGGGTGGTTCATCTCCTTCTTCAAGCCGATCTATTGGTTATGGATGCCCTTGTTGGGCTTTGAACCGATCATGATCGCCACCTGTTTGATCGTGAACGCGTTCTACCAGTTCTTCTTGCACAGTCAACTGGTACCCTCCCTCGGTTGGTTCGAAAAGGTGTTCAACACGCCGTTCGTGCATGTGGTGCATCATAGTAGCAACGCCGAATACTTGGACCGTAACCACGGTGGCATCCTGGTGATCTGGGACCGTATCTACGGTACCTGGCAGGATCCCATCCCCGGCGTGGATGCCAAGTACGGCATCAGCCATGACCCGGGGTCGTACAGTCCGGTAACACACAATCTGTTCGAGTTCCAGGAGATCTGGCGCGATGTGAAGCGGGCCCCCGGCCTACGGAACAAGCTGATGTACATCTTCGGTCCACCGGGCTGGAGCCATGATGGCAGTAGCCAGACCAGCCGACAGTTACAAGCCGCGTTGAAGACCACGACACGCTCGAAGCAGGAGGTCGTCACGGCATGATGAAGGCCGGGCGCTACCCCGGCCTTTATTTGCTTACCGATCGGATGGCCTAACGACCGAACAACCGGCCGAGACCGAATCCCTTCTTCTTCTCTTCCGGTTCCTTGTTCTTGCTCCGTTCAACGTCCTCTCCGAAGAGTTCCTTCGTGAGCGCAGCATAGTCCGGCTTGGCGGCGCTGGAGGAACGCTCACTTTGGGGTGCACGATCGCGCTGTGGCTCACGGGTACGCTGTTCGCGTTCCGGACGGGGCTGGCTCGGTCGTTGGTCCTGGCGCGGACGATCGTCCCGACGGTCGTTGCGCTGCCCTTGGGCGTTGGCAGGACGCTGCTCACGTGGCCCGCGGTCGTCGCGGCGGTCGGTACGCGAGCTATTGCCTTGTGCAGGCCGTTGTTCACGGGGTTGCGCAGGGCGTTGCTCCCTGGGAGCTCGGTCATCGCGGCGTGGTTCGTTGCGAACTCCTCCTTGAGCGGGCCGACCGCCTTGTTGGGTGCGCCCCCCGTTGCGTTGACCTTGGCCTTGGTTACGCCCAGGACCACGAGGTTGGCGGGGTTCACGTACCTCCGGCTCGGCCTTCTTGGGCCCACCTACCATCACGAACGGATGCTCGGCCACCACCGGGATGTCACGCTTGATGAGCCTTACGATATCGCGCAGGTAGGCCTTCTCCTCATGATCGCAGAAGGAGAGTGCCTTGCCACTGGCGCCGGCACGACCGGTACGACCGATGCGGTGAACGTAGGTCTCGGGGATGTTCGGGATGTCGAAATTGATCACGTGCGTCAGGCCATCGATATCGATACCACGCGCGGCGATGTCCGTGGCCACCAGTGCACGCAACTTGCCGTCCTTGAACCCCTTGAGCGCGCTCTGACGGGCGCTCTGGCTCTTGTTACCGTGGATGGCCTCGGCCGCGAAACCGGCCTGGGTAAGCACCTTGGCCACCTTGTTCGCGCCATGCTTGGTGCGGGTGAAGATGAGGGCCTCACGGATGGTGGTGCCTTCCAGCAGGTGGAGCAGGAGCTTGTTCTTGTCCGTCCGATCCACATAGAACAAGTGCTGGTCGATGGTCTCCGCGGTGCTGCTCACGGGGGCAACCTCCACCTTGATGGGGTCGGTGAGGATGCTGTTGGCAAGCTTGGCGATCTCCGGCGGCATGGTGGCGCTGAAGAACAGGGTCTGGCGTTTGGCGGGTAGCTTGGCGATGACCTTCTTCACGTCGTGGATGAATCCCATGTCCAGCATGCGATCGGCCTCATCGAGCACGAAGATCTCCAGGCCGTTCAGGTGCACGAAGCCTTGCTGCATCAGATCGAGCAGGCGTCCAGGAGTGGCGACAACGATATCGACTCCGCGATGCAAGGCGTCCGTCTGGGGCTTTTGTCCCACACCACCGAAGATGACGGTATGGCGCAGTTGGAGGTTGCGACCATAAGCCGCGAAACTCTCGCCGATCTGGATGGCCAGCTCGCGGGTGGGGGTGAGGATGAGCGTACGAATGGCACGTTTGGCCTGCGGTTCCCGGGAATTCAGCTCCTGAAGGATGGGGATGGCGAAGGCGGCGGTCTTGCCGGTGCCGGTCTGTGCGCAACCGAGCAGGTCGCGGCCCTTCACCAGGTGCGGGATGGCTTGCGCCTGGATGGGGGTAGGGTGGGTGTAGCCTTCGGTCTGAAGGGCTTTCAAAATGGGCTCGATGAGCCCGAGGTCGTTGAACGTGGTACGTTCCATGGTCGGGACACAGGTCTCCCTGTGCAGTGTGAGTGGTGGTGGGTCCAGGCCATTGTCCCTGAACACACCGTGTAAGGTGGTTGGTTGAAGCCCCTTCGATCGGGTCCGGCGTGCAATGATCCGCTGGGGATTGCGCCTGGATCGTGGTACGCAGGGGTGCTCTTCAGGAGACCACTGGGTGCAAAAGCTGGGCGCTCGGGGCTGCTCGCGTTTCCAGGAGCGGGCCAAAGATACGTGTAAAGTTCGGGAAGGTTCGGTGATGGCTCTTCAGGGGGGCGCTGTTGTGACCTGCGTTCCCTTTGCTTCGGGGAGATCACATCCTACGTCAATACTGCCTACCCGACAGGGTGGGATCCTTCAGGTCGATCCAATGGATGTGGACAGGTTCCGTATCCTCGTGTCTCCCGTTCCGGTCCACATCCAGCGCGGCTAAAACGGTCATGCGGTCGTTCCCGGGATCATACTCCGAACTGATGACGGAGTAGTGGTCCGGGACAGGGTCCTTTTGCCGGATACCGTTCACATCGAAGAGGTGCATGCGTCTCAGGTCCTTGGTATCGATATGACCGTCCATGTTCGTGTCCTCATCGAACAGGGTGATGAGGAAGTGCTTCCTCATAATCGGAACATGGTGGAGCGTATCGATCGAGAAGCTGGGGTAGTAGAGCGTCTTGATCAGCACAGGGCGTTCGTAGAGAAGCTTTTGCTGGGATATCGTCACGTCGAAATGCGAGATGTTCACGAGGTTGTATCCGTACACCGCCTCGAAGCCGGGCATCAGGTGGCCGTTCCATGTGTTGCCCGGACCAGCGTTATCCTCCGCATAGCTGTAATGGAAGTTGTTCGATCCGATGAAGAGCGAGCTGTCGTCCTTCCGGTGGTTCACCTTGTAGATCGTGGCAAGCCGGACGTGCTGGACCCCGGTGAGCAGCACATTGCTCGGGCGGGTGGGAAAACCCAAGGAATCACTGGACAAACCGCTGGCCTGCGTGGAACCATCCGGATCGCCCACCGGGCCGACCTGGAAGCCTTTTTCTTCAAGGCCTGCATCCGAGCAGGCGGCGAGCAGAAGGGTAACTGCCACCACGTGGATGGCCATCGATCGGTCCATGGGTCTATTCAGCACTTGGGAGTGAAGGCCAGGCCAAATGTATCCAGCGATCCGGCTCTTCTTCGGTCGGGAGTTTCAGGAGGTGTGCGTGGCCAGCTTGCGTACCATCTCCTGTGTCAAGCTGCTGGCGTCCGGACCGTAGGCATTGATGAGCAGGCCCTTCAACTGGTGCATAGCGGAACTGATGGCGTAAACGATGCTCTGATCCTCCGGATCGCTGTTGCCCTCAAAGCGGTGGAATTCGTCGATCTGGAACTGTGCCGGATCCAAGGCCGCATTCTTCATGGTGCATCGCAGGCAATTCCCATCGACCTGCAGGTCGTCCGAATAGCCGCGGCGTTGCAGGTCGTTCACTGCTTCTGAGAGTGTGGTGTATGATGGCATGGTGTGAAGGTACATCACGCGGATACGAAAAAGCCCCGCCGATCCAGGACCGACGGGGCTTTACATGGATGTTGGAGGTCAGTTCTTCAACGTCTTGTTCGCATCGAGCATTTCCTTGATGCCGCCCACGCTGCTGAGCACACCGGTGGCCTCGTAAGGCATGTAGATGACCTTGTTGTTCTGGCCGCTGGTCATCTCCTTCAGCGTTTCCAAGTACTTCATTGCGATGAGGTAGTTGGTGGGATCGGCCTTGGTGCCTTGGATGGCCTCGGTGACCAAGCGGATGGCCTCCGCTTCACCCTGCGCCCGGCGAATGCGGGATTGGGCATCACCTTCAGCTTCCAGGATCTGGCTCTGCTTCTGACCTTCGGCGGTTGTGATCTGCGCCTGTTGCACACCTTCGGCCTGGAGCACCGCTGCACGCTTGCTACCCTCGGCATCGATGATCTGGGCACGCTTGTCCCGCTCGGCACGCATCTGCTTTTCCATCGCCTCGCGGATGTCGCGCGGGGGGTTGATGTCCTGCAGTTCCACGCGGTTCACCTTCACGCCCCACTTGTTGCTGGCCTCGTCCAGGATCTGGCGCAGCTTCATGTTAATGGTGTCGCGGCTGGTAAGGGTCTCGTCCAGGTCCAGTTCGCCGATGACGTTACGCAGGGTGGTCTGCGTGAGCTTCTCGATGGCCATGGGCAGGTTCTCGATCTCGTACATCGCCTTCACGGGATCCATCACCTGGAAATAGAGCAGCGCGTTGATCTCGGTCATCACGTTGTCCTTAGTGATCACGTTCTGCTTGGGGAAGTCGAACACGGATTCACGCAGGTCGATCCGTTCCTTCTTCATGAACTGCACGTACTTGTTGCCGTCGGGCAGTTCGCGGGTGAAA
>ENA-UOWO01000556-UOWO01000556.1-activated-sludge-metagenome-genome-assembly--contig:-NODE-556-length-53744-cov-11.431485_pt1 | contig 53744 bp, 39 predicted proteins | sample MGYA00238148_ERZ761564 | MGnify/ENA primary metagenome ERZ761564 (study PRJEB28885, sample SAMN05720194) | activated sludge metagenome | isolation source: Anaerobic digester | place: USA...
TATCTATATGTAATATAGTACAAATCGGGAGAATCGCAAGGAATTGTTGCAGCGGAGAGCGGGAAATGTCCAAAAATTTGACAACCGTCACGCTCGGGCACCACAAAAGCAGCGCGGCGCCCTTTGACCGGCGCCGCGCAGTGAATTACTATATTGTAATTGAGTTCCAGAGATGACCGTGCTTGCAGCTTTCGGAAATGGCCTCCTGCCGGTTCAAGCCGCTGGCCGCTGCGCACCTTGCGCTACTTTTCCCCTTTGGCGATGGTGATGTTGCCTCCGGAGGTGCGCAGATAGAGTTCGGGTCCACCTCCGTTGAGCTTGCCCTGAAGCGAGGAGCCGGTCAGATTACCCCGGACGAGGATGTCGAAATCGGTGTGAACACGTCCGCCGCTGGTGCTGGCATTGATGTCCAGCTTGACCTCCGGGGAGAGGCGGACTTGCACGCTGCCGCCGGAAGTGGAGAGCCGGCAGGGTGCCTGCGGCTGTCCGGTGATCCCGGCTGACACCCCTCCACCGGAGGTGGCGGCTTCAATCGCCCCGCGGATTTCATCGACAGAGATGCTACCACCCGAGGTGGCGAGCTGAACCATCCCGGCGGCGGAACCGACCTTGATGGAGCCGCCGGAGGTGCGGGCCGCGACATGGCCGTCGCTGCTGCCGACCGAGATGCTGCCGCCCGAGGTGGCCAGGTCGGCGTCACCCCGGCACTCTTCCACCTTGATGCTGCCGCCTGAGGTCTTGGCCTTGAGCGGTCCGGTGATTTTGCCGAAATTGAGACTGCCGCCGGCTGTCTTGGCGATCACTTCGCCGTCGAGCGCGCCGACTGTGATCGATCCGCCCGCGGTGCGCAGATCGACGTTGAAACGCGCGGGAACAGTGGCGGTGAAGCGCAGTTTCAGCCGCCGGTTGCCCCAGCCAAGGAAACTGCTGCGGTCATAGCGGGCGTTGACGCGGACCTCGCTGCCCTCCTGAACAAGATCGAGTTGCAGATCTTTGAGGATGCGGTCCGCCTCCTTCTCCGAGGAGGTGTCCATGATTTCGAGGACAGTGATCTCCACCTCGTCTCCGGCGCCGCTGTTGATCTGGATCGTGCCCAGATCGGAATCGATGCGCAGCCAACCGCCGGGAGAGACGCGGTAGCTTTTATTGATGGTACGTTCGATGTCGGCCCGCACCGGAGCGGCCATGGTCAGGCCCGCGACGGCCAGCAGTCCGGTGATTTGCATAAATCTGCAGAGATTCATTTTGCCTCCCTTGTTCTTGCTGGGTAAGATGCCGCCGCAGCTGTTCGGAGCGAGGGTCCCCGCTCCCGGCGCTTTCACCTCTTGTTACGCAGAATCCGGTGACAGGTTTCCCAAAAAAAACGCGCAGGATGAAATCCTTCGCCGGCGAGGGGTTCATCTGCGCGTGTTGAAAAAATATGAAATCAAGATCCTTGGAGGGGGGGCGAGCTTTAGTGCGGGAGGGAAAGCGTCACATCAGATTTCGTCGTCAACGTAAGCCCATTCTTCGTTCTTGTTGTTGTCAAAGACGATCTCGCCGCGTTCGGCGCGTTTTTCAACTCGGGCATATTCGGCCAGGATCTCCTGCTCGAGCTTGGTGCGGAACTCTTTGGTGATGGGGTGCGCAATGTCGCGCTGCATGCCGTCTTCCGATTTGCGCGAGGGCATGCAAAGGAGCACGCCTTTCTTGCTCTGGATGATCTTCAAACCCTTGACGGCGAACTGGTTATCGAATGTGACATTGACAAAGGCCTTGAGCTTGCTCTCGTTTCTTAGTCTGATGCTGATCTCTGTGATCTCCATTGATGGCCTCACACCCTCTTTAGTCCCCGTGAACCTGATTCGTTTTTCTATTCATACCAACAGTTGCGGAATTTTGCGGGACGGATTCGTTAAAAAATGTTCAGTTTTTTCAGATTTTTCAGAAGGGCTATGCAGTAAATAAACAAGAGGATGCCTGTAATGCTGAGCCAGGTGCCGTAATTCAGAAAGATCCTGTTTTCGCCGCTGAGGAGGGAGTGCTGCACCAGCATCCAGAGCCCGAAGAGTACGGTGACAGCCGCGGCGCCCGCTCCGGCGATGGAGAGCAGTTCAAGCGGCTTGATGGGGATGCGGAGCTGTTCAGGAATGCGCCGGACAGAGCGGATGAAGAGGAGCAGCAGCCCCAGCCAGGCCAGCCAGGCCAGCATCTGTACCGGACGCAGGGACCGGAAATAGTCCAGCAGCGTGATCAGGGGGGAGATGCAGGCGAGCCCGGCGGGAATGGGCTTGCGGTCACGATAGAGCAGGACCTGCACCCGCGACTGGTCGCGCCGGCGCAGCAGCTCGAGGATCGCCTGCGCGCGCTCCTCCCGCCCCAGTCCGTGCCAGCCCGGCAGGTGCAGGGCGTTCCAGACGAGGCAGGCGGGGCCATAGCCGTGATAGTCCGGGTTGCCGGTCAGGAGCAGGCCGTGTTCCTGCGCGGCCTGGCGCAGGGCGGCGGTGTACTTTTCGGGATAGTAGATGCCCTCGGCCTGATTGGCGATCTCAAAGCCGTCCACCCCCATGGCGCAATAGTCGGCGAGCGGCCGTGTGTTGCGCTGGGGTGCGAACCAGTGGGGGAGCAGGGTGACGCCGCCCTGCGCACGGGCGGAATCGATGGCCGCCTGATCGGTATAGTCCTTGCTGTTGAAATCGCGGGTCAAGCCGAGAAGGAGGAGGTGGTTGCTGCCGGAGTACTCCTCGCCGGCGAGGAGGAGGGGTTCCGCGGGTAGGTCGCCCGCCTTTTGCGCCTCCACCAGCTCCAGTGTCGCGCGGTGGTTATTGTGTTCGGTGATGAAAAAGGCGTCAAAGCCGTTGCGCGCGTGCCAGTGCATCAGGCGCAGGGGAGAGATGATGCCGTCGTGGCTGTGGTAGCTGTGGCTGTGCAGATTGACCAAAACGATATCTTTTTTCTGATGTTCGATGGTGCTGCTCGGGAAGGGGGAGAAGAGGAAGACGAGCAGCAGTGCCGCATAGAGGATGAAGGAGACCGGGAGCCATTTGACTGCCGTGCCCAGGGCCTGCGCAAAGGTGGCGCCGCTCCTGCGGGCCTGAAAAAGAGCGAAAACGAGGGTGGCGGCCATGAGCCAGAGGGCGATCCAGAGCACGAGCTGCAGCGGATCATCGGCCCGGCTGAGGAAGAGCAGGGGACCGAGAAAGGGTTCCAGAATGATGCGTCCGGCCGGGAGATGGACGGAATAGCCGGCGGCGGGGGCCTGGCTGAGGGCATCCTCGATCCACGGGCGTTGGGGCAGCCACAGGGCGGTGGAGAGGAGCGCCAGCAGGATGAGCAGAACCAGGAGTGTGGTACGGGAGCGGGTGATCATCGGCCGGCCTGCCATTCTTCTTTGGGGGGATTAAAATAGCCGAAGCGGATCCAGGGAGCGGCCGCTTTGACCTGTTCCATCCAGGCGAGGATGCCGATGGCGCGCGGCGCTTCCGGTTCGAGCCCGAGGGCCTCGCCGTACCACTCCGGATCGATATTGAGATTGCGCATCTGGATATAATCGATGCGATGGCTCCTGACCAGGCCGATGAGGGCGGCGATCTCCTCCGGGTCGTCGGTGAAGCCGGGGAAGATGAAATAGTTGAGGGAGATCCAGCGCCCGTGGCGGCGGGCGACGCGCATGCTCTCCACCACTTCGGGCCAGTCGTAACCGGCCGGTCGGTAGTAGGCACGATAGGGGGCCGGGCGGGCGCTGTTGAGGCTGATGCGCAGGCTGTCAAGTCCCGCCGCGCAGAGGCGGTCGACCACCTCCGGCCGCGAGGCGTTGGTGTTGAGATTGATGGTGCCGCTGGCGGTGCGCGAGCGCATCAGGCGGACGGCCTTTTCAAGCAGATCGGCCTGGATGAGGGGTTCGCCCTCGCAGCCCTGACCAAAGCTCACCACCGGACGGGGGGCTTGCTCGAGGTGCGGCACGGCATATTCGGCGATCTCTTCAGGTGTCGGCACGAAGGTGATGCGCGTCTGGGTCTCCGGCACGCAGCTCTCCGGCTGTTTGGAGATGCAGCCGACGCAGCGGGCGTTGCAGGAGGGACTGGTGGGGATCGGTGCTTCCCAGCGCCCCAGGGCGAGATTCTGGGCGGCGGGGCAGCCGTAGCGGCGGACGCAGTTCTCGACCAGATGTTCGACGAGGCGGTTGCCCGGGTAGCGCTTGAGCAGGAGAGCGGCCTGTTGTTCGATCAGGCGCGCGTTGAAATAGGCGGGGTCCTGCCGGATATCGGCATCCACCCGCACTCCCGCGGTGTAAAACCGGCCGTCCCGCCAGCCCGCGGCGCTGTAGGCGAAGAGGGGGAGGGGATCCGCACCGGGTGCGCTTTCGTAGGCGGCCAGCAGGGTCTGGGTATGGGCGGGGGCGATGAAAGCGCCGACGGCGAAGATCTTCCGACCCTCATGCTCCTTGAGCACGACGAACTTGTCCCGGCTGCGGTCGTAACCCACAGCCAGGCGCTGCGGCAGCTGGAAGAGGGCACTGCCAAAGGGGAGAGGAATAAGCTCCGCCGGCTCGGGAAGGCGCCGTTCGCGCAGACGCATGCCGGTCATCTCGAGTCCGGGGATCTCAAAGACTTTGCCGTCGGCGTCGCTGACAACCAGCCAGGGCAGATTTGTATGGGGTGTGGAATGGTGCATTGTTCACATCAGGAAAGAGGTTCACCGCCCGTCATCCGCTGCGCTTCCCGGAGCACCAGCTGCTGCTCTTCTGTTTTTCCCCGGGCAACTGGGCAAACTTAGTGAATAATTTGTTATTTTCAAAGAGTTTTATCCTGCACCTGCTGCCGATTTCCGCAGAGCGGGTTTCTGTCCCGAGACCTTCCGTTCCGCAGGCTGGCATGGGATCGCTCCTGCCGGAATCCACCTGCCGGCAGGACGTGGAGGCGGCGGGCGTACTACCGGTCACTCTTCTCCCCGGGGCTGCCGCGGCTCGGTGTGAATGACCACCCTGCCCAGATGGGGGATTCTATGCCGGAGGGCTTGCTCGATTTTTTCGGTGAGGAGATGGGCGTCGGTGATGGGAAGATCGGAAGCAAGAGCATAATGAAAGGCGAGATTGACCTCCCCGCCGATGCTGTTGACCATCAGATCATGAATGTCGACACCGGCCTCCCGGACCTCGGGCAGCTCGAGGATGATGTGGCGGATCTGTTCGGGGTCGGCCTGCCCCGGCTGACGCCGGGAACTCGACTCTCCCACCGGTTCGATGTGGGTGATGATCTGGTCGAGCCCGGGGTAGAGACGATGGAGGGCCTCTTCGAAGCGGGTTGATTGAGCGTGCGCCTCCTCGAGGGAATAGTTCTCGTTCACCTCGATGTGCTGTTCCATATACTCCCTGCCGTGGATATTGTAGATACGGATGCCGTGCACACCCAGACCGTGGCGAGCGGCGGTGAGGCGGATGACCTGGAGCATGGATTCGTCGCCGCTCTCCACCGGGTCGAGGTGGACCATGACATCGGAGCCCGGCATGATCCTGTGCACTCTCTCCTCGACCGCTGTGGCGATATCGTGAGCCTGCTCCAGCGAGGTGTCGCGGGCGACCATGACGGTAATATCGGCGAAGGCGTCCGCCCCGCTGCGCCGGGCGCGCACGCGCCCCGCCCTGAGCACACCCGGCACCATGATCGCCCGGCTGATCTCGCTGATCAGGTCCGAGGGGATGGCATCGAGCAGGGCGCTGACAGTCCTTTTGCCCAGCTGCAGACTGACATGAATCACGATGCCGGCGACGATGAGGGCGGCCGCGGCATCAGCTTTGACCAGCCAGGCGATGCCGGTCCGTTTGGCGATCAGCACCAGGATCAGACCCATCAGAACCACCAGTGAGGACCAGATGTCGGTCGAAAAGTGCAGCGCGTCGGCCTCGAGAGCCTGGCTGTTGTACTTTTTGGCTGTGCGCGCGAGCGCGCGCGACCGGCCGAAATCGATGATGACCGAGAGAATGACGACAACAAACGCCCAGATGCTCACCTGAACGTGCACATCGACGAAGAGGAGGCGCTTGACCGATTCATAAATGATCCAGACGCAGGTGAGGAACAGCAGGAAGGTCTCGAACAGAGCGGAGAGGTTTTCGATCTTGCCGTGGCCATAGGTGTGCTCAAGGTCGGCGGGGCGGCCGGAGAAGCGCACGGCGAACAAGGTGATCACCGCCGCGATCAGATCGAGGGCGGAATGGGCGGCCTCGGCCAGAATGCCCATACTGCCGGTCATCAAGCCGGTGACGACCTTGAATCCGGTGAGAAAGAGGGCGGCGACGACGGAGGTGAGAGCCACCCGGTTCTTTTCATGTTCAGCCCGGGTCCCTGTCATGACGCGTTTCCTCCTGCCGCCTGAGCGGCCCTGGGCCGGTTCCGGGTTTTGCAGAAAAAGACCATCAGCACCGCAGCGAGGAGCGCCATGGCTGCGCCGAAATAAAAGGGGATGCGCGAATTGACCCGGTCATAGAGCGCGCCGGCGATGAGGCTGGCGGGCAGCAGGGTGATACCGATCAGGGCATTGTAAAGGCCCAGACCTGTGCCCTGCTTGTTCCTGTCTATGATGTCGGAGACCAGTGCCTTCTGAATGCCATCGGTCGCCGCCGAGTAGAGCCCGTAAAAGGCGAACAGGACGATGATGGCGTGCACACTTCGGGTGATCCCGAAGCCGAAATAGACGAAAGCGTAGACCAAAAATCCGCCGATGAGGATCTTTTCCTTGCCGATGCGGTCCGAGAGCGAGCCGAGTGGAATGGCGAGCAGCACGGAGACAATGCTGGTGATGAGATAGACGAGCGGAATGAAGGCGACCTTCACCCCAACTTCATTGGCCTTGACCAGGAGCAGGGCGTCGGTGGAATTGCCGAGGGTGAAGATGAAGATGATGGCCAGAAAGAGGTAGAACCGCCCGGGGAACTCCCTGAAGCGGAATTTTTTAAAGAGCTGGCCGCTCTCTTTTTTCGCCTCCCGGATGCCAAAGAGGATCACCAGGATGGCCAGCACGGCCGGGATGCCGGCCAGCAGGAAAAGGCGCCCGTAATCATCGGGGAAGAGGTAAAGGAAGCCGAACGCCGCCAGGGGGCCGGCAATGGCGCCGCTGTTATCCATCGCCTTTTGCAGACCGAATCCCTTGCCGGTCTCTCCGTTGATGACCGAACCGGCAATGAGGCTGTCGCGCGGTGCGGTGCGGATCCCCTTGCCGAACCTTTCGACGAAACGCAGCAGCAGCACCTGCAGGGGCGAGACGACCAGGGCGTAGAGGGGGATGATGAGAGCGGAGATCCCGTAACCGATCAGCATGAAGGGTTTGTTTTTGCCGATTCTGTCGCTCCAGAAACCGGAAAGGGTCTTGACCAGGGCGGCCGTGCTCTCCGCGATCCCCTCGATCAGGGAGAGGCTGGTCTTGGAGGCGCCGATCGAGAGCAGAAACATCGGCATGACCGAGTAGACCATCTTCACCGAGGTGTCGGTGAGGAAACTGGTCACTCCGGTGGAGAGCAGATTCCGGCTGAAACCGGAGGCGGGTAATTTATTTTTAGGTGCTGATGCCATTCGGTTTACTGCTCCATTCTGCGGACAGGCTCCCGCAACGCAAAAACGCCGGCTGCAGCCTCCTGCATGTGCGGCATCTCCGGCGGGGCCTGCATTATTCCAGCCACAGGCTCATCCTGAGCACATCCTTGTAGACGCCTTCGATGAGCACCTCGTTATGAAGGATGCCCTCGATGGTGAAGCCGAGCTCCTGGTTGAGGCGGATATTGCGTATATTGGTGTTGATGGTATTCAGGTAGATTTTTTTCAGACCCAGCCCAAAAAGGCCGTATTCGATCCAGAGGCGGGTGGCGGTTTTGGCGTAGCCCTTGCCGCGATAGTCCGGGTTGCCGATGAGCTTGCGGAGTTCAGCCTTTTTCGAAATTGTGTCATGCTTCAGGAAGGCGACGGCGCCGATAGGCAGTCCTTCGGGAAGGGTGATCACGCCGATGATATTGACGGGATCATTTACCAGATCGAAAAAGTCGGTCTTGTGCAGGCTAAGCCGGGAGAGAAGGAAATAGCGTCCATATTCGTCCTTGAGCCATTCGTCGAAAAAGGGGGCGTCGAGGATCTGGTCATATTCGCGGATGCAGAGCTGATCCATGATGATGGGAAGTCTGGCGTAGCGCTGTTCATCGGAGCGCGACCAGTTCAGGGTGCTGAATTTCTGGATGTTGGTGGTATCATTCTTCATGATCAGATCGAGGATGGCGTTGACGAAGCGCAGGCAGTCGGCGTCGCTGAATCCATACAATCTTGCTTCCCGGTGGAAATTACGCGCGAAGGCTTCGATGGTGTTGTCGGGGATCTCCATATGGCGGAACACTCTCCTTTGCGGCCTGTGAATGCCATATGAATTTATGAAGCTTGAATGATTTATAAAAGCTATATTTGCAGCGGCGCCATTTTATCCTTGCCCAAGCTCCGCAAATGCCCTATATTTTACCAGCCAACCGAACCGAAGAATGGACCAAATCATGCAGAATCAGGAACAGAGCGGCCCCGGCGTGCGGGTCGGCCTTGTCCGGGCCTTCAGTAAAAAGGGAATGGGTTCGCGCACCCAGGCGCGGGAGTGGATCCTCGCCGGCCGGGTCAAGGTGAACGGCCGGGTTGAAAAGTTCATCTATGCCTGGGTGGACCTGGAGAAGGACCAGATCACGCTGGATGACAAGCCCATCGGCACAGTGGAGGAAAAGCTCTATTATCTTTTCCACAAGCCGGCCGGTTTTCTCACCGCCCGCGTCGATCAGGAGAGCCGGGCGACGGTCTATGATCTGCTGCCCGGTTTTGCCACCTGGGTCTTTCCCGCCGGCCGGCTCGATATGGAGAGCGAGGGGGCCCTCTTTTTGACCAACGACGGCCCGATGGCCAGCTGGCTCGTCTCCCCCGGCAGCGGGGTCGAAAAATGCTACCGGGTGCGCATCGACCGTCCCCTGCAGGAGAGCGACAGGGCGGCCCTGGAGCAGGGCGTGCTGATTAAAAATTACCGCACCCTGCCGGCGCGGCTTTGCACCCTGCCCGAAGTGAAACCGGGCCACTGGGTGGAGATCGTTATCCATGAGGGCAAGAACCGGCAGGTGCGCCGGATGTTCGCCGCCCGCGGCTATGAGGTGGTGCGCCTCATCCGCACCCGCATCGGGCCGCTCGAACTCGGCGACCTGCCCCCCGGCGCCTGGCGCCCCATCACTCCCGCGGAAATGGAGGCCCTGCGCGCCCTCCAGGCCAGGGGACCCGCCGTGCAGTGAATGGGCGCCCGCCCCGCATCTCATCCATATTCCTCTTCCGCCGGCCGGTGCTGATCCGGCCTAAGCGGTCATAAAAAAAGCCGGAGGCTTGCATGCCTCCGGCTTTCTGGTATGTGGCGGGGACAGGGGTTACTTGAGGAACATCATCGTGCGCTTTTCTTCAAAATTATTGATGCGCATGGTGTAGATATACATGCCGCTCGGCAGGGGCTGGCCGTAATCGTTGCGGCCGTCCCACACCGCCATATGAGCACCGGCGTTCAGCTGTCCGGCGACCAGGGTGCGCACCGCTTCACCGCGGACGTTGAAAACCGTCAGGGTGACACGGCCCGACTCCTTGAGGCTGAAGCTGATCCGGGTCTCGGGGTTGAACGGGTTGGGATAGTTCTGCTCCAGGACGTGCTGGGTCGGAACCGCGACCTCTGCGCTGATCGGGCCATGGGTGGTGAGGCGGCCCTTGTAATCCATATCGACCAGCTTGTAGAAATAGTCGACCGAAGGCTTCAGCTCGTGCTCGTCGATGTACTGGTAGCTCCGCACCGAAGAGGTGGTGCCGGCGCCCTGGATCATCTCTTCGTTCACCCGGACGTAGTTGCCCGCCTCGCTCTCGGCGCGGTAGACATGGAAGCCCAGGTTTTCGGTTTCGGACTGGGTGACCCAGTTGAGAACGACCCGTCCCTGAACGCTGCGGGCGCTGAAAGAGGAGAGCTCGACCGGCACCAGGATATGGACCTGCGCGCAGGCGATGTTGTTGGCCAGGTCGGGGTCGAAGGAGAGACTGCTCGCGGTGACGCAGTTGTCCATTCCGCCCAGTTCCTCGGTGGTGCGCATCCTGACGCGGTAGGTGACCGTTGCACCGACCGCCAGCACCTCTTCGCGCCAGATGAGCGGATTCGGCCCTTCGTCCTGTAGACGGCTGGCTTCTATGAACTCGAGACCATCCGGCAGGTTATCGATGAGGGTGATGCCGTGGGCATCATCCGGTCCGTGGTTGGTGAGGGTAATGACAAAGGCCAGAGAGTCGCCGCGATAGATGTAGCTGCGGTTTTCCTCGATCACCTTCATGATCTCCAGATCGGATTCGGCATTTTCCACCACGCCGGCATCCCAGGAGAGATAGGCGGTGTGGCTGGCGACTGTGAACTCGTCGCTGCGGCCGTTGACCGGATTGGCGTCCGAGTCGGCCGCGTCATCGCCGCTGTTCCAGCCGGTGAAATGGAATCCCGCCGGCAGCGTGAAGATGATGCGGTAATTGCCAGGGGCCATGTCCGCGAAGAGATAGAGGCCGTTTTCGTCGGTCGAGGTCGCGCTGACGACGGCATCATCGGTGCCGGTGACGAGACGGACAGTGACGTTGGCCATACCCGGCTCACCTTCGTCCTGCAGACCGTTCTGGTTGAGATCGTTCCAGACCACGTCGCCGATGGTGATGTGGCTGTTGACCGGAGGCACATAGGCCGCCAGACCGGCATCCAGGCTCAGATAGGCCTGACCGGCAATGACGTCGAAAGCTTCGCTGCGGCCGCTTTCGGGGATGATGTCCGAGTCGATGGAGGTATCGACGCCCTGCTTGAGCAGAGTGAAGATAAATCCGGCCGGCTGGACCACCTCGATCACATAGGCGCCGGGAGCCATATCCTTGAAGAGATAGCCGCCCTGGGCGTCAGTCGTGTCTTTCGCGACCAGACTCTGATCAAGCCCGCTGAGGAGGTTGACGAAGATGCCGGCCATACCGGCTTCGCCTTCATCCTGCAGACCGTTGCGGTTGGCATCATTCCAGACCAGATCGCCGATGGTGATGTTGCTGACGACGGGGGGCTGGAAGGGTGCGAAACCGGCATCGATGGTCAGATAGTCGGTGTTGGAGAGGACGCTGAAGGCTGCGCTTTTGCCGCTTTCGGGGATGATATCCGAGTCGACGGCGCGGTCATCGCCCTGAACAGGCAGCGTATAGTCGAAACCGGCGGGCTGCACAACCTGAAGGATGTAGGCACCGGGGGCCATATCGGCGAAGAGATAACGGCCGTCGGCGTCGGTCTGTGCGGTCATCACCAGGCTCTCATCGGCGCCGCTGAGCAGGTTGACGGTGATTTCCGCCATGCCCGGCTCGTCGGGATCCTGCAGGCCGTTGCGGTTTTCATCCCGCCAGACCAGGTCGCCGATGTGAATATTGCTCTTCTGGGGCGGCTCATAGGGGACCAGGCCTGCATCCCACATCGGATAGCTGCCGCCGTTGATCACAAAGAGCGCCGGCGTCCGGCCGTAGACCTGGTCGACGTCGGAGTCGAGCTCATCGTCAGAACCCTGGTTGAGTTTGGTATAGGCATAGCCTTCCGGCAGGACAACCTCGATCAGGTAAGAGCCGGCGGGCATGTCCGCAAACTGGTACAATCCATCCGCATCGGTCAGATCGCTCTGAACCAGGGTCTGGTCCACGCCGCTGAGCAGATGAACAGTGATGCCCTCCAGGCCGGGTTCGCCATCACCCTGGAGGCCATCGCGGTTGTCGTCTTTCCAGACGCGGTCACCGATTTTGATGCCGCTCGCGTTCGGATATTCCTGCTGAACGCGGACGACGACGCAGCTTGAATTGTTGGTCAGATCCACATCCTTGTTCGGGCTGGAGACCCAGGCACAGTTTTCCAGCTCGCCCAGAACGCTGGTCGCGCGGGCCCGGACCTGGTAGGTGCGGGATTCGCCGGCGGGCAGCAGGGTTTCGATCCAGAGCAGCGGGTTGGGTCCGGCGTCGTAGTGGCGCTCCACCGAAATCAGCTCGAGGGCCGCCGGCAGATTGTCGACGACGCGGACGTTGGCGGCGTCATGCGGGCCGTTGTTGGTGACGGTGATGGTGAAGAGGAGCTCTTCGCCCGGCACCAGCTCGAGATCCCCGCCCTCCACGTTCTTGGTGACCGAGAGGTTGGAGAGGTGCTTCGGGATCATGCCGGCATCGAGGTTGAGACGCGCCTCATTGGCCTGCAGAAAAAAGACGCCGGTCCTGCCGGTGAAGGGATCCGCATCGGAATCGACCTCACGGTCACTGCCGACGCGCGGAGCGGTGAAGAAAAAGTGCTGCGGAAGCTGATATTCCAGCTTGTAATTGCCGGCCGGAACGTCCTGGAAGATAAAGATACCGTCCAGGTCGGTGGTGGTGGAACGGATCGCCATATCGGTGTCGCCGGCGAGCAGGCGGACGGTGGCGTTGGCGATGCCGGTCTCGTCACCATCCTGCAGGCCGTTCTGGTTGGCATCGAGCCAGACGCGGTCGCCGACCATACCGCGATGGATGGTGGGCGGGCCGTTGAAAAGCAGGTCATCCGGCCACAGAATGAACTGATTGCCCTGACGAACGATCGGTGAGGGATGGTAGGTGGTGACCACCGCCTGCCACCAGCCCTGCTCGGGATTGACGATGATGTCGCTGCCGCCGTGCAGAGGCAGGTTGGGGCTGGCGGGATCGCTGTTCCACATTCCATCCTCGGTCAGCGTGCCGGCATATTCGACGCCGCTCGGGCTGATATATTTGAGCGCACAGCCGTCCTTCTCCAGGTCGAAAACGAGCAGACGGAGGGTATCACGCTGACTGACGTTGAACCAGAAGGTGTTGGTCAGATCGCCTTCACCGACGAACTGGAAAGCGGTGCGCTGTGCGTATAATTTGATCTCATTGCCGTTGGCGGCAAGCTTGTCCGCATTGCCGTCCTCAACCCCGATTTTGTAGCCGTTCTGGTCATCGCCGGCCACCTGAACCGTGATCTTGTACATGCCGGGGCCGAAATCACCGGCCCGAAGGGCGTGAAACGCGACCCACTGCTGACTGGTGGTGACATCCCCGCCCGCATAGGTGCGGCTGATGATCAGCGAACCATCCGGGGCGTAGAGGGAAAAGTCCGTCGCCTCCCAGCCGTTGCCCTTCTGTTCATCCGAATCGGTTGCGCTCTCCGGATTGTTGCTGAAGGACTCGGGGTCCCAGAGCTGCAGATTGATCGTAAAGTCGGGATTCACTCCGGCCGGGATCTCCAGCCAGAAGATGTGCGGGGAGTTGCCATAGTCGGGATGGGTCCAGTAGTCCCCGTCATCAAACTCGGAATCGGGACCATTCGTCTGCATCAGGACGTTGTCCTTGCTGGGCAGCACCACCTGTCCGGCGTAAGCCGCAGGTGCGAATGCCATGGCGAAGAACAGCATGAAGACCAGAAGCGAGATCCCGGCTCTGATGCCGTGTTGCCTATTCATGTGATCCATTTTGATTCTCTCCTAATTTTCTTGATTTGCTCTTTGCTGCTTGTTGCAGGCCGTCATGCACAAGAGCCGCCTGCGTCACTCTTTTCCGGAAAATCTGATCACCGCCTCCCTGTCCGGCACCTCCTTTCGCTGTCTGATACGCAAATCCTCTATTATTTCAGTTACACTTGTCATTTTACTTTGTCAGAAATCAGGGCTGCTGCGGGGCGTTTTTTCTATATTAAAATAAATATTATCAAAAGGATATATTATGCAGTGCACAGCCGTTCACCATGCTATTGCTCAAAAAGCATGCCATGATGCCGCCGTGGCGCCGCGGGCAAAAAAAAGTGGAAAAATGACGGGAAATCTGTACATTGAAAAGAGCGACAGAGGAGTGCCATCCAACCCTGTTTCAGGCGGAGGGAGAAATATGTACACAATCAAGTTTGTGGAGGGGGAGAAGATCTATCTGCGCCCCTATGCGGAAAGCGATCTCGATCTGGTCCATTGCGGAAAAAACGATCCCCTGGTGCGGGAGACCCTCTTCCTGGCGTTTCCCCAGACCCTCGATCAGGTCCGTGCGGAGATGAACAGCTGGAGCACAGCCAGAGAGACGGTTCTTTTCACGATCTGCAGCAGGGCGGGAGACAAGCCGGTGGGGCAGACCGCTTTTGTGCGCATCGATCCTGTGAGCCGGGCGGCGGTTTTTTATCTGGCCTTGTACGATACCGGAGAGTGGTCCCGGGGCTATGGCGGGGAAGCGACGCGGATGATGATCGATTACGGATTCAATATTCTCAATCTGAACCGCATCCAGCTTCACGTCAGCTGCGAGAATGAACATGCCGTCTCCGCCTACAAAAAAGCGGGTTACAGCATCGAGGGGACTCTACGGCAGGCCATGTATCATCATGACCGCTATGTCGATTTCTATGTGATGGGGATTTTACGCGAGGAGTATTACCGCCGGCAGTGATCGCAACGGCGGTGCGAAGTGAACGGCCGCCATTTTCAGATGCGCAGTTGCCGGTTTTGCGGGCTGGAATGCCCCGGCCGGGCATAAAAAAAGGCTGCGCCTCTCTCTTCATGAGAGGGCTGCAGCCTGGAGTGTACGGGGAGAGGATGCCGGTTTACGCAGAAGGCCTGCGGCGAAGCGTGCTGAAGATGATCCCGATGCCGATGGCGATCAGGACGAGCGGCCAGTAATCGATGAGGTAGCTGATCCTGAACCAGTCGACGTGGAGATCATCTAGGACCGCCACACTGCCGAAGGTTGTGAGGATGAATCCGGGGATGAGCACACCCCAATCCTTGGGTTTGCTGGCATAGAGCGCAAAAAAGCTGAGGCCGAAAGCCAGCAGCAGGATGCTCCACAGGTTGATGCTCCAGAGTGAATCGACGATGCCGTAATTTTTCAGAAAGGTGAAGAGGCCGCAGATCAGCAGGAAACAGGCCCAGAAGGCCTGGCTTTTATCCCCTTTGGCTACCGAAACGATCGCCATGGCCGCCAGGAGCAGCAGTGCGATCGGGTAGCTCTCCTCCCAGCCGAAATCGAAGAGCCCCATGCGCTTGAACAGCAGTCCTGCGCCGATGAGGATCAGGATAAGGCCCAGCACCAGGTTTGAGTCGTGTTTTTTCATGCCTTTTTCCTTTGTCAAAGGTAATAAGGATCGATCCTGCGTTTATTAACGTAAATTTGCATGGATTGTTTCAAGCATTCCTGCCGTGCGCCGGCGGCTTTGCTGCCGCCCGGTCGCGCATCCCCCCGGTCATTCCTTTTCGGCCTCTCCGGTCATGGGCACAAAGCGCACCGGGATGAGATTCCGGCGTGAGAGTTGTCCCTCGCGAGTGCGCTGGATGAGGACCAGCTCCTGATAGTGGCCTCCGAGGGGTAATATCATGCGGCCTCCGGGGGCGAGCTGTTCGACGAGGGGGTTGGGGATGTTCTCCGGCGAAGCGGTGAGCATGATGGCGTCGAAGGGGGCTTCTTCCGGCCACCCGGCAAAGCCGTCACCGCAGCGTACGTGCACATTATCGCAGCCGAGGCGGGCCAGAATTGCAGCGGCCTCGTGGCAGAGGGGCTCGACGATCTCGATAGTGTAGACCCTGCCGGCGAGCCGGCTGAGTACGGCCGCCTGGTAGCCGGAGCCGGTGCCGATCTCCAGCACCTTGTCATCGGGACCGATGCCGAGCATCGCGGTCATGTAGGCGACGATGAAGGGCTGGGAGATGGTCTGCTCGTAGCCGATGGGCAGGGGATGGTCATCGTAGGCGAGGTGGCGTTCGCCGGCGGGGACGAAGAGGTGCCGGGGCACGCTTTCCATCACCGCCAGCAGACAAGAGTCCTGCACGCCGCGGGCGCGGATCTGCCGGTCGACCATCGCCAGCCGTTTTTCGCGCCAGATGTCTTCATTGGGCAGGCTCGGGGGGAGGGCTTCTTTCTCCTTGTGCATACAGGTGCTCCCGAATAGTAAAAGGATGGCGAGGATCGCTGCTGGAGCGGATCTAGTCACGCCGGGCCTCCTTGTCATGCGGCCGGGTACAGAGCGTTATGGCCAGCGCCCCGGCCAGATTGGCGGCCGCCACCAGCCAGAGGGTGCGGGCGAAGCCGAAGAGGGGCACCCAGAGGCCGCCGATGAGCAGGGCGCCCGCGGCTCCGCCGGCCAGGTCCGCACTGTTTACGCTTCCCCAGCGGCCGCTCCCGCCGTGGCTGGTGTAGAGGCCGCTGAGCAGGGGGAAGAGGGCTCCGGCGAGGCCGCTGACGGTGAGGAGCGCAGCGTAAAAGAGCGGCGGGCTGGGATGGGCGCTGAGGAATTTGAAAAAGGGCGTCAGGGCCAGGGCGCTCAGGGCGGTCATCAGCAGCAGGAAGGGCGTAAGGGGGAGGCTCCTCCGCGCCCTGTGCATCGCCAGCCAGCCGCCGCCGGCCAGACCGGCCATGAAGGCTGCGAGAGCCAGGCCGATGGCGGCGTAGAGATTGCCGAAGATGTTCTGCATCGCCATGATGAAGAGCACGTCGAAAGCGGTGGCAGCCATGCCGATGGCAAAGGCCGCGAAAAGGATGACCGGCCGGATGGCGGCCTTCCTGGCGGTCCCGCGCGGAGCAGCGGCGCGCAGCAGGGCCGGCAGCAGCACGAACGCGAGCACCCCGCACCAGATCAGCAGCAGCCGGTTGTAGCCCATCGCCTCGATGGCGAGCAGAAGAGATCCGCCTCCCCGGGTCATTTTTTGCCAGAGGAGAAGGTCAATGAAGTAGGCGACCGGCTGAAAATCGAGATTGCGCCGGGCTGGTGCGCCGGCGAGCCGTTGCTCCAGCCCGGCGATGCGCCCGGCCGGCAGCATGAAGGCGAACATCGAGGGATAGAAATAGTCGAGATCGAGCTTTTTCTCCGTAAAGCGGCGCGCGAGTTCGTCCGGATCCGTGGTCAGGCTCTCCCGGCTGCCGGCGAGGTAGAGGGCCTCGCCGCCGGGCACGACGATGACCCGTTCAAAATAGCGGTGCAGCCCGGAGTACAGGGCTCTGTTGAGGCGCAGCAGTTCGGGACCGAGATAATTTTCGCCGGATGGCACATTGAGGAGGGCCAGCGCTCCGCCGGGCGCAAGCCGGCTGCGGGCAAGGGCGAAGAACTCCTCGGTGTAATAGCGGTTGGCGAGGGCTCCGGAAGGCCTGCCGGCAGCGATGACGATGAGGGTGTAGAGTCCTTTCTCCTGCTGCAGAAAATGGCGGCCGTCGGTGAAGCGCAGGGTCAGTTGAGGGTTGTTCCATGCTGTGCGCTGGGAATCGGGGAGCGCGGTCAGAGCGAGCCGGCATGCAAGCTCATCCATTTCGATGCAGGTGACGGAAACATCGGGATAGCGAGCCAGTTCGGGGGCGAGGCCGCCCAGCCCGCCGCCGATGAGCAGGAGGTCGTAGGGCCGGGGCAGAGGCTGATTCATCAGCAGGGCCGCATCGGCCTGACTGTCGACCGGATTGGGGAGGGCGGCCTGGAGGGCGCCGTTGCTGAAGAGGCTGGTGGCGCCCTGCCAGTCGACCACCGCCAGCTCGCCGTGCCTGGAGGTGGCGCGTGTCTGCAGTTCCATGCCGGGCGCGAAGGAGCGCCAGAAAGCGCCGGCCCTTTTCTCTTCCAGCCCGGGCGCGAGGAAAAAGAGCAGGAGCAAGAGGAGCGCCGCCGCCGGCTGCCAGCTTCGCCGGCCCAGGCGCCACCCCGCCATGAGGATCAGCAGCAGGCCGGCGGCCAGCAGGGCCTGCACGGGTGTCATCCAGTGCACGAGGATGAAGGTGAAAAGGAGGCTGCCGGCGACACAGCCGGCGGCGTCCCAGACATAAACCAGGGCGGCCGGATTGGCGGAGGAGGATTCGGCGGCGCGCGCGAGCAGGGTGAAAGAGCAGCCGAGGGGGAGCGCGACGGGAACAATCGTCAGCAGGGAGAGTACAAAGAGATGATTTGTCGTCAGGTATTCTGCTGCGGATACGCGCAGAAGCGTGCGGGCGCCGGGGAGGAACAGGAGGGCGGCGATCGCGCCGGCCAGGGCGGCGGCTTGTAAAAGAAGGGTGAGGGGCACGCCCCGGTGGGGCTGTGCGCGGGCGATGCGGTTGCCCATCCAGCTGCCCAGCCCGGATGCGGACATCCAGACGGCGAGGATGAATCCCACCAGCAGCTCATTGCCCCAGAATATGGCCATGAAGGCGCGCAGCAGTACGATCTGCACCAGCATGGCTGTCCCCCCGAGCAGCATGGCGGCGGGCTTGATGGAAGCCATAGTTTCCCTCATGAGTTTGCCTGCACTCCCCTCAATGTATGAAAATCAGGGGCAGAAACAAAGAAAAACGAAAACTTGACTTGCTATTTTCCGCAACTTTATTAAATTTAAAATTTATACACAGCAGCAAAACAGGAGGCAGGGATGAAGAGAGTATGGGTTGGGTTGGTGGTGGTTCTGGCGCTTGCGGGGCTGCGCTGTTCGGAGCCCTCCAGCCCGGAGGCGGGTGTTCCCGAGCCGCCGGTGATGATCGCCGTCAGCGGGCCGGCGTCGGTGAATGCTCCGCCGCAGATCGCCCAAAAAGCGGGGGAGATTCTCACCTATTTCAATTTTGTGCAGACGACCCTGGGGGATCTGAGCGGCGACGCTCCGGCGGTCAACAGTAATATCTATACCTGGGAGATCCCTGCCGGCAGCGGCACGATCGTGAAAAAGATCAAGGCTGTCAGGCGATCGGACGGCTCCGTCGACTGGACCGTGGTGCTGAATGGTCAGACCGCGGACAGCACGCGATACAACGACCGCCAGCTTTTTATCGGCAAGGCGGCCGAGGATAACCGCTCCCAGGCCTGGACCTTTTATGATCTGCTCACAGGCGACATCACGCACAAGATCTCCTGGAGCAGAGACAAGGATGGCACCCTTATGCTGGACGACACTTTTTCCGCGATGCAGGCTGTCTGGCGACTGGTCAACTCCAGGGATGGCTCGGGCAGCTACAGCTATACCCTGGCGGGAGTGGCGCAGTTCAGCGCCACCTGGCGCGCGGATGGCTCGGGCAGTTACACCGATTTTACAGCGTCGGGCACACCCGAGAGCTGGGAGTGAGTGGAGCCGCCCCGGCCGGCGCATAAAATGGAATGATCGATGTTAAAACAGGATGAGATATTCGCGGGAAGCGTCAACCAGCCCGTTTTTCGCCGCGCGATCGTTGCAGTTGCGCTTTCGCCCAGCATTCAGGCTGTTCTGAACCAGTCGCAGCGGGTTCTACGCACACTGGGCGCCAGGCCGGTTCTGCTGCATGTCGGCAATGACACCCCGGCGGCGCGTGCAAAACTCAAAGCAGCCATCGCCGCCTCCGGTTTCGGCGGGCAGGAGCCCGAGCTGATCATCCAGCCCGGGCAGCCGGCTGATACCATCGCTGCGGTGGCCAGTCAGCAGCGCGCCGATCTGATCATCACCGGCGCGGCTAAAAAGGAGAGCCTGCTTCGTCATTTCATCGGCTCCGTCGCCCGCCATCTCGCCCACAAGGCGCCCTGTTCCCTGCTCATGATGACCGGAACGGCTGCCGATGCGGGCGCCTTTTCCCGCATCCACTGCGAGGTTGAGTACGACCGTCCTGCCCATTTCGCTGTTGAGGTGGCCATGGGTGTGGCCCGGCGAATGCGCAGCCGTGAGTTGATTTTGACCCACTGGTTCCCTTTGCCGGTGTGGGAGGATAAAATCGATCACGCCCGCGAAAACAGTGAGTTCCAGCGTCTTTTCCACCATCAGGATAACCGCCTCAGGCGTTTCCTCACCCGATTTTCCGTCGACGGGGTCCGCTTCCGCTTCCAGTGCATCCACGAGCAGCCCCTCACCGGCACCCTGGAGTTTGCCCGCGATATCGACGCCGATCTCATGGTGATACCAGGCCCCCGGCGGCAGACCGGTATCTGGGACCGCCTCTTCAGGGACAATCTCGAGCACCTCTTCAAGAGCCTCTCCGGCGCCATCCTGCTCACGCGCAGGACCCGTTATCGCGTTCGCGGCTGATTTCTCATTTTACTCCATAAAAAAAGCCCGTCCCTGCTGCAGGGACGGGCTTTTTTTGATTTTCATCGATTTCCGGCGGAGAGCTCCGCCGCCTACTTTTTGCGCACCCAGAGCGAGAGGGTGCCGGGGCCCCGGCCGGCCGCTTCGAGCACAAAGAGGGAATCATTCGAAGGCGAGATCGCCAGGGCTTCAGGTGCGTTGAGGGGGGGCTCCCCGTCGGTCAGATGGGCGAGCAGCCGGCCCGAACGGCTGAAGATGGTGATGACGCCGCGCTGGGGGTGAGGCACATAGACCGCATCGGTGGAGTCGCTTCCCACCTTGCCGTCGCCGGCGTCCGCCGCTGCGAGGTCCTTCACCCGCCAGTAGCGTGCCAGATAGCCCTCGATGGCGCCGTTCCAGCATTGCACTCCATCAGTGGTCTGATCGGAGATGTAGACCTGGCTGCCGTCCTTGAGCACGGCGATATCGCTGCCGGTATGGTCGATTCCGAAGGGGCTGCCGCCGATCTCGATCCCCAGCGGGCTGAGAATGTGCCAGCGTGTCGAGTTTTCTTCGAGCAGGTAGAGCCGGCCTTCGCGGTCGCAGTCGATTCCGCCGGCGGCGAAGTCGAGGGCGATGCCTGGCATGGGGATGCCGTTTTCAGCCTGAAAACGATAGAGCATCCGCGGTTCCTCTTCCGTGAGCACGCAGACGAGGTTGGGAGGGGCGAAGGCCATGGCGCTGATGACTCCCAGGGGATGGCTCTTGAGATCCTTGTCGAGGCCATACTGGATGGGGGAGAAGGCGGCCGGCTTGCCGCGGCCGTCGAGGATGGTCAGGGCGGGGGTATTGAGCGAGCCCACCCAGAGCTGGCCTCTGTTGTCGGCGGTGATCGCGCAGGGGGATTCGATGGCCGGGCCGAAGGGGCCTTTGGCGATGAAAGTCTGGTATTTGGCCAGGATGGAGAGTGACCAGACATCGCTGTAGCCAAAGTTGCGCTTGAAGTGGCCGGCCGACTCCTGGTGATCATCCCAGGCGTGAACGCGGAAGCGAAAATCGAGACCGGCGTAATCGGCCTTGATCGCCTTGTCGGTGATGTACCAGTCCTTGTAATTCTTGAGTTTGCTCATCTGCACTTCGTTGGCCGGATTGGGCGGCCAGCTGCGGTCATAGAGCAGATAGATGCCCTTGCCCCTGGAGCCGGTGTTGTCATCGAAAACCCCGGAGGGATCGGTGATCTTGGCGGCGATGCGGAATTTGGAGTGGGCGAAGAGGCGGTCCGGGATGGTGTAGGCCTGCTCCACGACCGGGCCCTGGGCGTCGCCGGCGTACATTTTCCAGGGCTGGAGGGCGACAGGCGCCTCGCCGCCCCAGTTCTGGGTCAGCACCTGGGCGAAGGCGGGATCGGCAGAGTGGCCGGGGAAGAGCAGTTCATAGGAAAAGATGGCCAGTCCCTTGCAGCCGGCGTCGCGCGCGATTTTGATCTGGGCGGCGAGATGACGGGCGCTGCCGGTATAGAGGCCCGGGTAGACATGGCGGTTATGATCGTTGTAGCGATGCTCGAGGAGCTGGCGGCGGAAAAGAGTGTCGTCGCGGGTGTAGATCATCGGGAAAATGGCGTCGACGATGCCGCGGGCGAGCCATTCATGGCTGTCCTGGAGATAGACCCGGCGCCCGGTCTGGTAGTTGCCGAGCACCGCAGCGGAGAGCATCATCTCGGACCGGTGCAGACGCATGGCGGAGTGGAGCTTGCCGAGGAAGCGGCTGATCGCCTCGCGCCGCCACTGGCTCCAGGCCTTTTCGTCGGCGTGGGGGTTTCCTCCCGTCTCCTGCCGGTAGGCGTCAAGCGAGGCCTGGTCGTAGGAGAAAGCAGGCGCGGGATAGCGGATATAGTCGAGATGGAGGCCGTCGATGGCGTAGCTGGTGTAGAGCTCTTCGCAGATGCCGAGCAGATAGGGGGTGACTTCCGGATGGGTGGGGGAGAGCCAGACATAGTGCGAGGAGAGGGGCTGGCGCCTGCCGTCGCGATCCACCATGAACCAGTCGGGATGGGCGTTATAGAGCTGGTTGCCGATGCGCGGGGGTTTGGTGCCCATCCAGCCGGGGTAGACATTGATCCAGGCGTGCAGCTTGAGCCGGTGGGCGTGGGCGTAATCGACCGCCACCTGGAGGGGATCCCAGCCGGGATCGCCGTTGCGCAGTTCCGGGGACCATAATTCGATTTTTGAGCGGTAAAGGACCGTGCCGTCGCCGCGCACCTGGAAGAGAATGGTGTTAAAGCCGGTGGCGGCGGCATTCTCCATGATGCGGCCGATGTCCGCCGGCGACCTGTAGTCCCACCGCGTCACCCAGAGGGCGCGGGTTTCCCCCTCATTCTGGGCGGCAGCAGGTGCGATAATATGGAAAAAGATGAGAATGGCGAGAAGAAGAGTGCCCGTAAGACCCAACCCGTTGCGCATGCAAACTCCCGGTCTGATCAAAATATTCCGGTTAATTTAACAATTATGGCTAAACTATCAAACAGTTTATTACTGATTTTAACCGCCGGTTGAGCACAAATCCAGCTTGACTATTTCTTGTATTCATAGTACATTAATTGTTTGGATCGTATGAACCGCTCATCTTGAGGGTCAGCAGATGGATGTTTTTAAACTGGAATCCCCCTTCACCCTGCAGGGCGACCAGCCCCAGGCGGTCGAGCAGCTTGTCGAAGGCCTGGCGCGCGGGGATGGCTATCAGACCCTTTTAGGGGTGACCGGCAGCGGCAAGACCTTCACGATGGCCCATGTCATCGCCCGCATCAACCGCCCGACCCTGATCATCTCGCACAACAAGACTCTGGCGGCACAACTCTACGGCGAATTCCGCGGCTTCTTCCCGGGAAATGCGGTCGAGTATTTTATCAGCTATTACGACTATTACCAGCCCGAAGCCTATCTTCCCCATACCGATACCTACATCGAGAAGGATACCTCGATCAACGACGAAATCGACCGCCTGCGTTTGCGCGCCACTTCGGCTCTCCTCTCCCGCCGGGATGTGATCATCGTCGCTTCGGTCTCGTGCATCTACGGCCTGGGTTCGCCCGAAGACTGGCTCGAGATGCTGATCATCCTCAAGACCGGCCAGAAGATCGAGCGCAATGCCCTTCTACAAAAGCTGGTGGAGGTCCACTATGCGCGCAACGATGTCGATTTCGACCGCGGAACCTTTCGCGTGCGTGGCGACGTCGTCGAGGTGATCCCCGCCTATGAGCGCGAGGCGATCCGCATCGAGATGTTCGGCGACGAGATCGAACGCCTCTCAATGGTCGATCCCCTCACCGGCGAGATCAGAAGCGAAACCGACACGGTGGCGATCTATCCGGCCAAGCATTTTGTCACCTCCCCCGAGCGCCTCAAGAAAGCGATGAAGGGGATCGAGGATGAGCTGCAGGCCCGCCTCGCCGATTTCCGCGCGCGCAACAAGCTGCTTGAGGCCCAGAGGCTGGAACAGCGCACCCGTTTCGATCTGGAGATGATGCAGGAGATCGGATACTGCTCGGGCATCGAGAACTATTCCCGCCATCTCGGCGGCCGCAAGCCGGGGGAACGGCCCTCGACGCTGATCGATTATCTGCCGAAGGATTATCTGCTCATCATCGACGAATCGCATGTCACCGTCCCGCAGATCCGCGGTATGTTCCACGGTGACCGTTCCCGCAAGGAGACGCTGACGGAATATGGTTTCCGGCTTCCCTCGGCCCTCGACAACCGGCCGCTCAACTTTGACGAGTTCACCGCCTCGATCAACCAGTGCGTCTTCGTCTCCGCCACACCGGCCGAATACGAACTGGACATGTGCCAGGGTGTCGTCGTCGAGCAGGTGATCCGTCCGACCGGCCTGATGGATCCCGAGATCGAGGTCCGGCCGGTCAAGGGCCAGATCGACGACCTGATCGGCGAGATCAACGAGCGCGCCGATCGCGGAGAACGCACTCTGGTCACCACCCTGACCAAGCGTATGGCCGAGGACCTGACCGAGTATCTCACCGGCATGGGCATCCGCGTCCGCTACATGCACTCCGAGATCGAGGCTCTTGAGCGCGTCGCTATCCTCCGCGACCTGCGCCTCGCCGAGTTCGATGTGCTGGTCGGGATCAACCTGCTGCGCGAGGGGCTCGATCTGCCCGAGGTCTCTCTGGTCGCTGTCCTTGACGCCGACAAGGAGGGTTTTCTGCGTTCCGAACGCTCTCTCATCCAGACCTCCGGCCGCGCCGCCCGCAACGTCAACGGCAAGGTGCTGTTTTATGCCGACAAGATCACCGATTCGATGCGCCTGGCGATGGAGGAGACCAGCCGCCGCCGCAAGATTCAGGCGGAATATAATCAGGTCCACAATATCACCCCGACCTCCATCGTCAAGTCGGTGGAAGATGTGATGGGCGCCACGCGCGTGGCCGATGCGCGCTCCGAGTCCTACAGCCGGAAAGAGCCGGCCGTCGACGACAAGGAGTTCCGTCAGGCCTGGAACCGGATGAGCGCAAAGGAAAAGCTCGAACTGATGAGCGAAATGGAGAAAAAGATGTTCTCGGCGGCGGCGGCGCTGCAGTTCGAGGAGGCGGCGGTGCTGCGCGATCAGATCGACCTTCTCCGGCTCAGCTATGAAGAAAAACACAAAATCGAGATGATTCTGGCCAAATAAGGAGCGCTATGCGAGTACTGATCATCGGCAGCGGGGGACGTGAACACGCACTGGTCTGGAAGGTGAAACGGAGTGCGCTGGTCAAAAAGATCTACTGCGCGCCCGGCAATTACGGCATCGCTAGAGATGCAGTCTGCGTCGACATTCCGGCGCATGATATCAAGCGGCTCCTCGCCTTCGCCGTCAAGGAAAAGATCGACCTCACCATCGTCGGCCCTGAGCAGCCCCTGGTTGCCGGCCTCGTCGACGAGTTCGAGGCCAACGGTCTGGTCATCTTCGGCCCCAACCAGCGCGCCGCCGAACTCGAGGGCAGCAAGGCTTTCGCCAAGGAGCTGCTGGCGCGGCACAAGATACCCTCTGCAGAGTATCGCATCTTCTCGGATGTTGGCGAGGCCCAGAAATATGTTGAAAGCGCGCGGATGCCGCTGGTGATCAAGGCCGACGGACTGGCTGCCGGCAAGGGGGTCTATATCTGCACGGAGAAAGTGCAGGCCCTCATCGCCCTGCACCAGATCATGGAGAGCCGGGTATTTGGCCAGGCGGGCAGCCGCGTCGTGATCGAGGAGTTTCTGGCGGGCGAGGAAGTCTCCGTGCTCGCCCTCAGCGACGGTGAAAACCTGGTCTATCTGGCCCCGGCGCAGGACCACAAGCGCATTTTCGACGGCGATATGGGGGCCAACACCGGCGGTATGGGCGCCTACGCCCCCACCCCTTTTCTGGATGAGGCCACTTTCAGCCGCATTCGCACGGAGATCATGGAGCCGACCATCCGCGCCATGGCGCGCGAGGACCGCCCCTACCGCGGGGTGCTCTACGCCGGTCTGATCCTCACCGCCACGGGACCCAGGGTGCTGGAATTTAACTGCCGTTTCGGGGATCCCGAGACCCAGGTGATCCTGCCTCTGGCGGCCAGCGATCTGGTTGAAGCGATCATGGCCTGCCGTGACGGGGGACTGGCCGGTTTTCAATGGCGGAACCACGCCGGCGCCGCCGCGGGCGTCGTGATCGCCTCCGGGGGCTACCCGGAGCGCTATACTACCGGCCATCACATCATCGGTCTCGACGGCCCGCTGGAAAAGGACGTGGTCATCTTTCACTCCGGCACCAGACTGGCGGACGGCAAGCCGGTCACGGCCGGCGGCCGCGTCCTCACGGTCACGGCCTGGGCGCCGGACCTGGAGGCGGCCGTCGCCCGCGCCTACCGCACCGTGGGCAAAGTGACCTTTGACGGCGCCTATTACCGGCGGGACATCGGCGCCAGGGGATTGCGCAAGCGATAATCTCCTCTGCATTCCCGCAGTTTTGGAGTATAGTTTAGGAACAGATCAAGTAAAACAGATGGGAACGGTACCGGCATCACAGGTCAATCTTCCGCAGCCTCTCCCTCTTTTTTGAAACATGGAGCCCAATTTTAAGGAGCGCAGCATGAAAATCCTCGTCACCGGCGGCGCCGGTTTTATCGCCTCGCAGATCACCGATGCCTATATCGCCGCCGGCCACCAGGTCGTTGTGGTGGATAACCTGAGCACGGGCAGGAGGGAGAACCTCAACCCCAAAGCGGTCTTTTACGAGATGGATATCCAGGACCCGCAGCTCATCGATATTTTCAAACGCCACGAGATCGAGATCGTCAATCATCATGCCGCGCAGATGGATGTGCGCCGCTCCGTCGAGGATCCCATCTATGACGCCCGCAACAATGTGCTCGGCTTTCTCAATATCCTCCAGGCCTGCGCCAAAACCGGAGTGAAACGGGTCATCTTCGCCTCCTCGGGCGGGGCGATCTATGGCGAGCAGGACTATTTTCCGGCCGACGAGGCGCACAAGACCCAGCCCTGCAGCCCCTACGGCATCACCAAACTGGTCGGCGAAAAGTACCTCTTTTTTTACAGCCAGAATTACGGCATCGAGCATACCATCCTCCGCTATGCCAATGTCTACGGGCCGCGCCAGAATCCGCACGGCGAGGCGGGCGTGGTGGCCATCTTTTGTAACCGTCTGCTCGCCGGCGAACAGCCGGTGATCAACGGCACCGGGGAACAGACGCGCGATTTCGTCTTTGTCGGCGATGTTGTGGCGGCCAATCTTCTCGCTCTCGGCCTGAAGGGCAACGATACTTTCAACATCGGCACGGCCAAAGAGAGCACCATCAACGAGGTCTACCGCATCATCAACCATCTCATCGGCAGCGATAAGCCCGAGCAGCACGGCCCCGGCAAGGAGGGTGAGCAGTTCCGCAGTGTTATCGATCCGGCCCACGCACAGAAGGTGATGGGGTGGAAGTCCCGCTACACCCTCGACACCGGCCTGCGCGAGACCGTCGACTTTTTCAGGAATGCGAAGGGCTGAGCAGGGTATGAGCACGGATTTTCTCCCCAACAGCCGCTGGCTGGAGGTTCAGCAGGAGGTCGGCATCCTGGGCCGGTCCGATGCGATCCGCCGCCTGCTGGAGACCATCGAACAGGTGGCTCCGACCGATATCTCCGTGCTTATCACCGGCGAGAGCGGTACCGGCAAGGAGCTGGTGGCCAGGGCGATCCACACGCGCAGCCGGCGCAGCCTGAACCCGCTGATCACGGTCAACTGCGGGGCGATCCCCGAGGGCATCATCGAATCCGAACTCTTCGGTCACGAAAAGGGCTCCTTCACCGGCGCCATCGGGCCGCGCAAGGGCTATTTCGAACTGGCCGACAAGGGCTCGATCTTTCTCGACGAGATCGGCGAACTTCCCTTGACTACCCAGGTCAAACTGCTGCGCGTGCTTGAATCGCGCGAATTCATGCGCGTCGGGGGGGTGACCTCGGTCCAGACCGATGTGCGCTTCATCGCCGCCACCAACAAGCAGCTTGAGGAGGAGGTGCGCCGGGGCAATTTTCGCGAGGATCTCTTTTACCGCCTCAACGCCGTCCATATCCGGGTGCCGGCGCTGCGCGAACGCAGCGAGGATATCCCGATCCTGGTCAAAAAATTCACCCGGGATTTCATCCGCGAAAACCACATCGAGTTTGCCGGCTTTAGTGACTCGGCGCTGGCGGCCATGTCCCATGCCCGCTGGCCGGGCAACATCCGCGAACTGCGCAACCTGGTCGAAAAAGTCATTGTGCTGGAACGCGGCGCTTTTGTCGATGAAGCGGCGGTCCGGCGCTATCTGAACATCAGCAATCCCATGGACCCCGCGCTGCCGGTTCCCCTCAGCCGCGGGAGGGAGGAGAGCGAACGGGACCTCCTGCTGCGCGTGCTGCTTGAGATCAAGAGCGAGATCGCCCAGCTCCGGGAACTGCTCCTGCGGCGCCAGGCCGCTCCCTATCACCTCGCCCCGTGGCAGGAGGATCTCGCCGAGGAGTATCTCGAACCCGCCCTGCCTCCTGCTGAAGGAGAGCGCAGTTCGGTCGCCGAGATGGAGCGCGAGCTGATCCAGAATGCCCTTTTAAAATACGGCAGCAACAAGCGCAAAGCAGCCCGCGCCCTGGGCCTGAGCGAGCGCACGCTCTACCGGAAAATCAATAAATATGGTCTGAAGGCCTCCCATGAATAGAAAAGCTCTCCTGTTCCTCCTGCTGCTCTGCGCCGGATCCGGCTGCGGCATCTATTCCGTCAAGGGCTCCATGGCGCCGCACCTCAAAACGGTGGCCATTCCCCTCTTCGAAAACCGCACGGCCGAATTCCGGGTGGCCGAGGACCTGACCGATGCGGTGATCAACTCCTTCACCAGCGACAATTCGCTCAAGATCGCCGACCGCGGCGCCGCCGATGTCCTGCTCGAAGGCACGATCATCCAGATCGATGACCGGGCGGGGGCCTTTGACGAAAATGAGTCGGTGCAGGATATGAAAATCTACCTCAGCGTGCAGATCAAATGCAGCGATCAGGTGAGGCGGGAGGTGCTGTGGCAGGAACGGCTGACCCATTTCGGCAGCTACGATCCCGGCGGCGGCCCTGATGCGCGCAGCGAAGCCCTCCTCGAGGCTATGGAAAAGGTGAGCGAGGATGTCGTCAATAAAACCGTCGCCAACTGGTAATTTTGGATCTCCGCCACAAACTGTTTGGTATTTTTACAAATAATGGTTAATTTTATTATTATAAAATCGGCATCTGGCTCCATTTGAGGGTACTTTTGCATACAGAAACAGCCGGCGCAAGAGCCGGGAACCGACCCGGAAGTGGGGAATTGCAGGATTAGGAGAGCAACTCATGCGTGATAGTTATGCCGCGGAAGTCAAATCACTGACGCAGCATCTGGGGGCGCACAAAGAGTCGATGATTTTTGCGCGTCTGGCTGATAAATACCTTCATCTCAACGAAGTCCAGAAGGCGATCGAGATTTGTCAATCCGGACTGCGCAACCATCCCCAATACACGAGTGCCTATTTTGTTCTGGCCAAATGCCATCTCGCTCTTCAGCAGTATGAGGAAGCGGAGAAGCACCTCAAGCATCTCCTGAATCAGGACCCACGCCACCTCAACGGCCACAAACTCTATTCCGAGTTGATGGCGAGGATGGGGCTCTCCCTGCGTGAACGCGACAGCCAGGTCAGAATTCATGATCTGGACCCGCTCTATCCCCTGACCGAGGCCGAACCGGCCTTTGCGGCGGAGCAAGCGCCCGCACCGGTCGAGCGTTTCGCGCCGGAGAGGGCGGCCCCGCCGGCCGCGCCCAGTGCACCGGCGATCGAAACTGAGCCGGCAGAACCTTTCGAGCCGGTGATCACGCCGGAGGCTGCCGCCGCCGATGCCCGCCCCACCGAATCCGTGGTGAGCGATTACAAACCCCCTGTGCCGGAGATGGATCTCGACGCCTTTACCCGCGAGCTGGCGGCGCTGGAGGTCCCTGCTGATGAAGAGCTGGCCGAAACACCGGCCGGACTCGCCGGCACGGTCGAACCAATCGCCGAAACGGCTGCACCCCACCACGAACCGGAAAACGATTTTGAGCGGGAAGAGGTCCATTTCTCGGAAATCCTCGATGATCTCTTCAGCCTCAGCCGCGATGAAGAGACCCGGCGTGAGCTGGAAGAGCGCAGCACCCTCCAGCGCGCGGCCCTGCAGCCTGAACCCGAACTCGGTCCCCCGGCGCCCGAGGCTGAAGAGTTCCTGCCGGCGGAAGAACCTCCCTTCGCGCTGCAAGATGAACCTGAATACCGCTTGACGCCGGAGTCCGAGTCTGAACCCCGTTATAAGCCGAACCCGGATCCTGAACCCCGATACATACCGAACCCGGATCCTGAACCACGCTATACGCCGCAACCCGAACCGCTCTACCGCTTCGAACCTGAACCGGAACCCGCGCCGGAGCCGGAGCCTTTGCCCTTTGAAGAGCCTCCTGCTCCGCCGGAGCCGCTGCCGGAAGAGCGCAGGATGTCGCCCGTGCTGCCTTTCAGAGGCGATGAAGAGTGGCCGGATGAGCCTGTCTTCGACACGCCGCCTGAACCGGAGAGCCCCATCCGCCTCGAACCCCCGGCCGCCGGATTAGGACCTTTCAGCGAGCGCGAAGCAGCCTCTCCGCTCGGCCCCGCTGACGGCCGCGGCATCGGCGACGAGCTGGAGGACCAGCCTCTGAGCGAAGAGGAGGAAGAGGAGCAGTTCAGCAGCTTCCTCTCCAACCTCGACCGGCTGGGCGGAGCCGCCCTCGAGAACGGGGAAGAGGATCTCCTTACCACCACCGGAGAAAAGGGATTTACTCCGCCCTGGGATGAGGAGCCCGAAGAGGAGCCGCTCCAGCAGGCCGGGCCGGAAGAGCAGGAGACGCCCCGCCGTCCGCTTCAGCCGCCGGCGCCCGAAGAGGAGCCTATGGCGTCGGAGGAGCCCGTGGACGAAAAGCCCAAGGAAAAATTTGTCACCCCTACTCTGGGCGAAATTTATGCTGCGCAGGGCCAGTACGCCAAAGCGATCAACGTCTTTGAGATGCTGCTGAAAAAGAATCCCGAAAACGAATGGTACCGCACCAAACTTGAATACCTGCGCAAACGTCAGGAGGATGAAAGCAAATAGCCTCTGCGCCGCAGCGCTGGCCGGGCGAAATCTCCTCGATCCGCCCGGGCGCTGCAGCTCTTGCTCGCTCTCACCGGTGGAAATGGACGGCCGTGGTCATCTCTGTTGTGATCGTCACATATAATAACCACGCTGAAATCGGCGCCTGCCTGAACGCGCTCCACCTTGCCTCGGCATCTTTTGCCACGCATCTCTACCTCATCGATAATGCCAGCACCGACGGCACCGGTGAGCTGCTGGAGGCCTCCCGCAGCCGCTGCACCTCGCAATTTCACCATTTTCTCCTTATCCGGAATGAGCAAAACCGGGGCTATACAGCGGCGGTCAATCAGGGGCTGCAGCACTGCCGCGGCGATTTCATTCTGCTGCTCAACCCCGATGTGGTTATTCCGGAGGAGGCCCTGACCATTCTGCTGCGCCAGTTCGAGCGCGATCCTGCCATCGGCATTGTGGCGCCGCAGCTCCGGTTTCCCGACGGCCGGATTCAACCCTCCTGCCGGCGCTTTCCCCGCAGGCGCGATGTGCTCCTCGAGGTGAGCGGACTGGTCCACATCACCCGGCGGCTGGGCGGCAGGGACTGGAAGATGACCGACTTTGACCATCGCCACAGCCGCTTCGTCGATCAGCCCCAGGGGGCTTTTTTGCTGGCCCGGCAGGTGCTCCTCGACCGCCTGGGCGGCCTCGACGAACGCTATTTCATGTTCTTCAGCGATGTGGAGTGGTGCGAACGGGTCATCGCCGCGGGCTGGAAAATCTGGTTCTGCAGCGACACTTTTGTCTACCACCACAAGGGGGCCAGCGTCTATCGCGAGCGGCCGCGGATGCTGGTCACCTCGACGCGCTCCTTCATCGATTACCTGAGCGCTCACGACCGCTCCCGATACGACCGGCTCGCCACAAAATTCGTTGCGCTGATCTTGCGACTGACGCTGCAGGCGCGCCTGCTTGCCCTAAAGGCCAGGAAACTTTTTATCCGATGAAACCGCTGCATCCACCCACAGGGAGGAGGACCGGATTTTTTATTCCGGCGCTCCTGCTCACCGCCGCGCTTCTCGTCCCGCTCTCTCCGGCCGGGGCACAGCCGCAAACCCTTCTCGTCAAAATGGCCGCTCCTCTGCCTGCCGCTGCCCGCGATGAGGCCGGCGCCCTGCGCAAGCAGAGCACCGGGCCGCTGAGCGCACTCGCCGCGCGGCCGGAGGTCGCCCTCATCAAACCCCTCTTTCCGCCCGCTGACAGGATCACCGCCGGCGCATCTATCCCGCCTGAGCGGATCGAACTAGGAAAATGGCTCATCCTCACTCTGGCCACGACGGCCGGCACTGATGCCCTCGCCGAAGAGCTGCAGCGGCTTCCGGAGGTGATCTGGGCCGGGGCGCCGCGCTGCTTTCACCTCGACTATACGCCCGACGATCCCCTCTTCAGCCGGCAGTATGGCCTGCGCAAGATTTCCGCTCCGGCCGGCTGGGAGAGCGGACGGGGCAGCCGCGAGATCGTCATCGGCGTGATCGACACCGGCATCGACTATGACCACCCCGACCTGAAGGAGAATCTCTGGGTCAACGCCGGCGAGGATTTGAACGGGGACGGCCTGGCCGATTCCCTCGACCTGAACGGCGTGGATGACGACGGCAACGGTTTCATCGATGACGTGCAGGGCTACGATTTCACCGATGCCCCGAACTATCCGGACGGCGGCGACTATCGCGGACGCGATGCCGATCCGATGGACGAGATGGGGCATGGCACCGCTGTAGGCGGCATCATCGCCGCCGTGGCCGGCAACGGCCTCGGCATCGCCGGGACCGCCCCCGGCTGCAGGGTGATGAACCTGCGCGCCTTCACCGCCGGCGGAAACGGTGAGGAAGACGACGTCGCCGCCGCCATTCTCTATGCCATCGAAAACGGCGCGGCGGTCATCAACATGAGCTGGGGAGACGTCTTCGTCTCCCGCCTCCTGGATGACGTCCTTCACTATGCCTCAGCCCTGAATACGGTCCTGGTCGCCTCCGCCGGCAACAGCGCCACCGATCAGATCCATTATCCCTCAGCCTTCGCCAACACCATCTCCGTCGGCGCAACCGACGCCTCCGATCAGCTCGCCGGTTTTTCCAATTACGGCCCTTCGATCGATATCGTCGCCCCCGGCGTCAATATCCTCACCACCGCGCGCGGCGCGCAGTATGACTCATCCCTCAGCGGTACCTCTTTTTCGGCCCCCTTTGTCTCAGCCGCGGCCGCCCTGCTGCTCTCGCAGCAGCGGGAACGCTCCCCGGATGGCGTGCGCAGCCTCCTGACCACCTCCGCTCAGGATCTCGGCCCGCAGGGCTGGGATATCTACTACGGGGCCGGAAGGCTCGATCTCGCCCGCGCACTCGCTCCGGGCCTCGCCGCTGAGGTCCGCATCACTTCCCCATGGCTCGATCAGGGTTTCCAGGAGAGCCCGATCGAAATCGTGGGCTCCGCCTGGACACCCTCCCTGCAAAGTTACACCCTGGAGTGGGGGATGGGAGACAACCCCGCCGCATGGCTCCCGATCACACCGCCGAGCTCCAGCCGCGTCATCGACGGCCTGCTGGGCAGTTGGGAGGAACTCCCGGCGGCGGATACCAGTTACACTATCCGCCTGCGGATCCAGAACAGCAACGGCTCCGTCGAACAGTCCCAGGTGAGGATCTTCATCGACCGGACCGCCCCGGTCATCTCGAACATCGAACTGATCCCCATGTACGACGCCGGCAATCCCTCCTGCCTGCTCCAGTTCGAAACCGATGACCTTTGCGAGGGTGAGATCCTTTTCCGCCCAGCGGGCGGCGCTGCTCCCTGGCAGGAGGCGCCGATGAGCTATCGCAGCTATCAGCCGCGGCTCCATCTCACCCGGGATCTCGGCGCGCAGGTGCTCGATGTCCGGATCAGCGTGGACAATCCCGCCGGACTGCGCACTGTTTCCGACAGCCTGCTCCGGGTGGACCTGAGCCCGCCGCCGCTGAATACCATGCGCTACACCCGCCTCGAGGAGAGCCTCCCGCACGGCCATCTGCTCGACCGCTCCGCCGATTTCAACGGCGACGGCCGGCCCGAGATCGTCATCGGCGCAGCCGACAGCCAGGGCAGGCTCTTCACCACGCTTTTCAGCCGGGATGGATCCGGTTTCCGCCAGCTCTATACCCTGCCCGAATCCGCCATCCCGCGCAGCAGCGGCGACAGCGACGGCGACGGCGTTCCTGAACTGCTGGCGGGCTACGGCTTTTCCACCTGGCTCTACGAGGCCGGCGGCTCCGATCCCTTCCGGATGAATCTGGTGCGCCGCTGGCAGGGCGACAGCCGCGTGCAGTACTGGGGCAGCCGCCTGGCCGACCTCGACGGGGACAATCGCAGCGAATTGATCATGCGCGTGGTCCGGACCGGCGAAACCTCCTCCGACCTCTTTGAAGTCTGGCGCAGCACCGGCGGCGGCGAGTTCGAGACCATGGCCGCGCTGCCCAATCCCACCGCCGGGGACAACTTTAACGGCGTGCCGCGCTGCGAAACCGGCGATTTCGACGGCGACGGCCGGCCGGAACTCCTCTTCGGCGACAGCGACGGGGATCTCTACATCTATGAGTACGACGGGAGCGCCTTTTCCCTGACGTGGCAGGAACGGCTGCCCCTGTTCGATGCCATCGATTATATCGCCGCCGGCGATTTCGACGGCGACGGCGAGCAAGAGTTCGCGGCCGGCTCCCACTCCGACCCCAACCTGAACACCGAACACAGCTACGATTCCCGCCACTGGTGCTATCGCATCTATGAGGACACGGGCAACAACGCCTTTGCGCCGGCCGCCGAATGGCGCTTCTTCGGCTACGAGTCGACCCGGGATTTCGAGAGCGGAGTCTCGTGCGCCGACGCCGACGGCGACGGCCGCGCTGAACTCTTCATCGCCGCCTTTCCGGATCTCTATATCGCCGAATACTCCCCGGAGAGAGGCTATGAACTCACCTTTCACGCCGCCCCCATCCGGACCAACGCCGTCGCCGTGGTCGACAGCGATGGCGATGCCCTCATGGAATTCTGGGCGAGTGACGGCGAAGCGGTCCGCCCCCGCGTGCTGGCCGGGAGCCTGACCGGACCCGCCATGCCGGTGGGCGTGACCGCCAGGCCTTTGAACGCCGCGACTGTCGCGCTGGCCTGGCATCCCGTGCCCGGAGCGCAGCACTATCTGCTTTATCGCGGCCCTGCGGCCGACAGCCTGATGCTCTATCAGGAGATCCTCCTGCCCTCCTTCACCGACAGCCTGGTCCGGGCGGGCGCCCGCTATTTTTACGCGGTCGCCAGCCGCGATACGACGCGCACCCCGGCCGTGAGCCTGCGCTCGGAAGTGGTCTCCGCTCTGCCCGGTGAACCGCCCGCGCTGCTCTCCGCTGTGATGAGCGGCGCAAGCTCCCTGCGCCTCCGCTTCACCAGACCCATGAACACCGGCCTGCTGCAGGATGTCCGCCACTATGCCATCACCCCCGAGATCGGCCGTCCGGCCACCGCCCTGCCGCTGGCCTCGGGAGCCGAGGTGCTGCTCAGCCTCGAGGCCCCGTTCGCCGGGTCCGGCTTTTACAGCGTCGAGGTCCGCGGGCTTGAGGACGGCGACGGCATCCCCATCGATACACTCCGCAGCCGCGCTGAATTCGAGGTCACATTTTCCGCCGGCGCCCCCTATCTGACTTCCGTGCGGGCCCTGGCCAACGGCGTCGTCGAGCTGGAGTTCAGCGAGCCGATGCAAAAGGCCTCACTTGAGGAGATCGCCAATTACGACCCGGGACCCGGCCTGCATGTCGCCTGGGCGCAGGCGGTCGCGCCGGACTACCGTTTCGTCCGCCTCCATCTCACCGGCGGCGTCGCCTGGGGCGCAGTGGGCAAACCCCTCACCCTCAAGGTCAGCGGCCTTCAGAGCGCCGGCGGCGTCGCGATGAAGCCGGGGCGCGGCGACACCATCCAGCTCCTCTTCGCCGCCCGGAACCTCGACGATGTCCATACTTTTCCCAACCCCTACCGGCTGTGGATCGACCCGGACGGGATCACCTTCGCCAATCTCACCCCCGAGGCGGAGATCCGCATCATGACCACCGAAGGCCGCACCCTGCGCATCCTCTATGAGGAGAACGGCGACGGCGGACTGGTCTGGGATGTGCGCGACGATCAGGGCAGACTGGTGCCGGCCGGGGTCTATCTCTACCGCATCGCGGCCGCCGGCATGGTCAGGCTCGGCAAACTGGCCGTGGTCCGGTAGGGAGGAGGCCGGTGCTGCGCGTCGGATTGACAGGAGTTTATGGCTGCGGCAAGTCGCTCGCCGCCCGGATGCTGCAGCAAGAGCACGCCATCCCCGTCGTCGATATGGATCTGGCGGGACGTGCCGCAGCCGGGCGAAGCAGCGTACTGCGGCGGCTGCGCGCCGCCTTTGGCCCCGGGGTATTTGATGCGCAGGGAGAGTTGAACCGCAGCGCCCTCGGCCGCATCGTCTTCGCCGACCCCGGGGAGAGGCAAAAGCTCAACGCCATCATCCATCCGGCGATGCTCGCGATCGTCGAACGGCAGATGCGGCGGATAGCCGCGGGGCGGGCCCCGTACATGGTCGTGGATTCCGCCCTCATCTATGAACTCGGCTTTGAAAAAAAAGTGGACCTGGTTGTGGTGGTCCATCTTCCGCTCGATCTCTGCCTCCAGCGGGCCATGGCCCGTGACGGCATCAGCCGCGCCGAGGTGGAGGAGCGTTTCAATGCCCAGATCGCGCAGGCCGAAAAATGCCGCCGCGCCGACTATCTTCTCGACAACAGCGGCACGGTCGAGGAGCTGAGAACACGGGTGGCGGCGATGCACACCTGGCTGCTCGAGCGCGCCGAGGCTCTCACCGCCTCTCTCCGGCCGGGAGCGGACGGCCGGAGTGCAAACAATTCTAACGGGACGGGTGGATAGTGGCCGGGTAGAGGACGCTCCTTTGCGAGGTGATCATGCATCCCCTGCTGCACGGGAAACCGGCTGTCAAGATCCTGCTCCCCTTCATGGCGGGCATCGCCTGCGCCCGCCAATTCAGCCTCGCCTGGCCGTGGCCCGCTGCAGCCGCCGCGCTTTTACTCCTGCTCGCCTTTATCGTCCGCCGCCGCGCCTCCTGCCTCTTTTCTTTTGCAGCCCTGGCCGCCTTTTTCTGCGCCGGCTGGCTGCGCCTCGCCCTCGTCGAGCAGGTCGTGCCGCCGGATGATATCCGGCGAATGGCGGACTGGCCCGCTCCCCTCAGCCTGGAAGGGGTTATCTCCGCCCCGGTGGAGGAGCGCACCGACCGCAGCATTTTCCGTCTCACAGTCGATTCCCTCTGGAGCGAGGAGCGCGGTTTTGCCGCGCGCGGCCACGCCCGCGTCATCTGGTATGATACCCTCACCACCCTGCGCCAGGGCGACCGGGTGGTGGTCAAGGGCATGCTGCGCAGCCCCGGCGGCGCCCACAATCCGGGCGATTTTGACTATCGCGCCTGGCTCGCCGCCCGCGGGATCCATGTCCAGCTCACCGCAGCAGGGAGGAGCCGGCTCCTCCTTCTCGAACGCGACCAGGACCCCCTGCTGCAGCGCCGGGTGATCCGCCCCATCCGCGACCACATTCTGGCGACCGTGCGCAGCGGACTCGCGGGCGAGGAACAGGCCCTGCTCAGCGCCCTGCTCGTCGGCGTTCGCACCGGGATCGACGATGAACTCCGTGAAGAGTTCTCCCGCGTCGGCGTTGTCCACGTCCTCGCCGTCTCCGGGCTCCACGTCGGCTTTGTCCTGGCCGCGCTGCTGCTCTTCATCAGCCTGCTGCGCATTCCCCATAGAGCCCGCCTGCCCGTGCTGCTGGCTGCACTTTACCTCTACGTCCTCATCACCGGCTCGGCTCCGCCGGTGGTGCGCGCCGCCGTCACCGCCGCCCTGCTCCTGGCCGCGCCCATGCTGCAGCGGCGCTTTAATCCGGTCAACGCCGTTGCCCTGGCCGCGATGATCATCCTCCTTTTCAATCCCCTGGATCTCTTCGGGGCGGGTTTTCAGCTCAGCTTTGCCGCCACCCTCGGCATCCTGCTCATCTACCGGCGGCTGGACCGCTGGGCGGCCGCCCGTCTGCCGCAGTGGCGGCAATGGCGCCACCCCTGGCGCAAATCGGCCCTCCAACTCCTCATGGTCAGCCTGGCGGCGCAGATCGCCACCCTGCCCCTCACCGTGTGGTATTTCAATACCCTGCCGCTCTGGGGCCTGGCGGCCAACCTGGCCGTCGTTCCCCTGGTCTCCCTGATCGTCACCATCGGCTTCATCGCCGTCCTCTTCGCCCTGATCTCGCCGCTCGCCGGCTTTATCTTTCTGCAGTGCGACTGGCTGCTGCTAAAGCTGCTCACCGGCATCGTCCACGGCGCGGCGGCGCTGCCCGCTTCCGCTCTGGAGGTCCCGACGCCTCCGCTTGCCGTGCTGGCCGGCTATTACATGGCGGTGGCGATCATTCTCTCATGGCCGCAGCGCAGAGCGGTTCTGGCCTGGTCCCTGGCTCTCCTGGTGACCGCCAATCTCTGGATCTGGCCGCGCGCGCTGCGGCCGCAGAACGATATCAGGGTGGTCTTTTTCGACGTCGGCCAGGGTGACGCCGCCCTGATCTCTTTCCCCAACCACGTCCACTATCTCATCGACAGCGGCGAAGCCAACGAGAGGTTCGACTGCGGCAGGAGCCTGCTCCTTCCCTGGCTGCGGCGGAACGGCATCCGTGCCGTCGATATGGCCTTCATCACCCACACCCACTCCGATCACGCCGGCGGCGTGCAAACCCTGATGCGCCGGGGCCGGATCAGGGAGTTGGGCCACCCCGGCGGGGCGGCGCTGCCGGCCTTTCGCGCCCTGGACAGCCTGGCGGCGCAGTGCGGGGTGCCGGTGCGTCCGCTCACCGCCGGCGATGATTTTTTCCCCGCGCAGGGGGCCTGGCTCCGCATCCTGCAGGCCGGCGGCGCCGGCGGGGAACAATGGGACGAAAATAATGGTTCAATGGTTATACGTCTGCAATATGGCGGCCGGGTCTTTCTCTTTCTCGCCGATATCGAGGCGGAAGGGGAGAGGTCACTCCTCCGCTGCGGCGATTTTCTGCGCAGCGATGTGGTCAAAGTGGCCCATCACGGCAGCGCGACTGCCAGCTCGGAGGAAATGCTCGCCGCCGCCGGGGCCGGCTGGGCCGTGATCTCCGTCGGCCGATACAACCGCTTCGCCCTGCCCGATCCGATAGTGGTGGCGCGCTGGCTGGGAAACGGCAGCCGCGTGCTGCGCACGGATGAACACGGCGCGGTCATCTTCCGGAGCGATGGCGAATCGCTCCGCTGCCTCCGGCCTGAAAATATCTCCCTCTCCACCGGGGAGAAGTAAAGGAATAACGCTGCGCCATGGACTGGCTGGTTTTTGAAAGAGAGCTTTGGCAAGCCGGGCGCTGCCGCATCGCCGGCATCGACGAGGCCGGACGGGGGCCGCTGGCCGGACCGGTAGTCGCCGCGGCCGTGATCTTTGAGCCCGGCACCCCGGTCATCAGCGGCATCAACGATTCAAAAAAACTCTCCGGGGCCATGCGGGAGCGGCTTTATGGCCGGATCGTCGCCTCGGCCCTCGCGGTCGGCATCGGTCTGGCTTCCCATGAAGAGATCGATCGCATCAATATTCTGCAGGCCTCCTATCTGGCTATGCAGCGCGCGGCCGGGATGCTGATCCCTCCGCCCGACTATCTGCTCGTCGACGGGCGCGGGCTGCCGGAGTGCGGTGCAGCCGGCCGGGCCCTGGTCCGGGGCGACAGCCTCAGCATGAGCATCGCCGCCGCCTCGGTTATCGCCAAGGTCACCCGCGACCGGATCATGACCGGCCTCCACAGCGCCTGGCCTGAGTACGGCTTTGCCGGGCACAAGGGCTATCCCACCCGCGAGCATATCGAGGCCATCCGCCGGCACGGCCTCTCTCCGGTCCACCGGCGTTCGTTTCATCCCAAAGCTCTTATGGAGGAGTGAACCGTGGAAGAACCGAACCGGCAGCAGCGCGTCGGCCGGGAGGGGGAGGATCAGGCCGCCCGCTACCTGCAGCAGCTGGGCTGCACCGTGGTCGCCCGCAATTTCCGCACCCGGCGCGGAGAGATCGACCTCATCGTCCGTGACCAGGGGGTACTGGTCTTTGTCGAGATCAAGACCTGTTCCTCCGACGCCTTCGGGCGGCCCGAGAGCTGGGTCACGCCGCGCAAACAGCGCCGCGTCGCCGGCGCCGCCCTCACCTGGATCCACCAGAACCACTGTGAGGATCAGGACTGCCGCTTTGACGTCATCGCCATCGATCTGCGCCGGGCGGAGGGCGGTTTGCAGCACATCCGCAACGCCTTCTGGATGCCCGACATGGATGGACGCTTCTGAACGGAAGCCCCTTTTCACGGATGCACAACCTCGGCCGGGCGGCGGAGCCGGCCGGCAGCCGCGGCGAAATCGGGGCAGATTTTTCTTGATTAAGTGGCCAGGGTTGCCTAAATTAACAGGATTTAAAATACAGGTCACCATGAAAAGCCACCTTAGCTCAGTCGGTAGAGCGGCTCACTCGTAATGAGCAGGTCGTCGGTTCGATTCCGACAGGTGGCTCGAACTATTTATAGAAGCGGCTAACAGGATGGACCTGAATTCGGGAAAAAATATGAAGCGCATTTGGTTGGCAATCGGGTTGATGGGTATGAGTACGCTGGTCCAGGCAGCCGCTCCCAACGGGACCGCCGGATTCCAGTTTCTGAAGAGTTATACCGGTGCCCGCGCCGCCGGCATGGCGGGCGCCCTGGTCGCGGTCGCCCCGGACATGAGCGCTATCTCCTGCAATCCCGCCGGCATCGCTCTCCTGACCCGGCGCACCGGGAGCTTTAGCTATCTGAACCACCTCCTCGATTTCAATGCGGGCCATGTCGGCTATCTGCATCCCGGCGTCGGGCCGGGCAGCATCGCCGGATCGATCACCTATATGGATTACGGCTCGTTCGACCGGCGCGATCAAAATAACCAGGAACTGGGCGAATTCCGCGCGGGCAGCATCGCTTTCACCGGGGCCTACGCCATGCAGCCTCTCCCCAATCTCTACGCCGGCGCCGGACTCAAATACATCCGCGCCTCGATCGATGGCTACGCCTCCGATGCCGTGGCGATGGACGGAGGGGTGCTCTACCGCATCCCCTCCCAGGAGATGGCCATCGGCGTCAGCTTCGCCAACCTGGGCAAGGTCCTCAGCGCCTTCATCTCCGGCAAGGATCCCCTGCCTTCGGTCTTGAGGATGGGCGTTGCAAAACGTCTCGCTCATTTGCCTCTCATGCTCAGCCTGCAGCTCTACAAGTATTCGGATGAAGAGTGGCATGGCGCACTCGGAGGCGAGTTCACACTCACGGAAAACGTCTTTTTACGCCTGGGCTACGATCAGGCCGGTAGAGAGATGCACGTCGACCAGTCCGGCGACAGTTTCGCCGGCGCCGCTTTCGGACTGGGCGCCGTCTGGCGTGAATTCCAGATCGACTATGCCATCAGCTCGATGGGCGCCCTGGGTGTTCTCAACCGGTTCACCCTCACAGGCAGCTTTTAGCGGGCCCCATCCACTGCCGCAACGCGCCTCACCTCTACCTCTAACCACGGGGAGATCATGACAAAGGATACCCAAACCCCGATCACCGTTCCGCGCCTGCTGGAGTTCAAGCAGCAGGGCCGCAAGATCGTCGCGCTGACCGCCTACGATTTTCTCTTCGCCCGGCTGCTCGATACCGCCGGTGTGGATCTGGTGCTGGTCGGGGACTCTGCAGCCCAGGTCTCGGCCGGCCGTGATTCCACTCTGCCGATGACCATGGATGAAGCCGTCTATCACTGCCGCATGGTGCGCCGCGGCATCCGCCAGGCTCTTCTGGTCGCCGATATGCCCTTTATGTCCTATCAGATCTCCCCGGAGGATGCTCTGCGCAACGGCGCCCGCTTTTTCAAGGAGGCCGAGGTGGATGCCCTCAAACTCGAGGGCGGTGCCGCCATCGCCGGGACCGTCCGCCGCATCACCCAGGCCGGCATGCCGGTGATGGGGCACCTCGGACTCACCCCGCAGTCGGTGCGCAAATTCGGAGGCTATGGGCTCCAGGCCAGGGAGGAGGGGGCGGCCGAGCAGCTCCGCGTCGATGCTCTTGCTCTGCAGGATGCCGGCATCTTCGCCCTCACCCTGGAAAAGATTCCCGCTGAGCTGGCCCGCAGGGTCACCGCCGAGCTGGAGGTTCCGACCATCGGCATCGGTGCCGGCCCCGATTGCGACGGCCAGGTGCTGGTCACCTACGATCTGCTCGGCCTTTTTGAAGAGTTCAGACCCCGATTTGTCCGCCGCTACGCGGAACTGGGCGAGTCCGTCCGCGACGCCTGCCGCCGCTATGGTGAGGATGTGCGCGCCGGAAAATTTCCCGGCCCGCAGGAGAGCTATTGATTCCGGGAGTATAAATGGAAATGAGTGAAATACCGGTCGTCACCAGTCCGGCCGGGATGGCCGCAATGACCGAACGCTGGCGCCTGGCCGGCGAGACCATCGCCCTGGTCCCGACCATGGGCTATCTGCACGAAGGACATGCGAGCCTCATCCGGCGCGCCCGGGAGAAAGCCGGCAAAGTGGTGGTGAGCATCTTCGTCAATCCCATCCAGTTCGGCCCCAACGAGGATTATGCCTCCTACCCGCGCGACCTCAAGAGCGATATTGCTCTGGCCACCGCCGAGGGGGCGGACCTGATCTTTGCGCCCGAGGCCGCGGCTCTTTATGGCCCCGATTTTCAGACCACCGTCAGCGTCGCCAACATCACGCAGGGATTGTGCGGAGCCTCCCGTCCCGGCCACTTTGCCGGCGTCACCACCGTGGTCGCCCTGCTGTTCAATCTGGTCCGGCCGCACCTGGCTGTTTTCGGCGCCAAAGATTACCAGCAGGCCGCCGTCATCCGGCGCATGAGCGCAGATCTCTTCTTCGGCATCGAAATTGATGTCGCTCCCATCGTGCGCGAATCTTCCGGCCTGGCCCTGAGCTCGCGCAACAGCTATCTCTCCCCGCAGGAGCGCGCCGAAGCCACCGTCCTCTTTCAGTCCCTGCGTCTGGCCGAAGGAGTGGTCCGCAGCGGCGAGCGCGATGCCGGCAAGGTCATCGAAGCCATGCGGGAACTCATCGATGGCGTAGCCTCGAGCCGCATTGACTATATCGCCATCGTCGATCCGGACAGCCTCGAGCCGGTGACGGTGATCGACCGGGATGTCCGGGCGCTGCTTGCCGTTTACATCGGCACCACCCGCCTGATCGACAATCTGCGGATTTCGCCGGATCCGGGCCGCCCGTAAAGGGGCAAAATACTGAAATTATTTGTTGTTTTTCTGGTTAATTTTTATATCTTTAATGCTGTTAAACCATCAGACCGGCCGAGCTGTAAGCCGGACTGAAACGGATGCTGCTCCTCGCGTTCATTCAGCAGCTGCCGGCCGCCGCCACCCGGATCCTGAGTCAAAAGGGGAGAGCGCGCCTGCCGGCGGATGGAAAGACGGGGCGCCCGGTGAGGAACCCGGGGAACTTGAGGTGCGCTGCACAGGATGAGCCGGCAATAATACGGTTAAAGGGAAGGAAGAAGGCTGTGAACAAGAGATCGTTTGCTACCAGAAAGGTATATGCACGGAAACCCGCGAGCACCAAGACGGGCAAAAAGAGCGCTTTTGATACGGGAGCGATCAAAAAGGGGTCGAAGACCATTCTGATCTGGGGGCTGCTGGTTATCAATGTCATACTCGTCGCCTCTCTGGTCAAAAAGATCATCATCCCCTCGGGCGGAACGGACACCTCGATCGTCGACAGCAGCAGCACTTCGGTTTCTGTGTTGAACGGCTGCGGCGTCAAGGGCGTTGCCCTGGTCTTCGCCGATGCCCTGCGCGAAAAACACTATAATGTCGTCAATACCGGCAATGCCGAGACTTTTGACTATGAGAAATCGGTCCTGATCAACCGCGGCCAGATCAGCAGCAAGGAAGCCGAAAAGATCGCTGCGCTGGTCGGCGTCTCCCGCGACCGCATCCTCACCATCGAGAGCAAGACTTCGCAGAGCGATGTCGATCTCATTATCGGCTCGGATTACAAGGATCTGCGCGCATACAAGAAAAAGCACTGATGACGAATGCCTCCCACCCCGGGAGGCTTTCTTTTACCGCACCTACCAGCTGACAGGAATGCAGTCCATCATCTTTCTGCTCTATAATGGGATATTCATCCCCCTCTTCATGCTTGCCGTCCGTCTTGCGGCCCTTTTCAACGATAAAGTGGCCCGTGGAGTCGCGGGACGGCGCGGCCTTTTCGACCGTCTCGCTGAACAATGCGCCGCACTGCCCGATGCCGGGCCGCGGATATGGATTCACATCTCCTCTCTCGGAGAATTCGAGCAGGCCAGGCCTATCGTGCAGGCCCTGCGCCAACGCCTTCCGCAGGCCACGATCGCACTCTCTTTCTTTTCGCCCTCGGGCTATGAAGCGACCCGCAGCTACCGCGAGGCCGACCTGATCACCTATCTGCCGCTCGATTCCTGGCGCAAGAGCAGGGCCTTTCTCGATCTGCTCAAACCCTCCCTGCACATGATTATCCGTCACGATATCTGGCCCAACATGCAAAGGCAGCTGCAGCGCCGCGGCATCCCGTCGCTGCTGGCCGATGCCAGCCTCACCCCGCAGCGCCTGCGCACTATCCGCCGGCTGCGCGCCTTTATCCGGCCGGTCTACGCCACCTTCGACGAAGTGCTGGTGACCACCCCCGAAAATGTCGCCCATTTTCACCCCATCTACCCCTGGCCCGAACGCATCCACGTCTGCGGCGACACCCGCTATGACCAGGTCAGCCGTCGCGCCCTCGAGACCGACAAGATCGCGTTTCTCCGCGCGAGCGGCCGGTTCACCCGCGAGCGCTGCATGGTGATCGGCAGTTCCTGGCCTTCGGATGAAAAGATCGTTCTCCCCGCCGTCACTGAAGAGCTGGCGAAGGATCCCGGCTTTTCCGTCATCATCGCACCCCATGAGACCACCGAAGAACACCTGCGCGGCATCGAGAGCCACCTCGCCGGCGCGGGGATCAGCTTTGTCCGTCTGGCTGATTTTAAGCCGGACACTCCCTCCTTTCAGGTGCTGCTCATCGACCGCATCGGTCTGCTCGCCAACCTCTATGCTCTGGGCGGCCTGGCCTTCGTCGGCGGGGGCTTTGGACCCGGCGTGCACAGCGTCCTTGAACCGGCAGCTCACGGCTGCGCCGTCTGCTTCGGGCCGCATCATGTCAATTCACTCGAAGCTGCGGCCCTGATCCGGCGCGGCGGCGGTCTACTCATCACCTCCACAGCAGAGATGGGCGCAGCCCTGGAAAAATACCTGAACGGGGGGGAGGAGACGCGCAGGATCGGAGAAAAAGCCGGCGCTCTGGTCCGTGAAAATCTCGGCGCCAGCGAGCGGGTCGTGGAGTCCATTCTCCACCATTTGAAGAGAAAAGAGGAGAAGCATGTTGGATGAGCTGCAAGGCATATCCTGGCACGACGGCCGGGTGCGGATCCTCGACCAGACCAGGCTGCCGGAGGAACTGGTGCTGCTGGAGATCTCGGATTATCAGGGCATCATCCGCGCAATCACGGAGATGAATGTGCGCGGCGCGCCCGCCATCGGTATCGCCGCCGCCTACGGCATTGTCCTCGCCGTCTGGCCGCTGGAGGAGTCCGACCGCCCCGCTTTTTTGCAGCGCGTCAATCAGGCGAGCGAAGCCCTCGCCCGGAGCCGGCCGACCGCACGCAACCTCTTCTGGGCGCTTGAACGCATGCGCGCCGCCCTGATGCGCCTGCTCAGCCGGCCGCTGCGCGAGATCAAACTGGCCCTTCTTGAGGAGGCGCAAAAGATCCACGCCGACGATATCGAGCGCTGCCGGGCGATCGGCCACGTCGGCGCGGCGCTGCTGCCCCAGACGGCTTCGATCCTGACCCACTGCAACGCCGGTGCATATGCGACCGGCGGCTTTGGCACGGCGCTTGGCGTTATCCGGACGGCGGTGAGCCAGGGCAAAAAGGTGCAGGTCTATGCCTGCGAAACCCGGCCGCTGCTGCAGGGCAGCCGCATCACGGCCTGGGAGCTGGCCGAGGATGAGATTCCGGTGACCGTGCTGTGCGACAACATGGCTGCCTACGCCATGGCCAGGGGCCTGGTCCAGCTGGTCATCGTCGGCGCCGACCGCATCGCCCGCAACGGCGACACCGCCAACAAGATCGGCACCTACGGACTGGCCATCCTCGCCCGCCATCATCGCATTCCCTTTTATGTGGCCGCGCCGCTCTCCACTTTTGATCCGGAGATCCGCAGCGGCGATCTAATCACCATCGAACAGCGCCGCCCGGCGGAAGTGGAGCTGTGCGGGACGACCCGGGTGGTACCCGAAGGGGTGCCGGTACTCAACCCCTCTTTTGATGTCACGCCCGCCAAGCTGATCGACGCTTTTATCACCGAAAAGGGGCTTTTCAGGCCGCCATATGAGGAAAGTTTGGCCGCTTTGCAAGTAAAAGCTTGATTCGCAATTTTTTTTATTTTAAATTATTTAATCCAATAAAAAACCAAACCTCTGGGAGCGAAAACAATGAAAAAGATGTTCACTTTTGTCCTCACCATGGCCCTGCTGGTCGCCCTGATGTCGACCATGGGCTGCCAGACCAAGGAAGTCACCTCGGCCAAAGTCTACATCAGCCAGAACAACTGGGACAAGGCGATCGAGCAGCTCGAACAGGCCGTCCAGCTCTATCCCAATGACGTCGAGGCCCGTTACCTCCTCGGCGAGGGCTATGGCAACAAAGGCCTCTGGGAAAAGATGAACGAGATGTTCAATCAGGCCAACGCACTGGCGCCGACTTTCTCCACGCAGATCAAGAACACCCGCGAGAAGTACTGGGTGGGCATGTTCAATCAGGGCGTCGCCAAAGTGAACGCCAAAGAGGGCGAGACCGCCGACCTCGAGGGCGCGGCCAAGTTTTTCAATGACGCCATCCTCATCGATCCGAGCCACATCGAGTCCTACAAGAACCTGGCCTACACCCATCTGCGCAGCAATAACCTGCCCGGCGCGATCAAGGCCTACCAGGACTATCTCGCCATCAATCCCAAAGAGATTTCGATCCTGAACGAAGTGACCCGCCTCTACCTGGAAAACAAGGAGTACGTCAAGGCTCAGGAGACCGCCAAGACTGTAATCAGCGTCGATGCCGCGAACATTGATGCCATCTCCAATCTCGCCATGGCCTATGACCTGGATGGGCAGAACGCAATGGCGATCCAGACTTACGAAACCGCGCTGGCGAAAAATCCCGAGGATCAGGATCTGATCTTCAACCTGGCCCGTCTCAACTACCTCAACAAGGAGTATGACAAGGCCATCGCGATGTTCCAGAAAGTCATCACCCTCAGTCCTGAGGACTATGATGCCAATCTCAACGTCGGCAACGCCTACCTGACCATGGCGGACGATCTGCGCAAGACCCTGGTCGAGAAGGAAAACGCCAAGCAGGCTGTCACTGAAGAAGATGTCGCCAAGCTGAAAGAGTTCTATCGCTCGGCCATTCCCTTCCTGGAAAAAGCCATCGCCATCAAGGGCGACAACTCGGCGGTCTATTACAACCTCGGCGTCGCCTATGTCAATGTCGGCGAAGCGACCAAGGGCGCTGAATTTTTCACCAAAGCAGAAGAGATGCGCAAGTAAGCGCTCTCCGCAGGAGCAGAGCCCCACACCCGTCTGTGGGGCTTTTTTTTGCCTTGAATATGTTCTATTTATTGTGTTTATTATAGCAAATCCCGGGCGGCGGCCCTGCATGGCGCAGCCGCCCGACTGGCCCGTATGGCATGTAGTCTGGTGATGAGCAAATCGTGATCGATCAGGAACGAGTCGACCGCATCAAGGCACGCGGCAATGTGCCCCGCCACGTCGCGATAATCATGGATGGAAACGGCCGCTGGGCGAGGGGCAGGGGACTGCCCCGCACCGAAGGCCACAAGGAGGGGATTGAATCGGTCCGCGCCGCCGTTGAAGCGGCCGGAGCGCTCGGCGTAAAAGCCCTCACCCTCTACACCTTCTCATCGGAGAACTGGGCACGGCCGCGCAGCGAAGTGGCGGCGCTGATGTCCCTGCTCATCCGCACAGTCCGCCGCGAGGCGGCCGAACTCGACCGCAATAACGTCCGCCTGACCGTTATCGGCGACCTCGAAAAGCTGCCGGCGACCCCGCGCATCGGATTCAAGACGACTATCGCCCGCCTGCAGAACAATACCGGCCTCATCCTCAATCTCGCTCTGAGCTACAGCGGCAGACAGGAGCTCACCCAGACCGTCCGCGAACTGGCCCGCCAGGCCGCCGCCGGCACGCTCGATCCCGAAACCATCGATGAGGCCTGCATCTCCCGCCACCTCCAGACTGCCGAAATCGGCGATCCCGATCTGCTCATCCGCACCAGCGGCGAAATGCGCCTGAGCAACTTTCTGCTCTGGCAGCTGGCCTACTCCGAATTCTATATCACCCCGATCCTGTGGCCGGATTTTCGCCACGATCAATTCCTGGACGCCATCGAGACCTTTCAGACACGCGACCGACGTTTCGGCAAGGTCACCTGATCATCAGGCGCTCCTCCGCTCGCGCTCTCTGCTCTCCGGTTTGTGTCCTGATGGCTCTCTGCACGCTAACCCGCTGAAGGCATTCGATCCTTGCGCAAGCGATCCTGGGTACTGCACATTCTCCTTCTCATTCTGGCTCTGACCATCCTTCTGCCCCGCGCCTGGCGCTGGACCAGGATGGACGAAAAGGCCAAACTCTACCTGCTGGCCAGAATGCAGCCCATCCTCGGCGACGCCTGCGCCATCGACCGCGTCAGTATCAGCTTTGGCAATATCCACCTCCTCGGCCTCTATATCCCGCCCGGCGAACAGCCCTTTTCGATCCGCATCGACGACCTGCGCGTCGGCATCAACCCCGTCCGGATGTTCCGCTACGGCATGGATCCCCGCGCCTTCTCCCAGGATGTCATGATCAAGAAACCGGTCATCCTGCTGCGCTCCCATGCCGGCGCACCCGTGGCGGACTTTTGGCCGCAGGGTGAAAAGATCCGCCTCTATCTCCGCAGCCTGCAAAAACTCGATTTTCTCAAGATGGCCTCCATCCAGGAGGGCGAGCTGGCGCTCGATCTCGACGGCCGGGAACGCTTTCCCCTCCTCACCCGCCTCGAGGGATGGCTCATCAATGACAACCCGGACACCCTGCTGCTGCGCCTGAGCGGCCATCCCCTCGGCGCCCGCCAGAGCCTGATGACCCTCGAAGGCCGCTTCGGACTCGAACAGGGAGGGCTCGATACCGTTCGGGCCACGCTCTCGCGTCTCCCCCTGACGCATGCCCTGCCCCGCAAAACCGGCAGGGCGTGGACGATCCACAGCGGCGAGGCCGAAGCCGATATCTCGCTCTCCCTGCGGCCCGGCGGGGAGAACAAGCCGGACCTCTCCGGCTGGATCCGCGTGGCCAACCTGGCCGCCTCCTGGCCGGATCATCATCTCCGCTGCGACCGGTCGGGTTTCACCCTGCAGCTCCGGGATGGGAAAGTAGAGGTGGAACGCTCCGCCCTCTGGATCAACCAGACCCCCGTCTCCCTCGACGGCATGATCTCCGGCCCGGTCAACCCCACACTGGAACTGATCCTCACCGCACCGCAGATCGAGGCCGAGAGCTTTCGCGACGCCCTGCCCGAACAGCTGCGCGGCCTGACCGGCGGGATCGCCCTCACCGCCGCTCTGCAAGGCCGCCTCACCTCGCCCCAGGTGCAGATCCAGGCGCTTTCACCAGCCCTGCGCCTGCAGGAGGAGCTCCTGGAGGAGGTCAGCCTGACCGGCATCTGGCAGCGCGACAGCCTGCAGGTCGAATCCCTCACGGGACGCTGGCGGGGGCTCGTGCTCGCCGCCGCCGGCACTCTGAGCGGAAGCGGCGACTCGACCCGACTGCAGGGCCGGCTGACCGCCGCGGGCGAGCTCATGCCTTTCCTGCCGCCCGCCTATGCCGGGGAGCTGCGCCAGGCCCGCATCTCCCTCTCAGCCCTGATTTCCGGTCCTGCCGCTGCGCCGGCCGCGGAGGGGAGCCTGAAACTAAGCCTCGCCAACAGCGCAGGAGCGGCCACGACCTCCGATGCCCGGTTCAGCCTGCGCGAGCGCCGCCTTGCACTCAATCCGGCCGGCGGGCAGGAGGAGGGACTCAGGTGCGTCGTCGACTGGTCGGGAGAAGAGCCGCAGTTCGCCCTGAACCTGCCGGCCGCCCTCGCCTGGCTGGAGATGCTTTGGCCCGCTCCGGCCCTCGCCATGCGGAAACGCGGGCTCGATCTCTCACTCCATTTCAATCATCTGGGCGGCCATTACGGTCTGCAGGCGCGGCTGGTCCGCAGCAGCTCCGGCCGCCCGGCTGAAACCCTTTTCACCCTCTCCTCGCGCTTCGAACGCCAGGGCGGCTCCTGGAAGGGCGTTGGCACCACTGTTTTAAAACCCGAGCAGACCGGCCAGGTGCGGGGTCACTTTGCCCTCGCCGCCGACAGCACGCGGCTGCTCCTGCGCGACTGGACCATGGGCGAATGGTTCTCCGGAGTCGTCCAGGTCGGCCGCAACGGCCTCCTCTCCGGCTCCTGTTTTCTCCAGGACTTTCCCGTCGAGCTTTTAAGCGGGAACGCTGCCGGCGGCCCGCGCGGCGTCCTCGACGGCGAACTGCTCCTCACCGGCACCACCCGGGAACCGCGTCTTCACACCACGCTGCGCCTGCAGGAGGGAAGGTATCGCTCTGCCGGGCCTTTCGAGAGCGAGGGCGCGCTGACCATCGCCGCCGGCGGCGTGGTCCTGGAACGCCTCCTGCTGACGAGTGAAGAGAATACCCTCCTTTTCGCCAACGGCTGGTACAGGAGCGAAGGGGACAGCCTCTATCTGCGCCTGCAGGGCGCGGGTTTCGAGATCCTGCGCCTCTCGCCCGCACTGCTGCCCGGCATCAAACCCCTCACCGGTCAGACCGTGACCGATCTTGTGCTTGCCGGCACCCTCCGCCGGCCCCTGCTCAGCGGCCAAATCCGGATCCAGAACGGGAGCTGCTACGGCATTGCATTCGACGATCTCCAGGCCCGATTCGGGCCGGATGAGGGGACGATATCTCCCCCGCCACAGGGAGAAGGACCGCGCCTCCATCTGCAGCGCCTGGCTATCCACCGCAAGGGGGTCCTGGAACTCGTCGCCCGCGGCTCCCTGCCTCTGCGGGGCGGTGATGAGATCGATATCGGCCTGCAGGGAACAGGCAATTTCCTCGCACTCCTCGCCGATGTCAACCCGTGGTTTCTTGAGAGCGCCAGCGAAGGCCGGCTCAGCGCCCGTCTGGGCGGCACCTGGGGCCGGCCGCAGATCAGCGATGCCCGCCTCTCCGTCCGCCACGGGATGATCAGGTTCGAATCGGTTCTGCCCGTGATCAGCGAGCTGAGCGCCGAGATCGCTTTCCGGCCGGAGGAGCAGTTTCTCCAGCTCGAGGAGCTGCAGGCCCGCATGGGCGGCCGTCCGGTGCGCATCCGCAGCTACCTCAGTCACTCCGGGCTCGCGGAGCGGCCGCTCGAAAATCTGCTCTTTCCGCAGTGGGGGGGACTCAATTTCGGGGTCCTTGCCCTGGAGAACGGGGCCGAGGGCCTGCAAGTCAACATCCTCGGCCTGATGGAAAGGGGCAAGACCGGCACCCTCTGGCTGGAAGGACGCAAACCGGGCGAATCCTTCTACATCGCCGGCCCCATCCACCGGCCGGTTTTCCGCGGCCTCGTCAAGGCGGCCAATGCCGAATTCATGTTCCCCTTCGATGAAACCCTGCCTCCGATGGAGGACGGCATCGTCTACGATGTCCTCATGAGCGCCGATTGGGATGTGGCCGTGCGCGTGCTCGAGGATGTCCGCTATGTCAAATCTCTTCCCGGCGGACTCGACAAGGTCTACACCAACATCCTCATCGAGGAGGGGGGTGAGGATATCGAGTTCACCGGCGTCACCTTCGACTCCACTTTCCGCATCCTCGGGCAGGCGCGTACCACCTCGGGGGTGATCGAATATCTGGACATGACTTTCCGCATCGAGCAGGGCGGGGCGCGCTGGGACCGCGCCAGCCTCTATCCGGTCACCTGGGGACAGGCGCGCACCACCGTCACCGATTCTCTCGGCTTCACCTCCCAGATCTTTCTCACGGTCCAGACCGTCGATGCGACCATGGAGAAAAAAGAGGTGAATGATATCGTCCGCCAGGAGGAGCGCCGCGGCCGCTGGGACCAGATCCGCTTCAAGCTCAGCACCGACAATCCCAACCTGGGCAGCACCGAGGCGCAGCTGCTCGCCTCCCTCGGCTATTCCGAACGGACGCTCCAGACCAAGGCGATGGACGTGATCGGCATCAATACCGACAACTATCTGCTCCGTCCCTTTTTCAAACCGGTCGAGCGGACCCTCGAGCAGTTTCTCCAGCTCGACTATGTGCGTTTCAGCTCCCGGTTCACCCGCAATTTTCTCGACGCCAATCTCAACAACAACCTGCAGGTCAACAGCCGGCTCGCCCTGCTGCGCAGCAGCCGGATCATCCTCGGCAAATATCTCAGCCGCAACATCTTTCTGCAGTACACCGGGCAGGTCGAGGCCGGTGTGGAGTACCGCTATCAGGCCAAGGGACTCGGACTGCGCCACAGCCTCGGCCTGGAATACCGCATCAGTCCGCAAGTTTTATTGGAACTTGAGTACGATTATGATAGTTTGATGCTGTACAACCGGGATGACAAACGGATCATGGTCCGTCACTGGTTTCCGTTCTGAAAGCAGGGTCAAATCGTCGGGAAATAAAATATTTCTCTTTAAAAGAACGCAAAAAATCAGTAAATTTAAAAGTTTTGAATAAACCGAAAAAAGGCTGACCTTTCATGACCCTACTGCAGCGCCGGAACATCTTTCCTCTACTCGTCCTGTTACTGATTTTGCCTCTGGCCGGCATCGCCCAGAAGCGGTCGGTCAAGATTCTTGGCCTCTCCGTGGAGGGCAACAAAACTGTCGATGCCAGCATGATCCGTCTCAGTTCCGGACTGAACATTGGCAGCGAAGTGACCGGCGACGCCGTTCAGGAGGCTATCCGCCAGCTCTGGCGTCTCTCGCTCTTTTCCGATGTGCAGATCCTCGTCGACCGCGAACTGGCCGACGGCGCCTATCTCACCATCCATGTCGAGGAACATCCGCGCCTCGAAAAGGTCGAGATCGAAGGCAACAAAAAGCTCAAGAAGGACGACATCGAGAGCATTCTCAATTTTTACCCCGGCCAGGTGGTGAGCCCGACCCTGATCAGCCGCGCCAAGAGCAAGATCTATGACAAGTACAAGGAAAAGGGCTATCTGCTCGCCAAAATCAAGGCCAACCAGTACGTCAGCCGGAGCGACAGCGCCCGCGTGCTGGTCCGTTTCGTCTTTGAGGAGGGCAACAAGGTCCAGATCGAACAGGTCAATTTCCACGGCAACACCCGCTTTGCCGACAAAAAGCTGCGCAAGCAGATGAAGGGCACCAAGGAAGACCGCTGGTGGCGCGGGGCCGATTTCGACAAGGAGAAATACGCCGAGGACCAGGGCAAACTCCTCGATTTCTATTTCAATCACGGCTATCGCGACGCCGAAATCCTGCGCGATTCCCTCTATTACAGCCCCGACCAGAGCGACATGTTCGTTGAGATCTGGCTCCATGAGGGGGAACAGTACACCTTTGGCGACATCACCTGGGAGGGCAACACCGTCTTTCCGACCGAGGTCCTGGCCGGCAATCTCGGCTTTGCCAAGGGAGAGGTCTACAGCAAGAAAAAACTGGATGAGGCCCTGCAGAAGCGCATCGGCACTCTCTACTATGACCGCGGCTATATCTACGCCCAGGTCGAGCCCACGGAGGTGCCGGCCGATAACCATGTGCTCAATATCGATTTTTCGGTCAGCGAAGGCAAACAGGCCCGCATCAACGAGA
>ENA-UOWO01000557-UOWO01000557.1-activated-sludge-metagenome-genome-assembly--contig:-NODE-557-length-53571-cov-103.687421_pt1 | contig 53571 bp, 56 predicted proteins | sample MGYA00238148_ERZ761564 | MGnify/ENA primary metagenome ERZ761564 (study PRJEB28885, sample SAMN05720194) | activated sludge metagenome | isolation source: Anaerobic digester | place: USA...
AATTCAACGCGCATCACTGCGCTTATATGGTCATTTTTAAACTAGCGTCAACAGTCAATAATCTAAAAACATCACGTCCATTTCAACAATACACCCTCAAAGGACGTTATTTTGACGTGCTTAACTTTGTGAATGCACTTCAAAATTTTGATAGGCAAGTGACTGTTATCAAGGTGGATATCTTTGCCACTAACCAAACGCCTATGCCAGGTGTTCCGCAGCCGATTACTGCAACGTTAATACTAGCCTTGTAATTGAAACTCATCACGCTATGCCGCTTACCACCGAACAACTGATAGAAGCCACTCTCAAGCAAAAGCTGATTGAGCCTGATGTGCTTGCGCAGTTGCGTATGGAGTCGCGTAGAAAGCGTATTGATCTACTCGAAACAATATCTGCACACTATCGGTTTCCAACGAGTGCGTTTTATCGTGCAGCAGCTGAAGCACGCGGTTTAAAGTTTGCCGATTTTTCACAACTAAAACCTGATGTTGAATTGCTAAAAAAAATACCGCAAGCACTCGTAAAGCGCAAAGGCATGTTGCCAATTCAACGCACCGAAGACGCAATTCTTTTGCTAGCAACAGCAGACCCCGATGACCGAATCACCGTTGATTCAGTGAGACGTTTACTCAATGTGCCGCTACAGGTGGTGGTTGCAGAACCTGCATCACTTAACGCTGCAATTAATCGTGCCTATTTAAGTTTGGCACCAGCAGGCGTGCCAGCAGCACCTACCGCCGATGCCGATATTGATTTAATTGCCTTATTAGACACTATTTTTAAAGAAGCTTTTTTACGCAGATCATCCGATATTCATTTGCTACAAGATGAAAATGGTTTGCGCGTGCGTTTTCGGGTTGATGGCGAAATGCAGGACTACGTGACTGGTGTTACGCACGATGCAAGTGTGGCCAACGGCTTAATTTCTCGCATTAAAGTGCTGGCTGATTTAGATATTTCTGAGCAACGTGAACCGCAAGATGGTGGGATGAGTTACAAATTACCGCCGCCCATTGACAGTGAGTTTAATGTACGTGTGGCAACCGCGCCCACAAGGCTGGGTGAACGAATCACCATGCGGATTTTAGGGCAAGATGCCCAAGATTTAACATTAGAGAAACTTGGCATGTCAGCACCTGATTTGGCCATGTTTAATAAAGCCATTCGCAAACCTTTTGGCATTATTTTAATTACCGGCCCAACAGGTAGCGGTAAATCTACTACTTTATTTGCAGCCCTGCGTGCGATTAACTCACCTAATGTCAATATTATGACGGTTGAAAACCCAATTGAGTATGTGATGGAAGGGGTTACGCAGATTCAGACGAGCTCTAAAATTACTTTTGCCAGCGCGCTACGCTCGTTATTGCGCCATGACCCAGATGTGCTGATGGTAGGTGAAATTCGCGATGAAGAAACAGCAGATACTGCGCTAAAAGCGGCCATGACGGGCCATTTGGTGTTCTCCACATTGCACACCAATACCGCTGCTGGTTCAATTTCGCGCTTAATTGACATTGGCATTGAGCCATTTTTGATTGGCTCAACAATGAATGCAGTAATCGCTCAGCGGTTGGTGCGAAGGCTTTGTCCGCATTGTAAAGCAAGCCGCTTAGCCACAAGTGAAGAAAAAGTTTTGCTAGATATTCCCGAAGACAAGCAAGCAAATATTTATGAGCCGGTAGGGTGTGCGTTATGCCAAGGTTCAGGTTATCGCGGGCGCTTAGGTTTATTTGAAACACTTTGGTTTGATGAGGAATTAGCAAAGCTGGTTACCAAAGGTTGCGATGAAGAAGAGCTTGAAGCGCGTGCAGGTAGCAAGCGGTTTAGACCGATGTGGGTCGATGGTGTTTCAAAAGTGTTATACGGTGTGACCACCTTAGCTGAAGTGCAATCAGTCGCAGTAAAAAGGCAATAGCGTATGGCTAACTTTAAATATTTAGCGCTTGATGTAGCGGGTAAAGAAAAAAAAGGCACTTTACAGGCCTTTGACGCCGCATCGGCTACTGCAAGCTTACGTGAGCAAGGTTTATTTGTAGCACAGCTCACTGAAATTGCTGAAGGCGCTTTAAACCAAAGCTTTGATTTAAGTAAATACCGCTCGGTTTCCACAACCCAAATGGTGTTTTTCTTTAAGCAACTTTCATTTATGTTGCGTGCTGGTTTGCCAGTCATACAAGCGTTGCAGCTTTCACAAACACAAGTCTCTAAAGGGCGATTGCGCCATGTCATCGGCGAAATGATTGCTGATATTGAAAATGGTAACCCGTTTTCAAAGGCCATGGCCAAACACGCAGATGTTTTTCCTGTGATTGCCATTAACTTGATGATGGCCGGCGAGAGTACCGGTCAATTGGATGATGTGGCTGAAAGGCTTTCAGAACATCTTGAGAAAAAAGCCGCGCTAAGATCGCAAACCATCAATGCCATGATATATCCGTCGGTTGTAATGGTGGCGGCAATCGGGGTGGTGATTTTTTTAGTGGTTTATATTATTCCAAAATTTGCCAAATTCTTATTGGGCAAAGGTAAAAAGCTACCTAATTCGACACAATTTTTAATTGATTCTTCGGACTTTTTATTAAAGTATGGGCTTTATTTTGTAGCTGCATTTATTCTTTTTATCATTTTTATTATTCTTGCCTACAAAACTCCAGCTGGACGTTTGAGAATTGACGGATTCTTATTAAAAATACCAGTCATTGGAAAATTGCTTTCACATGGGGCAATGGCAGAGTTTAATTGGTCGTTGTCCATGATGCTGCATAGTGGACTGACGGCATATGAGTCTCTCAAAATATGCGGTAAGGTTATTGCAAATCGATTAATTTCAACAAAACTAACCCAAGCTTCTGAACAAATATTAACGGGTAAAGATTTAGCTTCCAGCCTGAAGCATCCTTCAGCTATTCCTGATTTGGTTACACAAATGATGGCCGTGGGTGAAAAAACAGGTACGCTAGATTTGGTATTAAGAGAAGTTGGTGCTTTTTATGAGCATTTATTAGAGGTGGGCGTGAAGCGTATGAGTGCCTTGATTGAACCTGCCATGATTCTGGTAATCGGCGGCATTGTAGGTTTTGTGTATTACGCATTTTTTCAGGCAATGTTTTCATTGGTCGCGAAGGTGAACTAAGATGGTTAAGCAAATTCAATTATTTTGTGCAATTAGCATGCTTTCTCTAGCTGTTTTTAGCACAGCCAAAGCGGCAGATGCTTTTTCAGGCTACTACGGTGCAGGGCAACAACCTAAAGTTAAAGATAACAAACCAACACGTGACCCGTTTACAAATAGCGACAAAATGTATAACGAAGTGGGTATTCAAACTGTCAATAGGGCCAATCAGGCGAATCAACTCAACTATAACTACAATTATCAGCCATCAGGGATTGGTGCTGGTACGGGCGCAATGCCGATGACTGCGGCAATTCCTAAACTTCGATTAAAAGGCTTGGTGAGTAAGCCAAATCAAAAACCCGGTGCTTTATTAGAGGTGGAGGGTGCTGGTGTTTATTACGTCACCGCTGGTGAGGAAATTGGCTATGGGCAGGGTGGGGTATTAAAAATTATCAGTGTTAGCGAGCAGGGCGTAAAAGTGCAAGCACCTATGATGAACCAACCAATCGTTGTGCGATAAGGATGATCAATATGCATAAAATTCAACTAATCAACATCACAACATCAATTCAAAAATTAAATATCATGCAAAAATCTACCAAACTTTGGCAGCGTAAAACATTGCAGTTTGTGGTGTTGTCTGCTTTATATTTAGGCTTTTCAACCAGTCAGGTGGCTGCTGAAGACCCCAATTTGATCAATGTAAATACAGTTAAAAACGCCCGTGGCGATGAAATTATATTGCTGGATGATGAGGAACTCGTGAATGAGCCATTGGTTACAAAGCCAGTACAAAAAAAATCTTTGGCAACAAGTAAAAATAAATTAGCCAATTACAAACGAACTGCTAATACAAAAAAACCGGCGACAGGTGAAAACGCTGTTATTAGTAAATTGGAGTTCAAAAATGCCAATATGATTGAGGTGGCAAGGGCTCTAGCAGACATGTCGGGGCTCAATGTAGTCGCCACTGAAGCGGCTTCTAAAAAAAGTGTGACGGTTTTTTTGCAGAATATTTCAGTAAAAGATGCGCTAGATACCATTAGTAAAAATGCTGGCCTATGGTACCGCCAAGATAAATCGAGCAAAACCTTTCGTATTATGACAACCGAAGAATATCAGCGCGATATGGTGGTTTATCGTGAAGATACTACGCGGGTGTTTAATTTGCTGCATCCAAATCCCGTGATGGTGGCAACAGCGGTGAGAGATTTGTATGGCTCACGCGTGAGGATGACCTATGGTGTAGAAGCCGAAACCTTCGGATTTGGTGGAACAAGCCAAGGGATTGGTGGAAATACTCAAGGGGGTAATAGAAATCAAGTAGGTGCAAACAATAATAATAGAAACCAGGCTGGGGCTGGTAGCATGGGCGGTGGACAGGCAAATATGCGCCGAACAACTGCTAATGGTAATAGAAGCAATAATAATTTTGGCGGAACAGTAGCAGGCACAAGCGCAGGGCAAACAAGTAATGCTATTACTGAAAATTTATCTGCTGACCAATTGCAAAAATTAGATGCTGCCATAAAGGTGGATGACGATGGCAATGTGATTTCTTCAGATGTGCTAAAAGACATTACACGTTCAGAACAGCCGATTTTTATTACGCTTAACCGTGAACATAACTTAATGATTGTGCGCACCAGTGATGTTGCTGCATTAAAAGAAATTGAAAACTTAGTCAAAGAGATGGATAAGCCAACACCACAAGTGTTGCTGGAAATGAAGGTTTTAGAGTTGACAGTAGGCGATTCATTCAGCCAGTTATTTTCTTTCAGCAGCATTTCAAGAGATGGTAAGCACTCATTAGCGGCGCCCGTGTCTGATATACCGGTAGGTGGATTAGGTAGCGGAAAATTAATATACACTTTTGTTGATAGTTTAATCGCTGCAAGAATCGAGTTGTTAAAGAAGGATAAAAAAATCAATACATTAAGTTCACCAGTACTAATGGCTTCAAATAATAGACCAGCAAGCTTATTTGTCGGTGAAGAGCGTTTGCTGGTTCGTGGTGTAACAGTAACAGATCCCGTATTGGGAGGAGTCAATAATAACGTTATCACGCCAGCCAAAGTTACCTATGAAACAGAAATTCGGAATATCGGGAATACTTTAAATATTGTGCCTAAAATTAATGCAGATGGCACTGTCACGCTCGCAATTTTACAAGATACTTCAACAGTAACTGTCGGTGGACAAACACTTCCACCAATTACCGTAAATCCAAATCAACCACCACAGGCTTTTGCATTAGATACAGTAAACACATCCAATATTGAAGCAGTTGTAGTGGCTAAAGATGGCTTAACCGTTGCGATTGGTGGTTTAATTAAAGCTAGAAATGGTAAAGATGTTCGCAAAGTGCCAATACTTGGAGATATACCAATCATTGGCAACATTTTTCAAGATAAAGAAGAGTTCAACGATAAAACTGAACTTATTTTGCTTATTACCCCGCACATTATTGCAAACCCAATTGATAGTGAAGATTTAACCAGAGATGCGGTAGAGCCTATTTCAGAACAAGAGTGGTAAAAATAAACTTGGCTCTAGCACAATTATAAAATGATGAAGGAAATGAACATGAATAAATCAACTTTAGGTGTTTTGCTAATTGCATTTTTGTTGGCGGGCTGCCAAACATCAATTCCGCAGGCAGAAAATTTTCCGCAAGGGAAACAAAAGAAAATTATGGCGGTGCAGCATTGGGGTTTAATTGCTAATGATGCAGTAGATCAAACGCGCTGGTCATTGAGTAAACAATCTTTGCCTAAAGACCAACCTTTTTATGTGGCCGATAATGCCACTACCGATTTTAGCCGCGCGTTTCGTAAATATATGATTGCTGCGCTGATTGATGCGGGTTTGCCCGTTTCTACCAAAAGAGAAGGCGCCATAGAAATTGGCTATGAAGCGCAAGTGATTCGCCACGATGTTTCTGTTGACCCGCAAGCATTAGGCTATAAGCCAGGGATGGCTACGGGCGGCGTGGTGGGTTTTTGGGTGTTACGCAATGCTTTTCAACATTGGTCAACCACATCTGCTGCGGTTGGCAGCGTAGCCGCTGCTGGCGCTTATGATGTTTACAAAGCGATTAAGCCTGAAGAAACAGGTGTTGAGTTACTAATCAGCACCACGATTACGCACCAAGACCGCTATGTGATGCTCAACGCTGATGCCTATTACATTGAAAAAGGAGAAGCGTGGTTGTTTGAAGGTTGCAAAGGTAAAACGCGCCGCTATTGCCGTTAAGTCTATGAAATATGTTTTATTATTCTTTATTATAAACAGCGCTAGTTTGTAAAAGGGGTCATGATTCAGCGATTTAGATGCGTAGTGACCATTTTTACAGCTTACAAATAAGAAACCGCTTAACCGCCAATCATTTCTTGGCGGTTTCTTTTCAACGTTTACCTTTAGTCGTCTCAACAGACTTAAGGTACATGCATTTCATCATATAAAGTCAATTACTAGGTTATCGGGAATTATTCCCAAGATATATATTACCTAAACCTTTAATATAGCCAAGTCTTAGAAAATGTGCCTCTATGAGTTTACAGCTTAAACTGAATCTGATTATTACTGGCTTGTTACTCATGTTGTTGGGTGCAAGTGCCGTACTGATTGTTAAAAACGCGAGTGAGGATGTGCGCGCTGAGGTGAGTTCAACGGCAAACTTAGCCCTACATTTGTTAGATGCAGAAATTTTGCATTATTCAACGGATTTTGGCTGGATAAACAATTCAACAAAAGCCTCGGTGTTTAGGTTAAATGAGTTAGGCAATATTCGACATTTAAAAATTGAATTTTTTGATATTAACGGAAAACTAAGAGAGAGTAATCGTTCAGATTTGGCGAAGTTAGAGAGTGCGCCGCCAGCTTGGTTTGTAAACGCAATGGGGCTAGCGGATGCAGGGTTAGAAAAGCAGGTGCGAAATATTATTCTCAGTGGGCGCTATGTTGGCGAACTTGTCGTTACCCCCGATCCTAGTTACGAGATTGCGGAAGTTTGGGATGACACCGTCGGGCTTATTGGAATGGCGGGGATATTTTTTATCTTGATTAATCTGTTGGTGTATTTTGCAGTGCGCTACACCTTTAAGCCGGTAGATAGAATTATTGAAGCGCTCACGCAAATGGAAAATGGGCATTTTAGTAATCGGCTACCAGATTTTAAGCAAGTGGAACTGAATGCGATTGGAAAAAAGTTTAATGCAATGGCAGATAACTTACAAAAAAGCACGCAAAACAATCATCGACTAACGCAGCAAATAATTAGACTGCAAGAAGATGAAAGAAAAAATTTAGCACGCGATATTCATGATGAAATTGGTCAATATTTAACGGCGATTCATGTAGACGCAAGCGCAATATTGAATGGTAAAAAATTGTCGTTGGCAAAAGAAAGTGCAAAAGCAATTAGCAGTGTTACCCATCAGATGATGGACATGGTCCATGAGATTTTGCAACGCTTGCGCCCGCGTACTTTGGATGAATTAGGACTTGGTTTGGCGTTAGGTGAATTAATTCATCACTGGTGTCAGCGCTGTCGGCATATCACTGTTATTCATACCATTGCAAAAGATATTGGCCCAATGGATGAAACGGTGTCGATTACTGCTTATCGTGTGGTGCAGGAGTGCTTAACTAATATTGCCAAGCATGCCAAGGCGCATCGCGTCGTGATTAATGTTCAGCGTGACGAGCAGTTCATTTTTTTAAATATTGAAGATGACGGCATTGGATTTGACCAAAATCGTAGTTCGCAGGGCTATGGTTTGGCGGGCATGAGAGAACGTATTCAAGGTTTGATGGGAGAAATTAAGATTGAATCAAATCATATTGAAGGTGAAACTTTGCAGAATACATTCGTGCAACATGGTACCAAAATGACCGTAAAGCTACCCAAGCACCCATCTGCTACGGTGACTGAAACAAATGGGGCGAACTAATGGCTAACGTAAAATTATTGCTGGTGGATGATCATGCGGTGGTGCGCTCTGGGTTGCGGCGCTTGCTTGAGCTTAATAAAGGCTTGGAAGTGATTTCGGAGGCGGAATCAGGGGAGCAAGCTTATCAATTGTACGGTGACTTTTTGCCAGATATTGTGGTAATGGATTTATCTATGCCAGGCATGGGGGGGCTAGAATCTGCTCGAAGAATTATCAAGCGTTTTCCTGCAGCAAAAATCATTATATTCTCGATGCATGAAACGGCTTCCTTTGCTTCTCAAGCACTCAAAGCGGGTGTGAAGGGCTATGTAACGAAGACTGGCGTCGCTGAAGATTTAATTCGCGCAGTCAATGAGGTGTTGAAAGGCAAAACTTTTTTAAGTGCTGAAATTGCACAAAAAATTGCATTGCAAACATTAACTGGCGAGGATGACCCGGTGCATCAGCTTTCTGCACGCGAGTTTGAAGTGTTTAGACTATTAGCGGATGGCAAAAAAGTAGAAGAGGTTGCAGAAATGCTCAAAATTAGCCAAAAAACTGTGGCAAATTATTACACGATTATTAAGCAGAAATTGGACGTTTCAAGCCCCATTGAAATGGTGAGGTTTGCTATTAGACATGGGCTTATTGAGGGTTGAAAATCAAACTTTACTTGGATGCTGCTCTGTAAGCCTTTATTTATAAGGCTCGTAGGGCATAGATTTTTGCTCGATAGATTTTAGTGTATGAAAAGCATGTTTTTAATTGCATAAAATATTATCAAAATTGCGTGTTGGAAACATTGAACAGTTTGAATTTTTATCTATTTACAGTGTGTGTATAACATCCTATCTATGAAGGAAGAGTATGAAGAAAAAATTATTAAATAGTATTTTTATTGCCCTGACGGCATTTGCTTCTTGTGAGTCTATTGCCGGGTTTGATGAAGGTAAAGCAGCGTTTGTAGCAAGAGATTTTGCTACGGCGCTGAAAGAATTCAAGCCACTTGCTGAAAAAGGCGATCAACAATCTCAGCATATTCTTGGCATGATGTACGATGAAGGCCAGGGCGTTAAGCAAGACTATGCGCAGGCTGCCGCTTGGTACAAAAAAGCCGGGGCGCAGGGTCATCAAGATGCTCAGTACAATTTAGGGGTCATGTACGCTCAGGCACAAGGCGTTGAACAAAATGATGTTGAATCTTTCAAGTGGTTTGAAAAAGCGGCCAAGCAAGGCCATATTTTGTCGCAATTTGCGCTAGGACGGCTATATACTGTAGGTCGGGGCACTAAAGCAGACGGCGCCATGGCCAGCAATTGGTATCGCAAGGCGGCGGAGCAACATCACTATAAAGCGCAACTGGCATTAGGTAAAAATTACTTGGATGGTAACGGCATTCAAAAAGATGTGAAGCTTGCCGAGCAGTGGATACGTAAATCTGCTGAACAGGGGCATCATAAAGCTGAATACGAATTGGGCTTACTCTACCGTGACGGTATTGCGGTAAAAAAAGACAGTAAAGAAGCCTATATGTGGTTAGAGCTTGCAGCAAAGCAAGACCATGTGGGCGCACAGCAAGCACGCGACGCATTAGCAAAAACCATGAAAGCTGAAGAAATCGCTGCTGCAAAGTTAGCGGCCAGTAACTGGCAAGCTAAGTTGCCGCCAGATGTAAAATCTTCAGCACACTAGAGACAAACATATGAACATTGTGATGGATAGCAACACAGATTTTCTTAAATGTTGAATAATCCCATTTTGGGACATATACTCGGCACATGCGAATCATAGCCGTGAATTGCCTGCGAACATTTTGGGAGAAGAACTTGGATGCTGAGCAGCATTTGAAGTCTTAGGCTGATGAGGTAAAGAACGCGCACTGGGACCAGCCTGAGGATATCAAAAATCAGTATCGTAACGCAAGTATCATTAAAAATCGCAGGGTAGTCTTCAATATTAAGGGCAATGACTATCGTCTCGTGGTCTCGATGGCATATCGCTACCAGGCTGTTTATGTGAAGTTTATTGGCACGCATGTTGAATACGATGCAATCGTTGCCGAAACCGTTGAGATGGAGCACTAAGATGAATATACGTGCAATACATACTGAAGCCGACTACAAGGCAGCCTTGCATGTAGTATCTGCTTATTTTGATAATGAACCAGAGCCACATACGCTCGACGGAGACCGCTTTGAGGTGCTACTGACGTTGGTTGAAGCGTATGAGGCGAAACACTTTTCTATCGATCTGCCAGATTCGATTGAGGCTATCAAGTTCAGGATGGATTAAGCTGGGCTGACACCAAAAGGTCTAGTACCTGCAATCGGCAGGCTAAATCGTGTTTAAGAAATACTAAATCGTAAAAGACCACTGACGCTTAACATGTTATGGAATCTTCATGAAATGCTTGGCATTCCTGCTGAATGCTTAATTCAAGCCCAAAGAATCGTCTTGCAGCTTGGGTGAGTTCGAATGCAGTGGATTTTGTCAGTTAGAAATTAAGAATACAAAAAAATGGCCACGCAATTTGCGTGGCCTAAAATTTTATTACTAGTTAACTTTGGAGATTAACTGGAAACAAGTTTAACTTCTCAAGCTGTTTAGCGTAAGGGAAGGTCTCTTAAAATTCTTGGGAGTTTATCCCAATCTTGCATGGCGCTCACGCTAATCACTGCTATAAATCACTTACAAAATACTCAACTGACCGTGTTGGACCATTGAGTAAATACAAACTGGCTGACCTTGAGTAGTGACTTTCCCAATATAAGTAAGGAAAAACTCCCTAATTTCTAGGGTGCTAACGTGTAATAGTGCCATATCAATATTTCAGTGCCGCTCTAATAAAGGGCCAAAATAATCGGGGCAGATATGCAAGAAAACCAGCTTGAAGATTGGCGCAATCGCGCATTAACTTATGAAAAAGAATTGAATGGCACTGTGATTGGTTTGGCGCCAGCGATTCGAGCATTAGTGATTGCAATATTTGCACGTGGGCATGTGCTGCTTGAAGGTAATGTGGGTGTAGGCAAAACGACTTTATTGCGGGCTGCTGCGCGCGGTTTGGGTGGTGGTTATCAGCGTATAGAAGGCACCATCGATTTAATGCCGCAAGATTTGATTTACCACACTTATATTGACCAAGACGGTAAACCCCGTGTTGATCCTGGCCCTATTCTCGGGCAGGGCGAAAATCTATCCGTATTTTTCTTTAATGAAATTAACCGTGCTCGCCCACAGGTTCACTCTTTGCTGCTTCGGGTGATGGCGGAACGTAGTGTAACGGCATTTAATAAAGAATATTACTTTCCGCATTTATTGGTTTTTGCTGATCGTAACGCCGTGGAAAAAGAAGAAACATTTGAGTTGCCAGGCGCGGCACGTGACCGCTTTTTAATGGAGTTGGAAATTAACCCTGCGAATGATAGCAATGTACATAAATCACTCACATTTGACACACGCTTTCACGATACGGATAAGTTAATTGAACAAGTCACCGCAAATAATGTTGAATTTGATGCGCTCACACCTTTTGCGCCAGTGATACAAAATTCTGTGACCGCAGGGGCGGCAGTGCAAGATTTTGTTGAGCATTTACGCAAGGCTACCCATCGTCCGCAAGATTACGGCATTCAATTACCTGATGTGGAAATGGATGAACTGATGATTGCAGGCATGGGGCCGCGTGGCACCAGTATGCTTGTGCGTGCAGCTAAGGTTTCAGCGTGGTTGGATGGCCGATTAGAGCTTGCGCCTCAGGATGTGGCGGCGGTGTTTCACCAAGTGGTGGCGCACCGGGTGTTTTTTACACCGATTTATGAATTGCAACGCAGTTGGTTGGCAAAGGCTTATACACAAGCAATATTGCATAGCGTGCCGACGCCATAATTTGAATGTTGTAAAATAATGGCACAGCAACCTTTAATTCATTATCACGTGCGTTGGCGCCCTTCTGGGCATCAGCCAGGGGCTAGCCACGGTCTAGTGGCAGGTACGGGGGACCAACTGCGTTCAGTGGTATTGCTCAGAGATAACCCCGACCCGCGCCGCCTAGACTTACGCGCTAGCCTGCGTGATCCTTTTGAAAATATTTGGGTGCGCGATTTTAATCTCAACTCAGCCTTAAAAGTGATTGTGCTGGTCGATACTTCAGCTTCAATGGGTTATGTTGGCAAGGTTAATCGCATGCAGGTTGCACAAGAAATTTCTTCACAGCTTGCGCTTTCGGCCTATCGTTCTGGCGATGCCTTTGGCTTATATGCGGCAAATGAAACAATTAACAAACAATGTATGCTGCCTCCTAAAGCTAACCGTGGTGCATGGCTTTGGGTAAGGCATCACTTTTCTAAAATAAAACCACAGGGTCAGCATGCAGATGGTTTGTTTTCCGTGGTGCCTTATTTGCCGCAAAAACGCTGCTTGGTTTTTTTGGTGTCAGATTTTCGCTGGCAAGCGGGAAAACTTAAATCATTGCTTAAAAAACTAAGCCATCATGATGTTGTTCCGGTGATGTTGCAAGACCCCACAGAGTTTGATGAGCTGCCTAAAAGTGGTATTGCAATTTTACGAGATGCAGAAACAGGGTTAGGACAATTTGTCTGGATGCGTGAGCATTTACGCACACAGATAGCAGAAATTAGAGCGCAACATATTCGATCAGTTAATGATGCCAGTCGAATGTATGGCAATAAACCATTTGTGGTGCGAGGCGAATTTAGTTCTGCATTATTAACAGAGTATTTTATGGAGCGTAGCGCGTGACTGATAACGAATATTTCAGGCATTTCAGTCCTAATTTTACGGGCTGTAATGTTGTCGCCACAAACCAATCGCCAATCACATTTGGCTTAACGTCAATCAAAAAGTATTTAGATTTTAGGGTGATGTTGTATATTTTTTTAGTCAGCGGCTTATTGTTCGTTGAGCATGCAGGCGCGGCTGAATTAAAAAAAGCAGAACCACTAAGCCCTGCTTTGGCAGCGCCGATAAAAGTGAGTATGCGCACCAATGGTTACACCATTGGCGATTTGATAAACATGCGTGCTGAGATTATGCTCAAGAAAGGGCAGGTGTTTGACCCTAACAGTGTGCCGCTTAAAGGTCCAGTCAATAACTGGTTAGATATACGTGATGTGAAATTTCAATCCAGCCAAAATAAAGACGATAGCAGCAAAATTACGCTTGATTTTACTTGGCAAATTTTTGGAACGGTAGAAATGGCGCAAACGATCTATATACCAGCCATTGCCCTGCAAACGATTCCGCCAGAAAAAGGCAATACAAAACCATTAACGCTAACGATTCCAGCACAAGGCTTTCATTTGTCGCCAGTATTACCCCCTCAAATTGAAGATAGAAATCATCGCCCACATGCGTTGCCGCTAGGCTTTGATACGCAAACGCCTTTAATCATGGCGTTGACTTTACTAGGCCTAGGATTATTGTTTGGTGGTTTTTGGCTTTGGTTGCAAGACAAAATATCGTGGTGGCCGCGAAATCCAGGACCGCTAACTAAACTTGCACGACAACTCAGAACACATCGAGAAGGCTCGTTTAATCCCAACGACTTGCGTACGATTCATAGCGGCTTGGCTGCCAGTGCTGGGCAAAGTTTATATCCAAATACATTGCCGCATTTGTTTGTAAAATGCCCCTATCTGGCGACTGAAAAATTAGCCATTACGCAGTTTTTTGAAGACTCATGGCAAGTGTTTCATGGTAAAAATGCACAAACTAATGCTATTGATGTGAGCACGACCAAGGCTTGGATTCAGCGCGCGGCCATTGCAGAACGTCTAATGCGTCGGCAGTTGCGTAAGCCAAAAGGTAAAGCCGTGCAGTTAAGTAAAAAAGCACACGCTTAATGAACGCGATACATTTTTTAAAACCTGAGTTACTGTGGTTATTGCCAATTGCTTTGTTGCCGTTTGTATCCTACGGAGTAAAACAATTTGCTTTTCCTGGCTTAGAAGACTGGCCAAAAGATTTTATATCAAGCTGTTTGCGTTGGGGCGTACGCGCTTTGGCTGCTTTAACACTTACTGTACTAATGGTGGCAGCGGCAGGGCCTTTTACCGAGGGTGGCACCGTGACGCGCGTGGGTGAGGGTGCAGAAATTGTGGTGGTGCTAGACCGCAGCGGCAGTATGTCAGAGCCTTTGCAAAATTATGATCAAAGTGTCAATGCTAAACCGATTAGTAAAATTGAAGCTTCACGCAAAGTGTTGCTTAAATTTATGGAAGAACGGCCAGCGGACACCTTTGGTGTTGTGGCTTTTAATGCTGCGCCAATCAGCGTTGCACCGCTGTCGGCTGACCGTGAACTGGCCAAAGCTGCAATGTTAAGTGCCGAAGCCAATAGTTCTGGCTTCACCGCGCTTAATCGCGCTTTAGCGATGGGCTTAGATTATTTTAACAATCGTCCATTCACCGCATCGCGCTTGGTAATGTTGGTTTCTGATGGAGATGCTGTCATAGAACCCGCTGACAGAGTCATATTAAAAAATGCATTCAAGCAAACGCGTGCCAAATTAATTTGGGTGTATGTTCATGCGGGCGCTGAAAAAAACATTCTTAGTTCGGTCATTGCGGGGGATAACGAATTTATTCCGCAGGCAGAACTGCAGCAAATCGAAATCAACCAAAATGTGGCCATGAATAAGCTTTTTGAAGAGCTTGAAATTCCCTACCAAGCCTTTGAGGTCAATAGTGAAGCTGGCTTAAAACATGCCGTGGCAGAAATTGCCCGCATGACCAATAAGCCAACGCGTTACGAGTATCGATTGCCACGCCAAGATTATGCTGTGTATTTATATCTGCTCAGTATGTTTTTATTAGGGTCGCTTTTTTGGTTGAAACAGATTGAGATTAAAGCATGGAAAGCGTAATTGCCTTGCCTTTAGCGCTTGATAGTACGCACGCTAGTAAATTGAATGATTGCAGGTAACGATATGAAAATAAGAAATAAATTACGACATAAACTTCTTGATAACTTACCTAAGGCTTTGCTTGGCGTCACCCTGTTATGCTTATTGGCATCCGCTTATTTTTTTAGTTTATGGTGGAAGGCATACCAACTGAATATTGCCTATGAAAACAAAAGCCTGTTAAAGCAGACCTTAAAAAATGATGAATATTTAAAAGCCTACAGTGTAGGCTACTTATTGGCCAGCCAAAATAAGCCGATTGAAGCGCAAAAGGCATTTAACATTGCCGAAGTCTCGCTCAACCCTGAGCTACGTGCGCGCGCTAAGTATGGCATTGCCAATGTGCATTTTGAAGGCGCAATGGCGGCATCCGATGTCGAAAAAGGCGGGTCGCATCGCCGCGCAGTTGAGCGGGTATTGTTGGCGCGTGAAGCCTATAAAGGCGCATTACGACTCAAGCCAGATATGTATGATGCACGCTATAACTTAGAGTTAATAGATAGACTCAGCCCAGAAAAGCGTACTGAGGGCTATGAAAACACGCCTGATGGCACCATTGGTTTGCAGCCCTATCAGCAAAATGGTACCGCGTTGATGAAAGACAATACGCGCAGAGGACTACCTTAACTTTATGCACCATAACTTTAAACACTGGTGGGGACATTTCCTCGTTCATCTGCGTCATGCCATGCAAAATGGCTCAATTTGGTATTTGCTGGCTGGACTGACTTTATTACCGATATGGTTTGAACCGCAAACCCAATTAAAAAGCGTTGTGCAGGATACGCTGTTTGTGATTGACATTAGCGAGAGTATGAATGTGCGCGATGTGGATTTTCCTAAACCGCAAACAGATAGGCTCACGCTAGCCAAACTTGCGGTGCGTGAGGGGATGGCGAGTCTACCATGCGGTTCTAAAGTGTCGGTCGCCTTATTTGCTGGTGATGAGTCTACGGTGTTATTTGAACCATTAGAAGTTTGCCGCCATTTTCCTGCCATTGATCAAGTGGTTTCGGGGCTAGATCGAAGGATGCGCTGGATAGGCGATTCGTGGGTGACCAATGCGCTCACTGCATCCATTACCGAGGCGAAAAAGAGAAACCTTAATTTAGTTTACATTTCAGACGGCGATGAAATGCCAGCCCGCAGTGCGCCCATCGTAACGGATCTTGCCAAATTGCGTGGAAAAATCCATGGCTTGATTTTAGGGGTGGGCGGCGATGCACTACAACCGATTCCACGCCTCAATCAAAAGGATGAAATTGTTGGTTACTGGACCCGTGAAGATGCTGTGCTTGAAGGCAATCACCCTAATTTACTGGCACAGGTGCGCGCTTTAGCACCAGGTGAACGCGCTCCAGAAGGTACGCTAGATGAAGTTACCGAGCATATTTCGTCATTTAATAAGGTGTTTATGCAAGCACTTTCACTTGCTTCAGGTTTTAAACTGGTACGTATCAATACCCCAAAAGATGCCGTGAATGCACTGAATAATGCAGAATTTCAAAAAGAAGCCATGGCCGAGCGCGATGCGCGCTGGATTTTTGCGCTCATTGCGATGGGCTTTGTTGTCGTTGGCTGGTTTTGGCAAAATATTCAACATTTTTTAGTCAAAAGACGTTGGCTAAAAACGAAACAAAAAGTCTAAATCAACCATATTTATTCAGAGTTATTTCCTGAAGCGCCCACTAGAATTCACGTTTTTTCACACTTTATAACGTAGTAATTGTCAGCAGTTTTACATCACGCAATGGCATGCGTTTTTCGTCGATAGAAAATCAATGCCCTGAACGCCTTTGTTTATAAGGCTCTCAGGGCAGGTGAAAAGGGTTGGTTAAAAATTACCCGAGATTTACGAAAAATATACGCATCAATTTCATCAATCGGCAGGGTTAATGTACTGATCAATGCGGTACCGTTTTGTGTCTATTAAACAGAAATAAATTCAGCAATTTCTTGTCATTTCAAAGCATTTATTCTACTCAGCCCATTAATTTTTATGCGGGATAATTTCCTAACGCTAATGTGAAAAGTTGGCATTTGTAGTATGTTGTTATCAACAGATAATGAGTCACGATATTTATATATATGGGACTCTATCATGATGTTTAAAAAGAAGGTGCTAGCTAGCTTATTGCCTTTAGTTTTCGTTAATCCTGCTTTTGCTGAAACCAATGCAGTAGATGAGTTGCAGACTGAAAAAATTACGGTAAAAGGCATTTTGCCTGATAGGCTGGAAGCTGTACCTGGCTCATTTGAAGTAATTGACGAAAAAGAGCTCGAGGTAAGAAGACCTTTCTCAATTAAAGAGGCGCTTAATACCGTGCCTGGCGTGCACATTGTGGCCAATGAAGATCCACAAAGTTTAGGTTTGAATATTGGTGTTCGTGGCATGGATCCTCGCCGTACTGCACGTACGTTATTGATGGAAGATGGCGTACCACTCTTTTTAGCACCATATGGTGACCCAGCTGCGCATTATGCGCCACCGTTATCCCGCGTACAACGGATCGAAGTGGTTAAAGGCTCAGGCCAAGTGCTTTATGGCCCACAAACAGTTGGTGGTATGATTAACTTTGTGACTAAGCCGGTTCCTAAGGACGGGTTTGATGGCAGCGTAGATGTAACAGCTGGCAACAATGATTTTTATGGTTTGCATGCTAATCTAGGCTTCGGCGGTGAGCGTGGTGGCTTTATGATTGATGCGCTTAAAAATCAAGGTGATGGTATTCGTGAACACCATGACTTTGATGTGGAAGAGTACACGCTTAAAGGTCAACTGAACCTCACAGATCGTCAAACCTTAATCGCAAAAGTAGGTTATTACGAAGAAGATTCACATGTATCTGAAACAGGGATTGGTGAAGTGGATTATGCACGAGATAAATTTCAGGCCCCCTCAGGTAAAAATGATTCCTTCTATCATGAGCGAAAATCCGCCCAATTACAGCATATTTTCCAATTTGATGATAAAACAAAACTTTCTACGCAGGCCTATTATGTCGATGCGTTCCGTTCATCATTCCGCCAAACGGATGCGCCAGGTAGCTGGGAAGAATATGATGACGGTATAACCGTATTGGAACGATGTGATAACGGGCCAGGTGTAGGATTTACCGAAGCGGATGCTGCTAACTGTGGTGGTCGTCATCGCCCAAGAAGCTATAATTATTGGGGTATCGAGCCAAGGCTAGACTTTAGCCATAACTTGTTTGGCATCGATAATGATACCGTCATTGGCTTTCGCTATCATGAAGAAGATATCTCTCGTAATCAATATCGTGGCAATACCGCACCTTTCCAAAGTTTATCTTTTGCAAAAGCTAATTCAGTGGTGAGAGAGGATGTACAAATTGATGTAGAAGCTAAATCTTACTATGCACAAAATACATTTCATGTTGGCGATTGGTCGATAACACCCGGTTTGCGGTATGAAGATATGCAAATTAAAACCGATGTACGTCGTGCTGGCGGCCTAGCGGTCAACAAGAAGGTAACCAATAACCAAACAGAGCTGTTACCTGGCTTAGGGGTGGCTTGGAATGGTATCGACAACACCACTTTGTTTGCAGGCGTGCATAAAGGTTTTGCCCCGCCTCGCCCAGACCGTGACCTAGATCCAGCAAAACTGAATGCGCTGGGTATTGATAAAACCAGCCCAGAAAAAAGTACTAACTGGGAGTTAGGCGTACGTTCTAAGTATTTTAAAGGGGTTAGTTACGAATCAACTTTGTTCCATACAAAGTTTGATGATGTGGTCGTGAATTCAGGTGGTGGTACCTTTGAAAATGCGGGTGAGTCGGCCATGTCAGGGTTAGAATTTGCTGGTCGTGTTGACTTCGGTACAATTTATAACACTGCGCATAATGTCTATTTGCTGGGTTCATATACTAACTTATTTACCGCCAAGTTTAAAAAAGATGCGCCAAACGAGGGTGTTATCAGTGGTGACCGTTTACCTTATGCGCCAAGACATTTGGCATCGTTGAGCGTAGGTTATCAACACCCTGTAGGTGTGGATGCTAGGCTTGGTGTAGATTACGTGAGCAGCCAAGAGCCAGATGCCTGGACCAATACGCTGACGGGTGACGCGGCAACACTTACAGGTTTAACCGGTAACATCCCTTCATACAGTTTGTTTAATGCCTCAGTGAACTTTAAGCCAGTAAATTCTCAATTCACTTATTTCTTAAGTGGGCATAATTTAACGGATAGAGAGTATCTAGCAAGTCGTGTAGACGGCATGTTTGTCGGGCGTGGACGTCAGATTTTTGGCGGTGTGCGATTTGACTTCAAGTAGTTCTAAAGTGTAATTCAACGGGTGCGTAGAGGTCTAGCCTTAAAATAGACCTCTTTCTCACAGCGAGCCTATTTTGTTCCCCTAGGAAGGATTTTATAGGCTCGCTTTTTTATGAATCATGACTAAGACTCTAAAATATTCAATCTGACTGCTGCCAAAATGAGTTGGGAACGATTTTCAACATGTAGTTTGTGTAGTAAGCGTGTTTGAATATTCGCGATTGTTTTATAGTTCAGATTCAGTATATTGGCCACTTCATCCAGCGGTAAGCCGTTGGCGAGCAGTCTAAAAACCTCAAACTCTCTTGAGGTTAAACTATCCAAGGCATTTTCTGGTTTGAGATGTTGAACAGAGATTTTATGTGCCAAGTCATGGCTAATATATTTTTTGTTATTGGCAATGGTAAAAACCGCTTCAACTAATACTTCAGCCGCACTTGATTTAGTCACATAGCCGACTGCTCCTGCCTGCATCGCCCGTGAGCAAAAAACAATATCGTCGTGCATGCTAAAAGCAAGTATCTTGGCATTTTTGTCTTTGGTGATAAGTTTCTTGATAGTTTCAATGCCACCCATGCCTGGCATAGATAAATCCATAATAACAACATCAGGTTGCACTTTAGTGTAATCCAAATATGCTTCTTCACCACTCATCGCTTCCGCGATGACTTTAATGTTTGCTTTTTCTAACAGGTGCTTATAGCCCTCACGTACTACCGCATGGTCATCGACCAAATAGACTTTAACTACAGAATTCATGCTGATGCCTCAATCGAAATAAACATTTTTAAACCTAATTTGTGTCCGCTGATAATCTGTAGTTGCCCATTTAATGCATCAACGCGCTCTTGAATGCCAAGCAATCCAAAGCCAAAGGTGGGCAGTTTTGTATCACATCCAATGCCATCATCTATAATGCTGAGCTTTAAATTTTCCTGATGCTTAACAATAGATACATGGATAGTATTCGCATGTGCATGTTTGGCACAGTTTGTGAGTGCTTCTTGAATAATTCTAAAAATCGCAATTTTGGCACTGTCTTTCAGTTCGTCAATATCGCCTTCAATCGCTAGAATGTAATTTGTATGCTTGGTCTCAGGGTTTACGCGTTTTGCCTCAAAGTTGATGGATTGCCAAGTATCGACTAAATGTTCCAGCGCAGCTGATAATCCAAGATCATCTAATGCTACTGGTCGTAAGCTGTGCATCAGATTTCGCGTCGCAACATAAGCATGGTCTGCACTTGCGGCTATGCTTTTGGCGGTCAGATGTATTTCAGTAGCGCTATCTAGCTCTACGAGCAAACTCGCTGCCTGAGCTTTAATGGCGCTAAGGTATTGGCCTAAATCATCGTGTAAATCTCTAGCAATGCGTTTACGTTCACTTTCTTGCACCTCCAGTATGCGGTGCAAAAGGGAGTGATTATTCTTAATTAGAAGGCTTGATTCGTTAATGCGCCGCTTAGTGAACCATAGCAACGCAATTAAACTTGCAAGCATTGCAGGCAAAAGTTCGTCTATGTCTAATGATTTTTCATATTGTCTTGCCCACAAATAATAATTATCTGAGATATTCAAATAACTTGAAATTGCATAAACGCATATAAAGGTTATCACAACGCAGGATGCGTCGATGAAAACCTTGTGTCGATAGGTTTTGGAAGATAACTTTGCGTGGGTACGATTAAGCATGTTGAATCATTATGTGATTGGTAGTTAAGAATCAATCAGTATCATTTTTTAAACCATGGCGATATTCACGACTTCATATAGGATTAATTCCCTATCTTGCGCGCACAGCATTTGGTTTAATTCTCAAGCCCAATTTTGCGACTGCTAGCAATTGATTTTCAGTTTTGTAACAGTGGTCATGCCAAGAATCGCGCGGATATTTCTTCCTGTATTCAGCGGGAATATATCCCAGCATACTGAAGGATATATTCTCAATCGGAAAATGGGTCGTAGGCATATAGTCCTATCACGCTGTAGTTGTAATAATTTGTAACAAATAATTGTTATGAATATCAGGGCAGCAGGTCATTTTTATAACAACGGAGGATGTATGAAACAACATTGGACCTTAAAAGTCATGTTTGCTGCTATCAGTACCGTCGCCTTAATAGGCATGGTAGGACAGGCATCAGCAAATGAAGAAATTATTAAACGTAGTAAAGATCACAATATGTGGGCAGCACCAGGTCAAAACTTGGCTTTGCATCGTCACAGTACTTTAAAAGATATTAATGTTGGTAACGTTAAAAACTTACAAATGATCTGGTCGCAATCTTCTGGCACATTACGCGGCCATGAAGGTCAGCCAGTAGTGGTGGAGCATAATGGTAAGCCAATGATGTATATGGTTTCAGGCTGGCCAAATATTGTACAAGCCTTGGATTTATCAAATCCTGATCAACCAAAACAAATCTGGAACTACACTAAAAAATCTGACCGTGATGAATCTGCTGTGCCACGCGCATGTTGCGATACCATCAACCGTGGTTTGAACTATGCTGATGGCAAAGTGGTATTCCACACATTAGATGGTTTCTTAATTGCTCTAGATGCAACAACAGGTAAAGAAATTTGGGTGACTAAGCATGCGTTCCCAGAAAAAGGTGAAACGCATTCTGGCCCAGCGATGGTTGCTGAAGGTCTAGTAGTTGCAGGTTTCGGTGGTGACGAGTTCGCTGCACGTGGCCGTACTGTTGCTTATGACTTGAAAACAGGTAAAGAAGTATGGAAATGTCATAGCACCGGTTCAGACCAAGACCTTTGCTTAACACCTGAAACAAACAAAGCAAACCCTCACTACGGTTTATATGGTCAAAAAACTGGCTTCACATATCCAGGTGACGAATGGAAAATCGGTGGTGGTGCGCCATGGGCATGGTTCAGCTATGATCCTAAATTAAAAATCATGTACGCAGGTACAGGTAACCCAGGTCACTGGTCTCCAGCTTATCGCTGCGGCTTTACTGGTGCTGATTTGACACATGAAAAATGCAACACACCAGACCCAAAAACCAATGTTGGTCCATACGACAACAAATGGTCTATGACGATTATGGCTCGTAAAATTGATACAGGTGAAATGGTGTGGGCGTATCAAAAAACCCCATATGACCAATGGGACTATGATGGTGTGAACGAAAACATCTTGGTTGACAATCTAAAGGTTGATGGTAAATCTTATGACGCCTTGGTGAACTTTGACCGTAACGGTTTTGCTTACGTGTTAGATCGTAAAGATGGTACTTTGTTACGTGCTCATAAATTTGTGACAGTAAACTGGGCTGAAAAAGTTGACTTGAAAACTGGTCGCCCTGTTAAAGTGAAAGAGCACTCACCATTTGCACGTGATGTTAATACTCAAGCCTGTCCATCTGCAATGGGTGGTAAAGACCAACAACCAGCAGCTGTTGACCCGAAAGAACCTAACGTGTTCTACGTGCCAACTAACAACTGGTGTATGGAAGATGAGCCACAAGAACGTACACATACACAACAAGGTACGGTTTACGTGTTTGCTAACGTGTATATGTACCCAGAAAAACCAGGTGTAACTGGCAAATTGAAAAAATTTGACGTAGTGACAGGTAAAACAATCTGGGAAGTATCAGATCCATATCCAAACTGGAGCGGTGTGTTAGTGACTGATGGCGGCTTAGCGTTCTACGGTTCATTAGGTGGTGATTTCCGTGCAGTTGATCGTAAATCTGGCAAAGTGGTGTGGAGCCGTAAATTAGCTTCAGGCATCATTGGTAACCCAATTACATACAAAATCAAAGGCAAACAATACGTATCTGTATGGACAGGTATTGGTGGCTGGATTGGTTTACCTGTAACAGCTGGCCTAGATATGGATGACAAATACGGGGCAATTGGTGCAACAGCGATGGCTAAAGCAACAGGTCTCGATAAGATTCCTCAAGGTGGTACTTTATTCACATTCCGTGTGGATAAATAAAAAGTTTGATGTAGTGAAATAGTGAATGGGCGATGTTGATAGCATCGCCCATTCCTTTTTAGATTTTATTGAAATAAGCATTGTGCTTTTGAGTGCTAATTTCAATAAAATCTATGAACTTAATTAAAACTTGATGTTCATAAAATTCAGCAAAAGCATATTAACTTCTTTTAAAAGTTAGTAAAATTCAATAAATTATTCAATTTCGTTTTATTAAATAATGGGGTATTAGATGTTAAATCAATCAGTTTTACAGCGCGCAATTCTCGCTACCGTGTTGGCGATTTTCAATGTTTCTGTTGTTGCAAATATTGAATTGCCAGAGGATGAAAAACCAGAGAAGAAAATTGAAGCACTTCGCGTTTGCGCTGACCCTGGCAACATGCCAATGTCGAATGATAAAGGCGAAGGATATGCCAACAGGATTGCAAAAATAATTGCAGATGGATTGGGCACTCATGTCACCTATTTCTATCGCCCATATTTAAACCGTGGTTTAACCCGTCAAACTTTTGATAACAACGAATGTGATATTTTGATGGATATGACAGCGGATGATGAGCGGATGTTAACGACGATACCTGTTTATAAAAGCACGTTTGTTTTAGCTTATCGCAATGATAAAGGGATTGATATTAAATCATTAGACGATCCAAAGTTGCTCAATGATTATAAAGTTGGCGTGTTTCAGCATTCTGCCATTCGAACAGTCTTACAAGAACACGGCATTAAACGTGAAAATACGGTGGTGCGCACAATTGCACATGATGCAGATTTGCGCCCTGAGCGACAACCTCACATGGATGTGCAGTTAATGCTTGATGGTAAATTGGACGTAGCAGCGCTTTGGGGGCCAATGGCGGGTTGGTATAAAACAATTAAAAAAGAGCCTGTCACCATTGTGCCTGTAAATTTGATGGATGATAAAACGCCCATGGAATTTGCACTGGCTATTGGAATGCGCAAAAACGCCAAAGATTTAAAACAAAAAATTGAAGCAGTCATGCTTAAAGAAAAGGATAGCATCAAAAAAGTATTTGATGATTATGGTGTGCCGCTAGTTAAATGTGATGATTGTGTTGTTTCTGGAAACCTACCTTCGCATGGCGCCTATAAGCCCATCGTTAGAAAAGCGATTGTCCCTGCTCAATCTGATGTTGCTACTTTGCCAGCCATGATAGATGAAGCCCTTAAGCAAGGTTCCAGTCTAGAGCAAGAGTTACATAATGCCACCATTGCGAGAGATTCAACCCGAATAGAGTATTTGCTGAAGCGGGGCGCAAAAGTGGATGCCAAAGACACTGAGGGTCAAACGCCTTTAATGGTGGCAGCAAAAGGAGGGGATTTAAGCGTCATTAACGGCCTATTGGAGTATAAAGCAAATCCAAATGCACAAGATAATGATGGTTGGACCGTAGCGATGCACGCAGTTAGAAGCAATGAACCTAAGATATTTCGATTGCTTGGTAAGCATAAAGCAGATTTTAATCTGATAAACAAAGATGGTTTAACAGCATTGGCCATGGCCGTTCATGATAACAAAGCCAATGCGGCTGTAGCGATGCTTGATAACAATGCAAACCCTGACTTTGCGATGGGAGCAGCCAAATATAACGCATTGATGCTCGCTGTGACTAAAGGCAATCTCACGTTGGCGCAAACACTGTTGCAATATAAAGCCAACCCAAATGCAACAAATGCTGGGGGTGTAACACCATTGATGATTGCAGCTCACCGGAACCATGACATGATTGTTAGTTTATTGTTAAAAGCTGGCGCTAAAGTCGATGTGAAAGATGATGAAGGTAAAACAGCGCTGATGATTGCTAAAGAAAATGATGCAAAAAACGCAGTGATTCAGCTCGAGAAATCACTATAAAAGCAAGCGGGAATAAATCCTAGTATAAATTAGGATTACTTCTGTCATGCCTTGTCATGGTTAAGTCGTTAAATGCCAAGTCAGTGTATTTTTAATTCAAAAATGATGACGATGTAATGCAATAAGGTTAAATTTTCTTGAAAGGTTTAAAATGAATTTTCGTAATTTGGGCGTAATAGCTTTATTCAGTATGTTTTCAATTGCAGTATGTGCCGCAGGTAACGCTAAAACGGTAGGTAGCGCAACACTTGAAAGCAAACCAACACAATCACTAGAAATTAAATCAGATTTAAAAAAGATTGACGCCATTCAAGAAAAAGTGGTGGTGGCTGCTGCTGATGACTCAGGTAAGCCAGCAGTTGGAGCAGATGGTTTTCCTTTACCTAGTCAAAAAGTAAAATCCACTGCAGCAGAAATTAAACCCTTAGGTTCAGATAAGTCTCCGCATGATGTAGCAACCAACGCGGCCAAGGGTACTCTAAAAAATCCATACTCATATTCAACAATGGACCCTGCGCTTGTTGAAGCTGGTAAGAAAAAATACATGAGTGTAAGTTGCAATGGCTGTCACGGTGGTAATGGTGGCGGTGGTATGTGCCCACCATTATCCAACGAAACTTGGGTATATGGTGCTGATGATGACACATTGTTCCGCTTGGTGGCCTTAGGTAGTGATGAGTTGCTCAAGCAAGGTTACACGCGTAAAGGCCGTGAAAATGTCGTCGGCCCTATGCCGGCACATGGCAAAATTCTTAAAACTGAAGATGATCTGTGGCGCATTATTTACTTTATTCGCGGCAACTTCCGTGGCGATGCAAAAAACATCTCGTGGTAATGATTTTTAATGAATAGCGCTAAAAAGTATAAGAAACTGTCAATTTTGTTAGGCAGTTTCTTATTCATCAGCTTTTCGTTTAGCTATGCTACGCCATTCGCATATGTGACTAATCAGGGGGATCATACAGTTTCTGTGGTCAATCTTGAGCAGCAAAGTGTGATTGCAACAATTCCGGTGGGAAAGGCTCCTGTTGGTGTAGCTATCGATAGCTTATCAAACCGCGCCTATATTACCAATGTAGAAAGTCGCACGGTATCCGTGCTAGATATTGCACAGAATAAAGTCATTCACGAAATTGTGTTGGATAAAGTCGCACCAGTCGGAGTGGTTCTAAATAAAAGTGGAGGACAGCTTTTTGTGGCCGATTGGTATCATGATCAAATTTTAGTGATTGAAACAGATACTTACAAAACTATTACTACCATCAGTATGGGTAAGGCTCCTGCAGGCATGGTATTAAGTCGAGAGGGAGCGAGTTTGTATGTGGCAAACCGTGATAGTAATGAAGTAGGCGTGATTGATGCAAGAAATCACAAACCATTACATAAGATTGCAGTAGGCAAGCATCCATTTGGTATGGTGTTATCTGGCGACGGAAAGCTGTTATATGTGGTCAATGTCGAAAGTAATTCTATTTCGGTGATAGATGTAAGGCGCGATGTTGTGATAGCAACGATCCCCGTTGGTGAACATCCTTATTGTGTTACTACCAATGCTGATGGTTCAAAGGTGTATGTGACCAATACTCATGAAGATACAGTTTCTGTAATCGATACAAAAACGCAAAAAGTTACAGTCACGATTCCTGTTGGTGGGACACCTGAAGGTATCGCCTATGATAATAAACACCAACGAGTATATGTGGCTAGTTGGATGGACAATTCTTTATATGTGATTGATGCAAAAAGTAACAAGGTTATCGATATTGTTAAAACCGGGGCGCAAAGTCGTGCGTTTGGCCAATTTATTGGCTCACCAATTCAGAAGTAGCAAAAATTTATTTTTTATTTTAACTGGAGAACATCATATGAAATTTATTACCAAGTTGTTAGTTGTAGCTTGTTTTTTACCAATCACTGCGATTTCGGCTAACGCCCCAACACAGCAAAAAGTGATTCGTGAAGTAATAATAAAAGTCGACCCTGCTAAAGCATGGGCATTGGTAAAAGACTTTGGTGGGATACATAAATGGCATCCTGCCGTAGAAAGTACTACTACGGAAACTAAAGTTGATAAAGATGGTGTTGAATTACCTCACCGGCTTTTAACGCTTAAAGGCGGTGGCACTATTTTGGAAAAGCAGACAATGGTTTCTGATGAAGAAAAGAAGTTGGAATACAAAATCGTCGAGGGTGTTTTGCCTGTAAGTGGTTACCGTGCGGTGATGACTGTACGAGCAGGTCCAACCGCAGGCGAGTCTATCGTTAATTGGACTGGGCGTTTTTATAATAAAGCCAATGAAGTAAACGCAAAACCAGGTGAAGATAATGAAACAGCAATTAAAGCGGTAGAGGGCGTTTATGACAGTGGTCTTGAGAATCTTAAATTAGTATTAGAGAAATAAGTAACGTTTTTTAACTCGGGCGGATTAATCTATGAAGAATGTAATCAGTATTGCGACCATGTTGTCGCTTGTATTTAGTTTTGAGGCATTAGCAGATGAAAGTGTCGCACAGCAGTTGATTGCGCGATATGCCACTATCGCGAAATTGCAAGACGCGAATTATGCAGGACCTTCTGCTGTTGATGGTAAAGCATTTTTTAATCGAGAGGTTATCCAGTTTAAAAGTGCTTCGAATAAAACAGCAAAAGCGATAGCTTGTGCATCTTGCCATACTGCCAATCCTGCAGACTTTGGTAAACACATTGCCACTGGTAAAAAGATTCAACCGCTTTCACCCGTCGTTAACGCTAAACGATTTGATGATATTGAAAAGGTAGAAAAACAATTCAACAAGCATTGCCACGAGGTGGTGGGTAGTGATTGCTCTGCTTCAGAAAAGGCAAACTACATTGCTTTTTTGCTTGAAGAAAAATCCCCGAGTGCTATCAAAAATTAACTGTCAAGCCACAATTAATCAAGAGAATAGGAGCGTAAATGAGAAAATTATTATGTGTATTGCTGATGTCGTTTTTATTACCTTTGAGTGCCAATGCGCATGGTCCAAGTGGTCAGAAAGTAGTAAAAGAATTTGAAGTGAAAACTGAACCTTCTAAAGCATGGGCATTACTCAAAGATTTCGGCGCGATTGGCAAGTGGCATCCAGATGTGACAAATGTAAAGCTTGAGGATCGCAAAGATGAAGAAGGTAAAACCTTGCCACATCGTTTGGTGACACTTAAAAATGGCACAACATTTTTAGAAAAACTACGTGAAACTAATGATGCCGATATGAAACTTGATTACAAATTGGTGGACGGTAATGACAGTACGATTGCCGTAAGCAACTATCGCACGGTAGCGCAAGTGAAGGCAGGCAAAACGACCGGTACATCTACCGTGACTTTAACAGCGCGTTTCTACAACAAAGCTAACACCATGGAAGCACCAGTAGGGCAAGATAACCCAGCTGCAAATAAAGCGATTAACGAACTTTATGATGCGGCAGCAGTAGGTTTGAAAAAGGCACTTGAAAAGTAAGCAATACGAACAAATCAAGCTTTAAAAACCAACAATATGGTTTGCGTTTAAATGTGCTGATTAGTGTGATGATAGTCACATTAATCAGCATAATAAAAGAAGATAATGAATTTTAACTGCATTTTGAGTGTATCGTTTTGGAGTGTAAAATGAAATTCATAAGCAAAAGTTTTTTGACTGCAATACTAGCATTTTCAATTTCTGCTAGCTTAATGTTGCCAATATTCTATTTACCTGCCACGGCGGCAGAAAAAGTGCCAGCCGTAAAACCTGCCATTCAAGGCGAATTTGAAAACCAATGTGTGATGGGCTTGGCGGAAGGCAAGCGCATTAAAACAGACTGCTCAGTAAATACGGTGTTTGAAGGTAAAACCTATTGCTTTCGCACAGAAGATGCCAAAGTAGAATTTAGCAAAGACCCTAAACGCAATTTAGAGCGCGCCAAAGACCATTATGCTGCGGGTGAGGTTGGTCTAACTGGCGATGACATGGGCAAATATAATGTGGATGACGTAAAAGCTTGGATAGACCAACATATTCAAAACGAATCTAAAAAGAATAACGACATTTATTTTGTGTACGACTCACTCACAGGTGAAAAACTGCCCTTGAAATATAAAAACATCGATTTTATGCGCACATTGCATGGTTATGGCTTTTTCCCAGAAGCTATTTTTACCGCAAATGAAGACGCCAATAAAAAGTATTTAATCGATTTTTGGGTAAAGCCAAAAAATGGCAAACTTGAGTTATTTGATGTACGCATTTATAAATCACCTCGTAAAGACGGTGCAAACTGGACAATGGTGAAACGTCAGCCAAAACCATGGTGGTGGATTCCTGCCTCTGAGCATCCTGGTGAATCTGAGCAAAAACGTAGCTGGGAAGTAATGTCGGCAATCGAAGAACATATCGTTTCATCCAAGGCGGCCAATACTGGCTTATATAAACTTACCGATGATAAAACTGGCAAAGAGGTGGAACTGGAATTTATTGGCGTACATCAACCTGTGCGCAAATTAAAAGACAGTGGGCAATTTTTTGCCTGTACGGATTTTCGTAAAAAGGGCAGTAAGGATGAAATTTACGACATTGATTTTTGGCTAGATGAAAGCACGGGCAAAATTAAAGTAGGTACGGTGCGTGTACATAAAGTGCCAGAAATGCGAGATGGCGATATTATTCAAGTGCCTCGTTATAACCACGACCCAAGCAAAACAGAGCTAGTACCATGAGTGTGCAAGGAATAAGCTTAAAAAAAATATTGTTAGGGTTAACTGCTTTACTCGCCTATTTGTCTGCTAGTGTCTGTCATGCTGAATTGTCTGAAAAAAATTGGCCATTGATTAAAGAAGCTTTTTTTAGTAATCGACCGATTGGCAACACTGAATTAATCCAAGTGACCGCACCTCTTGGTGCTGAAAATGCTGGGCAAGTGCCTGTAACGCTAAAAGTACAAAATCAGATAAATGATGCGATTAAAAGTATCTATATTTTTATCGATGCTAATCCCATTCCATTAGCGGCTACTTACCAGATTCCACACTATTTTAATCAACTTAACCTTGCAACTAGAGTGCGCTTGGATAGCGACTCAACCATTCGTGCGGTAGCGGAAACGCAAAGTGGTGCACTGTTAATGGCAACGGCGCGTGTGAACGCTGGTGGCGGCTGTGCTGGCGCAGTGTCTGAAGATGAAGTGGTCGTTCGCGCTAGCGCTGGTACGATTAAATTTCAGCTCAACCCACCTTATAAATTACATGAAACAGCATCAGGTACCTTACAGATTAAGCATCCTATGTACACTGGTTTGCAAACAGATGCTAAAACCAAGCAAACGAAACCAGCGTTTTATATTAAAAATGCGGATGTTAAATTTGATGGGGAAACTGTGATAAGAATAATGTTTGGCGTAGGTACATCAGAAAATCCACATGTGAAATTTGAATTTGATTTGCCCGCGGACTTAATGAAACAGTCTGTGCAACGGATTGAAGTATTCACTGTTGATAATGAGGGAAAGACCGTCAACAATGAATTGCATTAGCAATAATATTTGGGAATATATCCCATACTAATTCGGGAGTATTAATTAATAGAGCTGGTTACTTATTGCTATATAGTATTTGATATCTATTTAAAGTTTTTTTCGTAAGGCGCTGCAAAGTGCCTAGCAATTTTTATCACAAACTAAGGTCAATCCAACATGAGTAAAACAATTCCTGCACTAAAAATGACGACATTAGTCGCCGCCTTATTTGCTAGTTATACAGCACTAGCAGCACCATTTGCATATGTGCCGAATGAAAAAGATGGAACAGTTTCAGTAATTGATACCGCGACAGATAAAGTGATAAAAAAATTACCAAAGAAAGGCGCTTTTGGAAAAAAAATACAGGCAGTTGCAATGGATCCATCTGGTAAAAAGCTATATGTAGTTGTTAGGGATAAGAATGCAGTCGCAATGGTTGATTTGGAAAGTGGAAAGCAAGAACGCCTTATCAAAGTTGGTGATGAACCAGAGGGTATAACAATATCGCCTGATGGATTTACGTTGGCTGCATGTTTAGAAGAAGAGAATGCCGTTTCATTTGTTGAATTGAAGGCATTTAAGGTGACTAATACAAGTAAAACTCAAGGTAGAAACCCTGAGCATTGTGAGTTTTCAATTGACGGTAAATGGTTGTTAGCCAGCAACGAAGAAAGCGGGGACGTGGATGTTTTTGATGTTGCAAAACATCAATCAGTACATTTAATTAAAGCCACAAAACACCCTCGTGGCATTGGTTTTACCCCCGATGGAAAATTTGCTTATATTGCCAATGAGGCAGCAAACTTAGTAGAAGTGGTGTCTGTTGGAAATTGGGAAATTCTGCACAGAATTCCTGTTGGCTTGCGGTCAAATGGTGTAAAAGTATCACATGATGGAAGTCGGGTTTATATCAGTAATGGTGGCGACGGTAACGTGAGTGTAATTGATACATCAACAAACACGGTAATTGCTACCATACCAGTAGGTAAGCGCCCATGGAACATGGCGTTAACACCTGATGGAAAAAAACTTTACGTAGCCAATGGACGCAGCAATAGCGTGTCTGTAATTGACACTATTGAAAATAAACATATCACTGATATTCCTGTTGGCCAATTACCATGGGGAGTTGTCATTCACTAAGATGAACTAGTTGCAGAGTATGGTTACTGCTTGAGCATTGAACAAATGCACAAAATAGTGCATAGGTCACAAAAATAAAACGGGGAGTTAGCTTAACAGCTAACTCCCTATTCTATATGCTGCATAAGCAATTAATTTGTATTATGGACTTTTAATGAGCGCACGGAATTAAGTTTATAAAAATGAAAATATTGAACTTATTTACATGGTGCGGATATCTGTAAGTAGCTGAAAAGAAAAGTAATAATCCATATAATGGGTTTAAATTCACATTATGTTTTTGCGCATGCCAAATTTTCTCAGACTAACCACCTACTTGATTTGTTCAATGCTATAAATAGTCCAATGCTGTTTACCCCCACCACGTACCATTGAGCAACCTAGAGGTGTTGGAGCAGTGTTGGGTAGTAAAATTTGTTTGGTATGGTCCGGAGTTTGTACGTCCATAAACCATCTATCTACCCATACTTGATAGCTTTTTGTAGGGTCGGTATCTTGAATCGATATGAGTTTGCCATCTGCTATTGCGCATTCTGCAGAGTCTTCTTCAACGAATTTTATGACAGTATTTTTAGTAAGTACTGTTTCTGCAGAATACACAGTAGTAGGACCGATTAAACTTGCTACGTAGATGAAAATAATGATGCTTTTGTTCATATTAAATCCTAATGTTGATTACCATGACTAAAATGGAATGAACTCAACAATGCTAACATCCATTTGAAATGGTTCTAACTTTTGGCCAGTTTGAGATGACTGGTCTAATTTTTTGGCATCGGCATTAACGCGATTGGCTATTAAACTCAATATTTGTGGGTGGCAATTTAGATTAGCATTAGTTTCGTTGTTTTCATGTTTGACGTTTAGTAATTTAGCCATAATGATGTTAATATTTTGTGCTGCAATGTTAAGTTTTTGTGGATTTGCAGTTTCAAAAGTATATTCATTTTTACCTCCATAGGCTTGTAAAAGCATCGTGTATAAGCCTGTAATGAGCGGTAGCACTCGGTCACCTTGGTACTCTTGGCTAAAACTCAATGTTAAGGCTTCAATAGATTGGGTGTTTTTAATGGAGTCGAATTTCCAGCCAAATGGACCTTCAAATACCCATTGTACAAATTCCTCTTTACTGACTTTTGTGTTTTTTTGTAAAGATTGCGGCTGACATTCGTAGAAGGCTAGCATCAATTTGCGTAATTCAGTACTGTGCAAATCAAATGCGTCCTTGGCGTTAAATGCTTTAGATGAAGGTTTTGTTTGATTGGTAGAAGCTGCAAATGTTAGTTGCGGTGTAAAAATGCAGGGCAAAGCAATAACGATGAGGATTAAAAAATTATTTCGCATAGTGATCTTCACTTATTTTTCGACTAAAGCTTTTTCCGCAAAATGGCGATTGATTTCAGCGTTATCAAAATTACGCCACTGAGAGATGCTTTCTGCGAATTTTTCGCGAGGCATTACGCCCACCACGCCATCAATCACGACCTGATCTTTTATCGCGAGTACGCATGGAATTTGCTCAATATTAAAAAATTTTGCTATTTCCCCGTCAGTGTCGCTATTGAGCATACCAAAAATAATGTCTGGATGAAGCGCGGCAGCTTGCTGAAAAACTGGAGTAAAAGCTAGGCATGGCTCACACCACTGCGCCCAAAAATCAACAATCACAAAGTGATTGCTTTCTATGATTTCTTTGAAGTTGGCTTTTGTTAGGGTGATGATAGACATAGTTTTCCTTAAATGAATGAGTTCCTTAAGATTTGCGGCGTATCAACCAAGTAAACAAGCCAAAAATGAGCAATCCTAGGGGCAGTAGAACCTGAAACCCAATAAAAATGGGTTTGTAATTACTATCGGCTGTAAGGTTAAGATTGCTGTCTTTTAGTATGGTTGAGGGAATTGTGATTAAATCGTCGTTGCCGTTTAACCAACTCACCATATTGATACCTAATTCAAGATTGCCACCGTTATTAATAAACATGTTCGATAAAAAATTCGCATTGCCAACTACCACCACGCGCTGACCCTTCTTGCCGTATTTCCGTTCAATGGCAAGCGCGATATTAATAGGCCCCGGCACATCTTTCTCGTCAAATATGATTTGCTTTAAATTACTTTCAGGTCTAAACGTTTTGGTTTCTAGCCATCCATTGGGTGCCACATGCACTAAATCCTGCACTTTCCAGCCATTTTCATAAGTGCCATGCGCAGCTATTTTCCTTGCCTCTGGAAAAGATGTGCGAACTCTAAAGTTTTCAGTTATAGGGTGGTCGCCGTATCGCACACCGAAAGTGGTTTTAAGATCACCACCGAATTCAATTGCAGATTTATCAACCACCAAGCCCTGAGCCACTTCCAAGCCAATATATTGGGCAATTTCGTCCAAACCATGCAGGTTTTCATCATCTAGCAACCACAGTAAATTGCCTCCACTATCAAGATATGTTTTTATCTTAGCCACTTCAGTTGCCGAAATGTTGACTTTTGGACTTGCAATTACAAGCACCGCTCCATTTTTGTGCAAATTTTGTTCAGTCACTAGGTTGGTTGTGGATAAAGTAAAGCCTTTATCAGTGAGTTGTTTGGCAAAAGCTCCAAAGTCATCGAGATTATTGGTTGAAAAACTACGTTCTCCATGGCCATTCACCAGCATGACTACTTGGTTGTGCGAACGAGACAAACGTTCCAGCACGTTTGTCAGTTCTTGTTCTGTATAAGGCGGAATCAGATTTTCAGTGCGTTTTTGGTAACTAATAACCAATTCACCACCTTTGGCTTTAATGCCTGCTTTTTGCGCTAATTTTGGGTCTATGGAGGCATTGATAAATTGAAGGTAAATGTCTGGTTTAGAGCGTTGATAACGTGCAATAAAGTTCTTTATATTTTGACGTAATATGTCATCTTCAGGAGCAAAAGCGGTGATAGAAACCGCACCGTTCATTTTTTTTAAAAGATTAATGCTATCCGCAGAAACGGTGTTGCGATTATCCTGTGTGACATCTTGAAATATACGGTTTTGGTAAGATAAATAACCAAGTAGTGAAATGAGCGCAAGAAAAAATATTACGAAGCCGTGATGTTGAATTAGGTTCTGTAGTTGATGTTTATTGATAATATTCATAAGCTGTTTTCGCATGAAAAATGATGTGCGTAATGAATTAATTGCGTAAACGTTCCGCATCTAGACGGCGTAAAGTTAGCATTAAGAAAGTGACAGTGAATAGTAAAAAGAAAATAACATCAGCAGAGTCGATAATGCCTTGTGATAAAGGTTCATAATGGCGCATGAGCGATATTTGGCTGAGTATCTGGCTAAGTGGGTTTCGCGAGTCAGTCGCTAAAAACTGGTCTAATGCAAGTAAGGAAAATAAGGAAACAAAGCTAAACAACCCAGCAATTACAGGCTGCGCGGTTAGGCTTGAAAAATAAAGCCCAAGTGCAGAAAAACTTGCAACCAGCAAACAAAGCCCAAGTACATTTGAAAAAATAAAACCGTAATCTAATTCAGTCCAGTTACTGAGCGTGCATAGCATGGCGGTGATAACTACAATAATAATCATTAAAAAAGTGACTAGCCCTAAGAATTTGCCAAGCACAATTTCAGTCAATGAAATAGGTGCGCTAAACAAAAATGTTAAAGTTTGTGTGCGGCGCTCCTCAGCAATTAAGCGCATTGAGAGTAGCGGTACAGAAAATAACATCACGAATGAAGCCAACCCAAATACGCTTTGACCAATGAATAACGTAACGCCTATGCGCCCATTTGATTTAACACTGCCCGTCATGATTTCATAATACTGAGTAACAGCATTGATGAAGTAAGTTGCAAATGCAAAGATCAATACAGATAAAATCACCCAACCCATGGGAGACGCAAACATACTTTTAAGTTCTTTTCTAGCAAGATTGAATATCACTGCTGGCTATCCTTATGCGTTATTGTTCTTTTCTTCAATTTCAGACACAAACACTTTGCCTTCTTTATCAGCAGCAGTCACCGCGATTTGGCCGATAGATTCAGGCGCAAAGTTACAATTAAAATAATAATAGTCTTTAGACGTACCTATGCCCCATCTACTTTTAGTAAGTGCTTGCTATGATAGTGGCTGAATCTCGCTGTAACTGATTGTGCATCAAGTACTTGATATCAAAGCTGGCGGTTGTTGAATTTTCCATTTCAATTGGCTGATCTATCTTAATAATTTTTACCTAAAGTCGTATGAACAGCTGTTTCATTATCATCTTCTGTACTACCACAGTCGCCAGAGGCAAGATTGTCAAAGAAGTTTTATACAAATGACCATCTACACCTTTCTGCATTGACCACAATTTTGGGTTTAATTCTGCACAAGTAATACTTGAGAATATAAGCGTTAAACTTACAGAAGTTAGGCATTTAACTAATATTGCGTTGAGTTTACTGTTCATTTTTATAAGCTATGCAGCTAGCTGATTGTAGGTAAGTTGCACAAACACATCTTCTAAGCTGGTTTGGTCTGGCGCAATGTGAAACAAGCCCCAATTATTGCTGACGGCGGCTTGTACAATGGCTTCCGCAGAAGAGGCATCGTCAGAAAAGGTAATACGCATCATGTTGTTGTGCAAGTTTTCTACTTCTAGTATGCCAGCAACTTTCAGTAATGCTTCTGAGTTTGGCGCGTGGCGGAAACCGACCAGCAGTTTATTGCCAACACGCTGTTTTTTGAGTACGTCAATGTTCCCATTAAACACTAACTTACCTTTGTCTATAATTTGAACGTGGTCACAGACCATTTCAACTTCTGGCAAAATATGGGTAGAGATAATCACACTATGTTCTACGCCTACTTCGCGAATCAGTGCGCGAATATCGCGAATTTGAATGGGGTCTAGCCCAACAGTAGGTTCATCTAAAATGACTACCATTGGGTTATGAATAATCGCCTGCGCAATACCTACGCGCTGTTGATAACCGTTGGATAAGTTTTCAATCAAGCGTTTGCTCATGTGACCTAAACCGCAACGATCTTTAGCATTTTCTACTGCTTTTCTGATGTTGCCGCTGGTTACGTGGTGCAGGCGTGCAGCAATGATTAAGTACTCATCTACCGTCAATTCCTTGTATAAAGGGCGCATTTCAGGCAGGTAACCAATCAAGGCTTTAGCTTCCTTGGGGTTTTCTATCATATCAATGCCGCAGATTTTGACTGAGCCGTTACTGGGTGCTAAGTTGCCAGTAAGCATTTTCATGGTGGTGGACTTTCCCGCGCCATTGGGGCCTAAAAAGCCCAACACTTGTCCTTTGCTGAGAGTAAAGCTGACGTTGCTCACTGCTTCACGACCGCCATAATGGCGTGTGAGTTCTAGGGCTTCTACGGTAAATTGAGGCATGTTATCAGAGCTAAAATTGCGGTTACTTAACCCTTTAGTTTACAAACGTAAGATTGGTGCATTTGTCGTTAATAAAAGTCATCTCAGTTTTTTTGAAAGTATCTTTTGAATTGTATTGAACAATGTTTGTGTAGTACCACATTTCAATCACATCTTGTTTTTCGCCGCTAGGCACGGCCTTGCCAACATAAGCCTCTGAATTGCTCGGTTTAGTTGGCGACTGTTTTTTCATTGGTTGTCCAAGTGAGGCTAAAACAAACTCCTTATTTTTACCTTTAAATGTTTGAATAAATTCCATTTCTTTATAAGTTTTTTTGCCTTTAACAGGAGCGTCAGCTAAAGTAATATTTGCAGTAGAAAGTAAAGTTGCTGCGAGGGTAAGTAATGTGACTAGTTTTTTCAAAATAAATCCTTATTGATGTGAGAAATGGGTTAGTTACTTATCTAAAGAGGCCTTGCTTTGCGTAACGCCAAGTTGAATGGCTAAATGCACAAGATTGGCTGTTGTTTGCACTTCCAATTTTCGTCTAATGGTTGTTTGAATGTTTGCCACTGTTTTATAGCTAATATTCAGGCTATTTGCGATAACATCCAACGAATTACCTATGGCTAATTGCCTAAACACTTCAAATTCACGTGGGGCCAATTTTTCAAGTGGTTTGTTGTTTTGATTCATTAAATCAATGGCGAGATGTTCGGCAATTTTCCGTCCAATAAAGCGTTCACCTTTAAATACTTTATCAACGGCATCTACCAATATATTGATTTCATCGGATTTAACAACATAGCCTTTTGCTCCTGCCTGCATGGCACGTAATGCGTAAATGTTGTCATCGTGCATACTGTAAACAATAATCTTGGCATTTTTTTGGCGCAGCATGATTCTTTGTAAAGCCTCTAATCCACCCATGCCCGGCATATCTAGATCCATAATAATCAGGCCTGGTTTATGCTCTTGATATTGCAATATTGCGGCTTCACCACTTTCCGCCTCAGCAATGACGCGATATCCCCACTGGTTAAGCAGACTTTTTAACCCCTGTCGCACCACAGCGTGGTCATCAACGAGTAATATGGTTTTTTCCATGATATATACCTAAAATTTAACTTAAATTTAGATCAAACTATTCAGCGCAAGCGATGTGAATGGGGATCTTTGCGCACACAATCAGCCCTTTTGGAGTATTGTTGCTTACAAAAAACTCTCCACCAACAGCGCAAATGCGCTCGCGCATACCTATCATGCCCATGCCAGAAGATATCGTTTGACCATCGAAGCCATTACCATCATCTTTAATTTCAAGGCACAAGTACTGTGCGTCATTGTCAGTTTTGCTGTCGACTAAATTTAGTGATATATCCACATGATTAGCTTGCGCGTGTTTTGCAATATTTGTTAGAGATTCTTGTACAAAACGGTATAGCGTTACGCTCACCTGTTCAGAGATTACACGGTATTGCTTAGCACACTGCTCTGAAAAAAGAGCAACCCCATCTTGTATGTGTAATACAACATCTATATTGGGCTGCTGCTCTTGCCACTCTTGTACCATTAAATGAATGCCATCTACACAGCTTTTACTATTGGTTGGCGCTGGGCGCAAGCGACGCATGAGCGACCTTGCCATGCTTTGTATATGTCCAGCGTTAGATAATATACGCCGAGCAGGGTTATCAACGCCATCATTTAAAGCTAGTGTTGAAGCGTCTAAGCGAATTGCTAACAAATACTGACCAATGTCATCGTGTAAGTCACGCGCTAACTCTAAACGTTCATACTCTTGTACTTTAAGAATATGTTGCGTAAGTGATTTATTCTCAAGCAACAACTTTTCGCTTTTTTCTTCAGCTAACTTACGTAACGCCATTTCTTTTATTTGTTCATTCATGCGACGCCATGCAAACCATGCTAATGCAATCGCTACAAACAATAATAAAAAAGGGACTTCGTCTAATTGAAACTCCTCATATGCTTCAAGTTTTTCAGCAAGCATTTCTGCTAAATTGATTTTTAAGACAATCATATAAGCTATTAAAACCAATAAGATAGCCTTAAGCGAATCTTTCTGTGAGGTTTTAAGTTGTTTCCAAACATTACGAAATTTCATATTGCGCAGATTATTGTGTAAAACCTCGCGCTTGAATAGGTGAAAAGTTCCTGAAATTTACTATTTCATGTTTTTGTAACGATGATTGATAGAAATATAACTGAAATGTAACGAGAGGGAATAACGGTGTGCAACATCGGGAAACTTTCATCTTAAGCAGACTGTTGCAAAAGTGCATAGTTCGTTACGCCAGATTTTTGAGAAGAAATGGCTATAGTGATGTTTAACCAATCAACGGGAGACGAATATGAAACGCAATGTATCTAACGTTAAAGTTAGTGCTGCAATCGGCGGTTTGTTTATGCTTGCGGCAGCAGGAGCTGCTTTTGCAGATGCAGATTTAGATAAACGTGTGCAAGATCCAAATCAATGGGCTACACAAACTGGTGGCTACAACAGCCAGCATAATAGCCAATTATCACAAATTAACAGAAGTAATGTCAAAAATGTAAAAGCGGCTTGGTCATTCTCGACAGGTGTGCTGCATGGTCATGAAGGCGCACCGCTGGTGATAGGCGACATGATGTACATTCACTCTGCTTTCCCAAACAATACTTATGCAGTGAACTTAAATGATCCTAATAAAATTGTTTGGACACATAAACCAAAACAAGATGCTTCAACAAAAGCAGTAATGTGTTGCGATATTGTGGACCGCGGTGTGGCTTATGGCGCTGGTCAAATTGTTAAAAAACAAGCGGATGGTCATCTACTTGCTTTAGACGCAAAAACTGGTGCAGTAAACTGGAAAGTGGAGTTGTGTGATCCTAAAGTAGGCATGACATTTACTCAAGCTCCTTACGTTGTTAAAGATACGGTGCTGATTGGTTGTTCAGGTGCTGAGTTGGGTGTTCGTGGTGCAGTAAACGCAGTTGATCTTAAAACGGGTGCTTTAAAATGGCGCGCATATGCTACAGGGCCTGATGAAGAAATTCGTTTATCAAAAGATTTTAACTCAAAAAATCCTCATTATGGACAATTTAATTTAGGTACCAAAACTTGGGAAGGTGACGCCTGGAAAATCGGTGGCGGTACTAACTGGGGTTGGTATGCTTATGATCCAAAATTAAACTTGTTCTACTACGGTTCTGGTAACCCAGCACCATGGAATGAAACCATGCGTCCAGGTGACAACAAATGGACAATGACTATTTGGGGTCGTGATGTAGATACTGGTGAAGCCAAATGGGGTTACCAAAAAACGCCACACGATGAGTGGGACTTTGCTGGTGTAAACCAAATGATTCTGACTGATCAACCAGTCAACGGCAAAGTGACACCATTGCTCACTCACCTTGACCGTAACGGCATTATGTACACACTTAACCGTGATACTGGTGCATTGGTCTTAGCGGATAAAGTGGACCCTGCAGTGAATGTGTTCAAAAAAGTGGATTTAAAAACCGGTCTACCAGTACGCGATCCTGAGTTCTCAACACGTATGGATCACAAAGGTACTAATATTTGCCCATCAGCCATGGGCTTCCACAACCAAGGCGTAGACTCTTACGATCCTGAATCACGTACGTTATATGCTGGCTTAAACCATATTTGTATGGATTGGGAACCGTTCATGTTGCCATACCGTGCAGGCCAATTCTTCGTGGGTGCAACGCTCGCGATGTATCCTGGCCCGAGTGGACCAACCAAAACAGAGATGGGTACAGTACGTGCCTTTGACACTGTAACGGGTAAAGTTAAATGGTCTAAATGGGAGAAATTTGCTGCTTGGGGTGGTACTTTATACACCAAAGGTGGTTTAGTTTGGTACGCAACCTTAGACGGTCAACTTAAAGCGTTAGATAAAAATAACGGTAATGAGTTGTGGAAATTTAAAATGCCTTCAGGTGGTATCGGATCTCCAATGACATACTCATTTAAAGGCAAACAATACGTTGGCAGTATGTATGGTGTTGGCGGTTGGCCTGGTGTTGGTCTAGTGTTTGACTTGACTGACCCAAGTGCTGGTTTGGGTGCTGTAGGTGCATTTAAAGAGCTTCAACACTACACCAACATGGGTGGCGGTTTGATGGTATTTAGTCTGTAATTTTAAGTTAAGTTGTAAATAAAATAGAGCGTGTTAACTAGGTCGCTGGGGAGATATTCCCCAGCAATTTAGTGATAATTTTGCCTATTCAAATGCATGATGCAGAGGTGTAATTGTTAATTTGAATGTGCAATATAGCGCAGTTTTTCAGCCGTTAATTGTTAAGCCGCTTGGGAGGTTTTATAAATTAAGGGGTATTTAGGAGTCATTAGTAACATGATAAAACAGTTTAAAAAAATCACGCTAAATGCTTTGATATTGAGTGCTTTCAGTCTAGGTGCAAATTATGCGTATGCCGCAGATTTGAATATATGCGCGGGTGAAAATGAGTTGCCTTTTTCAAACTCAAATAAAGAAGGATTTGAAAATGAAATTGCAGAACTTATCGGTAAGGCGCTTAACAGAAAAATAAATTTTGTGTTCTGGAAAGATGCGCGCTTAGTTGAGCGTGATTATTTAGTAAAAGGCAAGTGTGATGTGATGTTGGGGGTTGATAAACAAGATGGAATTGATCCGCGCATTAAAGTTAGAAAGATGCTTAAAACAGATACCTATTTAAAAACAGGATATGTTTTTATTACGCGTGCAGATCGTGAAATTGATATTTCGTCATGGAATGATGAGTACATTAAGAATAAAGATTTTCGTATTGGAATGATGCACGACAGTCCTGGAAAAATCATGTTGCTGCAAATGAATAGGTACGATGATATGTTTGATTACTTTGCAGAAAAGCAAAAGTACCAGTCAACCCGCAATCGAGTCATTCGTGTTGATCCTCGGGAAATTGTAAATGATGTAGCAACTAAATACATACATACTGCCATGTTATGGGCACCTGAAGCAGCCCGCTACGTAAAGGCTTCTAAAGTGCCACTTAAAATGCAAGTGATCAAGGATGATGCAAAAAAATCAAACGGTGAACCAGTACCAATGCACTATGAAATAGTGATGGGCGTGCGTGAGAATGATGCTGCACTTCAACAGGATCTAAATAAAGTTATTAAAGAGAAGCGCGCTGATATTGATGCAATATTAACGCGTGAAGGTATTCCTCTTTTACCTTTTTAAACTGATTAAAAGATAATTTTTTATACTGAACAAAGGAGTATGAAGTTGATTTGTAGATTAAAACCAAATGTAGTTAAGTCAAACCTCTTGTCAGTGTTGTGCGCTGCAATGATGACTACATTTTTAACAGCTTGTCACGCTTCACCGCAAGCCGAAAAGGCAAATGTGAGCACCGATACACGTTCTGAAAACGTGAAAGTGGCTGCTGCCAATGCAGCGCAGCCAGTTGAAGCCGCAGCTGAAGAAAAAATAGTGATAGATTTAGGACCTGATTTAGAGTTTCGCGGCACTATTTCGGGTGATGTGCTCGATTTTAATGATGGCAAAGGTGAAGATACCCCAGCTGTAACACAGTTTAAAAAAACAGGTGAGAATCCATACAATGGCAACAAAGCACGGGTGGAAGCGGGTTATACCATTTTCTCAACAGCATGTTCAGGATGTCATGGGCATTTAGCAGAGGGCAAGTTAGGCCCCGCTTTAGCGGATGATTACTGGACGTATCCAGGAAACAAAAAAGATAAGGGCTTATTTGAAACAATTTATGGCGGTGGGCAGGGCATGATGGGGCCGCAAAAAGGATTGATTTCGAAAGATGAAATTTTACACGTGATGAGCTGGATTCGTAGCTTACAAAATAAAGATATGAAACCAGCACATTAGCTTTTATGCGTTAAGAATTCTTTTTGGTGGCTAACTGGTGGCTACCAAAAAGATAAAGTAGCAACACCAGCAACCATATCACAAGGAGTTTTAAATGAAACGTATTTTGACATTAGTGGCAATCGCAGGCGCAATGGTTGCATCTAGCGCTGCATTTGCTTATGACGGACACAATTGTAAAGAAGCAGGAAACTGCTGGGAACCAAAACCAGGTTATCCTGAAAAAATTGCAGGTTCGAAATATGATCCAAAACATGACCCTAAAGAAGTTGGTAAACAGCAGGCTTCTATCCAAGCAATGGATGCTCGCAATGCTAAACGCGTCGCTAATGCCAAAGCAACTGGTAAATTTGATTACGATGCAGCACAGTAATTGATATGTCTCATAAAAGCCGATGGTTTGTTGCATCGGCTTTTATTTTTTTAGCTACGTTTACACTGAAAGAATATCGAACGCATGAGTGACAACAAAATCAATCTAAATGAATGGCGCGAACGAGCTCTCGGTTTTGAGCAGGCGCTTAACAGTGTTGTGCTTGGTTTGAATCAGCAAGTACGTGCACTCACAATTGCGATATTTTCTCGTGGACACGTGTTGCTAGAAGGTGACGTAGGCGTAGGTAAAACTACATTACTGCGCGCTGCAGCACATTTATTAGGTGGAGATTATCAGCGAATTGAAGGGGCTGTTGATTTAATGCCGAGTGATTTCTTATATCATGCGCATTTAGACGAGCATGGGCAACCTGCAGTATCACCTGGACCATTGTTGCAACATGAAGAGAATTTGGCAGTATTCTTTTTTAACGAAATAAACCGTGCTCGGCCACAAGCACATAGCCTGCTTTTGCGTTTGATGGCAGAGCGAAGTGTTCATGCATTTAACCGCGAATATGTATTTCCACATCTAACTGTTTTTGCAGATAGAAATCGACTCGAGCGTGAAGAAACATTTGAGTTGCCCGCTGCTGCACGTGACCGATTTTTTATGGAAATATCAATAGATGCGCCCAATGACCGTGATTTACAGCGTGACTTAATGTTTAACCAACGCTTTCACAATGTGGATGCGCTCATTGGCACGCTCACCAAAGGCCTTATCCCCTATGCAGATTTAAATGATGTTGCCGAAGCCGTGCAAAACAGTGTGCGTGCAGAGTTGCCTTTGCAAGAATATGCAGTCAACTTATGGCGCGCTCTGAGGACGCCGGTTGAAGCTGGTATTCAGATTGAAGACGTAGATGTTTCAAGATTAGTTGCCGGTGGAGCAAGTCCACGAGGTATGGCAATGTTAATGCGTGCTGCACGTTGCCGTGCATGGCTCGAAAATCGCGATTATTTAACGCCTGATGATGTTCGTGCAGTGTTTCACGACACGGTATCGCACCGCGTATTTTTCAGCCCCGCCTATGAACTTCGCCGCGATATCTTAGCACCACGATTACTCAATAGTGTGCTTGATAAGATTTCTGCACCTTAATATTTGTTGAATGTTTTTTTAAGGAGTGAAAATTATGATAGGAATTTGGGGAAACTATGCAAGCCAATTTTTATCAGCAGTGGGTTGGCTAATAATGTTGATTTTTGCAATTCCGATTACAGTTTGGCCATTTAAATGGGCAAAGTTAGTTGGTTGGGAGGTTCCGCAACAAACACATTTAGCCTTATATTTTGGTAGATGTTTGGGTTGTGTAGCCATCGCAGTTGCATTGTTCAGTATCTTTGCGGCAAAAAACAACTTGGTGCAACCTTTTTACTTTAAATTTCTGATTTTCATTTGGACTTCGATGGTTATACTCCATATTTATGGAGCGATTAAGAAAATTCAGCCAAAGCTTGAAACATATGAAATTGGCTTTTGGTCTGGTTTAGTTTTAATCACATTATTTTTTTGGCCAAATGTACCTGCATAAGTTCTCCATTAAGTTGTGCTTCAAACTACACAACTCATTATCGAACGATAAGGAGTTGATTTGAATCCTCAAGAGTTTCTTTACCATCTTAATTGGCGTGCTCGTAGTGTTCAACCTGGTTCACACGCAACGCGCACTTCTGGCGGTAGCGCAGATTTTCAAAGCTTTGTGCCATTCATGGAAAATCCAAATCCTAGGCGTATTGATTTACGCGCAACTTTGCGTACAGTTCCTCGCCAATTGATGTCTCGTGCATATTATGAACGTGGTGCAATTGCAGTTTATGCAATAGTAGATTTATCAGCCTCGATGCGTTTTTCTGGTAATGGTGACAAACTTCAACTAACCACAGATATTGCCACTTCGGTCGCTTGGTCTGCATTACGCAGTGGCGATAATTTTGGATTAATTGCTTGTGATGACGCTGTGCGGGCAGACTTATTTGAACCGCCATCACATCGTCTTGGTTTACCCAATGATATTTACCAAAAATTGTCATCGCTAAAATCGTTTACCGACAATGTAACAAGTAAATCACGAGCCACAGCAAATGCCTTGCCGTTAGCCGCGCAACAGCTGCGGCAAAAACGCTCTCTTGTATTCTTGATTTCTGATTTTCATCTATCAGATTTACTTTTAACTAATTTATTCGCTTCTCTTTCCCAACATGATGTGGTGCCGATAGTGCTATGGGACAGTGCTGAATTTAAAAATATACCAACATGGGGCTGGGCGCGATTACAGGATATGGAGAGTGAAAAAAAACGTGCGTTATTTTTGCGCCCTAGCTTGGTACGCCAAATCAAAGCTGCATACATAGACCGAAAAAATTTAATCACGCAAAAATGCTTGAAATTTGGGTTGCGCAAGCCCTTTTTTGTAGAAGATCATTTTAATACTGAGCACCTAACGCGACATTTGTTGGAGGCAAGTTAAATGAGATGGCTGTTCATGTTTTTAGCGTTCCATAGCATCAATTGTAAGGCTTTAGAACTGCAAGGTGAGGCTGAAACGCAAAGATTGCAAGTTAAATCACAATTACAAGAGATAGGTTATCAAGTTGGGGATATTGCGCAACAAACTTTAACGATCAACACTCCAAAAGGTTATCGGTTTGATGAAACTTCACTGCCGACAATTGGTAAGAGTATGGCGAACATTGAGTTAAGCGCTGCTAATTGGCGTGCAAAAAATGTTGGTGACAAAACTGTGCATGTGCTGAAATTGGACTGGCAAATTTTTAGAGTCTCACAAGAAACAAGAGCGTATGCACTAAAGCCCATGGATTTGCAATTTCGCCAAGATAAGAGCGTGCTTATTGCACATGTTAAGCCAAGTCATCTATTCGTAGCGTCTATTTTACCGACTGCTTTAACTAAAGCAACCGCTGAAATGAATGCTGCAAACCTACAGCCACGTGAAGATGCACGACCTGAGATGCGCAATACGCAAGTGCTGATTTTACGAATGATATTTGCTTCGATAGGGTTGCTTGCTTCCAGTTTATATTTTGCATGGCGATTCGATTGGCTTCCAGCAAAATTTGGAAAAACTGGCCCTTTTAGAAAGGCTTATCGTCAATTGCAAAAAATGCAAAAATCTGATGACAATGTAATGCTTCTCGAAGCAATGCGCAATTTAAGGCGTGCTTGTGATGCCTCTGCAGGGGTTAGTTTAACTAAAGAGCGGTTGCCGGTTTTATTTGAAATTCATCCTAAATTCGGCTCTAAACGTAGTGAAATTGAAGCGTTTTATGAGGCATCCGAGCGTCAGTTCTTTGCGGGGAATACAAGCCAACTCACTATTAAGCAATTGATTCAATTATGTCGACAATTAATGGCGCTAGAAACAGCCTAAGGTAGCCAAATGTCAAATTGGATCAGTCAGCTAGGTTTATCCGAATTAGGATTGAGTAATCCAGCTTATTGCTGGTTGTTGCCATTAGCTTTATTGCCGCTAATCGTCCGCAGTCAGGCAGCATTTGACTATCCGTCCATTATTCGATTGCCTGTTGATCCAATATCAACTTGGTTAGACCGTTTATGGCGAGTATTTGGGGCGTTGGCTATTGGTAGCATTATTTTAGGTTTATCTGGCGTCTTTTGGAAAAATCATACAGTCGAGCATGTGGGTCGCGGCGCTCATGTCATGATTGTATTAGACCGAAGTGCAAGCATGAACGACAATTTTGCAGGTCAACAAGCTTCAGATGAATCGAATAAGATGGCTGTCGCACGTAAAGTTTTACAGAATTTCGTGGCAAAAAGTCGAGAAGATTTGCTTGGTGTTGTGACTTTTAGTACCTCGCCAATTATGGCTGCTCCAATGGGTGGAGATCGGGAATCCGTATTATCGGCGCTTAAGGCAACAGAAGCAGGCGGAATGGGCTTTACCGCTGTGGCTCGTGGGCTAGGCATGGCTTTAGATTACTTTGAAGGTAAACCAATGACAGGCTCTCGTGTAGTTTTACTGGTGTCTGATGGTGGGGCGCACTTAGAAAGCAAGACTCAGGATATGTTGCGGAATCAATTTAAAAGACAAGGGTCATCGCTATATTGGATTTTTTTAAGATCAGCCAATAGCCCAGGATTAACAAAGCCTGAAGAGGAGGGCAATGACGATGCCTACCCTGAATATCATTTACATCGGTTTTTTGGCACATTAGGCGTGGCTTATCAAGCCTACGAAGCTGAAAATCCATTGGCAGTTGAGCAGGCTATGGCCGATATTGCTAAGCTGAAAAATCAACCAGTACGATACCAAGAAGCAGCCCCAAGACTTGATTTGTCAAATATTTTTTATCTAATTGCATTTTTATGCACTTGTGGCTTATTAGCATTTTATTTTACAGAGGTTAAACAATGGCGAAACGCATAAAGGACTGGGTATTTCGCTTAACTCCTTGGGCGTTATTGATTTGGCTATTATCGATGATGGCCGTAATTTGGTATGGATATGCACTTTATAAAGCCTCTCAGTATCATCAACACTTGCGTCAAAAAACTTTACAAAGTGACAGTTCAGCAGATGCGGTTTTTGCGAATGGATTCTATTTATCAGAAAAAAAAGACACTGAAAATGCATTGAAGCAATATGCGCTTGCTGCGTCTAGCAACGATGTCAATATTCGAAAGGTGGCTCATTACAATATGGCGAATATCTATCTTAGACAGGCGTATTTAATTTTGGATGAGAAAGGCTATGATGAATGGGATAAAGTGACACCGCTATTATCATTGGCAAAAGAGGGCTACAAAGAAGCATTGCGACTATCCCCAAATTGGGTAGAGGCAAAATATAATGCGGAATTGGCTTTCCGACTAGCGCCAAATATTGAAAGTAAAAGCAGTAGTCGTAGTGATGAAGAAGAAGAAAATATCGACGAAAAGCCGCCTGAAGGCTGGCCTGCAATACCAGGATTTCCGCGTGGGATGCCATGATTGAATGGCGTAAATTTTACCAGTTAGACAATCGTGGACGATTGCTTTCGATTGCGTTGATATTACTTGGGATTAGCTTGCTTAACCCCAGCGCTAATTTACCTAAGCGTGTATTTGATTGGTATTTAGTCCTCGATATCACTCAAAGCATGAATGTACGCGATATGGAGTATTCTGGTAAGTCTACTAGCCGATTAGCTTACTCCAAAATAGCCATGCGTGATTCATTAAGAGCATTGCCATGCGGTTCTCGAGTCGCTCTTGGCTTGTTTACAGAGCGCGATACGGCAAGCGTTACCCAGCCTTTAGAGGTTTGTGCACACTTCGCAGCGTTGGATGAAACAATCGAACACTTTGATTGGCGGATGGCATGGGCTGCAGATTCATATGTAATCAATGGGCTGTATAGTGCTATTGCGCACGCGCCAAAGCTGAGCGATAAAAATGAAAAGGCTGTACAAGTCGCCTTTATCAGTGATGGTCATCAAGCCCCACCAATTAACCCAGATTACGCACCCGCATTTGAAGGTAAAGTTGGTGATATTAAAGGCGTAGTTATTGGTGTTGGTGGATATCAACCTACGCGAATTCCAAAACTTGATCCAGACGACAATATTACTGGTTATTGGGAGTTAGAAGAGGTGATGCGCTATGCTACCTTTGGTATGAAAAAAAAGCCGCAATCAGCTTTAGAAATGGAACATGACCAAAATTCGCGTAATGCACCACATGGTAGCAATCCAGCTGAGTCAACCCAAGCACATCTTTCAGCGCTAGACGAAACAAATTTAAAAAGCTTAGCGAATACCACGGGTCTTAAATATTTAAGATTAAACAAGCCTGAGAAGTTGGCAGACGCAATGACGCAAAGCAATCTTGCTATTTGGCGTAAAAGTAGCACAGACTTGAGGAGTTTTTTTGCCTTGCCAGCAATGGTATTGATTTTATTATTTTTTATACCAGTTAACTCAATAAAAAGCTGGAATTTTTTTAACTCACTTCTTTTTAAAAGGAAAAATACATGAAACTTATCGGCACTCTAATTCTTGTAATTATTGCTACGCCAGCTTTCGCGCATGGCCCAACCCCGCAAAAAACCGATGAAACAACTGTGATTAATGCAAAATCAGAAGTTGTTTGGAGATTGTTGAGCGAGCCTTGTGCCATTAAGAGTTGGCATCCAGAAGTTGCAGACTGCCAATCATCAGACGCTAAAAAACGTACGATTACACTTAAAAATGGTGGAAAAATTGATGAGGAGGTTGATGAAATATTACCCGCTGAAATGAGTATTTCATATCGAATTGCAGGTGAAATCGATATAAAAGCGCTCCCTGTTAGTTCTCTGACTGGCCAAATTAAAGCTAAAGCGGATGGAGATAAAACATCTGTTTCATGGAAATCACGCTATTACCGCGCAGACACAACCAATGAGCCGCCTAAAGGTATGGATGATGAATCTGCGCTTAAAGCGGTCAATGCTTATGTGAAAGCAGGTTTAACGGGCTTAGGCGACACAGCAATAAAAAAGTAGTAGTCACCAAGAGTACATCCAAATCTATGCCCAAAGGTGCTGAAGAGGTGGAAAAATCTTGGTGGAGAATGTTTTTACAAAAAATGGGGGGTTAATTAAATGTTAGATAGAAAACGCGGATTATTTGTAAATGTTAAATAAGTTAATGTATTTACATTCAAGTGTATGAATTCATTTTTCTATTATTTAAAGAAAAGGTTTTATGGTGGGCAAAAATGAAGCAATCTTGTCCAGTTATTTTATTTAATTCTAAGCTGTTGATTTTTATCTGTATTTTTATTGTTGGTTGTGACCAACATCAGCTTAACCATAAGGATGAAAGTGAATTTTCAGACTCTGCAGAGAAAAGTACTTATTCTGTAGTAAATCATTTGCGCCAAACTGAGTTTTTAGAGATAAATCAAGGGAGTGTTGCTGCGACTTGGCTAGCACTTAAAGCAAAACCAGATAACCTGCTTTATTTACCTGACGAAACTGAAGTGGCTAAGTACGAAACTCAGCTTTTACTATTGACACAGGAGTTACTAGAAGATAGAAGAATGGCCGCCAACCGAACTGTTCAAATAAGAGATGCATTAGCAAAAGATAATATTTATGTTTCCATATTAGAGATTCTTGAGGGTCTGAATGAGGTTGCAAAAGAAAAAGTTGCAGGTACTTATAGCGATTACTGTGGATGGTACGTTGTTTTAAGGCAAAATAAATTAGATCATAAAACCGCTATCGAAAAAATGAAGCTAATTCACAGCGGGCAATCATAAAATTATAGAGACCCCCGACCCACGTGCGCCATCTAATTAAACTGAATATCTGCCCCTTCTTTTATGGCAGAATCAAGGAGCTTTTGTATTTCAGGTTCACCAAGTCTAACGCCATATGCAATATATGGATATTCAGACAGCGGAGTATCCCTATTAAAAAACTTCCAAAAAACACTTTTATTATAAAATCGTTCGACATAACTGGATATTGCAACAACACTGTAGCGACCATTTTCATGTATCAACCATGGCCCGCCTGAGTCACCAAATGTTGGCATCGGCAGCGTTTCAGAGTATTTTCCTTTGTCATCTAGACGGTTTACAGCTAATAGCGTGTTGGCGGAGTTTGTAATTTCTTGCTTATGATTAAACTGTGCTCTTGCTTTGATGTGCAGCATTTGGTCAGAAATTTCATAGCTTTCAGGTAATATTTGGTAAAAGTCATTGACCGATTTTAATATTTTTCTATTACCGCACTTAGGATTCGGGCTTTTTTTGTCAAGATAGCCTAAACCAAACCCGCACAAATACACATTCTCAACATGATCAATATTTTTTTTAATTGGAATTGCTACAACGGTTTCATCTATGCTGGCTTCAAATATTAAAACGGCGATGTCTAACCCAACGTTTTTTTCAACATCCTCATAAGGTTTTAAAAGCGCTTTAATGAGTTTGTGCTGCGAAATGCCTAAATCCTCTGCATTTTCGATATTCAGTATAGGTAGTTGCAAAGCATCTACGGAAGCTTCTTTAAAGCAATGTGAAGCTGAAATAAGAGTTAAGGGATTAGTGCCGACAATAACAGCACTACAATTGCTCTCATATTTATCCCATAGGTTAGAAGATCTTAAATAATGTTGATGTTTAATGTTTAGATTTACTGTTGAAACGGTATTTGCAATTATGTTTTCACCGTGAATGATTGCTTTTGCCGAATTTGAAATCATTAAAATTGCTGCAAAAAATATGACAAGGATATATTTCATATTGCCCACCCCGATGTGGTAAGTGCTTAAAGTAAGAGTTGTGCCTCCAATTTAACTCGTGACAGAAGCTTAAAGAAACAGTTCAACGAATCTAAAGTTATTGATTCAAAACTATATTAAATTGAGTGGCGCAATCATGTTTACGAGAATATTTCCCTATTCACAGGTTAAGAAATCACGTTAATGGATTTTGAAGAACTTATCTTTATAAACATTATCCTATCATTATCAATTATTTGGGGGGTTACTAAAAATGAATAAATATATTTTTTTAGCATCAGCATTTTTTTTTCAAATATCAGCGATTGCAGCAGTTGGCAATGAAAAGCCAATTAGCTTTGAGCTGAATGAATCGAGAGGAGATTCATATCCTCAATTTTCAATAGTTGGTGCCTGGACTTATCAAGTACCTAACTCAACGTCGTGTGCTGAAACATATGAATTCCATGCTGACAAAACGCTTCGCGCTACAAGCGGGAAGCAAGTTGTTGATAGCAAATACACGATTACAGAGCAGTTATCAAAATATGCATTTTATGAACTTAAACACGAAGTAATAACTAGCAATTTTGAGAAAGATTGCGATGGGGAAATTTCTGCTTTAGGTTTTACAGGGGTAAATTATGTGAGATTTGATAATACGGGAGAGTTTATGGTGATGTGTGGTGATGAAAGTGCCTTACTCGAAAACTGTTTTGGACCACTAAAGAGAGATTAATAAAGCTCAAATTACAACTCAGTTACAAGCATCTTAAAATATACACCAGCAATTTTACAGTTTGCCTCTCAGTTTACCCCTCTGAATCATAAAAGACAAAAGGCTTACAAGTATTAACCTGTAAGCCTTTGTTTTATTTGGTGCGCCCGGAGCGATTCGAACGCCCGACCCTTTGGTTCGTAGCCAAATACTCTATCCAACTGAGCTACGGGCGCAAGGTACTAAAAGAACAGCATTATACTACAAAATTTGGCGGAGAGCGAGGGACTATCTCTGCTACCACCTAATACTGCTCTAAAATCTAGCTATATCAAGAAACTGGTATAAATTGTTTAAAAATTGATATCAAAAATTCGATACCACAATTGCTACCACTTATTGCGGGGCGAATTATAACTGAAAATTGATAATCATCAATTGAATCTTGACAATAATTTTCTTTTTAATAACTTAAAAGAAAAGGACTAATATGAGCATTCAAAAAATAGATCAACTTAAAATCATAGAATCAGAACTTTCAGTTCTTCACTCACTGCATGCTTCAGCTAATTGGTTAGACGGTTACCAAAGTAAACGACTTTCATCACTTTTATTACTGGAGATTAAGCAGAAACTAGAGGAAGTAGAAAAAATAATTCTCAGTTATCATCCCAATTGATTCGTAAATTAACACCTGATATTTTTTGAGCTATGCTATGAACATCCATTTTTAGTTTTATATTTTGATGTTTATCATCTTTATCCTCTTTAATTCTTTTTTCTACATTTCTCTTAAAACTATCTTGTTGTTCTTTACTTAAAACTTTATATAGTTGTGACAAAACTTCCATTAGAGCTTCATTATCTGCCATATTAAATTACCTTTATTTACCTGCTAATTTTTTGATTGTGTCTGTTTTCGCTAAAGTATCAGCTACACTTTTAATGATTTCAGAACCTTTAGCTTCAACAGCAACTTCTGCAATTGCAACTCTTAACTCTTGGTAAAAATCAGGGTCACCAGTTAATCTGTGCCAAAATTCTTGACCAATATACAAAGGGTAGCCATGATTATCTCTAAGTTTTTGGTAGTGATTGCTTTCTTGACCTGGTTCGCCATATAAAATACCAACAACTAAATCACCGAGCCTGTAAATAATTCTGTGTAAATGCAGTATTGAGTGCATTAATTGAAGGGAG